>Ga0209647_1000111_pt1 | contig 69953 bp, 46 predicted proteins | sample GraSoi_2013_60cm_FD_185827 | JGI IMG/M metagenome (GOLD analysis project Ga0209647, IMG submission 185827) | Grasslands soil microbial communities from the Angelo Coastal Reserve, California, USA - Sample 9_17_2013_60cm (SPAdes) (version 2) | ecosystem: Environmental > Terrestrial > Soil >...
TTGCGACGGTTGGGACGTTTCCTCTTGAAGCTCAGGTCCTCAAGCTCGAGTGGGACCAGGCAGCCTCCTATCCGGCATGTCAGGTTTTGACAGCGCAAGATGCTCTATACGCATCGATCAAGAGGAACGAGCGCGCCCAATCTACCAACGGGCTTTAGCGACCCAGGGGCGAGCACGAGCGCGCGCCGTTCCAAAGTCCAAAAGAGTTAAAAGGTTTTTAGTACAGGATTAGTCAAGCTCTCCTTTAATCAGGGCGCCTTAGCCCTCGACCATGATGAGGTTGAGTTCTTGGGCGCTGATACGGCCGGTTTGCAGGCGCCACAGGTCGACCATCAGCTGCCGACCGATAGCCACCACGGCTTTTTTCTTTAACCCTCGATTTGAGCCCTCCAGTACCGCCCGCCATTTTTGCACCGCTTTGTACTGGGGCTGGAAAAGGATCATCCGCCAGACCATCTCGGTAATGATGCGCCGGATAGCAGGTACTCCCACTTTTGTGATTGAGCCCAGCCGTTGGCCATTGCCCGTACTCCATTCACTGGGCACCATCCCCGTTAAGCAACCGATCTTGCGTCCACTGCTGTAAAGCTTCCAATCCAAGACCTCCGCACCCAGTTGCACCAGGCTGGGGGCTCCCACTCCTTTGGGTCGTGGTCCTTGGCACTGCTTGGCTAAGCTGACTTTGGCGTGCTGGATTTTTTCATCCAGAGCTCGCAATAGATCCACCCAGGTGTTGAGCAGTTCCACCACCCAGCTACTGAGCACCTGGCTCAGACGCTCAAAGCTCTTTCTTCGCCACCAATTCTTCCAGCTGCCGTAGCCTTGGCTCAACAACAAGGAGTTGCCCATAGCGCCCAAGCGTTTGCGTTCTTGGACCAAGGCATCGTGTTGCCGGCTAGCGAGCCGGGCTTGCTCCTGAGCTGGGGTTGGCACCCGCACCAGTTGGAGCGCTTGCTCATTGCCATTGAGATAGTTGAACAAGTGGCTGACTAAGCTCCGCGCGTCGATGGAGTTATTCTTGCGCCGCTTCCTTTTCTGCTCATCACTCTTTGGAGCGCAGACCAGACATTTTATGCCTCTTGCGCTTAAGTCCCGATACAGGCTGTAACCCAGTGGCCCCGCTTCGTAGACCACCACTACCTCCTCGGCCTGCTGCAGCTGCTTCTCCACCCTTAGCAACAGGGCTTCTTTGCTGCCAAAGCTCTGCGCTACTCCCACCGCCCCGTTATCGATCTTGCTCGCCGCCTGATAGCTCTCCAGGTGAGCATCGACTCCAATGAGGATTCGCTTTGCTTTTGACCCCCTTTGGCCCTTCTGTTCCTTGCTTATGGCGGTTGGTGCCGCCTTGAGTTTGTATTTTACCATTGTTTGTCAGGTTGCTGTTGATTCGGCAGCCTGACAACACCATGGCATCTACCATTCTCGGGGCTCCGCTCGCGTCAATTCCACGCTAACCCGCTTCGCGTTGCCCAATAGACCTCTGGCGGTTCAGCTAGCTCCGCTAACCGCTCTGCTGTCTCTTCGTCAACGTTTAAACGCCATGCCCGCACATTGGATAGTAGCTGGTCCACGCAGGTAGCTCCACTCAGCACGACATCGACGAAAGGTTGCCTGAGACAAGCCGCTAAGACCAACGCATCGATTGATGTCTCCAGTTTCCGAGCTTCGAATTGCAAGGCCGCTAGTTTCTGGACAAAGCCGGGCTCTTGGTTCCGATCAGTTAATCGTCCGTTAGCGAGTGCTTCCTTAATAATGACGCCCAGGCCTGCAGCTTTGGCTTGCACCAAAGCCGGGCCGACCGACGGCTCGAGCAAATTCCACGTCGCTTGTACCGAATCGAACAGACGCGATCCATCGACTGTTATCTCGATTGCCCTACGCAACGTTTCCCCCTGATTGGGACCACTCAAGGTGAGACCGATGTAGATGCCTTCTGACTTGAGCGGCGCGAGCTTCTGTAACACGTCCCGATTGTCCAAAACCCCGCTTTCCTTGGTGGCGGAGTGAATCTGGTACAGCTTCAGATAGCCATTCAAAAGCGCCCGACTCTCCGGCCATTGTCTTTCCAGAGTCGCCAAGGAATGTTCTTTAACTTCATGGGCATGCGCCTCGATATTCCAATTCGCGGTATAGGTGTAACCCCATTTTGATCCCACCGTGACCGACTCGGTCGAGATCGCGCGTGACTTCAACCAGTTACCGAGGAACTTTTCACCTAACCCATAGGATCGCGCTGCGTCGAAATAGCGAATACCAGCATCCCAGGCCGCATCCAAGACCTCGTACGCCCTTTGCTCCATGGCCTGCACATCATAGTTGCGGGCCAGATCCTGAGCATGACCTAAATTGATATACCCAGGCCGGCCCAACGCCGCCATTCCTAGACCGATACGGGATACCATCAATCTGGTGTCACCAAACATTCGCAATTCCACAGAGAACTCTCACGCAAAGACCCAGCCCGCAACGCTTCGCGTAGCGATGCGGGCGGGCGCAAAGGCGCAAAGGTAAGACCAAGAGTGAGAGGAAATTGATTTCACGCGCTTTTCTTCCGGCGTTCACACTCATTTCAAACCGGCGGTCCAAGATCGTGGTCGATGATTACACGATTCGGTCTGCTTGTTTACGTGTGGGTCGGTTTGCTCATATCAGCGGCGCCGGCCGAGAACGAGACACCTCGTTCGAACTCAGCCAACGATCTTGCTGCCCAGGTCACAATTCCTTATCAGGAGTTTAGAAGGTTGCTCGATGCAGCGACAACCGCCAGCAAACCTGAAGATACCCCTGACTTACCTGGGGCAGTCATGCGAGCCGTCATCAAATTGTCTTTTGATCCGACCCATCCTTCCGGAGAGGCAGAGTTCGATATCAACAGTTTCGGACATAAATGGGTTTTTATTCCATTCTTCGGCCTCGATTTTCCGATCACGAATGTTGGGTCCGAAAGCGCTGTTGTCATTCCGCATGATGGCGTTCTCTGCTTGTTAACGAATCGACCGGGCTCAACCAAAGTAACGTTGACGTTCGACCTTCCGAGCGCACTCGTGACCGGACGGGGAGAATCAGTCTCCCTACGAATGGCCCCGGTGACTTCGGGTCAGTTGGAGTTCGGCAACTTGCCGGCCGGGAAGCGAATTCTCGTTGGTGGCACTAACGTAGATGTCACTAAACCCCTGGCGATCTCGGCTCTGGGCGGCGAAATAAGAGTCAAGTGCGTCACTGACACGCCGGATTCGCCGACGGTCTGGTCACAAATTACACAAACCCTCGCTACACCCACACCCGAGTCGATCCAAATCGAAAGCCATATTCATCTATCCGGCGCTACTGGCAGCGGCCTTTCTGCCGTGGCCGAATTACCGGTGGCCGTGTCCAAACTTGAGGTCATCGGAGCCGACCTCCAACCCGCTCAGATCAATGCCTCCGGATCCGGGCACAGAAAAATCACGCTTGCTTGGGAGACATCCGGGATCCTCGATCGGAACATCATCGTTCGTTACGAACTCCTCAATCCTGAGCCTGGACGCCCGTGGCAAATCGAAAGCCCGCACTTTGGTAAGGAGTTAGATCCGCAGACCAGCCTAACCGTGATCACCTCGCTACCTGGCTCCACCATTCAAAGCGACAACGGACAATCTGGATCGGACATCTCGCAATTGCCTTATTGGATGCAATCAAAACGGTCCGGAATCGAGCCGGACGTCACGGCGCCGAGGCGCTGTTAATTCTAGGCGCGGCGGAACACTTGTAGGGGCGGTGGTTACCCCGATCCCCTAAGAGGAAATATCCGCAGATTGCACAGATTACGCAGATTTTAGTGGACTAAGATGGAGTCCGTCCAGTTCTGACAACACCATAGGGGGGCGAGGCTCCGGCAGGCCTAAAGGGTTTCGCAGGGGAGAGCGATGTTCCTTTGGATATCTCATCCAACGCCTCAGATCTGCCGAGCCGGGTGTGCCAACTCCCAGGACGATCGAGTTACCCAGGACAAATACCGCGCAGCCCGACAGGGGGCGCCACCACTCAACGGCTCGGCCGCGCTGGACACAAATCATCATAGATTGAGGACACGCTCAGTAGCCTTGCGAACCTGCCCAGTCCTGATCGGAGCCTCGCCCCCCTACCATTTGGGGCTCCGCCCACCTTTCACCTCTCACCTCTCACCGGTCTACCGCCTCCGCGCCTGCCGCGGATAGCGCATTGGTACGACTTTGTGGAATTTGGGCATGATACCCTCGTTGTCCGCTGCAACCTCCAAAGCATGTGCGGCCCGTACTAATTGATAAAAGTCGTCGTCGGTTAAGGCGACGGATAGGACGGTGTCGCCAATTCGATGAAAAAACATCACAACGGCGGTTGTCAGGACGATAACGCCGAGCAATAGCGCCCAAAGGAGTGGTAGAAAAAAGAAACCGGCACCGCAGAGGCAGATCACAGCCAGGAACGCGAAGCACCAGCCAATTACGGCCGTAAAAATTCGTTTTTCACGAATCTTGCCTGAATAAACCAGGAACAAGACTCGTAATACACTTACGCAGCATCCGAGCCGGCCGTTCTGATAACCGACGATAAAATCATCGTGAGTGATGGAATCTGTTTCTTTCAATCGAGTTTTAGGGGGGGAAGAACCGGCGGATTTCCTATGTAGGATAGGAAGGGTTCAAATAACAGGAAAATCATCGGTACATGGGAGGTACAAAAATCCACTCGCTCTAGAAATTACTAAAATTATTCAGGAATTCATGTTGCCTTTAATGCGTATTGCGTTATCTATCCGGCGAACCGCCACTGGAACGGGCTCAGAGGTGTGTTTACCGGGAGGGAAGTAATGGGAAAATCGCACATTTTACTAGGAGGGAAGTCGCAAGGATGGAGCTCATTTAGGCCACCGTTTACTACGGTTGAGTCCTCCCCTTTCGTGACGTTTTGAAAGGAAATGTATGTTTTTGCGAAGCACAGGATGGCTTTGGACTGCGACGATTTGTCAGGCTCTGGTACACGCATTACATGGCCAGACAGCCGGGCCTTCTACTGTGCCCTCGCCTTCGCCCTCTTCGATGCAACCGGTTTCCGGACCGGAAGAATGGAAGGTCGAAGGGCCTTCCCCGGAGCAGCAATCCGGGTCTGAGCAGATGCCGGAGACTGGACCTGGGGCGCCTTTTGAGCAAGAACCCGGGTGGTCCTCCGGTGAGCTGAACAGCTCGCTCCCGGAGAATAGCACTCAATTTCAGCTTCCGCCCGATCAGCTTCCAGTCGACCCGCGGGCAACTGGTTTGAAGTTCTCAGTCGGTCCAATTGATATCCGACCGTTGATGCAATTCACGGTGGAGTATAGCGACAACATCTTGGACTCGACCAGCAATCAGAGAAGGGACTTGATCTACATTATCTCGCCGGGGCTCACGCTAGCCGCTGGGGATTACATGGCGAAGCAATATCACTACCTCACCCTGACATACGTCCCAACCCTCAACCTCTACAATCACTACAGTAGTCTCAATTCGCTGGACCAGCACTTGCGGATCGACGGGCAATACGGGCTGGAGCGCCTCAAGCTGAGTGGTTACTTCGGATATGACAAGGCGTTTGGCGGCAACCGGGATATTGGCGGACTAGTCAATAGTGACTATTACACGATGGGCGGTGCCGCGAAGTACCTGATCAATCAACAGTTCTCGCTCGAAGCACTGGGTGATCAAGTTTTTGCGCACTACCAGAATGCTAATGGTTCAAAAACGTTTATCAATCATGATTGGTTAAACTACAACTTTACCCCCAAACTGACCGTGAGCGCGGGTAGCGCATTTGGATTTCTTCAGCCTGATAAGGGGGGCACTCAGACATATGAGCAGGGACTGGGTCGCCTCCAATTCGCATCGACCGACAAATTAACTTTCGACGGTAACGCTGGCTTTGAGGTCCGACAGTTCCCCAGTGGCATAGGAATGCGGGTGACGCCTGTATTCGGTTTGAGCGCCACCTATCAACTTTTTCCCGGCACTACACTCGGCGTAAGTGGAGCGCGCATTGTGACCTACTCGGCGTCGGTTACGGGCTCTAACTATACGGCAACGAACATATCGGCCAGCATCACTCAGCACCTCGTTGGTAATTTGTATATCGGTCTGGACGCTGGATTTGAAAACGATGCTTACTTTCATGTGAGCGGCGCACAGCCGGGAACTACGGAGCGCCAAGATAACTATGTCATTCTTCGCCCTAATCTGACCTATCGTTGGAATGACTGGGCGAATATCTCGGTTTCTTATCTCTATCGAGATAACCATTCCAATAGTCCAGGCAGGTCCTTTTATAACAATCAGATTGCGGTGCAGATGCATGTCGGCTTTTAAAGGTAAACGAAAGTCTATGAAAACCCGGGTTGTTTTGCTCGAGCTAACCTTGGCGCTGGCGCTCAGTCTATCCGGCGTGAACGCGCAAACCGCGGTTGCGCCCGAAGCCCCACCTTCCGCAGTCGTACCCCAAGGCCAATCATCGGCGGCACTGGATAATTATATTCTTTCGCCGAATGACATTGTCCTGGTGAAAGTTTTTGAGGAACCCGATTTGGATTCCCAACACCGGATTTCTCAAGACGGAACGATTAATTTTCCGCTGGTTGGCGTCATCCAAATTTCTGGCCGAACCGTTGCTCAAGCGGCCAGCACAATTCGAGATAGGCTGCTGAAGGGTTATCTGCGGAATCCGCAGGTACGGGTGAATGTAATTCAATATGCCAGCCGGCGGATTACCGTGTTAGGACAGGTGCAAAAGCCGGGAAGCTATGTGCTCCCGAGTGAAGAGCGGGTCGATTTGCTTCAAGCGATCGCTATGGCAGGCGGATTTACCCGAATGGCGGATGAAGGCAGGGTACGTGTCCGCCGAAACGTTAACGGGGTTGAAACCATCATCAAGGTGAACGTCCACGCCGAAACTAAAAACACCTCATCAGAGCTCTTCGAGGTGCAACCTGATGACAAAATAACCGTTGGCGAAAGAATCTTCTAACTGCTGACAAGAAATTCCCAATGAGGCTAACCACGTGAAAATGAATTCAGCGAATAGGTCGGTGGGTGAATCACCTGTACACGGCGGTGGTTCATCAATTCTCAGGTTCGATTTCGGGTATATTTCCCGCCTGCTGCTAGCAAAGGCATGGTTCATCATTCTGGTTGTCGTAGTGGCTTTGTCAGCCGCGATCGCCTATTTGATAGTAACTCCGAAAATCTACGAATCTCAGGCCACCATCGAGGTTCAGCAGGAAGCGCAGAAGGTTACTAACATCCAGGACATTAACAAGGAGGACTACAAAAACAGCGACGCTCTGAAGACGGTCGAGCAAAGCCTGCTGAGCGACACGCTCCTTTTGCGAGTCGTTAAGGCCAACGGTCTCGACAAAGATCCCGAATTCGCCCCGCCCAGGAAAGACGGCTCAGCCTATTCAGACATTGAGCTGGCGGGACTTTTCGGTTCGAAGGTCTCCGTGTTGCTCCGCCGGGGGACACGATTGATCGATGTCAGCGTAGATGACGAGGATCCGGAGCGAGCGCAGCAGCTCGCCAAATCGATGATCAAGGAGTACGAGAATCTGAATTTTGAGGAAAAAGCCTCTGATACCAAGACCGGCAACGGCGCCCTCATTCAGGAGGCTGATCGACTCAAGGAGAAACTTCACAAGTCTGAGCAGGCACTTCAGCAGTATCGGGAAGAGCATCACGCAGTTTCGCTCGAGGAAAAGCAGAACATCGTGGTGGAGAAACTCAAAGAACTAAATCAGAAAGTCACGGATGCTCGGAGTGAACGAATCAAGCTGGAAGCGGATATAGCGACCATCCAGCACGCCAATAAGAAAAACCCGGAACAGCTCTTGCTTCTATCGAGTGTGGCCTCGCTTCCAGTCATAGCAGATCTACGGAGAGAGATTTCCGAGAAAGAAGCGGATTTTGCCCAGGTCAACGAACGCTACGGGGAACTCCATCCGAAGTACCAGGAAGCGCAAGCACAGATTAAGGATCTGAAACAGACTTTGAATCGGACTTTATTGAACTCGGCTGACTTGGTGATGAAGTCGTATGAAGCGGCTAAAGCGACCGAAGACAAGCTACGAGCTGAGCTCACAGATCAGGAAGACGCAGCGCTCGAACTGAACAAAATTGCGATTCCTTACAACGTTTTGGAGCGCGAAGAGGACTCTGATCGCGCGCTTTACGAAGCCGTGCTCAAGCGCATGAAGGAGACGAACGTCAAGGAGAACGTTGAAGAGAACAACATCCGCCTCATCGATGAGCCGATGGCGCCGGTCAAGCCGTCTAAACCCAGTAAATTAAAAATTTTAGCACTCTCGGTTCTCGGCGGGCTAATCGTTTCCTGTGGCATGGTGCTCGGCATCGACCTGGCGAATACCTCTACTCGCAATGTTAATCAGGTGGAAGAACTGTTGGGCCTGCCGGTGCTAACCTCGATCCCGCGTTCCAAACGCAAACACCTCGATCGGACTCCGGTTGTTAGTGTCGATCCCGGCTCACACGAGGCTGAATCATTCCGCTCTCTTCGCACGGCATTGTCTTTTCTTGGACCAACCAAAGACTTCAAGACAGTCCTGTTTACCAGCGCCAATCCTAGCGAGGGGAAGACCTATTGCTCGCTCAACTGTGCCGCGGCTCTTGCTCAAATGGGGCTACGCACCCTGCTCATAGATGCTGACTTGCGCCGGCCGAACCTGAGCAAAGCCCTGACGACCGATCGAAAAGCGGCAGGGCTGACAGCATGTCTGAGCGGTCACGCCAGCCTGATGGCTTGCTGCCACGAGACTGAGACCGAGAACCTTTTCTTTCTTAGCGCTGGCGAACGCGCATCCGAACCGGCGGAGTTGCTTGCGTCCGGTGACCTGCCCGGCCTCCTGAATGAAGCGAAACTCCATTTCGATCGCATTGTGTTAGATAGCGCGCCGGTCAACGCTGTCAGTGATACCCAACTTGTGGCAAAAGAAATCGAACTGGTTTGCCTCGTTATCTGGGCGCGCAAGACGCCTCGGAACGCATTGATCCGAGCCTGCGACCATCTTTCCTGGGCGACCCATCGCCCGGATGCGGTTGTCTTGAACCGGATGGTTCGGGGATCGCGCGACTACTATCACTTCGCTCGATACGCGAGCATGTACGCGACTGCCAACGCGTATCGGCGCGCAGGCAAATTGAGTGAAAACGGGAGTGCTCTTTAATGGATATCAATTGCCCAGTTGACTCTTGTGGCCAGCACCGTTTCGCGGTCGTAGCCGCGGCCCGAGTTTGCCGGCCTATATCTGAAGTCCGGAGCTAACCTAGCTCACGGGCAGCGGTAAACAGCCAAGCTGCAACCGCTGCGACAGTTAACTGTTCCCCCCAGAACATGACGTGAATGTTTTGTTCACGAGAACATTTTATTGATTCAAGTCCGAACCGAGAGGCCGCGACCAAGGGCGGCAGCTTGCCCACGCACCGACCGCTACGCGGTGATCACAAAATAGCAGATACCAGATTCTTTTCGACACAACGGTCGTTAAGAAGGTCCCTGGTTAGCTAGTTCTGCGATTTACCACACACTAATGTTGTTAACTCCAACAGAACTTTCGCGACAGCAACCAACCAACGCCTGGTTCTGTTTGCGGGCCCAACCGAAGCGCGAACATATTGCGGCAGCCTGCCTACGACAAACCTGCGAGGTCGAAGTCTTTTGTCCGCGCTTGCGGTTTCGGAAGTTAACCAGTCGAGGTCCGGTCTGGTTCATCGAAGCCATGTTTCCAGGATATCTGTTCGCTCGCTTCGATTATGCCAATTGCCATCGGCGGGTCAAACAGGGCCCAGGCATTAGCGGCTTCGTTCAATTTGGGGAACGTCTGGCGCTTTTGCCGGAGGCGCTGGTCAATGAGATAAAGAGGCAAACCGCCGGAGATGAAGTGATAGAGATCAATCCGGCGCTACAACCGGGATGTACCGTCCAGGTTGCTCACGGTCCGTTCCACGGCTTGGAAGCGGTAGTAACTCGCCTAATCCCGGCCAGGGAGCGCGTGGAAATTTTGATCGAGTGGATGGGGCGCAATCTTTACGCGGAAGCAAGCGCCGGTCACCTATTACCATTGGTCGACATAAAACGGATTTGAAAGCCTCGATTAGAGACTCCACCGCAAACTCAATAAATCTCGCCCTATCTAATATATGCACGAGCTTGTGATTGAATCCGGCCGCGTCGAGAAGAATTATTGGACTGATCTTTGGCGCTACCGTGAGCTTTTCTACATCCTAGCCTGGCGCGACATTTCCGTTCGCTACAAACAAACCGCTATCGGTGTGATTTGGGCAGTACTTCGCCCCTTTCTCGCCATGGTAATATTCACCTTCATATTTGGCCGGATCGCGAAGATGCCGTCCAACGGAATCCCTTATCCCATTCTCGTGTTCGCCGCGATGCTGCCTTGGCAATTCTTTGCTACCGCGCTCGCAGAGGCTAGTGCGAGCATGGTAGCTAATACTAACCTGGTGTCGAAGGTCTATTTCCCGCGCCTGATCATCCCAGCCGGAGCAGTGATTACCAGTCTGGTGGATCTGGCGGTCTCAGCCGTGCTGCTCGTGTTCCTGATGATGGGGTTTCACTTTCTGCCGGACTGGCGAGTACTGACCCTTCCCTTTTTCACCCTGCTTGCTTTCCTCGCTGCGCTCGGACCCGGAATACTAATTACCGCTCTCAACGTCAAATATCGCGATTTTCGGTACGTAATCCCGTTTATCGTCCAATTTGGGCTGTTCCTTTCCCCGGTTGGTTTTAGTATCGATGTTATTCCGGAGGAATGGCGGTTGGTTTATTCGTTGAATCCGATGGTAGGAGTGATCGATGGATTTCGCTGGGCGCTTTGCCGGGGCGGAACCGGGGATTTCTATATGCCGGGATTTGTACTCTCACTGATAGTTATTCTGCTCTTCCTGTCGATCGGCATCTGGTACTTCCGCAGAACGGAAAAGGGCTTTGCCGACGTGATCTAACCTGCGTTCCGTTCACAGTTCCCGGCTGCCGCTTCGCTCTCGTCTCGTGTGACCCTCGAGATCACTCCTTGAACTCCTTGAACTCCTTGTACTCCTTGTACTCCTTGTACTCCTTGTACTCCTCGAATTGCCTATATGTCTGAAACGGTCATTTCCATCGAAAATGTCGGCAAAAAATATACGTTGCGCCACAAGAAGAGTGGTGAGGCATACACCACTCTTCGCGACGTCATTGCCCGGCAGGCGGCAGCACCATTTAAAGCCATCGGTAAGAAGTTTAGCAGAAAGAACGGATCAAATGGTTCACAAGCTCAAGATTCTTCTTATGCCAGAACTTCGGTGGAGGATTTCTGGGCTCTCAAAGATGTATCATTGGAAATTAAACAAGGGGATGTGATCGGTATCATCGGGCGCAATGGGGCAGGAAAGTCCACCCTGCTGAAGATCCTGAGCCGGATCACCGAACCAACGGAAGGGCGCATCACAATCAGAGGGCGTGTCGCCAGCTTACTTGAAGTTGGCACCGGCTTTCATCCGGAACTGACCGGACGCGAGAACGTTTATCTCAACGGTGCGATCCTGGGAATGAGCCGGGCCGAGATCAAGGCCAAGTTCGACGAGATCGTTGCGTTCGCCGCAGTGGAACAATTTCTCGATACTCCGGTGAAACGCTACAGCAGCGGAATGTATGTGCGGCTGGCGTTTGCAGTTGCAGCCCATCTGGAACCCGAAATTCTGATCGTAGATGAAGTGCTGGCTGTCGGCGACGTAGAATTCCAGAAGAAGTGTCTTGGCAAGATGCAAGACGTAGCCACCAGCGGAAGGACGGTCTTGTTCGTCAGCCACAACATGCAGGCTATTTCGGTCCTTTGTAACCGAGGAATGTTTCTTCGCTCAGGTTCGCTGGAATATGTTGGCAGCGCGAAAGATGCCATCGACAAGTACATCAGCAGTTATGCCAACGCAGACGCGCAGGACGATAATCCCGATCGCCGATACGGTTCTGGTGAGTATCGCTACACGTTGGTGGCGCCCGAGCAACCGGTGTACGAAGGCGCGGACGAGAAGGTGATCAACTTCGAGATTGAACGTCGAGGTAAGCTGGTAGGAAGAATATGGTTATGTGCCAGGATAGTCGACTCGAAGGGAGTGGTCATCGTGCAGTACGATTCACGTCTCGCCGGATTCTGGGTGGAGGATTCTCCGCGAATCCGAGGACAAATACGCTTTACGACGCCTTGGCTTAAACCTGGGAGTTATCGGATAGACCTATCTGTTGGCGCTTCTTGGACCATGGATTATTGGGAGGCGGCCTGTTCGTTGATGATATCTCCGGTGCTGCCTTACCCGGCTTCGGCAGGGCCAGAAGCTTCCGTGGACGGTTTGGTTTTTGGGGATTTTTGCTGGGAGGCCTCGGATGCGGATGATGAGTCCGTATCCAGAACCATACCGGCCGACGTAAATCGATAATCATCCACTGTCCTTCAATCGCTTCTCTTGAAATCTTCGATTAGTCGAGAGATGTCCGTCATCTTGGACATCGTGCGGTTCAGTGCTGCTAGTCTGGTGTTATTACACCACATCGCCTGGCGGAAATTCGGCACCTACGTTCCCTGGCATTTTACCCAAACTGCTATTGAGCCAGTGATGGCATTCTTCGTCCTGTCTGGATTCGTCATCGCGCTTACAGCGGAAACCAACGACCGGACCGCCGGCCAATATTTTCTTAGTCGCGCCACGAGGTTACTCTCGGTCACCATTCCAGCGATCCTTCTCACCATCGTTCTTGATAGCGCTGGTAGCGCCATCTTTCCGGCGCTTTATGCCGATCATTGGACTGACCCTGCGACCATTGCGAATCTGAACACACCGTTGGCAATCCAAGCGGGCGCAACGGTGACCTTTATCAATCAGATTTGGAGTCTAAACATCTGGCCAGGAACTAACAGTCCCTTTTGGTCTCTGGGATACGAAGCGGTGTACTACGTCCTATTCGGGATCGCTTATTATCAGCGAAGAACAGGGCCGCGCCTGCTCGGTATTACCTTAGTTAGCATTGCAGTTGGCCCGAAAGTCCTGCTTTTACTGCCGATTTGGCTAATGGGCGTCGGCGTATGGCATCTTTACAAGCGAGTTAAAATCTTCCCCGTCAGCGGAGCGATCATTCTTGCGGTTTCGGTTCTCGGTTATGCTGCCTTCGTAGCTACTCACGCCCGCGCCTCATTGGACCACAGAACCGAACTCTTGACCGCCTGCTTACCAGCCGATCTCCTGGGGCTATCGAATCATTTCTTGTCGAATTATATTTCTGGTCTGTTCTTCTCGGGTGCTCTCATCGGACTTAAAGGTGTTGCTGATGCCCTATCGCCAATACTCGTCGCTTGTGGATCCACGATCCGCAGCCTGGCTAATTGTACTTTCAGTATGTATCTTTTTCATTATCCGCTGGCCTATTTCTTTCGGGCCATCGCGGCGGTGGTCTGCGGTCAAAGGGATTTGAACATGCGAAGTTGGCCTATGACGGTGATAGTCCTGGTCGGAACGGGTTTATCCATCTACCTACTGGCGTTAGTCACGGAACAGAAGAAAAACGAAGTCCGCAGATGGTTAGGGGCAATATTTAGACTGGCACGACCGACCGAACTTGCCTAGATGCGCAGCGTAAACTCGGACAAGGCTTCCGAAAGACAAACCGTCGATTTCTCTTGCCTGAGCATTCGATGATGTCCACTTGGATCATCTAACCGTTTTACTCTTCAGCGGAAATTCCATGAGCGAAGCTTCATTCGATCTATCATTGGTGATTTGCACTCGCAACCGCGCTGCCCAACTAGCTCAGACTCTGACTAGACTTTCAGTGCTACGATCAGAATTAGAATGGGAGCTAATTATCGTAGACAATGAATCGAAGGATAAAACCAGCGCTGTGGTAGAAGAATTTGCCGCCACCTTTGATCATCCAGTGCGGATAATCAAACAAGATGGTCGCGGAGTCTCCGTCGCAAAAAATGCCGGTTGGCAATCTGCCAGAGCCGATATTGTGGTTTGCATCGACGATGACTGTTATCCGGAAGCGGACTATTTGGATGCGATATACGAGTGCTTTGCCAAAGATCCAAAACTTGGTTTCGTGGGAGGCCGTATTCTGTTGTACGACCCAACTGATCGCAGGATAACCATACAGGAATCTTTGGATCCTATGTTCTTCCCGGCGGGAAGCTTTATCCGAGCGGGTGTCGTTCAAGGCGCCAATGTCGGTTATCGGCGGCAAGCGATTAGTGCGGCCGGCGGCTTCGATCCATGGTTTGGAGCTGGAGCATTCTACAGCGGAGACGAACTGGAATTGATGGCACGGATATCGGCGGCGGGCTGGAACGGTGCGTATGATCCAAAACCAGTCGTTTACCATCATCACGGACGAAAGACAGCAGAAGATGAGTTGCGTCTAACCCGATGGTACGACCGGGGCCGGGGAGCCTACTACGCCAAGTGCATCCTCAATAGAGGAATGCGCTGGGTCTATATTAAGAATTGGCTTTTCACCCGGCAGCACGAGTCGTGGCGAAGGACGGTCAAGGAAGTTCTGTCAGGTCTGGAGTACGTAGCTCGCGCCTATAAGTCGGGCCGCTTACTGCAGGGATAGCGGCGGTAGGGATGAGATCCCGACTGCGCAAAGCGACTCGACTGAGCTCGCCGAAGTCCTACGTCGCGGCATGGTCTATGGCCTTCCAATCAATTAGATTAGGGCGCGCCAAAGCGAAGCGACGGCGGCCTACTCATCCGTAAATCTTTCGAGTTTGCAGCACCGAGCTGAGTTAAATGCCACAAGAGGTAATCGTTTATTTCAATGGCACGTTCATGGAAAAATTGAACGGAGCCCATGCGCGCGCGGACTCCTTCCTTCGGTTCCTGTTGCGGCACTTCGAGCGGGTAATCGTCTACAGCTTTCGCAACCATCCAACTTGCCCCTGGACAGATGATCTCGTGCAGAGGTTTGCTATGGAATATCCCCGCGCCCGGCTAGTTCTTGAAGACCGCTCGGCTGGGCTCGTTGCCATGACTCGGCTCAAGAACACTCTGACCGTTTTCCTACCCTCTTTGGCGAGACAACTTATAAGACTTAGCCTTCCCGGTGCCGCGCCAGCCTATGCTTCGCTGTTGAACGAGCATCCCGGCACCCCGCTAATCATCAATTACGTGGATGGACTTACCCAGTTAAATGGTATCCCCCACCAACAATTTGTGGTTGAAACCCACGACATCAAGTTTATCAACTACCGCTTCCAGACCCACAAACCGGCCAGCGCTTTGCGGTCGGTTTCGAAATTTCGGAGCGAGATCGCCCTACTCAGCACGGCGCAAGCGGTGATAGCTATCTCCCCGACCGAAGCCCACTTTTTTACGATGCTCGTCGATGACGCTAAGGTGCTGTATATCCCAGAATTTAACCAAGATGGCAAAGTCCAGGATTTGGAGACCGAAGACGCAGAGGATTTCCTCTACGATCTGGTCTTCGTCGGTTCTGACAATATTCTGAATGTCGACGGCTTGATCGATTTTTTGGAAGAACACGGGGCTTGGCTGGCAAAATACCGCTTGGCTATTTGCGGCAAAGTTTGCCAACAGCCGGCAGTGGCGCAGATCGCCAGCCGCTATCCCAATATCACGCTCCTGGGTTTCGTGGACGACATCGACCAAGTCTATCGCCGCTCCAAGGCAGCTCTCTCGCCCGTCGTTGGAACGGGGCTAAAAATCAAAATCGTAGACGCACTAACGAAAGGTAAACCTGTGTTTGCATCGCAGTCTTCTTTCGCCGGTCTACCACCCGGTTACGAAGGCTGCGTGTTTCCGATCGAGCGACGCGCCATGTCCCGGATCCTGGACCAAGCAGAATGCCGGCGCGCGGCCGCACGCGAGAGCCGGATCTTTTCCGCTAGCTTTGGCCAGCGAGGTGATCATGAAGATTTGCTCGACCTGCTTCGCGGCCAGCAAACCGCGACGCAGGAGTCACTCTGCGGAAGCGTGGATCTGCTGCCGAAAGGCGCGGGTTAATATGACGCCCCTGCGTCCGAGCTTCCCTCCGATAGCGCAATACGCCTGAAGCATCGACGTACTTCAATCTGATGAAAGGCATTCCCGATTGGTTTATAGCACTCTGGTGTCTGTTGATGCCGGTGACCTCGTTTTTGGTCATCCGCTCCGCCCAAGGGACCATACCTGCCTATGTTTTGGCCTTCATTTCCGTTGGCTTTGTGATCTTCGGTCGCGACAGTGGGCGGCCGTCCCTCCAGCGCAGGCGTTACATCAGTCTAGCGGTCGCGATGGGCGCGATCTGGCTTCTGTTGTTATGCGGGAGCCAGCTCGGACACTTGGTTTCAGATAGGCACGACTTTGGCGATATGTTCCTCAATAATCCCAGTGATACACGGGTTGTGCTTCGCTCGGTAATGTTCACACAAACTCTCTATCTGGCGGCCTGCCTTTGTATCGCTTTATTTTTTCGTTTCTTCTTCCGAGCCGAATGGATGCGCTATGTCCTGTGGGGCGGGTGGTTTCTGGCCATCTATGGGATCTATGAATGGCTCTTCTTTCTTGTATTCCAACAAGCCGGCGATTTCCTTGGGAATCGGACCTACGGAGAGGATCTTCACACCGGCAGCTGGTCGCAGTCTATCCAGGTTGGGCCTCTCAATTTGTTACGCATAAAGTCCACTTTTGGCGAACCTTCCTTTTTATCAGCGGCGGTAGTTCCTTATCTATTTCTTGCTTTGGAAAACAGACGAAAATGGCTCTCCGTCGCGCTGCTCTTTTGTACCGTGTTCTCTACCTCGACCTCGGCATATGCAGGACTGGCTTTTGGCTTGTTCCTCTACTTCCTGCTGAAAAGGAGATTCAACTTACCAATTATCCTCACTATTCTTTTATTTATTGGAGCAATAGGTGCGCTCTATTTTGCTTATCCTGATACCTTTGATGCGATTTTCACCAACAAGCTGAACGCTCAGAACGACTCCGGCGATCTCCATCAGGCAGCCAATCAAGCCATGATTGAGACGGTAAAAACCTTCACATTCATGAACCACCTTTTCGGAATCGGTTTTGGCTACTATTATGGGTCGGTTTTCAGTGCCGTTCTGATCAATACCGGCTGGATAGGCCTGTTCGTTTACTTGTATGCATTCCTAAAGCCTACCATCTTGTTGCGATCTGATAACGGTGGTGTCGCGTTAAAGGTAGGGGTCGCGACCATTTTCTTCCTATATTGGATAAACGTGTCTGAGCTTTTTCTGCCCACGACCTGGATGTTTCTGGGTTTGGCTTACTGGCAACTCGATCAGCAAAAGCAGAGAAACAGGTTAGCTCGCCGGCAAGAGATCGAGTTGCCGTCTCAACCACACCTAGCCCATGCTGGGAAAGTGTGATTGGTGATCGGATGCGCCCGTGCGCGAGGATTTTTTCGTGCTCGTGCTGGAAACTGTTTTGCCCACTTCGCTATGTTGTCGCTGAACTGTAAAAACCGATTTACCTCTGGTCTCCGCTTTATGCTGGGCCTTGGTCTGTTCGTTTTTTCAACGCTGCAACCGGCTCTGCGAGCGGAGGAAACCATCCGGGACGACCGCATCGGTGTGTGCACCCATTTTGGACAGAATTGGTCGCCGGAGTTAACCATGCCGTTGATTGCAAAGTCGGGGGCGGGCTGGATCCGCGACGACTTTAATTGGTCCGCCTTGGAACCTACCCCCGGGAACTATCGCATTCCGTCAAAAGCCAAGAATTGGATTCAAGCCGCGCGAGTAGCAGGGCTGAAGATAGACGTCATCTTAGCCTACGGTAATTCTGCATATCCCGACCATTACGACACCGCTGCTTACGCGAAAGCGGCGGGTTGGCTCGCCCGCGAACTTGCTAACGATATTCAGGCAATCGAGATTCTTAACGAGCCTAACAACTTCGGATTTCGGGATGCTTATGGCGGACAGTGGAACGGTCATGAGCGGAACGGTTCTGTTTCACCTTATCTGCAGAAATACGTACAAATCCTGAACGCGGCCGCCAAAGAGATCAAACTCGCCAATCCGAATATGACAGTGATTGGTTTGGGGACTCCGCCGCCGGCCAGTTTCCGGATGATTGCACTCGGCCTGGCTCCACAAGTCGATGGTCTTACCGACCACCCATATGGCAAGGAAATGCCTGAAGCCGTCCCCTACGCCAATAACCCCTATTTTCTCCTCCGCGACGGGATCGCTACCGCTGATGGCAACGGTACCTTTGTGTCCCAGGTCTCGATGTTCCGGGCCCAAGCAAAAAAATATGGAGCTACAGAAAAGCTCTGGCACACCGAGTGGGGTTATTCAACCGAGCAAACAAAATCTGGTAAGCCAGCTATATCTGAGGACACCCAGACAATTTACATCCTCCGGCGGCTCTTGGAGAGCGAAGCTACCGGCATTGAGCATACTTTCATTTACGACTTTAAGGACGACGGAGCTGACCCGTATTCGAACGAACAGAATTTCGGACTGGTTCATAATGATCTTTCGGCGAAGCCGGCTTATTTAGCTCTTCAAAGGGTTACTAGCATTCTCGCAAGAATGAACGCAGCTGCCCCGACAAAACAGGCCTCGATTGAGATCGATCCCGCCGCTAAAGAGGGTCGGCTTGGTAATCGATGTTATGCATTCTCCAGTTCCGATGGAGAAACGACGGCAATTGCTTTCTGGGACGTCAAGCCGTGGGATCCGACGGCAAAGCCTGCAAAGGCGACGATCGTTTTGCCATTAGCCCACGAAACCCACCACGTTTTTCTGTACGACCTTCTTTCCGGAAATCAGACCGAGATCTCGGACAAACTATCGGAAAATGTGTCTAACGGAAATAACCATGTCTCGATACCAGTCCAACTCTCTGCCGTTCCCCAACTGTTAATTGTGCATTAACTGCGAAAGGAATTTTCGCGAGGGATCTAATCTTGGAAACATGCGTTAACCTGCGAACGATTGGCTACCACATCACCGGTGTCCAGCGGTATGTACTTAGCCTTTTGCCCCATCTGCCGGCGGAGTTAGGTTCAGTCAAACCGCGGCGAGCGTTGCAGGGAATGAAAGGGCATGTCTGGGAACAGTTTTATCTTCCAACGCAGGTCAAAAATCGGCTGCTATGGAGTCCGGGTAACACTGGTCCACTCGGGATAAGCCGCCAAGTAGTGACCGTGCACGACACCGCTGTTCTGGATCATCCTGAATGGTTTGAGCGGAAGTTTGCTTTTTGGTACTCCGCTTTGCTGCCCCGCCTTATTCGCAAAGTAAGGGCGGTTATTACGGTTTCTCAGTTTTCCAAGGACCGGATCCTCCGATTCTCCGGTGTCCACCCGGAGCGCGTACACGTCATTCATAACGGGGTCGACCGGCGATTTCGCCCCATCGATGGCAAAACGGTCAAAGAGGTTACCACCGGCTTAGGTCTAAGCCAGCCATACGTTTTGTCCGTCGGTTCGCTCGAACCCCGTAAGAACTTGAAGATATTACTGGAGGCCTGGCAGCGGGATAATTTTGATGGAACGACACTTGCCGTGGTCGGAGCGACTGGACATCTCTTTCAGCAATTTCAGCTCGATTCGATCCGGCGAGGAGTTCGTTTCCTTGGCCGGGTGGAAGACGATTTGTTACCCGCTCTGTATGCGGGCGCGGAAGCCTTCGTCTATGGATCTATCTATGAAGGATTTGGTCTACCGCTGTTGGAAGCTCTAGCGTGCGGTTGTCCGGTTGCTGTCTCGGACATACCCCCCCACCGGGAAGTGTGCGGCCCAGATGCGGTCTACTTCGACCCGTTCCGTCGCGAGGATCTTTCGCATAAACTACAACGTCTATTGAAGCTCAATGAGGCAGAGCGGGCTTCCCTGGCCGAACAGGGGATACGGCGTGCTTCTCTCTTTCGTTGGGAAAGTGCCGCCGCTAAGACATGGCAGGTACTAACAAACGAAGCCAATAAATGAGCCTGGGCGCGCCTGGTAGCCGCCGAAGGTCTATTTCGGCTGTCTGCGTCGCTGAAATCGCCCAACGCCCAGGGCATACTGGGTGTGCATACCCGACGGCATCCAGTTTTGCTGATAACACTATATGCCTAAAACCACTAACTGGAATATTGGCATCCAGATATTGCGCGGCTTGGCGGCAACGCTGGTAGTATTCCATCATTCCTTGGAAGAGTCGTTGGCGATTTATCCCCACATAACGCCTAACTGGCTAATCGCCTTCGGCGCATGCGGAGTTGAGATCTTCTTCGTCATCAGCGGATTTATCATTTATAGCGTGACCTATGGACGAGAATCACAGAGTCGCGAACCGGCGTTCGTTTTCCTACTAAAGCGGCTTATTCGGATTTTCCCGTTATACTGGATTTGCCTATTTGGCACGCTGGCTTTGTGGCGCAGCGGCCTTTTTTATCGAAACCTCCATGTCGATGCGAATACTTTCACCTGCTCTCTCTTTCTACTGCCCTCCGATAAACTGATCATTGATGTCGCGTGGACGCTGGTTTACGAGATGTTGTTTTACTATCTGTTCACGATCACGCTCTATTTCCGCAATGCTCGAATATCAGTTCTCGCAACTACGGGGCTCATCTGCACGGGAATACTTGTAGGCCAGATCTTGCCCGACGGTGAGGTAAAGCATTTTCTGACGAACCCGATCGCGCTAGAATTTTGTTTCGGCCTTTTCCTGGCATATTTTGTCAATTCTCCGGTATTTCGCGTGGCGTGGTTGCGATATCTGTGGATGCCTGGGTTGATTCTAATAGCTGCCGCCGCGTTTTTGATAGAAAACAAACATACCAGTACGGGAGGACCTGGTCCGGAGGTACGCTTTCTGGCGTGGGGATTGCCAGCTGTACTGGTGACCCTCTCGTTCATCAAGACACGATTTGGAAGCTCAGCGCTGAATCGAATCTTTGTCCCCGTAGGAGACGCATCTTACTCCATCTACCTAACGCATCCGACGGTGATGATATTGTTCGCCTTTCTGATGAAACATCAGGTTATCCGGCCGATCAGTTTCCCTCTTATTTTGCCGTTGGTGATGGTCGGGATTTCCGTAGTCTTTGGTCTTCTGGTTCATTACTTCGTAGAACGTCCGATTTTGAGCTGGTTGCGAGGTCAACTCCAGCCCAGGCAAAACCACTTCAAGAAGCTGACCGAGGTAGTACCAGGCCCGCGGCTGAGCTCGGAATGACAGCCTGGCACTGGGATAGCACGAGATTGAATTGATTCTGTCCGCTGAGATTGTTATGACATCACTTCGTATTGGTATGGATGGAGACGCATTACGCGTCCCGCTTTCCGGCGTGGGTCACTACGTTTTTAACCTGGCTCGGGAGCTTGATGGGCTATTACCCGAAGCGTCTTTTATCGTTTACACTAGATTGCCAGCAGCGGCTGTCGCTCTGCCTTCTTCACATTGGCAACTACGCATCGAGCCGGTAGCTGCCTTTCGGCGATTACCGTCGTTTGCATGGCTCAAGACGCGCTGTCGGTCCCTGTGTCTTAGGGATGGGATCAACGTGTTTTGGGCAGGACGAAGCTTACATCCGAGATTCGGCGCCGCCGTGCGTACCGTCAGCACCGTGCATGACGTGAATCATCTCGTTGTTCCGGACACAATGCAATTTCAGAGCCGTTGGTCGAGCCGGCTTTTCTTTCGGGGAGATCTTTTGGCTGCCGACTCTGTACTGACTAATTCATCTGGTACAGCCGAACGCGTCCGCAAAATGATCGGAGCCGAAGTAACCGGCGTGGTTCGGCCGAGCGTAGCGTCGCACTTTCATCTCCCGCCGTCGGCCGGTGAAATGGAGATTCCGGAGGGATTGTCCCGCCTGGGAGTGAAACGTCCTTATCTGGTGTCGGTAGCAACGGCAGAGCCACGCAAGAATCTTGACGTTGTACTTCGCGCATTTATCGATCTGAAGAGAAGTGGCCAATTAAGCAATCACCAATTGGTGTTGGCCGGCCCCTCCGGATGGAAGAATAAAGCTTTGCAGCAAAGACTCAGCGAAGCACGAAATTATGGCCTGGTGCTGGCGGGCTACGTACCTGACGAGTTGATCCCTAGTCTTTACGCAGCGTCAGACGCACTGGTCTTCCCATCATTGTATGAAGGCTTCGGAATGCCGGTTCTTGAAGCACGCACTTGTGGTGCGCGCGTCGTTACCACAGATATTCCAGAGTTGAGGGAGGCAGGAGACGAACATGTGGTCTATGTGCAGCCGACGGTTGACGGCGTTAAGGCAGGAATTACCAAGGCAGTCGGCTCGCCCAAACCGCCTCCCCTAGTCCATCACACTTGGAGGGAAGAGGCCCAGGTTCTGGCGCGCGCCCTGTGTGGGGGAAGAGAGTCGCGGCTGGTATCGGCACATTAGTGGTATCCCCTATCGCGAGGGTATACCACATTCCAACAAACTCTGTAAGGCAGAAACAAATAATGCGCCTTTTGTTAGATTGTTCGCTATCGCTGATCAACCGCACCGGCGCGCACTACATTGCCGAAGATCTGGCTTCGGCATTCGGCAGTGAGGGAATTATAAGAAGGTGGCGCCTGTTTGGGCGGCAACTACCAACCGACATCGTTCGCAAAATATGTGGCCGTTTGATGCTGCAGGAGATCACGCGGCTTGGCCAGGCTAGCAGGTTTCTCTGGCCGGAGCCAAAAACGGAGAAACTGAAGCGGCTCTTTCTAGATCCGCTCTATGTCATTCGTTCAAAGCTCGAGCCTTCCGATATCGTTCTGTGTCACGATATAGGTCCAGTGACTCACCTGGATCTCTACGATAGCGGAACCGTGAACGCCTATCAGAAAGCCTACGCTAAAATTGCCGAGGTGCAGCCGGGTATCGTTTTTGTCAGTAACGCGTCCCGCTTGGCCTTCGAGACGAGGTTCGGTACGAAGTTCCGTTTCCTTCGGGTGATACCTTTATACGTACGAACTGGTAGCCTGACTGGTAATACTGAAGCTATTCTCGGTATACAACGACCGTTCTTCCTCACGGTCGGCGCGTTGGAGACAAGGAAAAATCAGCGCATCGCTATTGAAGCCTTCGGTCAATACGGCTTCGCCCAGCGTGATGTTAGCTATATACTCTGCGGTGCGAGAGGTGCCGGTGCGGAGGAAATTCTAACGACGGCGGCACGTACGCCAGGAGTCAAAGCGCTAGGTTATGTATCAGATGCACAACTCCGCTGGCTGTACCAAGAGGCGAGCGCGTTCGTGCTGCCCAGCCTGCTTGAAGGCTTCGGGATGCCAGCGCTGGAGGCCGCGCTTCGCGGACTAGTTCCTGTCGTTTCTCGCGATAGCGCCCTCGCCGAGGCGGTGAACGGCGCAGCGATACAGATCAATCCACATTCCGTCTCGGACATCGGTCAAGCCATGGAATCTGTTCTCGCCCTGGATGAAAGAAAGAATAATGAATTAAAGAAAGTTCTGATTGCTCATGCCCAGAGTGCTACTCGCGAAAGATTCCTAGCGGAATGGACCGATTTGATTAGCGCGGAACTGCGGTAGTTCACTGCTATCTGGGAAGATCAGGAAAAGCGATAAAGGGTCTTTGGCAATTATGGATACCGGCATGGAATACAGGACTAGACAGGCATTACCCCAAAAGCAGCTGTGGAATACAGCGAAGGACCAAATAATGGATTCTATTGTTCCCGACTTGGAACTCTCTCCAATAAGCGTCGTAATCGCTTCCAAGGGTCGTCCCGATTGTGTGAGTGAAACTATTAAATGCCTTGAGCGCCAGACCCTCAAACCAAGAGAGATCATTGTTGTTGTCCCTGCACCCGAAGATTTACCTGCGAACCAATGGGGAAAGCACGTACGATACGTCGTTGGTCCGCTTGGACTAACCACCCAGAGAAACAGCGGGATCGAAACGATTCCAGCCAATGTGAAATATGTCGGTTGTTTCGATGACGATTTCGAACTCAAAGCTGACTACTTAGAACAAGCGGTCGCGTTTTTGGATGCTAATATTCAAATCGTCGGGATGTCCGGTCGTATCCTCAAAGACGGTGGCATTAGCCGCGAGGAAGCGCAGAAGTTAATCGCCCACTATCAGCCGGAAGAAACGCTAGGGGGTATGTTCTACAGCCACGGATCATATCATATCCTCTACGGCTGCAACATGGTCATCCGGCGCCATCTCCTCAATTACGAGAAGTTTGATGAGAATCTTCCCTTTTATTCTTACGGGGAGGATTATGATCTCTCCATCCGCTTAGAGCACTATGGGCGCATTGGCCGCTTTGCGGGCTGCGTGGGCGTTCATCTGGAAACGCCGGGAGGCCGAGTACGTGAACTATTACGGGGATACTCATTCGTAGCGAACAATTGGTACTTTCTGAAGAAAGGCGTGGTGCATCTGCCCCCTCTCATGGCGTTGATTCGATTCTGGTTGATCTGTGTTGGAAAGAGCCTATGGCAAAGCCTGTCGAAGCTGCTAAAAGGCGATCGTTCTCTGGATTGGGGTGGAAGGGTAAAAGGGCATCTGTTGGCTGTGAAGGATATTTACCTCGGGCGCTGCCACCCCCAGCGTATCAAGGAGATGTGAACAGAATCGAAGCAAGTCATTATGAAACAAAATCATTCCGGCAGCGGACAACGCTTTAAAGCGCTGGTCGCCGCAACCCCGGTGCTAGGACCGGCTGCCCGTCGGGTCGCGCGCATCCCATTTATAAAGGAGCTGCGATCAGTGGGGCGTCGGCTCGCATTTCAAGGTTCGGCATCGTATTGGGAGGAACGCTATCACCAGGGAGGCACCTCGGGTGCAGGTTCCTACGGCGTATTGGCGCAATTTAAAGCGGAAACGTTAAATGACTTTGTGGTGAGAAGGGGGGTTCAGACGGTTATCGAATTTGGCTGTGGGGATGGCGAACAACTGACCCTAGCGCGCTATCCGCGCTATGTAGGAATTGATGTGGCTGAAGGCTCGGTTACAACCTGCCGGCGCCGATTCGCTGCTGACACCACAAAAAGCTTCTATCTCGCCAGCGAAACGCCACCGGATCTCGGTCTCTTCGATCTGGCGCTCTCACTCGATGTGATTTATCACCTGCTAGAGAACAAGATCTATAATGACTACATGCGAACGCTGTTCGGTCATGCCGGCCGATTTGTAGGCATCTATTCGAGCAACAAAGTCGAGCCGACGGACCCTAATGCCCCGCATGTCCGGCATCGCCGGTTCAGCGACTGGATTGAGGCGCATGCACCGCAATGGCGGCAAGTGGGTTATCTCCCAAATAAATATCCGTACGATCAAGCCCGACCAACCGAAACTTCGTTCGCTGATTTTTATTTCTTCGAGCGCAACGGATGAAAATTGCCGTCCTTGTCAATCAGTTCCCGAAGGTATCTGAAACGTTCATTCTGAATCAGATCGCCGGGCTAATCGACCGAGGTCATACGGTGGATATATTTGCCTGCTACAGAAGCGAAGATCATATAGACGACGGGCAACTGCGGAAGTACGAACTGCTCGATCGGACCCGCTACCTCACCGCTCCCGCTAGCCGCAAGGAACGCGTAATGGCCGCGATGGAGGCGGCCCTCAAGCGTGGTTGGAAACAGCCGGTGCATTTAATGCGATCAATCAACCTGCTTCCGGCTGGGAAGCGGCGAATCAGTCTCGAAATGCTTTGCCAGCATCGCTTTTTACTCGAGCGATCGGCTTATGACATGATTCATTGTCACTTCGGACCGGTTGGCATCTTTGGCCAACATCTACGCGAAATCGGAGCGCTGGAAGGTCCGCTGCTCACTACATTTCACGGGTTCGATATCGGTTCCTATGTGAGGCAGCACGGCGTCGGCGCTTATGCCGAACTATTCCGCAAAGGAGATGCGTTCACCTGCTCCAGCCATTTTGTCCGTGGGAAGTTGATCGCTGCCGGGTGCGACCCGGTTAAACTAATCCAGTTCAAGCTCGGCACCGATCTCGCCAGGTTCGATTTTGCTGAAAGAAAGATCGGATCGGACGGCGTCATCCGGCTGATTACCATCGCTCGCCTCGTAGAAAAGAAGGGAATCGAATATTCGATCCGGGCGGTCGCGGATCTGGTTAAACAGTTCCCCAAACTGCATTACACGATTGTGGGTGACGGTAATCTGCGCCAGAAACTCTCGCTTCTGATCGAGCAACTAGACCTTCAACCGCACATCATGTTGGTCGGCTGGAAGACGCCAGAAGAGGTTCGGCACTTGCTGAGCCGATCGCATATCTTCGTGCTTGCAAGTGTCATCAGTTCGAACGGTGATTTTGAAGGACAAGGGTTAGTTCTTCAGGAGGCGCAGGCTATGGGTTTACCTGTGGTCTGCACAAATCATAACGGTTTTGGTGATTCCGTTCTTAATGGAGAGTCTGGCTTTCTAGTGCCCGAACGAAACGTGGACGCACTCTCGACCAAGCTGGCCGATTTGATCCGGCAGTCAGAACTTTGGCCCGGTATCGGCAGGAAAGGGCGCGCTTTCGTAGAAGCCGAGTTTGATCTGAATAAACGGAACGATGCGCTAGTAGACTTATATGGCCAGGTCGCGGCACAGAGCTCCGAGCCTGCTTTCAGCACCATATGCGAGTAGCGATTGTTCATCATTGGTTTGTTTCGAAGGCTGGTGGTGAGAGAGTGGTTGCCACCATAGCGGACATGTTTCCGGCTGCGGACATCTTTACCCTTTTCTTGGATGAGCAGAAACTTCCGCTCGGCTTACAAGGACGTAAGATCACCTCCTCCATCCTGGATAGAATTCCCGCGGCACGCCGGGCCCATCGTCATTTTCTGCCTTTCTACCCCTTAGCGGTCGAGATGTTAGACTTGAGCGGTTATGACCTGGTAATCAGTTCCGACAGTGGGCCGGTGAAAGGTGTAGTCACCGACTTGGACGCCACCCATATCTGTTATTGCCACTCGCCTATGCGCTACCTCTGGGACGGATACTCTGCGTATAGGCGGGAGATGTCTCTTATTAGCAAAACCGTTTTCGAACTGGCTTCTCATTATGTACGGAACTGGGACTACCTGGCAGCACAACGGGTGGACCACTTCGTCGCTAATTCCAGTTACGTCGCCCGCCGTATCCACAAATACTACCGCCGGCGGAGCACGATCATTCACCCGCCGATTGATACGTCTCAGAGTTATCTAGCCGGTAGTCATGATGACTATTATCTGGCGGTGGGACGGCTGGTTCCTTATAAACGCACTGATATTTTAATAGATGCCTGCCAGAAGCTAGGTCGGAAGTTAGTGATTGTAGGTGATGGACCGGAAATCGAGCGATTGAAAAAGCAGGCGGGGAAGAATGTTGAATTCGTCGGTGAGGCGGCTGATCAGCAGCTAAAAGAGATCTATGCTCGTTGCCGAGCATTGCTGTTTGCTGCAGATGAGGACTTTGGGATGGTTCCACTAGAAGCACAATCGTACGGGCGCCCGGTGATCGCCTATGGCAAAGGTGGATCGTTGGAAACCGTGGTTGGAGCCGACAGGTCCCCTACCCGCCAGCGGGCTAACCGAGGTAAGTTGATTACGGGAATCTTTTTTGAAAAACAGTCGGCTGATTCCCTGGCAAACGCTATATTGGCGTTCGAGTCTTCCGCGGACTTATTCCTGCCGCAGGATATTCAATCGCACGCTCGCCGTTTTGATACGAGCGTGTTCGTCGAGCGATTGCACAATTATATCTCATGGGCAAAAGACAATCGGGAAGACAGGTTGGAATCAGCGATTACTACAACTGAGTTTGAGGACGCACGAATCGAGCGACAAATCGCTTGACCTTTCGGGTTTTCCGGCTGGTATTGGACCAGCAAAAAAATGCGCGGTTAGCCAGGGAGCACTGCGAGACACTGTTAGGGCAGCAAATGCAACTTAAGCGGTTGCTTAGGGACAACGTGGAGAGGCTTATTGGCTGCGCAATGAAGGCAAAAGTTCGTTATCAGAGGTAAGCTACTAGTTCGAATATCTCTTTTGCGAGCGGCTTCATAAGAACGTTTAAGCGATTTCAAGTGAATACAAAACTACGGCCTGGAGTCTAACTCCAAGCCTAGCAAGGAGGCGATATGGCCACAAACGAAAACCTATTTTCAAGTAGTAGTGCAGCGACCAACATGCCCGGCTCTGCCAAGCTGGTAACCGACCCAGGAAACGTTCTCTGGCATTTCCCTGCCCGCGATGATAGCACTCGCCGGGGTAGAGAACTTGGCCGGCAACTGGTAGCGATAACCTTCATGGGCGATTTTTTCGTCATTCTGGCAGGTTTGTTGTTAACTTTCTTTATTCGATTTCAAAGCCCCATTCGTGAGTGGGGCTTTGATGCGCGACCCGTCCTGGGCGATTACCTGGGGTATATTTTGCTAGCCTCAGTGCTTTATGAGGGGATGCTCTGCTACGGCGGTGTATACGATCATCGGCATTTGCTCCGCTTGCGCGCCGTCACGGCCTGTATTTTAAAATGGTCGGTTGCCTGGGTTGGGTTGATTTTGCTCGGATCGTTTCTCCTTAAATTTCAACCTCCCATCTCGCGTATTTTCTGCGTAATGGCTTGGGTGATCGCCCCCGGCATGCTGCTGATTTGGCGTAGCGCGTTTCAGATGCTTTTGAAAGGAACGTCGGTTGCCTCCGCGCTGCGAATGCGTGTCGTTTTCGTCGGCTGGAATCAATACGCTGCTCACCTGGCTCAAAGTTTCAATCGTTCTCATGGCTCAGCTTATCTGGTGGTGGGTTATATCCACGGTCACGCTAACGACCATGCCGATCCTTCGATCGCGTACCTAGGTTCTATTGAAGAGGCAGAACGCATTATTTCTTCGATACCGATCGACATTTTAATCTTGGCCGACCTCGAATATGAGGGCGAGCGGATCTTGCATTTGGCCGCCGCCTGCGAACGCGAGATGGTAGAGTTTAAAGTAGTGCCCTCCTATTTTCAGATCCTCGTATCGGGGCTCCACCTGGAGACAGTTGGAGGAATTCCGGTCCTCGGAGTCGGGCGCCTGCCGCTTGACCGAATTGTAGGCCGAGCAGTCAAGCGCACGGCCGACGTCGCTGGAGGAATAGTTGGCCTATTGTTGTCGTTGCCAATCATCTGCTTGTTCGGCGCGCTAGTGTATCTCGAGTCTCCGGGTCCCATTTTCTACCGGCAGCGGAGATCCGGGAGAAATGGCAAACCTTTTGACATTATTAAGATTCGCAGCATGCGGCTGGATGCGGAAGGTAATGGTAAAGTCGGCTGGACGGTCCAGAACGATCCTCGCCGCTTGCGTATCGGGACCTTTATGCGGAAATGGAATATTGACGAGGTGCCGCAATTTTGGAACGTCCTGAAGGGTGAAATGAGCCTGGTGGGTCCCCGGCCTGAACGTCCCGAATTGGTTGCTACATTCAAACGTGATATCCCTCACTACAACGCTCGTCACAACGCGAAGCCGGGAATTACCGGTTGGGCGCAGGTTAACGGTTTGCGTGGTAATACCGATCTGGCGGCGCGGATCAGTTATGATCTCTGGTACATGGAAAATTGGAGCCCAATTCTCGACTTCCAGATTATGTTCATGACATTTTTCAGGCATGGCAATGCGGCATAGAGTGGATGTTAGTATGCCAGAGTTTATCGTATTGCTTTTATTGCAGCTCTTCTCAGTCACCTCTCAAACCTTCGTTCGAACCAGATGGTCGCTTTACTGAATCGGGCCACCAAGTAGCGGCATTCCGGAAGGCATCCTGGACGGCAAGTCCGATTTTCTTGTGCTCGAGCGCAATGTCAATGAATTGGTCGACCGACAGGCCTATATTACTTCGCGTCCCGAGGCGTGGTCCGAAATGGGCCGACCATGGTGCGTTTTCATAGAAGACGAGTACGATCCGAACAAGCGGAACGACGCGTTCGTTGAGCTTTACCGCCAGTTCCAAGAGCGCCACTTGGCGTCTCGTTACCTGGTGGTTCTTGAGAGAGCGGGCCAGCATGCCTGAAGAACGTTGGCGATCACTAATAAATTACGCGCTTCGTGAGCAAGGAAACCGAACCGTTTCTTGCGGTAAAAAGGAACACAGATCGCCCGACTCGAGCTCGTTAAGTAACTAAAGCAAGATTCAGAAAGATGAAAAACGCTGAGACCTGGGCCCCTTCGAAATTCGTATTGGAGCGTGGTCGACTTAGGGCCTCCAACAACCCGAAGGAGATTAGCCCCGGATCGAGATTGGTCTGCGAGTTGGTCGCAAATTGCTATCAAACGCACGTGAAGAGCCATTGCCGCGGCCGCTTGCTGGATCTAGGCTGCGGGAAGGTTCCCTTCTATGCTCTGTATCGAGAATACGTTTCTGAAACCGTATGCGTAGACCGGGGCAACTCTCTGCACGGCGGTAATTACCTAGATGCAGAGTGCGACCTCACAAAGGAACTGCCATTTGCCGACGCGACTTTCGACACCATCCTTCTCTCAGATGTTCTCGAGCATATACCAACGCCAGTTCGTTTGTGGCGTGAGATGGGCAGATTACTTAAGCCAGGCGGTAAATTGCTGTTAAATGTGCCGTTCTACTACTGGTTGCATGAAGACCCCTATGACTACTATCGATATACAAAATACGCCCTCCGACGATTTGCCGAAACAACCGGATTCGAAATCATCTTGATCAAAGAGCTTGGGGGTGCACCCGAAATTGTGGTGGATATTGTTTCAAAATCCGTCTTACGGTTCGGTCCGATCGGAGAATGGACCGCGGTTGCGCTCCAGGCCGTCTGTCGAAGCCTCGTCACCTCGCCTCTAGGGGCGAGCATATCACGGAGGACTGCGAGCCGATTTCCTCTCGGCTACTTCATGATTGCCCAAAGGCTTGTCAACTTTACGGAAACTGCGGGCCCAAGTTGATGAGCATGGCAGTCCGGGCGGCACTGATTCACTTGACCAAGTTGGGACAAATCCGGGCGTGCTCACCAGAGCCATTTCTGGACACGACGAATTGCACCGATCGACGTCGCTTTTTGCTCAGCTTCGCAGGTTTATTAGGAATGGTCGCCTTATCACCAGAAGTTCGGGGCGCCGGCTATGACAAAAACGAGCTTTTGATTGACTTCAGCGCTCCTGGGCAGCGGATTCCTGAAGATTTCCTTGGACTTAGTTTCGACACGAAAGGGCTTTTGTCAGAAGAGATACTTTTGCCCGAGAACCGCTCCCTTATTTCGCTCGTTCAAGGCCTCGGCTCAAAAGGCATAATCCGAATTGGGGGAAACTCCAGCGACCGTCCTTCTCTGCGAAAGGGGCTAACCAGCCATCGCCCGCAGATCGAAAACCTGGGAAATTTCCTCTCGGCTACCGGCTGGCAGCTAATCTATGGGCTCGATCTCGGCTCGGGCAAGGCGGAGCAGGCCGCTACGGAAGCGGAGATGGTGGCCCAAATCGTTGGCTCCAATCTTGTCGCGTTCCAGTTCGGCAATGAACCCGACCTCTTTCGCTTGGATCTTCGAAAATCGGATTATAACGCTTCAGACTACCTGGTCGAATGGCGCGAGCTCTTTGAAGTAGTGAGGACGCGGGTTCCGCACGCGCCCCTGGCCGGGCCGGACATCGCCAATGACACGCGTTGGCTCGGACCGTTTATAAAGGCGTTCGAATCAGAGGTAGTTTTCCTAACCCACCATTATTACAGCGAAGGTCCGGCTAGCAGCTCCGACGTCACTATGCAGAGGATGCTCGATTCCGGTGACGTGCTAGCAAACATCATCAGTTCCGTCGCAAGGTATACTGCGGGATCGGAATTAAAGGTCCGAATGACGGAAATAAATTCCGTCTACGCAGGTGGCAAATCAGGAATCAGTGACACGCTCGGAGCAGCGCTTTGGGGAGTTGATGTTATGTTTACTCTAGCTGAAGCGGGCTGGCTGGGAGTTAACTTTCATGGCGGCGGCGGTAACTATTATTCTCCCATTGCACAAACATCGAGCGGCGCTTTTGAGCCGAAACCACTTTACTATGCAATGCTCCTTTTCGCTTATGCTGGCCGAGGCTCAGTCATACCGATTCACAGCCGCAGGACGTCACTGCGGACCTTCGCTATCCGAGGCACTGAGAATGAACGCCGCGTGGTCCTGGTTAACAAGGACCTTGCCCGCAATGCACGCGTTAGCCTTGCCACAGCCGGGCAGGAAGCAACGATCCTGCGCCTGACTGCACCTTCGGTCGAGAGCAAGACTGGGATCACTTTTGGCGGAGCTTCGGTCGATCCAAGCGGGAACTGGGCTCCGCGACTAACGGAATCAGTGACGTCCGAATCGAGTCGCTTTACTGTGGAGGTGCCCGCGGCCAGTGTCGCAGTCATCCAGATTCACGCTGGATAAACCGACACGTCCTGTTCATCTTCGCTGCCCTGATCGGATGATCATCGCATGACGATGATCTCGGGATCGTCCGATATCGGTAGACCAGAGACAGAAACTTGGGTCCCATTTTGGGACCAACTGTATGACGACAACTGCACCTGAGTTCCGGTAAGCGCATCCATCACATAGGCTTGCGTAACCGCAAAGGGAACAGTGAATGTAAGTTGGCACGTGCTCGATGGTGGCGGTGTCCGCGGATCATAGTTTCCGAACCAGAAAGAAACGACGGTTTTGTTAGTGCCCCGGTACGCGAATGCCTCAACATCCGTCAAATCCCCGTTAGCAACAGAGTTGACCGTCACAACGCTGGTTCCGCCCTTAACGCCGGCCAGGGCCGATATAATGCGGTGCACCACATAAAAAGAGATTTTAGGCGTCGTCGGATTGCTGGAGTCCACCCCATAGAGCTCTGAACCGTTATCTTGGAATTCGTAGATGAATGAATGCTGTACACCAAGGCCAGCCTCTTCGAGTAAGCGCCTCCCGATAAAGTCCGCTTGGTTTGTGTTGGTAAATGTCGACGTGGTACCGATACCCCATTCGGTTTCCCACTTGGGCAAGCGAGTCTCCGAGCTAAGCGCCTGAATCCAGGGTGCGTAGACCCGCCATTCCCATTCGTACGTTGTCTCGGGAACAAACCCGTACCCATTGCCATATGGATGATAGACCACGCCGTCCATCTTGGTTCCCATTGCCAGCATGTCGAAGATTTGCGTGCCTTGCGCGCCGAGGCCAATCACCTTAATAGACGGGTTAACCGCGTGAACGGCCGCCGTAACCGCATTGGTTAGCGCTACCAACTTGGTTTCCCAGGTCGGCCCTTCGTAGGCGGCGTAAGCGTTGTTCGGTTCGTTGGTGATTTCGAATGCAGTTACCAGCCCTGTCTCGGCAATCCAGGCTGCTAGATTGGACATTGCGGTCGGATCGTAATTGTCTCGGTAAAGCGAGTTCGGGCCTAAAATACCAACGACCTTTAATCCATTAGCCTTCGCGGCATTGAGCCAAGTCATATCCCAAGTAGGCAGCACATAGACGCCCAGTTTAGGCTCCCAATTCCCGGCATTGAGATCATCGCGAATGTACGATACACCTGTCGAAGCGATATCTTGCATGACCGGATTCGTCGCCCAACCTTGCTCGAAATGCGTGGCGAATCCAAACCGGTCGTCACCGGCGCGCGCGGTTACGCACCCAATGGCGAAACTAAGCAGCATGAGCAATGGTTTTGCCTTCTGCGTGCTTGCTTTAGGGAACCGGAAACCGTCTGCGCCGCGAGTGCAACGTCCCCCGCGAGCCACCTTTTTCGTTGCGCTCATCTCAAAGGTTAAATTGTTTAGTACCTATGCAAAACACGATTTCTATTGGGTCGCAGCGTCGAAATCAACACTTTTTTTTCTTGTATTCGACGCCCTCCGGCGTCGGATCGTAAATCCCGTGAGCTGTAAGGCAATGCCGTTCAGACACATAGGCCGCTTGTGACAGCCACTAGAAAAACTTTAAACTTCGACAAATCAATGAAGCTGTCCGTGATAGTCGCAACTCGCAACCGAGCGCACGCCATTGCCGAGTCTCTGGATTCGATAGCGGCTTCCTTAGCGCAGGCCGCTCCGCTAGATGCTGAAATCGTCGTCGTAGACAATGGTTCTCGAGATGCGACCTCGAGGGCGGTCGAGCAGTGGGCTGCGGGCTGCCCGTTTCCCGTGCGTCTGCTCTGGGAACCAAGACCCGGTCTGTCAGTGGCGCGCAATCGGGCGCTAGGCAGTGCCCAAGGCGAACTACTCGTCTTCACCGACGACGATTGCCGCCTAAACAAAGAGTATGTGACCGAGGTGTTGCTTTACGATGCCGCCGACATAGAGCCAGTGTTACGCGGAGGCCGCGTTGAGCTAGGCGACCAGACTGATTTGCCGATAACGATCAGAACCACCACGACTCGCCAACGCTTCAATCGGCAGACAGACCCGGCAACCCATGACTGCATCGTCGGTCACATTAGCGGATGTAACATGACCATGCGCCGAGCCCTGGTCGAAAAACTCGGCCCCTTCGATGAGCGTTTCGGAGCGGGTTCTAGTTTGGAATCGGGCGAGGATTCCGACTATCTATTCCGTGCTTACCTTGCGGGCTTCACCCTTGAGTACGTCCCGGATATGACTGTTTTTCACTATCACGGACGAAAGCACAGGCCTGTTGGCTACAAATTATATCGGGGATATTCTATCGGGACTGGCGCTATCTACGCGAAATATTTATTCGCCCAGCCTAAGCTCTGCCTACCTTTCTGTTGGGACATCAAAAAGTCGATCAAAGAGATTGTATCCCGAAAAAACCTGTTTTGTCCGGTCATCGGCTTTTCCTTTAAGCACAAAGTCGCTTACGCCGTATGGGGAGCACTCAAATATTTTTTCGTCTCGCAACGCACGCCACCCTGGCCAGCTGTCGCTAAAGCTATGGCGGGCGGGCCGACGCAACCTTCGGCCCAGTGAAGAACTCCGGCATACGCCCGAAGCTTCGGAAGGGTGAAGGAAGATCCGCCTGCCTGTCTGCCTTTCCCTACAGATCAAGCATGTACCCTTATCATGAAGATAGCCTATTTGATCCTCGCACATAATAATCCGGGTCATCTGGCCCGCCTGACGCAAGCTCTGGCCGCGCCAAATACCGCCATCTTTATCCACATCGACAAAAAGGCGGATATTCGCCCTTTTCTGGAAATCGGTGGGGAAAATATTCATTTCACTCCGGGACGCGTGGCGGTTTATTGGGGCGATTATTCGACAACCGAGGCCATCCTGATTCTGATCAATGCGGCTATGGCTGGATCAGAACGTTTCGATTACTTCGTTTTTCTCAGCGGCGTCGATTATCCAGTGCGGACGGCAGCACAGTTGGAGGCATATTTTCGGCAGTATCGAGGTAGCGAATTCATTAATATGGTCGCAATGCCATCGGAGGCAGCTTCCAAACCATTGTCACGTCTGACTGACTACAAATCTCGGCCCGGGATTATCGGAAAATTAACCGCACAGGTTAGGCGTGTACTAGCTAAAGCGGGCATCATCTCCCGGGCCCGTGACTACAAGACCTATCTTGGCGGGCTCACTCCGTACGGAGGCAGCACATGGTGGGCGCTGACGCGCGACGCCTGCGCCTATATCCAGAATTTCGTTGCCCGCAATCCGCGGATCTTGAAGTTCTTCGCTAATACCCTTCTGTCTGACGAAATGTTTTTCCAGACCATTCTTGGCAATTCTCCCTTTAAAAACAAAGCACGCCGGAACCTTACCTACACCGAATGGAGTCACGGCGACGACCCTCACCCTTCCAATATCGAAATGCGACATGTCGAACTGATACGATCTGAGAAAGTGTTGAGGGTCAATGATGTCTATGGTCAGGGCGAACTGCTCTTTGTACGGAAGGTTATCGACCCTCAAGTCACCGACCAACTTGAACACTTCGTGCAGACTCACTCGGATATTGAACGTGTCACAATCGAGCAATGAAGTCGCACATTCAATCCAAGGCGATTCCAGGATTAGATTTTTACCTGGTCACGTTGCTGACGACGATATCCAGCTTTACATGAATGCCTGCGACGTGGTGGATCTACCTTATCGGCGTATTCTGGGCTCCGGCACTGCGGTGTTGGCAATGTCGTTTCGGCAAACCTCATCGTACCCCGCGCTGGTTGCGTTACCGATATCTGTCTAAATACGAGCAAATTGAGGAAAATTTGAAGATGCTCGATGATCCTGCGTCAGATGGAACTGAAACCTTGAGCTCAGAGTAAAGGATTTTGGAACAGGCATTAGTATCTGTAATTGTTCCTGCATTTAATGCCGCAGCCTACATTCGGCAGGCGCTTAATTCTGTCCTCGCTCAAACGTATCGAGAGATCGAGGTGATTGTAGTTGATGATGGTTCCTCAGATTCCACGGCAAACATCGTTGAGGAATTCGTAACCAGGGATGCGCGATTTCAACTCATTCGGCAGAGTAATGCGGGAGTGGGAGCGGCGCGGAATACAGCGATAAGGAATGCGCGCGGCAAATACATAGCCCCCCTGGATGCCGATGACGTTTGGCTTCCGGAGAAGCTTGAGAGGCAAGTTGACTGCATGGAGCGATCCGGCAATGAGACAGGTCTCGTGTATTGCAATTCTAGGTTGATCGATGAGCAAGGTAAGGTGGTGCATGCTGGCGATTCCAACACGCTTGAGGGTCGCTTACGTCATGCCATGATTTTGAAGAACTTCCTTGGCAATGCCAGCGTGCCGTTATTTCGTGCATCCGCTCTCGAGAAGGTCGGCCTCTATCTTACACGGGCTGAGCAAGAAGGAGGACAGGGGTGTGAAGATTGGGATCTCGCCCTACGGATTGCCGAAATCTTCAACATTCGCGTCGTTCCCGAACATCTGGTGAGATATCGGCAGAGCACCAATTGTATGAGTGTCAACAGTCGAGGCATGGAGGCGTCCTTTGCAACCGTCATGCGACGAGCGCGTCAGCGTAATGATGATTTGCCATCGGCTGCCTTCCGTTGGTCAGCCGGGTACTTTTACGTCTACATAGCAGAAAAATGTTATGAGTCACATCGCTATGCTGGTTGTCTCCGTTATCTAACCCGGGCGTGGGAGGCCAACCCGGTCTTGTTGCTCAAACCCAGAATGTACAAGACAGGCACAAAAAGTCTGCTGGGTTTAATCCCGGCCCCTATTGAGAAGAACGGAATAGGAACAAACTTGTATGCCAAAAAAGGGCGGAAGCGACCGTTCATTTTAGACGCGATTTTCAGACACCTGGAGCTCGCCCGCTGGTCGGCTGCGTTAAAGAGGGACCTTAACCGATGATCGTTCTGTTACGTGCGCTCAAAGCGCTCTTTCCCTTGCTACGCCTTCGGCCTTGGGTGCTCTCGGTAATGATGCTTCTGGGCGTATTGGCCGCCTTGTCTGAGGGCCTGTCAATTTCACTTTTCATTCCGCTCATACAGAATCAGATGGGGCCGGGAGCCAGCGATATAATGGGAAAGCTGGGCGCGCTTTATCAAGGAGTTCCACAGGAAACACGGCTTTTGTGGATGGGTGTCAGCATTCTGCTTTGTGTGGTGCTGAAGAATGTACTGAGCTACAGCTATTCGCTGCTCGTCCAAAAGGTCAGCGCATCCATCAGCCACCGGCTGCGCTGCGGTATTCTGGATCAGTTGCTGAGCGTGAGTCAGAGTTATTTGGATACTCACGATTCCGGTAAGTTGTTGAGCACGCTGGGGACCGATACTTGGCAGGTCAGTTCCGCGTTCACGGTACTTGCCGGCATGGCCATTAATGTCTGCATGACACTGACTTTGAGTCTTTTGCTGTTGATGATTTCTTGGAAGCTAACATTAATCATCGGCTGCTTGCTGCTGCTGATCTCTCAAATAGTGCAAGTCCTCACCCGCTCCGTGAAGTACCTCAGCCGCCAAGCCACCTCGGCAAATGCTCGCCTGTCTCAACGAATGCTTGAGACATTTCATGGCTTGCGGTTGATCCGCGCTTTTGGACGCGAGAATTACGAGCAGGACCGGTTCGACGAGGCTTCGCGCCGGGTAAGCAAAATCTTCTGGAGAATGGAGAAAGTCTCCGGGCTGGTCAATCCTCTGTCCGAAATCTTAGCGGCATCTTTGTTGCTCGGCATCCTCGTGGTGATGACCATGCGTGCTCCCGGACAAATGGCGGCATCGGTAACTTTTCTGATTCTATTATACCGGCTCCAGCCCCGTATTAGACAGCTGGATGGCGATAGAGTGGCGCTCAGCGCGTTCTCATCATCGGTCGAAGAAGTCAAGCGGCTGCTCGACGAAACCGATAAACCATATCTCCGGGGCGGCGCTCGGGTGCCACCTTCGATCGGGAAAGAAATACTCTTCGAAAATGTCTCACTGCATTACAACGCTGAGCAAAGTGGCGCACTCGAAAATGTGAGCTGCTCGATTAAGATCGGCCAAACGACCGCATTGGTTGGTCCGTCGGGCGCCGGCAAATCTAGTCTGATTAATTTGATCTGTCGCTTTTATGATCCTTCTTCAGGACGCGTATTGATTGACGGAATCCCGCTACCCGAGCTGGATCTGGCATGGTGGCGGAGCCAGATCGCACTCGTTAGTCAGGACATCGTTCTTTTCAACGCGAGTGTGGCCGATAACATCAGGTACGGTAAGCTCGATGCGAGCGATGACGAACTCTTGGAAGCCGCGCGTAAAGCGCATGCTTTAGAGTTCATCGAAGATCTGCCGGACGGTTTTAAAACACCTCTCGGAGATTGGGGCTCGCGACTTTCTGGCGGACAACGGCAAAGGCTGGCACTGGCTCGCGCGTTCATCCGAGATCCAAAAATTCTGATCCTCGATGAGGCGACAAACTCGCTCGACCTTATCTCAGAAAAAGTGATCCAGGATGCACTTGAAGAGTTCGGACACGGCCGAACCGTGTTGATCATCGCGCATCGGATCAGCACCATCGAGCATGCCGACAAAGTTATCGTGCTAGACGGAGGGAAAATCGCCGAAAGCGGGTCGGTAAACGAACTTCTGGCCACCGGAGGTCTTTTCTCTCGTTTCTACGCGCTTCAACTTCGAAAGAGGGCGAGCGGGCGGGCATCGCAGCACGTACATGCGTCAACATAAGGATGTTGGGGTGCTTCTTCCCGAAGAAACTGAATGATCGTTAGCGCTATCTCTGATTCACCGTCCCTGCCGCGGATGGACGCTAGTCCGGCCGGTGTATCTGGCGTCTCAGTGATTATCCCTGTTCACAACGCAGCGACGACTCTGGAGGCGACTCTGAATTCTCTAGTTGAGCAAACCCACGGGGTTTGGGAGGCGATCATCGTCGATGACGGATCCACGGACAGTACCCGCACTATCGCAAACATCTGGGCGCAGCGGGACCGGCGGCTCAGCGTTCTGCACCAGGATAATAGAGGCGTCAGCGCTGCTCGTAATCGTGGGCTACAGGAAGCGCGATATCCCTATATTCTTTTTCTGGATGGCGACGATCGCATTGCACCTGTGCACCTCGAGCACATGCTGGGAAAGTTGTCTTCTGATCCGGCGTTAGACGCTGTCCACTGCGGATGGCAAGACATCTTGCCGTCGGGAGAGCCAGGGCGTCCGCATTTCGGTTCCGGCGAGGGCGACCTGTTTCAGTATTTTGCCTGCGATTGCCACTTCGCGATTCACGCCTGCGTTCTGCGACGGGACCTGGCAGTGGCCGTGGGCGGCTTCGATATCTCCCTTGGCACCTGCGAAGACTGGGACTTTTTCCAGCGGATCGCGCGTACCGGGGCTCAATTCGGGCGTGTGCCGGAGGTCCTGGCCTACTACCACAGACGTACGGATTCGGCTAGTCGGGACGGGCTGCGCTTAATGACCGACTCGCTCGTGGTCCTGAACCGGGGCCACGGACCGGATTCGCGCTTACGAATTGCGTCCGAGGCTCATGTTCAGGGAGCAGCTCCCGGTGGCCGGAATCGCGCGCTTTATAGTCTAATAATATATTGGGCCGCCCAAGAAATCGGTTCGGGCCGCGACGGTTTGGACTTGCTCGACATTGAGGATCTCTCCCCTTTACCCGACCTGCGAGGGGGCGCCGTTTCCGATATAATCCAAGGCCAGGTACCAATGGCTGCCAACTGCTTAGAAAAGGATTGGCCATCCCTTTGGACTCAGGTGAACGCTCCACTCGCCGTATTCTTCGCCAAGTTGGAAGCTAAGGCTCGTGCACCACGTCTCGCGTTCATCGCTTTGCGACACTTGGAAGAGAATATCCTGCTCGCCGACCAATCCGAGGCCCCAATGCTTTTGGGGAGCACCTACCGGGTGAGTGTAGAACTGACGAAACCGGTCCGCGACATTTGTCTGCCTGCCGAGACGGATCGTGTCATCTACCGGTTGTTCCTCAAGGGTGAGCGTATCAGAGTCGTGGAACTGCCGGCTGCTGGCGCACTGGCCGGTCGAAGGATCGTGGAGGCTGCCGCGGAAGGACGCGCCCGCCAGCTGTTTCGTGGAGCGATGACGCCAAGGCGAAGCGTCACCTTTGGCCTAAAAGTGCTGTGGGGCTTGCTACGGCGCCGGATGCTCGGGCTCATGTATGGCGTCGTTGCAGCCAAAACTAAGCATCGAGCGGCTGCAGCGAGGCAACTCAAGCAAGAGGTCGTCGTGATGGCAAAGGCCAAGCTGTTGGAAGTTTTCGCTCCAGACCCAGGGATGGCCGCCAGAGAAGCCAAGCGGCAATGGCAGGATCATGTCGATTTCGCCAGCGCTGCCGGTCGAGCGCACGCTCGAAACGGGGCCCGCACAAAGAGTCACGTAACCGATAATTGGTGGGAGCGACTCTTTGCGTTGCCTGACCCGTGTGCCTACGAGAGTGAGTACGAAGTGGTCAAACGCGAACAAATACTCGCTCTTCTCCCGACAACGATAATTCCCGACGCGCTTGAGCTTGGATGTGCCGAAGGCCACTTTACTCTTCGGCTAGCGCCACGGGTCGGCCGACTAATCGCAGTAGATATCTCGGCTCGCGCGCTGGGTCGGGCTCAAGCTCGTTGCAGCGGCCACAGCAATGTTACTTTTCGAAGGCTTGATTTAAACACGGATGAGATTCCGGGGCCTTTTGATCTTATTGTCTGCAGCGAGGTCCTGTACTACTTGCGGGACCTGCCTAGCGCGGCCCGCCGCATTGTGGCCCAGCTTCGGCCGGGCGGGTTTTTGCTAACCGCGCATTCACGCGTACTGGTCGATGACCCGGAAGGTGCCGGCTTTGCTTGGGAGCAGGCATACGGTGTGGAAACGGTTGCGAATACGATTACCGCGCAACCGGGAATCGTCTTGCTCCGGGAATTACGCACGCCTCTTTACCGCGTCCTTCTTTACCAACGACCCGCACCTGGTCAAAAACCTGCGCCCTTCGAAATAGAAGAGTCCGATCGTATGGGTAAGATGACGCCTGCCGCCTATGAGTTTGCCAGATTCCCAGACGATCCGGCAGGAACGATCTCCTGCCAAGTTTCTCCGACAGCGGCACCGCGATCCGTTCCGCCTATGCCGAGACGCACAGGTGAAGTGCCGATTCTGATGTATCACCGGATCGCGATTGACGGCCCAACTACGCTGGCTCGTTATCGAATCGCACCCGACCTCTTCGCAGCCCAAATGGACGCCTTGTATCGAGCGGGATACCACACCGTTCACCTTCAGGAGTGGATCAACGCCCTGACGCTAAATGAACAACTCCAAGGAAAGCCAATCATACTCACTTTTGATGATGGATATCGGGATTTCCTAACCGCAGCCATGCCTGTCCTCCGTTACTATGGCTTTTCCGCCACGGTTTTTCTTGTAGCGGAGCGGATTGGTGGCGTTGCTGATTGGGACTCGGTTTATGGCGAGGCCGCGCCTTTGCTATCCTGGCAGGAGGTGCATGCACTGCAGGAGACTGGGACCGAGTTCGGCTGTCATTCTGCGCTGCATTGGCCTATGACGGGCATGTCTCTAGCGGAACTAACCGAGGACACGGCGCGCTCTAGTGTTATTCTAGAGGAAGGACTTGGCGCGCCCGTCAAGAGCTTGGCTTATCCCTACGGCGCTGAGAACGAGTTTGTCCGCCGCGTGGTAGCAGACCTCAGTTTCCAGGCAGCCGTGACTTGCAACCCTGGAATCAGCCGGCTTGGAGACGACCCTCTCCGACTCCGCCGAATTGAGGTTTTCGGCGGCTGTACGCCTGAGCGATTGCTCGCCTTAACCGAAAACGACGGCTTAGAGACGTGACGTGCAGCTGTGGAAAGCGAAGATCCACGCCATCCGCCTCCGCTATGGCGCGACAAGTAATGCGCTACAAACTTAATGAGGTAGAACTCATGCAACCTCTCGCCGCCTTGGAGCTTGCGGCGGGCGAGAGTGGTGCCGGGGTTCTCGTCCGGCGCAAGGGGCGTCCGATCGGTTTTCTGATGCAAGAAAACGCCGGTAAACAAACATTGCCTCCCGAAGAGTTAAGCATCTGGATTGCCAACGAGCTGAAAACGAAAATAGCGGAGGAAGCAATTCGGGACGAGCTTACCTGGTCGCGGCCAAATACATTGTTCCCATCGCTGTCAGTGGCCATTTGCACAAAAGATAGGGCCACGACAGTGAAGCGATGTCTCGACTCGCTCCTCCCGTTGCAGAACATATACGGTTTCGAACTGCTCGTTGTCGATAATTCACCTTCCGATCAAGCGACCGCCGGCCTGGTAAAGGAACTACCAACCGTGCGCTATGCGCTGGAAAAGTATCCAGGCCTGAACTTTGCGCGAAATCGCGCGTGGAGAGAGGCGAAAGGAGAGCTGATTGCCTATCTCGACGACGACGTGGTGGTAGATCGAGGATGGGTGGCAGGCCTGCAGGAAGCATTTGCCGAAAATCCGGATGCGGGCGCTTTCACCGGTCTGGTGATGCCGCTGAAACTGGACACGAGAGCGCAGGTACTTTTTGAAAAAAGGAACGGATTCCGCCGGGGATTCGATAAGAAACGCTTTGGTCGGACATTGCCAGGCAATTCGCTTTATCCTTGCGGGGCGGGGATCTTTGGCGCTGGTTGCAATATGGCCTTCTGCCGGGACGTGTTGCGCGAACTCGGCGGGTTCGATGAAGCACTGGATACCGGTGCCTCACTTCCGGGCGGTGGTGATCTCGACATTTTCTATCGAATCATTCGTGCCGGACATGCGTTAGCCTACGAACCGAGTTTCATGGTCTTCCATGAACATCGCGAATCGGAGTCAGCACTGCGACGCCAGTACTACACTTGGGGTTTAGGGTTCATGGCTTTTGTGGAGAAGAACTATCGGGACGATCCTGATCAGAGGCGCCAATTCCGTCATACGATCAGTTGGTGGATCCGCAATCAGATCTGGGAATTGGGCCAAGCAATGCGCCGGAAGCATGTACTCCCTGTCTCGATGATATTTTCGGAATTCGCAGGAGGAATTGTTGGTCTTTTCGGCGAATACTCCCGTTCTTTGAAACGCGTTACCGCGATTCGCAAGAAATTTGCATGAGCGTCTCAGTAAGATGGGAGGTCATCCAGGTGAGGCTCGATCAACCGCTAAGGGCGATCAGTAAGCCAAGGAACGCCGCGGGCGCATATCTCGTGCTTTGGTGGGACAGTATCCCGCTCGGTCATGCTCTGGTTCACGCCGCGGAGTTCCCGCTCAATGAAGCTGATCTTCGGAATCGGGCTCTGCGTGCGATTGCCCCCGCGGTCGGGAGTTACGTCCTGCAACACGGTTTCAGCCCCCCCCTGCCGGTGCGGCGCCAGAATCACCCTCATATTCCTCCCGCCACCCTCGAATCTCTCGTTGGTCTCAACCGGCCACTTGAGCAACTGGCAAGTAAAGTTGCACCTGTAAGCAAAGAGGTCTCGACTTCGGTTATCGTTTGTACCAGCCGGCGTCCCCAAAAGTTGAGACGTTGCCTGGCCGCCCTCCAACAGCTGAATCCATTCCCGACGGAAATCATCGTGGTGGATAACGCGCCTGACGAATGTTGCACCCTCAAAGTGGTCCAGGAGTTTGACGGAGTGATTTATTGGCCCGAGCCAGCTCCGGGGCTCAGTCGCGCGCGTAACAGTGGCATTTCGCGGTCTTGCGGAGAGATTTTGGCGTTTACCGACGATGACGTCCTGGTTCACCCGCGCTGGCTACTCTGGGTTCAAGAGACTCTCTCACAGAAGACGGCTTTCGGTATGACCGGCTTGGTGCTCCCAGCAGAATTGGAAACCGAGTCCCAGATCCAGTTCGAGTTTGACGCCGGCGGATTCAACCGCGGGTACCGTTCGATAATTTTCGATTCGGTTTTCTTTAACTGCATGCTAAATCGGGGGGTTCCCGTCTGGCGTATTGGAGCTGGTGCTAACATGGCTTTCCGCCGGGAAGCTTTTACCCGGATTGGCCTGTTCGATGAGCGTCTTGGCGCCGGGGCCTCTGGATGCAGCGAAGACTCGGAGTTCTGGTATCGCATGCTGGCAGCCGGAATGTCTATTGTCTATGAGCCGCGGGCGATTGTCTGGCATTCACACCGGATTGATCGCCCAGCCTTCAGGGGCCAGATGAGACAATATATTCGGGGCCATGTCGCCGCGTTGTTAGTGCAGTTCGAGAAACACCACCATTGGGGAAACCTCAGAAGACTTTTCACAACTATTCCCTATGATTATTGCCGGCGGCTAAAGCGGATGCAGTTCAAGAGTGACTGGAGCCTCCTGTTTGATGAACTGCTAGGGTTCGCTTCGGGATTCATCAGCTACTTCCATCAGTCCCTTCGCAATGGTTTCAGATCCGCCCCGCGGGCAAATGTGACTGGCTCTGCATCTGTCCAGCCTTCTATGTCTAACCAAAGCAAACTCCCCCTTCGTGATTTCCTCCGCGCCAACCCGTTCCCACATCCGTATACGCAAGGCCTCTTCTACCGAGAAAAAATGCGGGCGATCCACCAGATCGCACCCGATCGTGCCGTCGAAAAGCTGCTGGAAGTGGGCGGCGGTCGTAGCGGACTCACCTCACTCCTTTATCCAAATACCCAGGTCGTTAATATCGATCTCAATGACGAATATGCCTCAGCTCCGTGTAATCGGCGACCCGGCGTCCGTTTCATCTGCGGAGATGCCACTGATCTGCCATTCGAAAATGAAAGTTTCGATGGGGTAACCATGTTCGATCTCCTGGAGCACGTTCCCAATGACCGTCAGGCGGTCCGGGAAGCGTTTCGCGTGTTGCGCCCAGGCGGATTTCTACTGGTTAGTACCCCGAACGAAAACTGGCGATATCCTTATTATCGATTCATGAAAGCGCTTTGCCCTCCGGAAGAGAAACTGTTCGCCGAGTGGGGGCACGTTCGGCGCGGTTACTCGCGTGCTGAACTCGAGGATCTGGTTGAGTTCGATGCCAAAGAGACTGCCAGTTTTATTAATCCACTGACTGTCCTTTGCCACGATATCGGTTTCTCGAATCTAAGCTGGCGGCGGCGTAAGATCTGTTGGGCGCTGCTCGGCCCGGTCACTCTGGTTGGGTATGCGCTGCATCAGGCGGGAGGTAAAGGGACAGAGACTGCTTATGTATGGATCAAACCTCATGTCGAGCATCGATGGGAGCAAAGGCGAAGCCCTTCAAACCAAACAGTCCAGACGCTCAGCTAGCTCGCATGTCTGCCTGGTGCCCTGGGGACACACATTTGAGGATTTTCTCGACGGAGTTGGAGTATCGCTCGACCAGTTTGCCTCCGAAATGACCGGTGGCTGGCTTTTTGGATACGCGCAGGCTCTGCAACAGGTTGGTTTTCAAGTCACGATCTTTTGCTTCTCCAGCCGGACCCGGGTCGTCAAGACCGTGCGACATCACCCTACCAATGCAGAAATTTGCCTGATTCCGGCAACTTGGTTCTACCGTTGGATGCGGAGCTTTTTTGCTAATCCCTATGCGTGGGAAACCGAACATATGTTTGCCGGTAGAAATGTACCGAGGCTCGCACAAAGACTTCTTCGTCATGTGTTGCCCTATTTCACTACGCCGGTGTGGAAGTTTTGCCGAGAGCTTCGTCGTAGACGTGTCGACATGATCCTGTGCCAGGAATACGAATACGCCCGCTTCGACGTACTGGCGGTCCTCGGACGCACGTTGGGCGTTCCGGTTTTTGCTACCTTTCAGGGTGGCAATTGGCAAAGCAGTCGGCTTGAGAAACTAACGCGCCCACTTGCGATAAAGCGATGTGCAGGGTTGATCATCGGACCGAGCAGCGAAGCCGCGAGAGTGCAGGCGGAATACGGCATTTCCGCCAATAAGATAGCCCGCCTTCCCAATCCTCTTGATCTCACCGATTGGCAGGCGGTGCCTCGAACCGAAGCCAGACAGAGACTGGGTCTTCCACTCACTGCCCGAGTCGCGATTTCGCATGGGCGCATTGATATCTTCAGAAAAGGTCTGGATTTGTTACTCGATGCTTGGTCGAAACTTCGCGCAGCTCATTCTGCTCAAGATTGGCGGCTTGTCCTCATCGGCTCCGGTGACGACGCTTCAAAATTTCGTAGCATGCTGAATGGACCTGGTCATTCATCCGTTTTCTGGATTGATTACTACATTCGCGACCGATCGCTCATGCGCACGTGGCTTTCTGCTGCCGATGTTTATGTGATGGCGTCGCGCCACGAGGGCTTTCCCGTTGCACCTCTTGAGGGAATGGCTTGCGGGCTGCCGGTCGTGGCGACAGAAGTTTCGGGCATTGCCGAAATAATGGGCGACGAAGCTCCGTTGCCAGGAATTACAACTCCGATTGCGGATGTAGCTGCCTTGGCTAGGGCATTGGAAAGATTGTTGGACGATATTAAGCTATCACAAGATTTAGGATTTCGCGCGACAAGACGGGCTCAAGATTTCTCCTTGCTATCCGTCGGTACGCAGTTGCGGACTTTCCTAATGGGACGCACAAACAAGAACTAACTCGTTAGCTAGGTGCGAAGCGATGAGTGCACGTCTTCAGGTCCTGGATGAATCTGTAACTCAGAGTGCACGCCGGCACTTGGCGATATACGGAATCAGTGACATTCGAATCGAATCGCTTTGTTGTGGAGCTACCAACGGCCAGTACTGCAGTCATCCAGATTCACACTGCATAAACCAAACAGGTCCGTTCGGGCGCAATCGCGTGACCCGGCGCCTAAAGGCCAGGGTCATTTGTTAACTGAACCATTGCACCTTCGCTGCACTGCTCACATGATCATTGCATGACGATGATCTGGGGTTGATCCGATATCGGCAGGCCAGTGACAGAACATTGGGTTCCGTTTTGAGACCAATGGTATGACGAGAGCGGCACCTTGGTTCCAGTAAGGGCATTCATCACGTAGGCTTGCGAATAAGGATTGGGAACAGTGAACGTAAGTTGGCACGTGCTCGCGGGTGGTGGTGTCCGCGGGTCATGGTTTCCGAACCAGAAGGCAACGACGGTTTTGTTGGTCGAGCCCTGGTAGGCGAAGGCTTTAACATCCGCGAAATCACCGTTCGCGACCGAGTTGATAGTAACAAAGCTGCTCCCGCCCCGGACACCGGCCAAGCCAGATATAATCCGCTGCACTACGTAAAAGGCGACTTTAGGCGTCGTCGGATTGCTCGAATCCACACCGTAAAGCTCTGGACCGTTGTCTTGGAATTCGTAGATGAATGAATGCTCCACGCCAAGGCCTGACTCTTGCAGTAATCTCCGCGCTATAAAGTCCGCTTGGTTCGTGTTGGTAAATGTTGACGTGGTGCCAATACCCCATTCGGTTTCCCATTTGGGCAACTTCGTTTTCGGACTCAGCGCCTGAATCCAGCTTGCGTAATCCCGCCATTCCCATTCGTACGTTGTCTCGGGAATAAACCCGTACCCATTGCCATACGGATGATAGACCACGCCATCCATCGTGGTTCCCATTGCCAGCATGTCGAAGATTTGCGTGCCTTGCGCGCCGAGGCCAATCACCTGAATCGACGCGTTAACCGCGTGAACGGCAGCCTTAACGGCATTTGTTAGCGCCACCAGCTTCGTTTCCCAGGTCGGCCCTTCATAGGCGGCGTAAGCGTTGTTCGGTTCGTTGGTAATTTCGAACGCAGTTACCAGGCCTGTCTTGGCAATCCAGGCTACTAGATTGGACATTGCGGTCGGATCGTAATTGTCTCGGTAAAGCGAGTTCGGGCCTAAAACACCAACGACCTTCAGTCCATTAGCCTTCGCGGCATTGAGCCAAGCCATATCCCCCGCAGGCTGCACATAGACGCCGAGTTTAGGCTCCCAATTCCCGGAATTAAGATCATCGCGAATGTACGATACACCTGTCGAGGCGATATCTTGCATAACCGGATTCGGCGCCCAACCTTGCTCGAAATGCGTAGCGAATCCAAACCGGTCATCACCGGCGCGCACGGTCGTTATGCAACCGATGGCGACACTTAGTAGAACCAGCCGGTGATTTATCTTCCGTGCACTTGCTGTCCAGGGCTGGAAACCGTCTCGGTGACGGGTGCAACGTCCTCCGCGAGCCACTCGATTTGTAGCACTCATATCGGGTCAGATCTTTCAGTATTTGTGGAAAAAAATGGTTATTGAAACACTCCGGCCGTCGAATTCAACACTTTTTTTTCATGTATCGACGAACCTCCTGCGTCGCTCGCAAAACTCGCCCTAGTCTTTGCCTTTGCTGACGCGCGACGCCTACGCCTATATCCAGAATTTCGTTGCCCGCAATCCGCAGGTCTGAAGTTCTTCGCTAATACCCTTCTGTCTGACGAAAATGTTTTTCCAGACCATTCATCGGAAGTAAGGCTAGAAAGAGGGAAGCGGATCCAAGCACCTCAGTGCGCTTCACTCAGGAAGGAGCCGGCAGCCAGCCGCGACAAGTCTCGCAGTTGACTGGCCGGCTTCTTTCATTTCCAGACGACACCATCAACCTGATTCTGTGATGGAGGTCTAAAAACCGCCATGCGCCGGAAGTCGCGTTTTAATCTGCGGCCCGACCGGAGGATGTCGCAGAAAGGCGTCGGGAGACATATCGACGCGTCCCGGCAACTACGTGCGTTATTGATCCGCGCCTTCAGCGCTACACCTTTTTCCATTGGTTCCTAGGTTTCACCCTAGGTCACGCGGAGATATATTGACATCGATATATTCTACATCAATATTGTTTCCTAACTTTCACACCATGCAGATCGGTATTGATAGCTTTGTAGAAACCAGTTTAAACCCGGGAAACGGTGGTTCTCCCGATCAGGCCCAACGCGTCCGCGATCTGCTCGAAGAGATCGAGCTCGCGGATCAAGTCGGCCTTGATGTGTTCGGTATCGGCGAGCATCATCGCCAGGAGTTTGTCGCTTCCGCTCCAGCCGTTATTCTGGCTGCTGCCGCCGCCCGCACGAAACGGATTCGTTTAACCAGCGCCGTTACCGTCCTTAGTTCCGAGGATCCAGTGCGTGTTTTTCAACAGTTCGCCACCCTCGATCTTATCTCTCAGGGACGAGCCGAGATTATTGTTGGGCGCGGCTCTTTCATTGAATCTTATCCGCTCTTCGGATTCGATCTCGAGGATTACGACGCGCTTTTCACGGAAAAGCTCGAGCTTCTGCTCAAGATCCGCGACCACACGCAGGTGCACTGGAGCGGGAAACATCGGGCTACGTTGACTGGGCAAGGCGTGTATCCACGCCCGATCCAGAACCCGTTGCCGATTCGAGTTGGCGTGGGTGGTACTCCGGAATCATTCGCCAGAGCCGGTAAGTTGGGGCTACCCTTGGTAGTTGCGATTATTGGGGGTGAACCGCGCCGGTTCCGGCCCTTGGTCGACTACTATCGCGAAAGCGCCCGGCATGCAGGACATACCGGCAACAATCTTGAGGTTGGCATCCACTCCATTGGGTTTGTTGCGGACAACAGCGCACAAGCCGCTGGCGATTTCTACCCGTCCTATGCGGAGTTGTTTAACCGGATCGGCAAGGAACGTGGTTGGCCGCCCATCACTCGAGCACAGTTCGACGCGAGTCGGGGACCAACAGGCGCCTTACTAGTCGGTGACCCGGAGTCGATCGCGGAGAAGATCGTTTACGAAAACAACGTGTTGGGCGGGATAAGCAGCATGACGATCTTGCTGAATGGCGGCATGATTCCGCATCGGAAGGCGATGCATGCGATCGAGCTTCTGGGAACCCGCGTAGCTCCGATCGTTCGGAAAGAATTGGCACTGCCGGTTAGGCCCCTGGCTAGGTCCAATGCGGACCTGCAACAATCCGTTGCAAGGTAAGTTCACCGATCTTGGCATGGCGCGAGTTGTCCACCAACCCTGTCTCCAAGAGCAAAGTGCCGAAATTAACTGCCCAACCTAGTGCGCGTGACCAAGTCGCGGCCGGAACGCTGCCATATTCGTTAATGACCGATTCGCGAGCTGCCACCGTCGGGAGCAGCATCCAAACGGAGGCAAGATCGGTGGCGCTATCTCCAGCCGCGATATCGGCCCAATCGATTACGCCGCTCAGTTCGCCATCCTCAACTAACACGTTTTGCGCATGAAGATCCCCATGGATCCAGGTCGTTAGCTCAGCGGGTGAGGCTTGCACACCCGATTCCCAGGCTTTGCGTACAAGTGGATTTATGAGTGAAGTCTTCTGTACTAGGCGATGCATCCGTTCCTCTATGGACGCGGCTCTCTCATGGAGCGCCACTCCTCTCGTCGGATTTTTTGGTGCATCCGCTGGAGCGGTACTGTGTAAAGCATGGAGGAAACGGGCCAGTGGTTTGGCCTGATCTGCCTTGAGAGGTGCGAGGTCCGCGGTTTCGCCTCTAAGCCAAGGCACGATGCTCCAGGGCCAGGGGTATCGGTCACAGGGTTTTCCTATCCGCAAAGGCGTCGGCACTGGAATGGGAAGGCGTTGAGCGACGGTTGAGAGCCAGCGCTGTTCATGCTCCAACGCGACAACACTAGCCAGCCGGCGTGGGAAACGCACTGCCATGGTAGCGCCTAACCGGAAAATAAAGTTGTCCCAGCCCTGCGCGACTTCCTCAAGAGGTAACTCAGAAAGATCGGGATGCTGAGTTCTGAGCAGGGCGCGAGCTAAATTGCTATCGACAACAATCTCTGCTGCCGGGCGCTTTGTGATCTGGGACACGTTTTCTTCGTCACACAACGACGGTGAATCGTCAAGGTGGTGTGTCCATTGCAAAGCATCAGGGTGAGAGACGCTAACCGAGAGACTCTAGCCTCGGCCCCGCGGACCCGGCCTAGTCCGGCGACTGCCGGATTCTGCCGCGGAGCGGCTATACAGAATAGCCCAGGGCTTCAGCCAGGCTTCAGCCCTGGATTCCGTGCGACAGAAATGCGCCCTGTAAGTGGCGCCCGAGGATCGTGTTGGCAGCGACAGGCGCGTTGGTCCTTCGGCCACGCGGGGTGTTGGAGAGCCGGAGTTTTGGAGTACAACGCACGATCCGAATTGCACCCCGAGGCCGCACTGTCTGGTGCCACTTTCAGGGCACCTTTTATTCTCGGATTAACCCAGGGCTAAAGCCGGCTAAAGCCCTGGGCTATTCTGTATAGCCGCTCCGCGGCAAGGTCCGGCAGGCCCCGAGGCCGAGCTTGCTAGGCATCCGCACCAGTTAGAAAGGTCTCAGCGCTAATCGCTCTTTTGCGGCATTCCTAGACCTCGTAATCCGGCAGTCGTCGATCTAGGCTCTCATACATTCAACGCTTCGCGCCTTTCTTTTCGCCAGCACTCTTGGAAAAGGCGTTTAAATTGAACAACCCCCGTCATGGAACCGCAAAAAGACCAGGCAGAGATTCAGGAGAGGGAGTTTGCTAAGTTGGCTCCATTAGCTCGTGAAACGCCCAACATCGATTCAGCGATTGCGGAGATTGCCCGTTTTTCGGCTGAACTCACTTTGCCGCGCGGTACGATCCATGTGATCAGCGACATCCATGGCGAAGATAAGAAACTTCGCCATGTGATTAATAACGCCTCGGGGACATTGCGTCCGCTGGTGGAGCGGCTGCTTGAGGGCCGCATGCCTCGAGAGCAGTTCCAGGAGTTTCTGACCCTGGTTTTCTATCCGGCGGAAGTGATCGGCCGACTGGAGCAAAGTTTGGCCTCTGAACCGGAACGAAAAGATTATGCGACGCGGACGCTGCACGACCTGTTTAATGTGGTTCGCGTATTAGCGGCGCGTCGCAGCCTTAAGCATGCAATGCGGGTTTTCCCGGCGGAATACCGCGAGTTATTGGCGGAGATTCTGCATGAGCCGTCGACCGAACGCGATCGCTCCTATGTGGATGCGATTGTCGATGAATTAACCCGCCGCGGTCGCATTCTCCACCTGATCCATCTAACCGGGCGCGTCATCCGCAACTTGGCCATCGACGAACTAATCATCGGCGGCGACGCCTGGGATCGCGGTCCGAGAGGTGACCGCGTGATGGATTATCTGATGCAGCAGCCAAACGTTTCTTTCGTCTGGGGTAACCATGATATGGAATGGTTAGGCGCCTGCCTGGGTCATCGGGCCCTCATCTGTCAGGTGTTACGAATTTCGTTGCGTTATCGTCGACTCAGCCAGTTAGAAGAAGGTTACGGGATTCCGGTCCAGCCTCTCGAAGTTCTAGCCCGCACCATGTACGCGAACGACCCGGCTCAACATTTCGAGACCAAAGGAACTGGCCTGCGCGAGAAAAGCATGATGGCCCGTATGCAAAAGGCGGCGGCGATTATGCAATTCAAATTGGAAGGCCAAATGATTGCCCGACATCCCGAGTGGAACCTCGAACGCCGGCGACTACTACATAGGATCAATCATGAAGCGGGCACAATTGAGGTGGATGGCGTTTCTTACCCGCTCTTGGACACACATTTTCCCACGATCGATCCCGCCAGTCCTTATGAGCTGACCGAGGAAGAGCGGCATTGTGTAGAGCGAATCCGGCGCTCATTCATGGCCAGCCAAAAGCTTTGGGAACACGTCCGTTGGATGGTCTCACACGGAGAGATGTACCTTCGGAGAGAGGAACACCTCATTTTTCACGGCTGCGTTCCTGTCGACAAAAATGGTGAATTTCTGCCGATGATGGTGAACGGACAATCATACTCGGGACGCGCTTTGTTTGATGCGATCGACTCGTACGTTTACCGGCTATTCGATGGACCGCTCAACGAAGAACCGGACTTGCTCTGGTATCTATGGAGCGGCCCGGAATCGCCGCTTTTTGGTAAAGATCGGATAACAACGTTGGAACGGGATTTAATTCAAGATCCGAAAACCCATGTCGAAACGAAGAACCCATACTTCCGGCTCATTCACGAGGTGTGGTTCTGCGATAAAGTTCTTTCTGAGTTCGGTGTACCCACCGAGCAAGGGCTAATCGTGAACGGGCACGTACCGGTCGAAGTGGAAAAAGGAGAATCGCCCATGAAGAAGAGCGGCAAGGCGATCACTATTGATGGTGCGTTCTCCGAGGCATACGGCGACCATGGATTTACGCTGGTGTTAGAACCGCACCGGACATTCTTAGCCAAGCACCATCATTTTGAGTCCGTAGAAGCCGCTATCAATAAAGGAGCGGACATTATACCCAGCATCACGGTGGTCCGGGAATGGGATAAGCCAAAGCGAGTGGCGGATAGTCAGCGAGGCCGATATTTAGTACAAGCGATTAAGCTCTTGGAAGAACTCATCGAGGCTTATCGCAACAATCATCTCCAACAGACAGGAGCTAGGAGTTAGGAAGGAAAACCGTAAGACAGCGCGAACGTCGGAAACAAGGTGGCCCGCGTTCCTTACCGCGAAGCGGTTATACAAATTTGTTAACAAATCTTAACATAGGCACCCCTGACTTGCTGAAGGTCAACCTTCATAGTCGCGACGGTTGGAACCTCCAAAGGCTCATGTCGGTGACATAGCTCCCCGGGCGGACGCAATTCAGAAGCTGCTCGAGTCCAAACTGTAGAGAAAAGAAGAATATCTTTCCTTTCTGGGGCTGGAGTTCTCACTCCAGCTCTTTTTTTTGAGGAGGTTGACGATTCAGCCTCTCATTCGATTGTTTTGCGAATGGATCTTCTGACAGCTTCTGTGGTTGGCTGTGGCCTGGGAGGCCGCTTAAGTCTAGAGGCGCTGTCGATCTCTCCCTTCTTTCGCCTGGTTGCTGCGGCCGATCTCAGGCCCGAGATCCAGCCCTCTCTCGAACAAGCTTTTCCCGGTATCCGGACATTTGCTTCTCACGCAGAGATGTTCGCTCATTGTCCGACTGACGTGGTGTGTGTCAGCACGTATGCGCCATCCCATGAGCGCATCGTTCTCGATGCGCTAGGGCTGCCCTCGTTGAAAGGAATTCTGGTCGAGAAACCACTTGGTGATACCGCTGCCGCCGGACGGAGAATTGTCGAAGCGATCAAGTCGAAAAATCTGCCCCTGGTCGTCCCCCACGGGCTACGCACTAGGGCGACACCGCTCGAAGTTATGGCGCGCATTCTTCGAGGTGAGATTGGAGAACTCCGGCTGATCGAAGTGCAATGCGACAAATGGGACCTCTTAAATGCAGGAATTCACTGGCTCGATTTTTGTCTGGCGGCAACCGATGAAGCACCCATCGCCTCGGTTTTGGCGGCGCTTGATACATCGACTCGAACATTTCGCGATGGTATGCAGGTCGAGACCGTCGCCGTGACCTATGTGGAAAACGTCAATGGTGTCCGCATGATTCTGCAAACCGGCGATTTCATTCACGTCAATGCGCCCGGGAAGAAGACTCTGTTTCGGTTCGTTGGCGCCCGTGGACTCATCGAGTTTTGGGGCTGGGAAAAAGGGTACTCGATATTGAATGCAGAATATCCGGCCGGTCAGATCATTGTTCCGGAAGAGTTTGACGTGTTCGGGCACCGCCGGCATCTCGAAAACTTGGCGGACCAGATCCGAACCGGAACACCTGAGTATCGGTTGCCAGAGAGTTCGTTGACTGCGCTCGAGATTTGCGAAGCCGCCTTCTTGTCGTGGCAGCACCGATGCCAGGTTCGATTTCCCCTCGCCTCTTTTGCTCCGCCTGCTCCGTCCGACTGGCAACCCGGGAAACCATATACCGGCGCCGGCGGAGGGCGAGACGGGCGCATTCTGTAGGAGTACAAGGAGTACAAGGAGGAGCGCCGGGCTAAGGCTCTTGCTTGCTAGGCATTTTGCTTGCAAACGAGTATTTTCGTCACGTTGAACTCCTTGAACTCCTTGAACTCCTTGAACTCCTTGAACTCCTTGAACTCCTTGAACTCCTTGAACTCCTTGAACTCCTTGAACTCCTTGAACTCCTTGAACTCCTTGAACTCCTTGAACTCCTGAACTCCTTCTCCTCATGCCCCTTTCTTTCGGAGTCATTGGCAGCGGTTGGCGAGCGGAGTTTTTCTTAAGAATCGCTCGGGATCTGCCGGAACAATTTCCATTGGCTGGAGTCGTCGCCCGCAATCCGGATAAACGGGCGGGGCTCAACCGGCGTTGGTCGGCACCGGTGTTTTCTACCTTGGATGAATTGCTGGCAGAAAAACGGCCCGATTTCGTGGTCACTTCAGTCTCGGCCAGCGCTAACCTCGAATGGATTCAGCTTTTGTCGGAGCGCGGTCTTCCAGTTCTTTCCGAGACACCAATTGGCCGGGACCTAAAAGAACTTCATCGAGTGGTTGACCTGGAACGGGCAGGCGCGCGGATACAAGTGGCTGAACAATACATTTTTCAGCCGTTACACGCCGCCCGGCTGGCTCTCATCGAGAGCGGTCGATTGGGAACCGTGCATGAGGCGGATGTTTCTATTGCCCACGGTTATCACGGAATCAGCTTGCTCCGCCATTTTCTTCAAACGGGATTGCGATTACCCAAGATCGTGGCGCGCCGTTTTACCTCACGGATCGTAGCCGGTCCGCATCGGGGCCGGCTACCAAAGGAAAGAAAAATCGTCGACTCGGTCAGAACCATTGCGCAACTCGATTACGGCGACCGACTAGGAATTTTTGATTTTACCGGAGATCAATATCATTCCTGGGTTCGCTCTCCCCGACTGATGGTGCGAGGTGAGGAAGGCGAGATCAATCAAACCACGGTCCGGCTGTTGCAACGATTTGATGCGCCGTTTCAGTTCGAACTAGTTCGGCGCGACACGGGGCAGGCCGGCAATTTGGAAGGCTATTCGCACAGAACCGTCTCGGGAGGAGGCGAAGTTCTGTATCGGAATCCGTTCCCAGAAATGCGGTGGAACGACGATGAAATCGCGGTGGCAACGTCACTCGCAAAAATGGCCACGTACCTGACAACTGGTGAACCTGCTTACAGCGTCGCCGAAGCGTGTCATGACTGTTATCTCGACCAGCTCATCGCGGAAACGGCAGCCAGCGGTCGGGAGGTGATCGCCGAACCGCAACCTTGGATGTGAGTGAAGAAAGGAGTTCAGGAGTTCAGGAGTTCGAGGAGTTCAAGAAGAGGAGCCAGGAGCCAGAATCCAGGAGTCAGGAGGATGGGGGGCTGCCGCGTCGAGGGAGATTTTTGAAGTAATCCGTAATCAGAACTGAACGGAATCGGGTGGCCCCGACCCTGGTTACTGAATACTGACCTACTGATTACTGATCACTTTTTGGTACCGCGCGTTGCACGGTCCCAGGTCCTCCTGGCTCCTGGATTCTAGCTCCTGACTCCTCCGATTGGAGTTACCGCGCTTTGGCCAGGGTTTCTTCCCCTTCGTGCTTTGTCTGAGGATCGTCCTTTTCAGTACACTGCATGGCTAGGCCTTTTTGAATCAGGCGGCAGCCTTCATCTTTTTTGCCCATCTCCACGTAAACTTTGCCCAGAGCGATATAATGCATCAGGCGATTGGGATTGAGCTGAATCGCTTTTTCAAAACAGGTGGCCGCATCTTGATAGGTCGCGGGGGGTAGACCGCCCAGTGCCTGAGCTAGCGCCCGATGCAAAGGATCCACTTCAGCCAGACCTTGGTACCACCGGCCCAACACGTGCCAGCCGAGATCATTGTGCGGGTCGAGCTCTATCGTCTTATCCGCAGCACTTTTGATGACGTGTACCGCATCGAACCGTTGCCGGTATCCCTCGTAAGGTTGGACTTCTCCATAACTGATAGCCACTGCTAGCTGGGCTTGGGGATCTTTTGGGTCGATTGCGGCAGCGCGTTTGGCGTATTCCACCGCCATGGTCCCCAGTTTGACCTTGCCTGTATGGTCCGACTCATCGCTCATCAAGTGCCGGTATTCCCGGGAGATGTGCACAAGTAAGCGGACATTATTAGGTTCAAGCTTTTCGGCCGGCAAATAATACTTTAGCGCCTCACTCGCCTGGAGCCTGGCGTAAAAAAGATCGCCTTCGGCAATCAACGAATCAGCAGATTGTGCTCGTAGCGCCCCGCTGGTAACCAGCAGAGCTACGACCACCGGAAACGGACGTAGCGATACAACTTTCATATGCCTCACAAACCAGGACGTTTGGAAGGACCAGAAGGCCCGGACGCAGCTGGCAGCAACTCGAGTGTATCAGGTCTATTGTGGTCGGCAACTTCGAAATTAGCCAAAAAAAGGAGTTTGTTACCGGCTGGCCTCAATGAGCCGTTCGAACGGCACGGTCTTCTATCATGAAAGGACCTTCTATAGCGATAGGTTCTTCCGGGGCGAAATTCGGATGGGACCTAGGGGACTTATGTGACTTATGGAAGAGGACGTACCGCGGCCTATTCGAAGTGCGTCAGCGGCACGGCCCCTTGCTGGTTCTTGCAGGTGTGTTTGCCCAGTAGTCGGATCGCAGCATCAAAAATGTCGGACTTTCACGGCATGTACCGCGTTCACCCCAATCGAGGACGACGACGAGGACGATTACGAGAAAGGAAGAGCGCGCTCAAACCCTCTTCTGGCTCCTAGCCTAGATTCTGGCTCCTAGATCCCTGCTCGCGCCGCCGCTCGTCTTTTCATACCCCATTTCAGGCGGGTATCGTCGTACTTAAGCTCGGATTTTGCTGCCATCGCCTTTTCCAAGGCAGGACGGACAGCAACCTCAACCAAGCGTCCGGCGCTCAGGAGTCGCGGCTCGCTTAGCCGGGGACCAATTAACTGCAGGCTGGTAGCAGGAATATCCTTGTCATCGACCGGGACCGGCATGGCTAGCGCGGGGTTTCCTGCGAAATTGACAGCGGCGGTGTTTTCCAGAGTAAGAACGAGCGCTTCAAAAATCGGCGTGCCACCGACCAAAGGAACCCTCGGAGGCAACTTCTGCATTGTCGGCAACGCAATGAAATCGACACGCGCAAACGCCCGACGAAGGGCGTGGCGCCAGGCTGCCTGTCTACTTAACGCTTTCTGATAGTTCGTCGTGTATTCAATTTCGCCCAGAGCAATCGCTCCTTTGACCTTGCCGCCGACTTCCGGTTTCGAAAGAAATTTTCCGTCGGTAAGCCAAGCGCCGGCCTCAGCGACGGTGGTAGCGTCCTTCTCAGCTTGATCCCAGCTGTCCTTAAAATCCTGCCCGAGGGGAACGACGATAAAGTTTGCTTGGGTGAGGGCCGCATCGATTGCTTGATCAATCTTCGGATCAGTACCCTTCAGATACAATCGCCCGATCCGAATTCGCCTGGCGGCAGTAACAGCTGAGTCATATCGCTCCCGAAACCCTCTCTCCAGCAGATCCATTCCCTCCACTACATGAGCAATGTCTTTACCCATCGGACCAATCGTATCCATGTGTAGCGGCTCGATCGGATAAACCCCCCGCAACGAAATGAGACCGTACGTGGTCTTTAATCCTACAATACCGCAGCAAGCGGCTGGAACCCGGATTGACCCCGCAGTGTCCGTCCCAAAAGCGACGTCGGCCATACCGCTTTGGACCGCAACCGCGCATCCGGACGAAGAGCCGCCTGGAATGAGGTTTCGTCTCCGGCTCAGCCGGTTTCTCGGGATACCAAAATATTCGTTCATCCCGGTGACGCCGACGGCGAATTCATCCAGGTTGGTTTTCCCAACGACGAGCACATTTCTGTGCCGAGCAATCGCCATACAGGCGGCATCTCGAGTGGCGGGAGTACCGCGCTTCTTGAAATACTCAGAGCCAGCCGTGGTAACCTCCCCCTTAAGATCGATTAAATCCTTAACCGCAAGCCGAGTGTCGGATGTCCCTTTCGGCGGAGGCCAATAAGCAATAAACGCGTCATTTCGGGTGACGCTGGCTTCGTGATTGAACGGAGTTACACAGCCGCTGAGAAGGGCGATGATGGAAAAAGCAGCCCAGAGAGAGCGCCGAGAGAAACGACACCGGTCTTTCGTATCCATTGACTAAAAACTACGGCTGATACGACCCAGCGACCTTGGGTCTATCGATTGAAGTGTTTCCGCTGAGCTCGATCAAACGCCCGGCATTTACTAGCCCCTCTTCGCTCAAATGAGGACCGATCAGCTGAAGACTGGTCGTTGGAACCGTGCGATCCTCCAATGGTACTGGGACGGCCAACGCTGGATTGCCAGCCAAATTCACTGGCGTTGTATTCTGTATAACGAGCATTTGCGCTTCGAAGACGGCTGTACTTCCAAACGGCGGACTTGCCGGTGGCAGATTTTGAAGGGTCGGTACGGCGATGAAATCGACGGTTTTAAACACCTTTTGCAGCTCAGATTTCCAGGCGGCCCGCCTTTTCAATGCGCCGGCATAGTTAGCCGTGTATTCGTACTCACCCAACGCCATGATCGCTATGGTTTTGGCGCTCACTCCTGGCCGGCCAAAATATTTCCCGTCGCTAAGCCAAACGCCGGCTGCCGCCAATGTATTGCCGTCTCGCTTGGCTTGCTCCCATGCTTTTCTGAAAGACTCGTCCAATTGAATGACCTGGAAATGAGCACGGGCCAGCGCCGCGTCTATGGCTTGATCGACTCTCCGATCAGTTCCGGCCAGGTGAAGCCGTCCGATCTTGATGTCGCGGCCCAAAGGCTTGCTCGACATCGCTTTCTGATATCGCTCGGCGAAGCCTGTCTCTAGGAGATCCATTCCTTGAGCCAGATGATCGATATCTCTAGCTATTGGGCCTACGGTATCGAGATACTTCGGTTCAACCGGAAATACTCCCTGTAGCGGGACTAGACCGAACGTGGTCTTTAACCCCACCACACCACAACAAGCTGCCGGAACTCGGACCGAACCCGCCGTATCCGTCCCAAAAGCCACATCTGCGAACCCTCTTTGAACAGCAACGGCTGAGCCGCTGGATGAACCGCCAGGAATCAACTTGACCCTCCGGCTGAGCCGGTTCTTGGGGATGCCGTAGTATTGGTTGAAACCAGACGGCGCGACGGCGAACTCACTGAGATTGGTCTTTCCCACTATCACGACATTTCGTTGCCGGGCTATCGCCAAGCAGGCCGCGTCGGCTTGAGCAGGCTTGCCGAAATTAGCTAAATACGCCGAACCAGCGGTGGTAACGACTCCTTTCAGGTCAATCAAATCTTTGACCGCTAAGCGTAGCCGTTTCTCGTTCTTCGCAGGGGGCCAATAGTCGATAAAGGCGCGGTCGCGAGTCGCGGTTGGGTGGAGGAGTGGGTTAACGCAACCGCTGAACAAGAGCGGTAACGCCAGGAGCAGAACCTCAACGATGCGGTATGGCCGCCTCTGCGGTTTTATCATGTATCTAGCTAGAACGAAGAGACGCTCTCTCGGCTGAAGCTCCCGTGGCTGTCAAGGACGGTATTTCAGTGAGCTCCGGACGGATAAACAAATGATGCCAAAGTTGAGTGGCCACGACCGCGACCAAACCCATCTCGACAGAGAGTCGTTCCAGGGAACCGATCCGCAGCTGGCGAAACGCTCGCCGCCAATAATGCACTTGCTCCACGTCGAAATAGCCTGTCTTGCGCAGGGACTCTTCGCTCATCAACTGGCTCACAAAGGGTGGTTCAGGTTGGATATGGAAACTGTCTAATGGAGCTCGGAAGATCACTTTTCGCCGCCGATACACGGAAGGCGGCACCCAGCGTTCCGCTAAAAGACGCAGCAAATGTTTGTCCCGGAACCCTCGGAGTTTCCACCGCGGATCGAGCGTTGCTAGAAAATCGAAAACCTCCTCGTCCAAAAACGGGTAGCGTACCTCGACCGAGGAATGCATGGCGACCCGGTCGCCTTTAGCTTGGAGAAGGTGTCCGCCCAAAGTCACTCTCGCGGCAACCCAGACACCGCGATTCAGCGGGTGCCATTTTTTGGCTCGTTCCACAGGAATTTGCAGGTCAGCCCAAGGATTATGCTTAAGCGAGATCTCGCGCAACGGTTCGGCATAGAACCTCAGCTTGGAAAGCGCCAGAAGGCCATAAGCATCGATCCATGCATTGGGTCCGCCGATGGATTGCTCAACCTCGCGTCGACGGTCCCGAGGGAACTGTGGTACGCGAGCGAGTTTAAAATATCCGCGACGCAGTCGATCGCTCAGCGGAAACCCAGGGAGCACATCCAAAAAACTCAGGATCTTGGCTAACTTATACCATGGATACCCGATAAGCCATTCGTCTGCGCCTTCACCGGTGAGAACCACTTTCTGGCCACACCCATGAACGCGCTGCGCCAGGAGTAAGAGAGCCGCACACGAGGTATCGATCACCGGCGCCTCGGCAGCGTGGATCAGGCGTGGATAGGTGTTTAGTGCGTCTTCGGTCCTGAATTCCTGGACGATCGGAGGTTTTGTCCCGATATGCCGGGCCACCAGGCTGGCGGCATCGAGCTCATCCAGCTCGGGTGCATCAACCCGGACCGTATAGGTATTGATAGCTGGACCTTTTACATGGCAAGCGAGCGCCGCGATAACGCTGGAGTCTACGCCCCCCGATAAATAAGAGCCCACTGGTACGTCCGCTCTAAGCCGCTCCTCCACCGCCTCCAACATCAGCTGCTCAAAACGGTCCACTAGAACCCGAGCATCTTCACCAGGATCTTCCTGTCCGCGGTCAGGGAAATCCATCTGCCAATAGGCATCTTCCTTAATGGAAAGTTTCGTTCCAGACTCGTCTCCGGGACGCACCTTCAGGTAATGGCCGGCAGGCAGAAGTTTGACCCCTTGAAAGCAAGTAATCGGACCGGGCAGAGCAGAGAACGTGAAAATATGGTCGATACCGCGGAGATCCGGCTCGGCCGGCACCATACCGGAGGCAAGCAGCGCTTTGATTTCTGAAGCGAACAGGAGCCAATCCCCTCGCCTGGTCCAGTATAATGGAGCGATACCAAAGCGGTCGCGGCCCAACACGAGACATCGCCGTCGATCGTCCCATAGGGCGAAGGCGAATTGACCCCGCAAATGTTTGAACATCCCCTCCTGAGTCTCTTCCCAAAAATGCGGAATGATCTCGGTATCACAATGAGTCACCAAGCGATGACCCCGGGATTTCAACTCAGCGCGCCGCTCCGGATAGTCAAAAAATTCGCCATTAAAGACCACAAATACGGTGCGGTCCTCGTTCGTCACCGGTTGTTGGCCGTCGGCCAGACCAACAATACTTAACCGCCTCGATCCTAGGGCCACGCCAGGCCGCTGGAAATATCCCTCCTCATCCGGTCCTCGGTGAATGATCGCCCGCGTCATCCTTTGGATGACGTCCTCACCAATGCTACGGCCTCCAGCCAAATCAACGATGCCCGCGATTCCGCACATGTTACTCAGTCTTAGCCTATTGCCGACCGGTCAAACATTTGTTTTTCGCATCTGGATCGAATGCAGGCCGCTTTAATCACGTCAAAAAAAACAGATAGATAATCCATCCGGATTCGATTTCGCTCGCGAAATCGAAATGTGGTGTTCTCTTTGCGCTGTGTTTTGGCACAGTCAACACCATCGACCCCACCATTGACTTCGCTTACACGAAATCTGTACGCTAGAACTCTCTGCGCACATTGGGCGGCGACAATCACTAACTATGTCGAAAGATCCTGTTGCAATCATTGGAATCGGATGCCGTTTTCCCGGCGGAGTAACTGATGTCGATTCATTCTGGAAATTGTTGACCGAGGCACGCGAAGCCGTAACCGACGTGCCGCCGGACCGCTGGAACATCGAACGCTTCTTTGACACCGAACCCGGTCTCCCAGGAAAATCTATCGCTAAACGTGGCGGATTTCTGGACAATATTGACCAGTTCGATCCCCAATTTTTTGGTATCTCTCCTCGGGAAGCTCCTTATGTTGACCCTCAACATCGATTGCTGCTCGAGACCGCTTGGGAGGCAATTGAAGACGCCGGCGTCATCCTCGATTTGGAAAACGGGACCGATATTGGCGTTTTTGTAGGGATATCTCACAACGAATATCAAGGAATTCAGGGCACCGCTTTCGATCATTCCGGAATCGGACCGCATTCGCCGACCGGCTGCGCACATAGCATCGCCGCTAATCGAGTTTCATATTGTTTGAACTTGCGTGGTCCCAGCGTGGCTATGGATACCGCCTGTTCATCGGCGTTAACAGCGGTGCACATGGCTTGCGAACACATTAGGGCTGGTCGCGGGGATACCGCATTAGCCGGGGGCGTAACGGTGATCATTACGCCGGGTGGCTTCATCGGTTTTTCTCAAGCCTCCATGCTGTCTCCGGAAGGCCAGTGCAAAGCGTTCGACGCTTCGGCCAGCGGTTTCGTCCGTGGAGAAGGCGCCGGTATGTTGTTGCTCAAACGGCTCTCGCGCGCAATTGCAGACGGTGACCCAATTCAAGGGGTCATTATCGGAACCGCGTTGAACCAGGATGGTCACACCAACGGTATTTCGCTACCCAGTGCTGAGGCCCAAGCGCGACTGGTAATCGAGGCTTGTGCGGACGCCGGTGTTTCTCCTTCCGACGTCGGATTTGTTGAAGCCCATGGTACCGGCACCGCAGTCGGAGATCCCATCGAAGCTCACGCGCTAGCTCAAGCTCTTTGCCGGGACCGCGCGCCGGAAAAGCCGTTATTAATAGGATCGGTTAAGACCAACCTTGGCCATTTGGAGACAGCCGCCGGCCTAGCTGGTCTGATGAAAGCGATGCTGGTATTAAAGCACCGGCGGATCCCGGCCAGCCTGCACTTTACTACGCCGAATCCTAACATCGATTTCGCAGCGCTTAAGCTCCGGGTACCCACCACGCTCGAGCCCTTCCCGGAAACCGCCGGCCCGCGAATGGCTGGGGTCAACTCTTTCGGGTTCGGCGGCGCCAATGCCCACGTGCTCTTAGTAGAGCCGCCTCTCACCGCCGAGGTAGAGCATGAAAAGGTTCAGGTTGAGCGCGGATGGCCGATCATGTTATCCGCTCGCTCAGAAGAATCGCTGCGTTCTTATGCCATGCGGATCGCGGCTTGGGTCGACGAACGTTCCGCTGCCAACGGCAGTTCACCGGTTCTACCCGATTTAGTTTATACGCTAGGTGCACGTCGCAATCATCATCCGTACCGGTTAACCCTGGCAGCGAGCTCGTTAGTCGAAGCAGTGCAGGAATTGACCAACTACGCGACGGGAAAACCGGGACCAAAAATACAAACGGCCTTCGCGCCTCGCCCAACCCAAATACCTCGCGTGGCCTTCGTCATGAGCGGGCAGGGACCGCAATGGTGGGGCATGGGCCGCGAGCTCATGCGACACGAGCCGGTGTTTCGCGAGGTGATTGAACGGTGTGACGTCGCGATGCGGCCGCACAGCCGTTTTTCGCTGCTCGAAGAACTTGGCCGGGCCGAAGAAAACAGCCAAATGCCGCGGACTGAGGTTGCCCAACCGGCGATCTTTGCCTTTCAAGTAGCGCTGGCCGAGTTGTGGAAATCATGGGGTGTTCACCCGGTGGCCGTGGTTGGGCACAGTGTCGGCGAGATAGCCGCAGCCTGTATGGCCGGAGTGCTTACCCTAGAGGAAGCCGCGTGGGTTATCGTTTTGCGTGCCCGGTTCATGGAGGACTGCGCCCGGGGTGAAGGAACCATGCTGGCCGTGGGTTTAGACGAAGAGGCAGCCTTGGCTCGCATTGCCCGCCATGATCGCACCATCACCATCGCGGCGTTTAACGGGCCGAAATCGCTGACCCTTGCCGGACCTAACCTCTCATTGGAAGCAATCGCAGCCGAACTCGAAGCCGAGGAAATTTTCGCGCGCTTCGTGCGAGTGGATCATCCTTTTCATCATCCCTTGATGCGGCCCGCTTCCGAGGCGCTGGAAGCAGAGCTGGCCGATCTCGTCCCGCAGCCTGAGACGATACCGTTTTTTAGCACGGTTACGGGTGGCAAATGCTCGGGCGTAGAATGCGTTGCCGAGCATTGGGGACGCGGGGTCCGACAACCGGTCCAGTTTGCGTCTGCCGTGAACGCGTTGACCGAGTCGGGAGTCGATGTGTGGCTCGAAATCAGCTCACAACCGGCACTGGTACGCTCAATTCAAGATTGCCTCGCCGGGCGTAACGGAACCAAGCCCGCCGTCTTTTCTTCAGTTCGCCGTGAACGCGAACACGAATCCCTGCTGGAAACGGCCCTGGATCTGTATCGGTCTAATGTGGGCGTTGATTTTGCCAACCTGACACCGTCAAGGCGGCTGCTCGCATTGCCGGCTTATGCCTGGGACAAGACCCGTTGGTGGAACGAAGCGAATGACTGGGCAGAAGGCCGGCTGGGCCCGGCTAACCGCGGATTGCTCCACGCCAAGCTACCCCGAGCGATACCGACCTGGGTGGCCCGGCTGGACGGCCGTCACATGGCTTTCCTCAAAGATCACAAAGTCGACAATTTAGTGGTGTTCCCCGCAGCCGCGTTTGTGGAAATGATATTGGAGGCGGGCACGCAGCTATTCAACGGCCACCCTTTTATCGCTGAAGATTTTGAAATTCGGAAGCCGCTGATTTTGCCGGATCGTTTATCCGAACTCCACCTTGAGCTGGCCTACGATCCGCATGAACGGACTTTCACGATCCAGAGCCAGATGCATCACGGAGCGAACTGGTCGCTCCATGTCGCCGGCTCCATGCGCAGTGAACGTACCGAAACCAGTTTCGGGTCGTTAACCTGGGAGCGCTCCCCAGCATCCGGTCTCGCGCCATTGGTGGTCGAGGATTTCTATCGGCATATGAGCGACCTGGGTCTTCCTTACGGGGATGAGTTTCGGCCCGTTCGCGCTCTTTCGGCCGACCATGGCCGATCCGAGGGCCAAGTCGCATTATCCGAAAGAATCGCCAGCCGCGCGAGTGAGTACTCGCTACATCCGGTCCTCTTTGACGGAGCCCTACATGTGTTCTCGGCCGCAGCCGCTTCGGTGGAGGACCGCAGGGCCGGTCTGAAGTTGCCGGTGCGCTTCTCTAAGATTTTGTTTTTGCATTCCCCGGGCGAAACGACCCGGGTGCGGGCAACAGTTCACCAATGCAATAGTGAGTATGTCGAGGGCCGGATCGAACTATACGATGACGATGGACGGCCTTGCGTCTTGGTAGACGGGTTCCGGGCTATCGCCATCGCTGGAGCGCACCGGGGAGCAGCCCAAGCTTCGAGTCGGAATGTGCTTTATCATCTTGGCTGGGAGCGGACCCAAGTTGAATCGAGCGGCCCGCAGCTGGAGCCAATCCCGTTGTCACATCTCCGAGAAGTAGCGCAAGCAGCGAAGGACCAGGTTATCGCAACGAGAGGTCAAGCCGCCATCGAGCAGGCTATCATCGCAACCGATGAACTGGCGGCCGCTCAGTTAGCCGCCGGCATCCGGGAAATGGCGATCTTGAGCCAAGCCCAAGCATTCAGTAACACGTCGCTCAGGGTTGCTGAGCCGATGCGACACGTTTTTGATCGTTTTCTGGCCAGCCTGGCTAAACGTGGCTGGCTGGAAAAGGACGGCGACAGCTACCGGCCCACGGCTGGCTTCGCAGTTGCTGCCGATTCGGCTCCGGATGGGTTACGCAGATTCATCGCGGATCATCCGGGCTACTTATCCGAAGCAATGCTTTGCGCCGCAAACTGCACCGAGCTTGGCCCGATTTTGCGAGGTGAAAAAGACGCGGTGCAGGTGCTGTTCGCGGGCGGCTCAGCCGATTTGTTGGATCATTTCTATTGTGAAGGTTTGTACTCGAGTCATTGGCTGGCCGCGATCACGGCTGCTGTCCAGGAAACCGCTCGCCATTTGCCGGAAGGCCGCGGTCTGCGCATTCTCGAAGTGGGGGCTGGCACCGGTGGATTAACCGCTCATGTACTCCCTTTGATCGAGCACGACCTCCATGCTTACACGTTTACCGATGTTTCCGCTGCGTTTTTTGGGGCGGCCAAGCAAAAGTTGGCGACCTTCGACAACGTCGAATACAAACTCTTCGATTTGGAAAAGCCGGCGGTGGAACAGGGTTTCGAACCCGGCAAATACGACTTCATCATCGGCACCAACGTCCTGCATGCGGTGAGCGACATCCGGGCAACCTTACAACAGATTCACCTGTTGTTGGCCCCCGGCGGCAATCTGGCGTTCATGGATGTCGCCAATCCTCAGTTGTGGACGGAAGTTGTGTTCGGCCTCACACCAGGATGGTGGCGCTTTACTGATCGGGATTTGCGTTCTCATCATCCGCTGCTGCCACGCTCTCAGTGGGAGGCGGTACTGAAAGAAGTAGGATTCGAAGCAACCACCGCACTTCCCGGGATGATAGGCCCAGAAGGGGAGGGCCAGTTTGTTCTATTGGCTCGCAAGTCTTGGCAAAAATCGGTCGAGATTAAAACGGCATCGGCTGACCTCGGCGCGCAAACGGACGAGCAGGAGCTCGCCCCTGCCGAGTCTTGGCTGGTCTTTGCTGACTCTTCGACCCTGGGCGATCAACTCTCTGCGCGACTCCGTGACGCCGGGATCAGATGCCGCATCGTTCGCGCTGGAGACAATTTTGCCGTCACCGGAACTGACACGTTCACCGTTGCGCCTGAAGTACTCGACGATTGGAAATCTTTGCTGCAGGAATGCGCAGAAGATGCACCACCGGAACACATCGTTTATTTCGGGAGCGAAGGAATCGGCCGACACACCGAGCAAGATGCGGCTTTGATGGGAACGGATGCACTGCTGCATCTGGTGCAAGCGCTGGATCTGGTCATGGGCCCTACGTCCAAAGTTCGGATTGATCTTGTCACTCGCGGAGCACAACCAGTTGGCCGGACTAAACATCCGACCAATGTTTCTCAGGCTCCCAAACTTGGGTTATTCCGCGTGCTCCTTAACGAATATCCGAGTTACTCCGGCCGCGGCGTCGACCTCGGGATCGAAGCATCGCCATCCGACTTTTCCTTCTTGTGGGATGAACTAGCGCGGGTCGATGGCGAACGGGAGGTGGCGTTCCGCGGCGAAGCTCGCTACGTTCAACGCATCGTCCGGGGTCGATCATCGACTCAACAGCGGCTTCATTCATCGGTACCGCTGCGGCTTGAGTCTCGGGAACGCGGCCACCTGGACACCCTAAGCTTTAAGCCATTTATTCTCCCGGATTGTGAGCCGGGCCAGGTCCTCATCGAAGTTAAATCTGCGGGCCTGAATTTTAGGGATGTATTAAAGGCGCTAGCTCTCTATCCGAGTGAAGCGCCAGACGCACGACTATTCGGCGACGAAGTAGCCGGCATCGTAAAGGCAGTGGGACCCGGAGTCGATCACGTCGCTCCCGGCGACCGAGTATTCGGATTGGCGGTATTCGGGTTAGCCACGCACGCATTGGCCAGAGGCGGCGACGTGCTGCGAATTCCCGGTCAATTGTCGTTTGAAGAAGCGACCACCTTGCCGGTTGTATTCATGACCGCTTGGCATGCGTTGCAAAACGTGGCTCGGATGCGGCCCGGTGAATCGATCCTGGTTCACGCCGGCGCTGGGGGTGTCGGGATGGCGGCCATCCAGATCGCCCATTATCTCGGCGCCGAAGTGATTGCGACCGCTGGCAGCCCAACCAAACGAACCTTGCTGGAGCGCCTGGGCGTCAAACATGTCATTGACTCCCGACGCGGCGATTTCGCTGACGCCGTCATGGAATTGACCGGTCGACGAGGCGTTGACGTCGTCTTAAACGCGCTCGCTGGCGAAGCCATCCCGATGGGACTTTCCTGTCTGGCTGAGTTCGGGCGTTTTATCGAGATCGGGAAACGGGATATTTACTTGAATTCGCGAATACCGCTTTGGCCGTTACGACGCAACGCCTCGTTCCACGTCGTGGCCATGGACGCGGTGTTTTCGGGTGACGAATCCTTGACTCGCCGGATGCTGGAAGAGATCTCTACCCTGGTCGAACGTGGGTCTCTTCGAGCGCTGCCATTTCGCTCCTTTCCAGCAGCTCGCGTTGACGCCGCATTTCGGTTGATGGCGCAAGGAAAGCATATCGGGAAAGTCTTAGTGGCATTCCCCGAAGCATTCCGTCCTCAGCTCGGAGAACCGCTCACTGCCGGATTTCATGTTGATCCGGAGGGTTCCTATTTGATTACCGGAGCGTTCGGAGGATTTGGCAAAGTTCTGGCGCAGTGGCTAGTCGAAACCGGAGCCCGAGAATTGGTATTCGTCAGCCGGCGTGGGGCAGATTCTCCTGAAGCAGAGACTTTTGTGGCTCGGCTTCGAGATCGCGGGGTAACCGTCTCAGTGTTTCGTGCAGATGTAGGTTCTTCGGAAGATGTCGCTCGGGTGATGACTGCGGTGCGATCCTCAAACCGCCCGTTAAAGGGAGTTTTTCATTTAGCAATGGTGATCGACGACGCCCCTCTGGCGGCACTCAACCGGGATCGGATGCGAAGTGTGCTGGGTCCCAAAGCCAATGGCGCGTGGTTGCTCCATCAGGCAACGCAGGATCTGAAACTCGATTGTTTCGTGATGTTCTCATCAGTATCGAGTGTGTTTGGTAACCCGGCCCAAGGGAACTATGCGGCAGCTAACGCTTTCCTTGATTCGTTAGCGCACCATCGCCGGGCTTTAGGACTCCCTGCGCTTACGATCAACTGGGGCGCGCTCGGCGGCGAAGGCTACGTCGCGCG
>Ga0209647_1000112_pt1 | contig 69597 bp, 66 predicted proteins | sample GraSoi_2013_60cm_FD_185827 | JGI IMG/M metagenome (GOLD analysis project Ga0209647, IMG submission 185827) | Grasslands soil microbial communities from the Angelo Coastal Reserve, California, USA - Sample 9_17_2013_60cm (SPAdes) (version 2) | ecosystem: Environmental > Terrestrial > Soil >...
GTCGATGAGGACGAGCGGCGCCGTCGGTATGGCGCCAATGGCGGTGCGCACCGGCCGCTTCAGCGGCGCGTTGACGGCGCGCACCTTGACGTCGCGGATGGTGAGGTTCGCTTCGCTCATGCGTCGACTCCTGCTGTCGTAATCATCTGTCTTCGCTTGACGACGCGGCGGCGAGCAGCAGCGCGAGCGCGCGCCGCGTCGCCGCGCGCCGCACCGCCGCGCGGTCGCCGGGAAAGACGTGGCTTTCCGTCGTTGCATCGCCGCCCTTGGCCGCGATCCCGAACCACACGAGGCCGACGGGCTTGGCTGCGGAGCCGCCGCCGGGGCCGGCGATGCCGGTGATGGAGACGGCGAGATCGACAGGCGCGCGGGCGAGGGCGCCCGCCGCCATCGCCGACGCGACCTCGCCGCTGACCGCGCCATGGGCGGCGATGAGCTCGGGCGTCACCGCCAGGAGCTCGCTCTTCGCGGCATTGGAATAGGTGACGAGGCCGCGCTCCACGACATCGGACGAGCCGGCGATGTCCGTGAGCGCGGCGGCCACCATGCCGCCGGTGCAGGATTCCGCCGTGGCGAGGCGCAGCCCCTTGGCGCGGCAGGCGCCGAGCACCGCCTCGGCGAGCGCACGCAGCGAATCATCAGCCAAAGAGCGCTCTCCCGATCATAAGCAGCATGTAGAGCAGGGCGGCGGCGTAGACGCCGGCGACGATGTCGTCCGCCATCACGCCGAGGCCGCCGGGAAGGTTGCGCTCGGCCGCGCGCGCCGGCCACGGCTTGGTGATGTCGAACAGCCGGAACAGCACGAAGCCCAGGACGTAGGCTTCGGCCGAAGGCGGCGCCACCGCCAGCGTCAGCCATTGCCCCGCCACCTCGTCGATGACGATCGAGCCTTCATCGGCGACGCCGCTGGCGCGGCCGACCTGCTCGGCCGCCCACCAGCCGACGATGAACAGGACCGCCGCGGCGACCAGTAGCGCCGCCGGGCCGAACAGCGTGGCGATCGCCCAGGCGAAGGGCAGCGCGGCGAGCGAGCCCCAGCTGCCGGGCGCTCCCGGCAGCAAGCCGGCGCCGAACCAGGTGGCGAGCAGCGCCGCCGGATGCCGGAAGGGAAGACGCCCTTCGCCCATGGCCGCCGCGCGCCTCAGAGCGGCAGGCGCAGGGTCGCCACCGCCTGGCCGGCGATGCCTTCGCCGCGGCCGGTGAAGCCGAGCCTCTCGGTGGTGGTGGCCTTGACGCTGACGCGGCGCGGCGCGATGGCGAGGATCTCGGCCAGGCGCGCCACCATGGCGTCGCGATGCGGGCCGATCTTGGGCTGCTCGCAGATCAGCGTCACGTCGACATGGGCGATACTGCCGCCCGCGGCGACGACGAGGTCGGCGGCATGGCGCAGGAAGCGATGCGACGGCGCGCCGCGCCATTGCGGATCGCCCGGCGGGAAATGCATGCCGATGTCGCCGGCGCCGAGCGCGCCGAGGATCGCATCGGTCAGGGCGTGCAGCCCGACATCGGCGTCGGAATGGCCGACGAGGCCCTGCGAGTGCGGCACTTTGACGCCGCACAGCCAGACGTGATCGCCGGGGCCGAAGGCATGCACGTCGAAGCCCTGGCCGGTGCGGATGTCGCCCTGCCCCGCGGCGATGCGTCGCTCCGCCTGCAGCAGGTCGTCGGCGGTGGTCACCTTGACATTCTCCTCGCTGCCGGCGACGAGCCGCACCGCGAGGCCGGCGCGCTCGGCCACCGCGGCGTCGTCGGAAAGGTCGCTCCCCGCCGCGGCGCGGTGCGCGGCGAGGATGGAGTGGTAATGGAAGCCTTGCGGCGTCTGCGCCCGCCACAGCGAGGTGCGATCGACGGTCTCGGCGACGACGCCCTCGGCGCCGCGTTTCACCGTGTCGCGCAAGGGCAGCGCCGGGATCGCGCCGGGGCTTGCATCGAGCGCGCCGAGCACGCGATCGATCGTGGCGGCATCGAGGAAAGGCCGCGCGCCGTCATGGATCAGCACGCGCTCGGCCGCGATGCTCGCGAGGCTCTCGAGGCCGAGCCGCACCGAGTCCTGGCGCGCCGCGCCGCCCGCGACCGGCGGGAGCAGGTCGAGGCCGCGGCTCGCCGCCTCGTAGTGCGCGCGATCGTCGGGATTGAACACGACGCCGACGGCGCCGATCGCGGGATGGCGCGCCAGCGTCTCGAGGCTGTAGCGCAGCAGCGGCTTGCCCGCGAGCGGCAGGTATTGCTTGGGCAGCGCCGCCCCGAGCCGGGTGCCGCGTCCCGCCGCCACCACGAGCGCCACGCAGGAAGCCATGAGCCCGCAAGCTAGACGAGCCGCGCCCGCTTGCCAAGGCGGCGAGGGCATGGCTATGTGCGCGCGATGAACGGCGCGATCCTCAATGTCGGTGCGTTCCTGGCCTTGCTGCCGGCGACGCTGGCGTCCTTCCGCCGCCAGGACGGGCCCGACGCGCTGTTCTATGCCGTGCTGGCGCTGGCCGTGGTGGGGCCGGTCGCGTGGGTGGCGGCGCAGATGGGCGGGCCCTGGCATACCGGCTTCGCCATGGCGTTGTGGCTGACGATCGCCGCGACCATGGCGCTCTTCCTCGTGCTGGCGCTGAGCACGCGGCACGCGTGGCAACTGGCGCCGCTGCTCCTGCCCTATCTCGTCATGCTCGCCGTCGCCGCCCTCGTCTGGCAGCGCGAGCCGGAGCGTCCGCTGGCCGGCGCCGTGCCGGCAGGCTGGCTCGATGCGCATATCGTCTTCGCCGTCGCGACCTATGGTCTCCTCACCATCGGCGCGGTGGCGGGCCTCGCCGTGTTCCTGCAGGAGCGCGCGCTCAAGGCGAAGCGTCCGACGGCGCTGACGCGGCTGCTGCCGGCGGTGGCCGAGAGCGAGACGTTGGAAGTGCGGCTACTCGCACTCGCCGAGGCGGTGCTGGCGCTGGGCCTGCTCAGCGGCATGGCGGCGGCGCATTTCCTCGGCGGCAGCCTGCTGCCCTTCGACCACAAGACGCTGTTCTCGCTGGCCGCCTTCGCGGTGATCGGCGGGCTCCTGTTGGCGCGCCGTCGCCGCGGCCTGCGTGGCCGGCGCGCCGCACGGCTGGCGCTCCTGGGCTATCTCTTGTTGACCCTGGCGTTTCTCGGGGTCAAGTTCGTCAAGGACGTCCTGATCGGATAGCTCCCACTACGAGCTTGTTATCGCTGGCCCTGTTCGGCCATTGCGAGGGCCAGTGATTTTTGTTGCATTGCACGCGTGGCAGGTTATCATTTGCTTAATAATTAAGCAGAGGGGCTTGGCGCTTAATAAATGAGCATCCGAATCGGGACAATCCGGCTGGACGATCCGGTCATCCTGGCGCCGATGTCGGGGGTGACGGACCTGCCGTTTCGCCGCCTGGTGAAGCGCCATGGCGCCGGGCTCGTCGTCTCCGAGATGATCGCCAGCGAGGCGATGATCCGCCAGACGCGCCAGTCCATGGCGATGGCGGCCAATTGCCCGGAAGAGCGGCCGATGGCGGTGCAACTTGCCGGCTGCGAGCCCGCAATCATGGCCGAGGCGGCGCGGCTCAACGCCGACCGCGGCGCGGCGATCATCGACATCAATTTCGGCTGCCCGGTGAAGAAGGTGGTGAACGGCCATGCCGGCTCGGCGCTGATGCGCGACGAGCGGCACGCCGCGCGCATTCTCGAGGCGACGGTCAAGGCGGTCGACCTGCCGGTGACGCTCAAGATGCGCACCGGCTGGGACGACCGCAGCCGCAACGCGCCGCTTCTCGCCAAGATCGCCGAGGAGTGCGGCATCCGCATGATCACCATCCACGGCCGCACGCGCTGCCAGTTCTATGACGGCAGCGCCGACTGGGCCTTCATCCGCGCGGTCAAGGACGCGGTGACGATCCCCGTCATCGCCAACGGCGACATCACCACGCTCGAGGAGGCACGCACCGCGCTCGACCTGTCGGGCGCCGATGGCGTGATGGTCGGGCGCGGCGCCTATGGCCGGCCGTGGTTCGTCAACCAGGTGATCCGCTATCTGAAGACCGGCGAGCGCTTGCCCGACCCGCCGCTTAGCCACCAGCGCGACACGGTCCTCGCCCACTACGACGACATGCTCGGCCATTACGGGATTGCCGTCGGCAGCCGCATCGCGCGCAAGCATATCGGCTGGTATTCGAAGGGGCTGCCCGGTTCCGCCGAGTTCCGCGCCGCGGTCAACCGCAGCGACGATGTCGGGCAGGTCAAGGCGATGATCCGCGCGTTCTATGCGCCGCTGCCGGAGCAGCAGGCGGCATGAGCAAGGCCAGCGCCGCGGCGAAGCGCACCGACGCCCGCCAGGTGGCGGTCGATGCCTGGGCAATTCTCTCCGCGCTGCCCGATCCCGTTCTCGTCGTCAACGAGGGCGGCCGCCTGATCTATGCCAACGCCGCCGCCGAGCAATTCTTCGACACCAGCGCCGCGACGCTGCTGGGCGGCGCGCTCGAGCAGCTGCTGCCGCCGGACAGCCCGGTCTTCGCGCTCATCGACAGCGTGCGCATGAGCGGACACAGCGTGTCGGAATACGGCCTGACCTTGGAGACGCCGCGCCTCGGCTCGCATATCATGACGGTGCAGGCGGCGCCCATCGCCGAAGACCGCGAGGAGGTGCTGGTGACGCTGCAGGAGCGCACCATCGCCCACAAGATCGATCGCCAGCTCACCCATCGCAACGCCGCGCGCTCGGTCACGGCGATGGCGGCGATGCTCGCCCATGAGGTGAAGAACCCGCTTTCCGGCATCCGCGGCGCGGCGCAGCTACTGGAGCAGAGCGCGGGCCCGGGCGACCGCGAGCTGACGCGGCTCATTTGCGATGAATCCGACCGCATCTGCGCGCTGGTCGACCGCATGGAAGTGTTCTCCGACCAGCGGCCGCTCGAGCGCGAGGCCGTCAACATCCACGAAGTGCTGAACCGCGTCCGCCTGGTGGCGCAATCGGGCTTCGCCCGCCATGTGCGCTTCATCGAGGATTACGATCCCTCGCTGCCGCCGGTGCACGGCAACCGCGACCTGCTGATCCAGGTATTGCTCAACCTCGTCAAGAACGCCGCCGAGGCGGTGCCGGCGCAGGGCGGCGAGATCCAGATCACGACCGCCTATCAGCATGGCGTGCGCCTTGCCGTCGCCGGCAGCGACAGCCGGGTCCACCTGCCGCTGGTTGTCTCGATCATCGACAATGGCGAGGGCATCCCGGAGGAGCTGGGGCAACACCTCTTCGACGCCTTCGTCACCACCAAGCACAACGGCACCGGGCTCGGGCTGGCGCTGGTCGCCAAGGTGATCGGCGATCATGGCGGCGTCATCGAGTTCGAGAGCCAGCCGCGCCGCACCGTGTTCCGCGTCTGCCTGCCCATGGCGCCGCGACGGAGCGGGTCATGATGGCCGGCTCGACCATCCTGATCGCCGATGACGACCGCGCCATCCGCACCGTGCTGACCCAGGCGCTGGGACGGCTCGGCCACGATGTGCGCTGCACCGGCAATGCCGCGACGCTGTGGCGCTGGCTGTCCGACGGCGAGGGCGACCTCGTCATCACCGATGTGGTGATGCCCGACGAGAACGGCCTCGATCTCATCCCGCGCATCAAGAAGCTCCGTCCGGAGCTGCGCGTCATCGTCATGAGCGCGCAGAACACGCTGCTGACCGCGGTCAAGGCCAACGAGCGCGGCGCCTTCGAGTACCTGCCCAAGCCCTTCGACCTGCGCGAGCTTGTCAGCGTCGTCGAGCGCGCGCTGACCGCGCCGACTGCCTCGTCGTCGCCCGCGCGCGGGCCGGAGGAGCCCGAGGAGCAGCTGCCGCTCATCGGCCGCTCGCCGGCCATGCAGGAGATCTACCGCGTGCTGGCGCGGCTCATGGGCACCGACCTCACGGTGATGATCAGCGGCGAGAGCGGCACCGGCAAGGAGTTGGTCGCCCGCGCGCTCCACGACTACGGCAAGCGCCGCAGCGGGGGCTTCGTCGCCATCAACATGGCGGCGATCCCGCGCGAGCTCATCGAGAGCGAGCTGTTCGGCCACGAGAAGGGCTCCTTCACCGGCGCCACCGCGCGCGGCGTCGGCCGCTTCGAGCAGGCACAAGGCGGCACGCTGTTCCTCGACGAGATCGGCGACATGCCGCTCGAGGCGCAGACGCGGCTCCTGCGCGTGCTGCAGCAGGGCGAGTACACCACGGTCGGCGGGCGCACGCCGATCCGCGCCGATGTGCGCATCATCGCCGCCACCCATCGCGACCTGCGCCAGCTGATCCGCCAGGGCCTCTTCCGCGAGGACCTCTTCTACCGCCTCAACGTCGTGCCGATCCGGCTGCCGCCGCTGCGCGAGCGGGCGGAGGACATCCCGGCGCTGGTGCGGCATTTCTTCGCGCAGGCGCATGCCGAAGGGCTGCCGATGAAGTCGCTCGACGTCGCGGCCATGGACCGCCTCAAGGGCCATCGCTGGCCCGGCAATGTGCGCGAGCTCGAGAATATGGTGCGGCGCTTGGCCGCGCTCTATGCCCAGGAGGTGATCGGCATCGACGCGGTCGAGGCCGAGCTCGCCGAGGCGGTTCCGGCGCCGGGGCCGGTTGACGCCGCCGCCAATGAGGGGCTGAGCGGCGCTGCCGAGCGGCATCTCAAGGACTACTTCGCCGCGCATAAGGGCGGCTTGCCGGCGGCCGGGCTCTACGACCGGGTGCTGCGCGAGGTCGAGCGGCCGCTGATCCTCTTGAGCCTCGGCGCCACCCGTGGCAACCAGCTCAGGGCGGCCCAGCTCCTCGGCCTCAACCGCAACACCCTGCGCAAGAAGATCCGCGAACTCGACATCGACGTCGCCCGCAGCCTGAAGTGAGGGGGGAGCGACGGCCGCCAGCCGGTATCGGCGTTGGGCGAGCCGGCACACGGCTTATCCCGCAGGCGGTCCTGCGGCAGCCCGCCGCAGACCGGCCGCGGTGCCCTCGTTCAAAGTGGCCAACTCGACGGTGGCTCGGCCGCCTCAGCCAAGCGATTGACCGGCAAAGACCTTCGCGCGTTGGACATCGCTCCGGAGGGCAGCCTAAAATGACCCGACAAACGCGCGGCTGAGCGCGGCAAGCGACGGGCGGAAGCGCGGATGAGCGTATCGCGGGAGCTGGTGCTCTGGGCCCGCCGGGTTCGCCTGGTGCGCAAGACGGTGATCGCGCTGGCGATCGCGGCGGTCGCGTCGGCCCTCGCGACATATGCCGCAATGCGCGGGCTGCCGCCGTTCGGCCCGAGCCGGCCGGACATGGACCAGCTCTTCTTGCTGCTCAACCTGATCCTGGTGCTGCCGCTCTGCGCCATCGTCGCCTGGCGCCTGGTGCAGGTGTGGGCGGAGCGGCGGCGCGGCCTCGCCGGCTCGCGGCTGCACGTCCGGCTGGTGATCCTGTTCAGCCTGGTGGCGGTGATCCCGACCATCGTCGTCGCCGTCTTCTCCTATCTCCTCTTCACTTTCGGCGTGCAGGCCTGGTTCAGCGAGCGCGTGCGCACCGCGCTGTCGGGCTCGCTCGCCGTCGCCGAGGCCTATCTCCATGAGCACCAGCAGACCATCCGCGCCGACGTCGTGAGCATGGCGAGCGACCTCAACCGCGATGCGCCGTTCCTTACCGTGAACCCGCAGCGCCTCAACCAGATCGTCGCGGCCCAGGCGGCGCTGCGCTCGCTCAACGAGGCGGTGGTGTTCGATGCCGACGGCCGCATCCTCGCGCGCTCCGGCTTCAGCCTGGCGCTGCAGCTCGAGCCGGTGCCGGATTGGGCGGTGCGCCAGGCCGATTCCGGCGACGTCGCGGTGATGACCAGCGACAATGACGACCGGGTGCGCGCGCTGGTGCGGCTCGACCGCTTCGGCGAGGTCTATCTCTATGTCGGCCGCTTCGTCGATCCGGCCGTGCTGCTCCACATGAAGCAGACGCAGGACGCGACCAACGAATACAAGCAGCTCGAAGGCCAGCGCTCGAACTTCCAAACCGCCTTCTCGCTGATGTTCGTCGCCGTGGGCTTGCTGCTGCTCACCGGCGCCGTGCTGGTCGGCTTGCGCTTCGCCACCAAGCTGGCGCGACCGATCAGCTCGCTCGTCGCCGCCGCCGAGCAGGTGCGCGCCGGCGACCTCGCGGCGCGCGTGCCCGAGGGCGCCGCCGATGAGGAGTTCGGCTCGCTCAGCCGCGCCTTCAACCGCATGACGCATCAGCTGCAGACGCAGCAGAGCGAGCTCATCGAGGCCAACCGCCAGCTCGATCAGCGGCGGCGCTTCACCGAGACGGTGCTGGCGGGTGTCTCGGCCGGCGTCATCGGGCTCGATCAGCACGGCCGCATCAACCTGCCGAACCGCTCCTCCTCGCTGCTGCTCGGCGCCGATCTCGACCACCTCATCGGCCGCCAGCTTGGCGAGGCGGTGCCGGAGATGGCCAAGCTGCTCGACGAGGCGACGCGTCGGCCGGAGCGGCTGGCGCAATCACAGGTCCAGGTGGTGCGGCGCGGCCGCTCGCAGACGCTGCTGGTGCGCATCGCCGCGGAGCGCGAAGGCGGCGAGGTCAAGGGCTACATCGTCACATTCGACGACATCACCGAGCTGCTGTCGGCGCAGCGCAAGGCAGCGTGGGCCGATGTCGCCCGCCGCATCGCGCATGAGATCAAGAATCCGCTCACCCCGATCCAGCTCTCGGCCGAGCGCCTGAAGCGCAAGTACCTGAAGCAGATCCAGATCGATCCCGAGACCTTCACCACCTGCACCGAGACGATCATCCGCCATGTCGGCGATATCGGCCGAATGGTCGATGAGTTCTCCTCCTTCGCCCGCATGCCGGCGCCGACCATCAAGGACGAGAATCTCGTCGACATCGTGCGGCAGGCGGTGTTCCTGCAGCGCACGGCGACGCCGGAGATCCGCTTCGAGCTCGACCTGCCCGGTTCCGTGCGGCTCGCCTGCGATGCTCGCCAGGTGAGCCAGGCGCTGGTCAATCTGCTGAAGAACGCCGCCGAATCGATCCAGGCGCGCGATGGCGAGGTCCCGCCCGGCATGATCGCCGTGCGCGTGCGCGAGGTGGCGCAGCAGACCGCGCTCGTCGTCGAGGACAACGGCCGCGGCCTGCCGCAGGAGGGGCGCGACCGCCTCGCCGAGCCCTATGTCACGACGCGCGCCAAGGGCACGGGGCTCGGCCTTGCCATCGTCAAGAAGATCATGGAAGACCATGGCGGGGAGTTGATCCTCGAGGACCACGAAGGCGGCGGCGCGCGCGTGGCGCTGGTCTTCAACCGTGCCGACCCGCGCGTCACGCCGGCGCGCGGGGCTGAAGAAACCGGTACCGCAGAAAAGGCGGCGGCGCATGGCTCATGACATTCTCGTCGTCGACGACGAAGCCGATATCCGCATGCTCATGTGCGGAATCCTCAAGGACGAGGGATATCAGACGCGCGAAGCGGGCAACAGCGCGCAGGCGCTGGCGGCGGTGCGGTCGCGCCGGCCGACGCTCGTGGTGCTCGATATCTGGCTGCAGGGCAGCGAGCTCGATGGCCTCGAGATCCTCAAGATCATCCGGCGCGAGCTGCCCAACCTGCCGGTCGTCATGATCAGCGGTCACGGCACGATCGAGACCGCAGTCGCCGCCATCAAGATCGGCGCCTATGATTTCATCGAGAAGCCCTTCAAGTCCGACCGCCTGCTGCTGGTGGTCGAGCGTGCCATCGAGGCGGCGCGCTTGAAGCGCGAGGTTGAGGAGCTGCGCCTGCGCGCCGGCGGCGACGAGGAGCTGATCGGCATGTCGCACGCCATGGGCCAGCTGCGCCAGCAGGTCGAGCGCGTCGCCGGCACCGGTAGCCGCGTGCTGGTCAGCGGGCCGCCCGGCGCCGGCAAGGACGTGGTGGCGCGGGTCCTTCACATTCAGTCGCGCCGCGCCTCGGGGCCCTTCGTCGCGCTCAACTGCGCGACGCTGCGTCCCGAGCGGCTCGAGCTCGAGCTGTTCGGCAGCGAGGCCGGCGCCGAGGCCGCGGATTCCCCGCGCAAGGTCGGCACCTTCGAGCAGGCGCATGGCGGCACCTTGTTTCTCGACGAGGTGGCGGACATGCCGTTGGAGACGCAGGGCAAGATCGTCCGCGCGGTGCAGGATCAGACCTTCGAGCGCGTCGGCGGCGGCCGCGTCGAAGTCGATGTCCGCGTCATCGCCTCGACCAACCGCGACCTCGCGTTTGAGATCGCCGCGGGCCGCTTCCGCGAGGATCTCTACTACCGCCTCGCCGTGGTGCCGATCCGCGTGCCGTCGCTGCGCGAGCGCTGCGAGGATATCCCGCTGCTGGCGCGCCATTTCATGACGCGCGCCGCCGAAGCCGCGCGACTGACGCCGCGCGACTTCGGTGAGGATGCGATGGCCGCGCTGCAGGCCTATGAATGGCCGGGCAATGTCCGCCAGCTGCGCAACGTGGTCGACTGGCTGCTCATCATGGCGCCGGGCGAGAGCCGAGAGCCGCTGCGCGCCGACATGCTGCCGGCCGAGATCGGCTCGATCGCGCCGACCGTGGTCAAATGGGACAAGGGCGGCGAGATCATGACTTTGCCGCTGCGCGACGCCCGCGAAGTGTTCGAGCGGGAATATCTGCTGGCGCAGGTGACGCGCTTCGGCGGCAACATCTCACGCACCGCGGCTTTCGTCGGCATGGAGCGCTCGGCGCTCCACCGCAAGCTCAAGTCGCTGGGCGTGGTCAACGGCACCGCCAAGCTCGGGACGTGAACGTTTCGTTATGAGCTTTTGGTATACCCCCCTTCCTGGCCCTCCCCCTCAAGGGGGGAGGGGATCGGAGTTTCGTTCCCCCTCCCCCCTTGAGGGGGAGGGATGGGGAGGGGGGTGACGGCCGATGTCCCGCATCGCCTATGTCAACGGGCGCTATGTTCCGCACCGTGCGGCGCGCGTGCATATCGAGGATCGCGGCTTCCAGTTCGCCGATGCCGTCTACGAGGTCATCGCCGTCAGCGGCGGCGCGCTGGTCGACGAGGCGCCGCATCTGCAGCGGCTGGGACGCTCGCTCGGCGAGCTGCGCATCGCCTGGCCGATGAGCAAGGCGGCGCTCAAGGCGGTGATGCGCGAGGTCATCCGCCGCAACGGCGTGCGCGACGGCATCATCTACCTGCAGATCGGCCGCGGCGCCGCGCCGCGCGACTTCGCTTTCCCAAAGAGCGCGCGACCGAGCGTCGTCATGACGGCGCGCCGCCATAGCGGCCCCCATCCGCGCCTCGTCGAGGAAGGCGTCGGCGTCATTACCATACCCGACATCCGCTGGGCGCGGCCCGACATCAAATCGGTAGCGCTGCTGCCCAACACGCTCGGCAAGCAACAGGCGAAGGAGGCCGGCGCCTATGAGGCGTGGCAGGTCGACCGCGACGGCAAGGTGACCGAAGGCACCTCGAGCAATGCCTGGATCGTCACCGGTGCCGGCGAGGTGGTGACGCGCCAGGCCGACACCAGCATCTTGAACGGCATCACCCGGCTCAGCCTGATCGCGCTGCTCAACGGCGAAGGGCTGCGCCTGGTCGAGCGGCCCTTCAGCGTCGCCGAGGCCAAGGCGGCGCGCGAGGCGTTCCTCACCAGCACCACCAACTTCGTGCTTCCGGTGGTGCGCATCGACGATACGCCCATCGCCAACGGTCATCCCGGAACCGTGGTGCGCCGGCTGCGCGAGGCTTACCAGTCATACACGGCGGCGCAGGGACGGCGGCGATGACGGCGGCGGCGCGGCGCCCGCGCGCGCTGTTGTTCGATTGGGACAACACCCTGGTCGATACCTGGGAGACCATCCATCACGCGCTGGTCGTCACCTTCACCGCCATGGGCCATGAGCCGTGGACGATGGCGGAGACCAAGCTCAGGGTGGCGCGCAGCCTGCGCGACAGCTTTCCGCTGCTCTTCGGCGAGCGCTGGGAAGAGGCGCGCAAGCTCTATCTCGACACCTTCGTCTCGATCCATCTTGATCGCTTGAAGGCGATGAACGGCGCCGCCGATCTGCTCCAGGCGCTGGCCGGGGACGGGTTCTATCTTGGCGTCGTCAGCAACAAGACGGGCGCGGTGCTGCGGTGCGAGGCCGAACATCTCGGCTGGACGGCGCATTTCCGCCGGCTCGTCGGCGCCGGCGACGCAGCGCTCGACAAGCCGCACGCGGCGCCAGTGCTGCTCGCCCTCGACGGCAGCGGCATCGGCGCCGGCGAGGCGTGGTATGTCGGCGACACCGCGCTCGACATGGAATGCGCCGCAAATGCCGGCTGCCTCGGCGTGCTGCTCGGGGCACGCCCGCTCGAGGAGGAAAGCTTCGCCCGCTTTCCCCCCGCCTTGCACTTTCCCGCGTGCGAGGCGCTCTCCCACTATGTCAGGGGGTTGTGATTTCCCTCGCCGAGCCAATTTGCTATGAATGGGGCGAGCGTATGACGGCTGCGTGCCCCAGGGGCGTGCCGCTCTACGGACTCCGACCGGCCGCAAGAACTGAAGAAGGGGAATCCCCATGTCGTCGGAAAAGTCGCAAAACGTTCAGGATGTCTTCCTAAATCACGTCCGCAAGAACAAGACCCCGGTCACCGTATTCCTCGTGAATGGCGTGAAGCTCCAGGGAATCATTACCTGGTTCGACAATTTCTGCGTATTGCTTCGGCGCGACGCCCACTCGCAGCTTGTCTACAAGCACGCGATCTCGACGGTAATGCCGGCGCAACCCATCCAGCTCTTCGAGCCGGGCAAAGAGAGCGACGAAGCCTGAGCGGATGACCGCGGCGCAGGACGAGCGTTTCCCCTCGACCGGGCGCTGCCTGGTACTCCACCCGGTGCTCAAGGTCGCGCCGAGCGAAGAGCGCGACGGCGCGCGCTCGCCCGCGGCACGGCTCGACGAGGCTGTGGGCCTGGCGGCGGCGATCAACCTGCATGTGATGCATGCCGACATCGTGCGGGTGGGGCGCTGGCGCCCGGCGACGCTCATCGGCAGCGGCGCCGTCGAGAATTACGCGGCGATCATTGCCGAGAAGGAGATCGCCGTCGCGGTGATCGACGCCGCGGTGAGCCCGGTGCAGCAGCGCAACCTCGAGCGCGCCTGGAAGTGCAAGGTGATCGACCGGACCGGACTCATCCTCGAGATCTTCGGCGCACGCGCCCGCACGCATGAGGGAAGCTTGCAGGTCGAGCTGGCCGCACTCAGCTATCAGCGCTCGCGGCTGGTGCGCTCGTGGACCCATCTCGAGCGGCAGCGCGGCGGCTTCGGCTTTCTCGGCGGGCCCGGCGAAAGCCAGCTCGAGATCGACCGGCGGCTGATCGGCGAGCGCATCGCCAAGCTCAAGCGCGAGCTCGAGGACGTCAAGCGCACGCGCAGCCTGCACCGCGGCGCGCGCCGGCGTGTGCCTTATCCGGTGGTGGCGCTGGTGGGCTACACCAATGCCGGCAAGTCGACGCTGTTCAATCGGCTGACCCGCGCCGAGGTGGTGGCGCAGGACATGCTCTTCGCCACGCTCGACCCGACCATGCGGCGCCTGCCGCTGCCGTCGGGACGGCAGGCGATCCTGTCGGATACGGTGGGCTTCGTCTCGGACCTGCCGACGCATCTCGTCGCGGCGTTCCGCGCCACGCTCGAGGAGGTCACCGAGGCCGACCTCATCATCCATGTGCGCGACGTGCATCATCCCGACACCGAGGCGCAGCGCGGCGACGTGCACACCGTGCTCGCCGATCTCGGCCTCGGCGACGCCGTCGAGCACGGCATGGTCGAGGCGCTCAACAAGATCGACCTGATCGAGCCGGAGCGGCGCGCCATGCTGCAGAACCAGGCGCAGCGCAACCGCGACGTGGTCCCGATCTCGGCGGTGACCGGCGAGGGCTGCGACGGGCTCATGGACGTGCTCGATCACCGGCTCGACGGCGACCGTCACCTCGTTCATCTCGACGTGCCCGTGAGCGACGGCGCGGCGATCGCCTGGCTCTACCAGCATGGCGAGGTGGTGAGCCGCAAGGACGACGAGCAGGCGGCGCATGTCGCGGTGCGCCTCAGCGAGGCCGATCTCGGCCGCTTCAAGAGCCGGCGGCTGGCGCAGTAGCGGGCCGCGGTTCAGCGCTCCGCCATCATGGCGCTGATCTCGTCCGTTGCCGCGGCATCCATAGCGAAGGTGAAGGTGCCGCGCTTCTTGATCTCGCGCGCCGCGCGCAGGAAGGCACCGAGCGCCGCGCGCGCGAGCAAACCGCCGAGGCTGACGCGCTTGACGCCGGCAGCCTCCAGCTGGGCGACGGAGAATTGCGGTCTCCCGGCGAGCACGTTGACCGGCTTGAGGACGGCGGCGCAGACCGTCTTGATCACCGCGAGATCCGGCAGGAGCGGCGCGTAGAGCACGTCGGCGCCGGCCTTCTCGAACGCTTGCAAGCGGCGGATCGTGTCGTCGAGATCGGGTTTACCGCGCAGGAAATTCTCGGCACGCGCGGTCAGCATGAACGGAAAGGGCAGGGCGCGCGCCGCCTCCGCTGCCGCGGCGACGCGCTCGACGGCAAGGCCGAAATCGTAGATCGGACGCCGCGGATCGCCGCTGGCATCCTCGACCGAGCCGCCGGCGAGACCCGTCGCCGCGGCGAGGCCGATGGTCTCGGCCACGGCGGCGGGATCGTCGCCGAAGCAGTTCTCGAGATCGGCCGAGACCGGTAGGTCGGTCGCGCCGACGACGGCGCGGCAATGCGCGAGCGCGTCCTCGCGGCTCACTGCGCCATCGCGCCGGCCGAGCGAGACGGCCATGCCGAGGCTGGTCGTCGCCAGCGCCTCGAAGCCGAGCGCCGCCAGGATGTGTGCCGAGCCGACATCCCACGGGTTGGGAATGACGAAGGCGCCTTTGCGCTCGTGCAGGGCGCGGAAGCGCCGCGCCTTGTCGGTCTGGGTCATGGTCATCAGCTCCTTCCGCACCGCCGGCTTGCGGTCCCTCGAATCCCCGCTAGCATAGCGCCGATCCACGGGGAGGACGCGTTCATGAAGGTCGCATTCCTGGGGCTGGGCGTGATGGGCTATCCGATGGCGGGACATCTTGCCAAGGCGGGCCATCAGGTCACCGTCTACAACCGCACGCCGGCCAAGGCGCAGGCCTGGGTCAAGGAATATGGCGGCGCCTCGCGCGCGACGCCGGCTCAGGCGGCCGAAGGCGCCGAGATCGTCTTCACCTGCGTCGGCAACGACGACGACATCCGCCAGGTTGCGACCGGGCCGAAGGGCGCCTTTGCCGGCATGAGCCGCGGCGCCATCCTTGCCGACCACACCACCGCGTCGGCGGATGTGGCGCGCGAGCTGGCGGCGATCGCCAAGGAGAAAGGGCTGGGCTTCCTCGATGCGCCCGTCTCCGGCGGACAAGCGGGCGCCGTCAACGGCAAGCTCACCATCATGGTCGGCGGCGAGCCCGCCGCCTTCAAGCGCGCCGAGCCGGTGATGGCGCATTACGGCCGCGCCGTCACCTTGATGGGCCCGGCGGGCAGTGGCCAGCTCACCAAGATGGTGAACCAGATCTGCATCTCCGGGCTGGTGCAGGGCTTGTCGGAGGGGCTCAATTTCGCCGTGCGCGCCGGGCTCGACCCGAAGCAGGTCGTGGAGGTCATCTCCAAGGGCGCGGCGCAGTCCTGGCAGATGGAGAACCGCGCCCACACCATGGTGGAAGGCAAGTTCGATTTCGGCTTCGCCGTCGACTGGATGCGCAAGGACCTCGCCATCTGCCTGGCCGAGGCGCGGCGCAACAAGGCGGCGCTGCCGGTGACGGCGCTGATCGATCAGTTCTATGCCCGCGTCCAGGAGCGCGGCGGCAAGCGCTGGGATACATCGAGTCTGATCGACCTGCTCGCGAAGCCGTAAGCGGCGAGGCCCGCCGCTGCGCGGCGCCGTGCGGCGGATTGCCCCGCCGGGGATGCTCGGCGCCGCCGGCGCCTACGATTGATGGTAGTCTGGCAACGGTGGGCGCGAGCCATGTCGGATAACTCTCTCCCTCCCGCAATCCGGACGGGCGAGCGGCACGGTCGATGGATCTCGTGGATGACGTTGGTCGCCGGAGCGGTCCTGTGCGTCGTCGCCGTGCTGCTGTCCTGATCGCCGGCATCATCGTCGTTGCCAGGTGACCCGCCGGGCGGGCATGCTCGCGCGTCTTTGGGCAAGGGGCAGAGCATGGAGCAGGGCAAGGAGCTCGCAGGGCGCGTCGCGCTCGTCACCGGCGCCTCGCGCAATATCGGTCGAGCCATCGCGCTGGCGCTTGCCGGCGCCGGAGCCGCAATCGTCGTCAACACCCGCCAGGCGCGCGCCGCCGCCGAGTCCGTGGTGAAGGAGATCGAGGCGGCCGGCGGCAAGGCCCTGTCGATGGTGGCCGACGTCACCGACGAGGCGGCGGTCGCGGCGATGGTCGACCATGCCGTCAAAGGCTTCGGCCGGCTCGACATCGTCGTCAACAACGCCGCCATTCGCCCGGCACAGAAGATCGAGGAGACGACGCTGGCCGATTTCCGCGCCGTCATCGCCCTCATTCTCGAGGCGCCGTTTCTCTGCGTGCGCGCGGCGCTGCCGCATCTGAAGCGGAGCGACGGCGCCGCCATCGTCAGCATCGGCGGCATGACCGGCCATGTCGGCGGCAGCGACCGCGTGCATGTGGCGGCCGGCAAATCCGGGTTGGTCGGCCTGACCAAGGCATTCGCCCGCGAGCTGGCGCCCTTGGGCATCACCGCCAATTGCGTCGTTCCGGGGCTTGTCGACACGGCGCGCGGTCCCGTGCCGTCGGCGCATGCCGCGCTTCCCTCGCTCCTCGGGCGACTCGGCCGCGCCGACGAGATCGCGGCCATGGTGCGCTATCTCAGCGGGCCGGCGGCGCGCTTCATCACCGGGCAAGCCATCCACGTCAACGGCGGCGCCTATATGCCGTGAGGCCGCGCGCCGGCGATCAGCCGGGCTGCTCCTCCTGCCGCTCGCCATCTTCCTCCGGGTCGGCGCGCAGCACTTCCTCGACGGCGCCGGCGATCCAGCGCCACGCCTGCATGAGCCGCTCGTCGCCGCGCTCGCGCGCCTTGAGCGCCTGGTGCGAGGCATAGGTGCCCGCCTGCACACCATAGTGTGAAATCAATAGCTTAGCGACCGCGCGGGCATCTCGTCGCTGGTTTGTTTCCGTCGTCATCCTGCGCCTGAAAATAACGTGGATTTAACTTGGCTCGGTGGGCGACATCCGCCGTAATGCGGTCAGCGGCTCTGCCGCGCCGCCCGCTCAACCCCCTTGGCGGGCGAGACCCCTGGGTCAGCCCCGCCTGCACTCGTTTCCTCCAAAGCTGCAGGCGGGGCATCTTCTGATCATGCTGCTTCGACACGTCGAACGCGCGGTGACGCGGCCGCCGCTCGAGATGTTGGCCGACGGCTGCGCGCCGGCCACGTTCCGCGCCGCGGCGGCAGCGATCGCTGCGGTTGCGGGGAGCGCGAGCGGAACGATAATGTGGCGCGCTCTTCTGCAAGGTAGGTCCATGCCGAGCTCGCTTTTCACCACCATCGGGTTACGCGACCTGACGCTGGCCAATCGCATCGTCGTGTCGCCGATGTGCCAATACAGCGCCGATGACGGCAGCGCCACCGACTGGCACATGCAGCATCTCGGCTCGCTTGCCGTATCGGGTGCCGGGCTGCTGATGGTCGAGGCGACGGCGGTCGAGCAAGCGGGGCGCATTACGCATGGCTGCCTCGGACTCTACAGCGACGCCAACGAGGCGGCGCTCGGTCGCGTTGTCGCGGCCTGCCGTCGCTTCGGCAACACGGCACTCGGCCTTCAGCTCGCGCATGCCGGCCGCAAGGGCTCGGCGCACCGCCCCTGGGAAGGCATCCGTCCGCTGAGCCAGGAGGAGGGCGCATGGGTCACCGTGGCGCCGTCGCCGATCGCGCTCGACGAGGACTGGCCGACGCCGCGCGCGCTCACGGCGGCGGATCTCGACCGCATCGAGGCGGCGTTCGTCGCGGCGACGCGGCGCGCGGCGCGGCTGGGGCTCGATCTTGTCGAGGCGCACTGCGCCCATGGCTATCTGCTGCACGAGTTCCTCTCGCCGATCGCCAACAAGCGCGACGACGCCTATGGCGGCAGCCTCGAGAACCGGATGCGCTTCCCTCTGCGCGTCATGGCCGCGATGCGCGCGGCGTGGCCGGCGAAGAAGCCGCTCGGCGCGCGCATCACCGGCACCGATTGGCTGCCGGGCGGCTTCTCCATCGAGGACGCGGTCGTCTTTGCCAGGGCGCTGAAGGCGATCGGCTGCGACTATGTCTGCGTCTCCAGCGGCGGCATCGTGCCCAAGGCGCCGATCCCGGTGGCGCCGGGCTACCAGCTCGACCTGGCGGCGCGCGTCCGCCGCGACGCCGGCATCGCCGCGCGTGCGGTCGGGCTGCTGGTGGAGCCGCATCAGGCCGAAGCCGTCATCGCGTCGGGACAGGCGGATATGGTCGCCATGGCGCGCGCCTTCCTCGACGATCCGCGCTGGCCGTGGCATGCCGCCGAAGTGCTGGGCGCTCGCGCAGCCTATCCGCCGCAATACGAGCGCAGCCGCGCCGATCTTTGGGCCGGCGCCAAGCTGGCGCGACCGCTGCGCGCGGCCAAGTAGTCACGCGGCCGCCGCCGACGAGACGACCAACCCGGTGTGGTCAGCACCGCACCACGCATCAATCCTACGCGGTTGCGGCAAAAGAGCCGGTGCCGGATGACGTGAATCGCCGCCTCCGTCCGGCAGAGTGCCGGCGCGGAGGCGGTGCATCATTGGCCTAGAAGCTCGACGAGCCCCCGCTACCGCTCGAGCCGCCGCCCCAGCTGCTGCCGGGCGGCTTCGGCGGTGTCGACGACGAGCCCTCGGAAGGCTTGGTTCCCGAGGAGGGCGAAGACGACGAACTCGAGCCGAAAGACGGCGACGGCGGCCGCGGCGGCGATGGCGGTGCGGCCGGGCGCGGCGGCTGATGCGACATCGGCGGGGCCGCCGGCTTGGGCGCCATGGGCGGCGGCGAGGGCCGCGGCATCGGCGCGGACGACATCGCCGGCGTCATGCCCGGCGCTTTCGCCGGGATCTTCGCGGCCGCCTTCGGCGCCGATTTGCGCGCGGCCTTCTTGCGCGCCGGCTTTGCCTTCCGCGCCGTCTTGCGCTTCGCTGCCGGCCGGCCACGCCGCTTGGCAGTGGCGCGCTTGCCTTTCTTCCCCCGGCTGCTGGCGGCGGCGGAGCGCCGCTTCGTCCCCTTGGCTTTCGCGCGCGCGCCCTTCTTGCGCCCGCGCTTCGATTTTGACTTTGATCCCGTACGGGCCATCAAACCCCCCGTGAGTGGAATGAAATTCGCTGCATCCAGCGTCGCCTTGCGACGCCCTGCTAGAATGCAAGAAGAGAACGGGTTCGTAAAGCCGATACCGGTGAGAATTATCGGGCATCTTATTCACTGGCGCGGCAAATATCGCAAAACGGCGCTGTGCTGCTCGCTTCTGCTCGTGTTGGCGATGATCGGCAGGGAGCGGCAATTACGCTCCCGGCCGATGCAAGCGGGCGATTTTCCCGATTTGCGCGCCGCCGCTGCGGCGTCGATTCGCTTAGTCGAGGGCGCTCGGATGCTGCGCGAAATGCATGTGGACGGCGAGGCAGCGCTGGAATGTGGTGGGCTGTGCGCGCCGGAACAGGCCCAGAGCGCGCGGCGGCGGCGCGAGCGGGCGGACGAGCGGAGCCGATGCCGCCACGCGCCGACGCGATTTCATGGCGTCGCGTATCGTCTTCGCATAGACCGGGATGGTTAGTTCCATGACAAAGTCCTCCTTCGGGTATTGTTTGTGTGTTTACCAAACGGTGAGTCTGCCGCAAATCCAAGAACTTTTGGCTAAAAATTCGCTCGAATTTTATTGAATGGGCGAAACAATCCGCTTCCCGGACCGCAGACCTCTAGGGGTCTGATGCTTTCGTGGGGCATGAATACTGACGCTTCCGTCGGAAGACTATGGCAGGTGCGCGGGCTGTCTGGTGTGCCTCGCATCACACCAGACGACACGGGGAGGTGTCGAATCAGGGGTGCGCGGTCGCCGGTGCCGCTTGGGAGGAGAGGTCCGCGGCAGGCGAATCAGCCTGGCCGGTGCGGTCCTCGCCTTTGCTGCGGGTCAAGGTGATGGTGCCCGCCGCCGCTGCCGGGCTGTCGTGCGAGAGCTCGATTGTCTGGGGCGGGACCGCGGCGAGATGCAGCTTGGCCAGCTGGTCGGGGTCGGCGCGCAAGGTGAAGCTGCCCAGCCGCACGCCCTGGACGAAGAACGAACCGTCATAGCCGCTCAAGGCCTGCGCAACGACCTTGCCGTCGCCGTCGACCACTTGCAGGCGGATGCCCGGCAGCGGCGCGTGCTGCCCGCCACGCTCGACCTCCACGGCGCCGTCGACCTCGCCCGTCTCGTAGACGGGGAAATCGAGCTTCACGACCGAGCCGGGACGCGGCAGGACCGAGAGGTTCTGTTCCGCCGGCTTCCAAAAGGGATCCTCGAGCGTCTCCGGGTCGATGCGGACCGGCGTCTCCTGATAAGGATCGAGGCCGGTGATGAGCGCGGTACCGGATTGATCGGTCTTATCGCGGAAGACGTAGTTTTCGCTGCGCAGGCGGACATTAGGCAGGGGGACGTCCTCGGGACCGAACTTGCCGTCGCCGTCACGGTCGAGAAAAACGAGTGGCGAGATCGCGCCGGAGCGGGCAAAGCTCTGGCCGCGGAAGACCGGCTGGCTGGTGCGCGGCTCGACGCCGAAGCTGAAGGCGATCTTGAACAGGATCGAGAAGTCGCCGCGGTCCGAGACATTGGCGTCGGCGCCGAGCGCGAGGTTGTTGAACAGGACGGCGGCACCGGCGGTGAATTGCGTCTCTTGCGGCTGGGTCTGCAGGCGCGTCACGCCGAGCCGCAGGTTGAGGTTCGGCCGCGCGAGAAAGTCGGCGGTGAGCTGAGTGGCGCTGAGCTTGGCGGTGGGGGTGAGGTTGTAGATCGTCTCGCCGTGCAGGCCGATCCTGCCGAACTGCGTACCGACGCGAAAGACCTCCTGGCTCTGCGTCGTCTGGTGGCTGACGAGCTCGGACTGGGTCTCGGCGGCGAGGGTGAAGCGGCTGACATAGCTGGTGAGGCGCCCGCGGAGCTCGAGATGCGATGTCCCGTTCTCGGCCTCGCTGTAGGTAGCGCTGGTGGCGAAGGGCAAGCGGCCGTTGCCGAACCCTGGCACCAAGCCGTTGAGCTGCACCGCAGACGTTGCGACCAAGGGCTGGTTGAGGAGCAGGTCGAAGGAGCGTTCCGAGACGTAATGGTCGAGAAAGCGGTTATAGGAGAGCAGCCAGTAGAGGCTGTTGATCTGGCTTTGCACGGACGTGCCGGCGGCCACGCCGCCATTGCTTGAGGTTGCCGCACTTAGGTTGGCGAGAGCGCCGAGCCAGGCCGCGCGCAGCCCGGTCTGGAAGTACTGGGCCTCGGTGTTGCCCAGCGGCAGGCTCGACACCGCGCCGTTGAGCGAGAGGCTGTCGCTGATGCCGTGCTCGGCCTCGGCGTTGAAGCGCAGTGCGCCGTTGTTTAGGTTCGGCTGGCTCAGCAGCTGATTGAGCTGATCGAAGCGGGTGAAGGCCGTCGTCTGTACTTGGCTGTTCGGGTGGTTGCCGAACAGATCGGTGTTTTGCTGGTTGAACAGCAGGCTGTAGCCGGTCTCGCCGGCGCCCACCGTGGCTGCAGCAACGTAGATCGGCTGCTCCTGCTCGCGACGCTGTCCCTCCGGTCCATAGAAGACGAGCCGGAAGGCGTTGAGGCCCGCGATGGTCGCGACGTTCAGGAATTCGTACCGCCCGTCGCTGGTGCTGGTCTGGAAATCGATCAGATCGCTGCCGCGGTAGAGCTCGACCTGCCACCCCACCGGGAGCTCGCCGCGCAGCGTGACGCGCTGCAGGTCGGAAAGGCGGTGCAGCGGGAAAGTGGAGAGCGTGGCGCCGCGGCCGGCAACGCTGTTGCTCACCAGCGGCAGCGACGGCGACGAGACGTCGCCGAGCGCGAACTCGCGCGCATCGATCGGCCCAAGCAGGCCACCGCGCGGGTCGCGCTGGCCGAGCGTGGCGCGCAGGAACTGCTGGTAGCCTTGCTGCTGCGGGACCGAGCCGTTCAGCGACATGTCGAGGTCGAGACCGCCGACCATGCCGGTGACGACCGAGGAATACTGGCCCTGCTGCAGCATTTGTCCGTTATTTTTGGTGGTCGAGTACTGGATGTTGGTGTCGACGAACGGCCAGTCGATCCACTTGGCGGGCGGCTCGACGATGGTGTAGGGGCCGAATTCGCCGGGGCGGCGCACGCCGGCGCGCCGCCGCTCGCGGTCAAGGCGCTCCTGGATCGGCAGCAGCTCGACCGAGAAGACGATCAGCGTCAGATCCTCGGAGACGAGATGGAAGCGGATCGAGAACCAATCGGCCAGGAGCGCCGCGTCGACATAGATGTCGGTCAGTTGCCGCTCGACCGACCCGGGCTCGAGGACGAAGGTCCGGCCATTGACGCTGGCCGTCCCGGCAGCGAGGTCGAGGCTGAAGCGGCGATTTTCATTGATGAAAAAGCCCGCAGCGGTGCCGGTATCGGGATCGGTGGTGATGGCGATCTCGAGCGCCGACATGACGCCGGCGAGCGGAATCAGCAGTCGCTTCTTGTCCTGATAGACGATGAAGTTCTCGCCGATGCTGGTGCGGTTGAGCGTCAGGTTGAGGATGAGAGCCTGATCCTGCGGCCGCTGCACGAGGCGCATGAGCGGCGCTTCTGCCGCCGCGCCGCCTTCGGGCGCGGCGCGCACATTCAACGGCGCCAAGACGATCAAGAGAAGGGCGAGGTGTCCCAGCCGCGCCATGGCTCAAGGGACCCCACCCGCGCTCAGGGCGACAGCGTCTGAGCAGTCGAAGCGGCGCCCGGGATGGTGTCGTCCTCGGCAAACTTCACCGCGATGCGATGGCCTTTGAGATCGCCCTTGGCCGACAAGGGGATCATCAGCTCGCGATAGGGCGTGGAGAGGAACACGTTGACGTTCTTGAGCTGGCCGGCGGGCGAGCCGTCGACCTCGGCGATGAGATCGCCATGCAGCGAGCGCGTTCCAGCGCGATTGAGATGGAGCACGAGCGCCGGCTGCTCGTCGGCGAGGCGGACGACGTGGAGGTCAGACAGAGAAGCGTTGGCCGACAGCGTCCCCTTGCGCACGATGAGCGGGATCGTCAGGCCGAAGACGGCGCGGATGGTGACGGAAATCCCCGGCGCGACATCCATCGTCGCGTCCTCGGTCGGCTTCACCGTCGGAATCTGCTGGAACAGAATATGCGAGCGGTATTCCCCGTCCGGCAGATTTGCCGGCAGTTGCAGCAACAGCCGTACCGTCTGCGGCTTGTCGGGCGGCAGGACGATCTCGCGCGGCGCGTAGCGCACGATGGCGCTGGCGAAACCCTCGCCGTCGCCCGGCTTGTCCGTTTCGACGAGCTGTCCGTCGGATTTCTGGAGACGGTTGACGATGGTGATGCGGTAGGTCTCCGGCGCGACGCCGCGATTGCTCAGCAACAGCGCGTGGGAGCGCGTGCGGCCATCGAGCACGACATAGGTCGGGCTCACCAAGAGCCCGGGACCATTGGGAACGGTGGCGTTGTCCTCGGCCAAGCCAGGGAGCGGCCACGCTGCCCCGGCCATGGCGAGGGCAAGAAGCGCCCCAAACCGCATTGTCGTGTCGTGCAAAGCCACCCCCGCCCGCAGCAAAGTCGCGGCAAGCCAGGACACCGTCCCGACTGCCAGGACGGGCGATGATGGCACTGATGGCTTAATCAAAAGTTCACCGTGACCGCATAGGTGCCGGTGTACTGCCCAGGCGTCTGATTGGGGTTGATGACGAGCGTGGCGCCGACGGCGAAGTCCATTTTGGCGGTGCCGTCAAACGTCGGCGCGGCGTTGTTGGTGAAGGCGCCGAGCCGCATGGCCGGGCCCGGCCCGGTCACCAGATTGCCGGTGCTGAAGCTGACGCTGGTGGGATGGTGGGGCAGGCCGCGGGCGTTGAAGGCGCCGGGTGCAGGCGTACCGCGGAAGACGAAGCCGCCCGAGGATCTGATCGTGCCCGCCGTGCTGAGCACGATGGCGCCGCCCGAGGGCGGCGGCGCGACCGCGGCGAAACTCATCGGCACGGCCTCGGTGACCACGACGCCTTGCACGATCGTCGCCGAAGCGCGTCCTCTCTCAGTGGTTGCCAGCGCGAGCGGCGTTCCCAGCACAAGCGCCAGAGCGCCTGCTGCCAGGGCTGGCGAGCGACCCGTGGCCCTTGCCAACATGATGCTCTCCTGATCGGTCACGGTGGGCGGGCCGGAGATCAAGAGATTCCGGCCGCCGTGCCGTGGGTGGGTCATGCGATCAGTAGTTCACCGTCACCGTGTAGGTGCCGCTGTAGTTGCCGGCGGTCTGGGTGGCGGCGGTGCCGACATGCAGCGTGGCGCCGACATGGAAGTTCACCGAACCCGAAGTGAAGGTCGCAGGGGCATCGGTGCTGAAGGTGTCGATGGTCATCGCCGGCCCGGGACCAGTGATCGTGTCGCTGGCATCGAGCGTCACAACGAGCGGCTGGCCGGACGTACCAGTTGCGTTCCAGGCGCCGGCCACGGAGCCGTTCAGGTACGTGACGTTGGTGGCGGTCGGGGCGCCGGTGGGCGGCAGCACGAGGGTTCCCGCGCTCGCCCCGGGAATGACGAAGCCGAAGTTCATCTGCGTGTTCTCAGTGACAACGATCGCCGCGACGATCGCGGCCTTGGCGGTACCGGTCTGGCTGGTCGCGAGCGCCTGCTGGGAACCGAGGCCGACCGCGATGGTGGCTGCGGCCAAGGCCAGCGAGCGACTCTGCATTTTCGTGATCATGATGTCTCTCCATCTCAGCCTAAGTCGCCCGTCTATATCGATGGTCGACCCTGTATAGCCGAAGAGATTACACCGAGTGAGTAAACAATTTATAAATCGCCGCGTGTTTTCGACGAATTACTACAGTTAAGAGCATGTAAAGGCGTGATATAAGTACCATAAAACGTACGCCTAGTCCATATAAGTTCTTGGTTATCATGATTTTTACCATGATCAAAGCCAAGTACGTATACCGGCCGTGGGATATGGCCGAGTGGCTTGAGCCGCCGTCCGACTGGCCTAGGTCGGCCAGGGCGAACTCGGCCGAAACAGGGTTTGCCACGATCTCAGCATAGGCAGCGGGGGCGCCTAGCGTGGCCTCGGCATTGGCAGTGGGCGCGGGGCCTGGCACGTACATGGTGACCGTGATCTATTAGAGTAGTCGTGCGTAAAGGGCACGGGTTCGAGTTGAACACGCTTTTGCTCAAGTCTGACGTCGGCAAGTAATAGGCGTGCGTCCGTTAGGCGAAAATTAAACGCGATGTTGTATGAAATACCGGCGTAGCGAAGGCTTTGCACAACTGCAGGTGGCCGAGTGACGCCGATCGCCCCTCCATCTAGCGCCCGAAGCGTGTCGAGCCAAGGCAATGGTCTTGGCGCGCGAAGGCCGAGCAGCGCCAGACGGCAAGCAATGCGCGCCGGTGTGACCCTGGCGGTGTTGCTGGGTGCCTCGAGCCCGTCGGCCTTGGCCGCCTGCAACAAGGCGATCACTGTCGCCGAGACGCAGCAGATGGACTACAGCACCATTGTCGTGACCAGCGGCGGTGGCACGGTGACCATGGCGGCCAACGGGACCGTGACGGTTCCCGGGGGGTTCAGTCTGATGGGGCTACCTGCCGCCGGCAGCTTTCACGTGACCGGCACCAACAATTGCACGGTGACGATCAGTTTTGTTGCGGGGTCGTTGACCGGCCCCGGCGCGGCGATGCAGATCCAGAATTTCACCACCAATGCCGGGGCCACCCCGACGCTGAACCCGGCAGGCGGTGTGCTGGACTTCAATGTCGGCGCCGATCTCGTCGTCAATGCAGGACAGGCAGGGGGCAGCTACAGCGGCGCCTACACCGTCACGGTGATCTACTGACCGCGGCCTGGCCTGGGGCGTGAGCTCGATCATGAGAAAAAAATCGGAAGCGTGGCGGAGTTTGGCGCAAGGCCTCATTCTGTTGCTATGCACGATGCTCGCCACCTGCCTGTTCGCCGGGGGATCGCGCGGCGACGTGTCGGTTGCGCCGACTGTCCTGGTGTTCGACGGCGAAGCCGGAACAAAGGCGCTCACCGTCAAGAACACCGGCGCCAAGGAGCAGGTCTACCGCGTCTCGCTGCACAATTTCCGCATGTCGCCGGATGGGCGCATGGTATCGGCGGAAAACCCCGGGAAAGACGAGCATTTTGCCGCGGGCATGGTGCGCTACTCGCCGCGCGAGCTCGTCCTTGCACCTGGCGGGTCGGAGGTCGTGCGCTTTCAGGTCGCGACCCTTCGGCCGGGCGAGTACCGAACCCATGTCCTGGTGCAGCAAGTGCCCGATGTCGACGCGCTTCAGGCGTCACCGTTCCAGCACGACGACAGCGTGAGCATGGATCTCCAGGCGGTGTTCGGCGTCGCCATCCCGCTGATCCTTCGTCAAGGCGACTTGCCCACCGCGGTGACCTTCGGCGAAGCGCGGCTGACGGCGTTGCCGGACGGTGCGCCGGCAGTGGCGGTTCGCCTCGAGCGGTCGGGAGCGCGCTCGGTAAGCGGCGCCCTGTCGCTGCTGCGCAACGGCAAGGAAGTGGGGATGTGGGACGGGATCAGCATCTATGCGCCGACGCCCTACCGCGACCTGCTCCTGCCGGTCGACGCCAAGGACATCGCCGCGTTGAGCGACGGCAGCCTCAAGGCGACGTTTCACGAGCCCGAGGACATTCGCAACCCGGTGGCAGCAACCGCCGTGGTCGAGCTCCATTGAGCCGTTTGGCCCTTTAATATCACCACCGATCGTCCGGGCGCGCGGCTAGCATTGCTTGTTCTCGAGAGCGAATGCCGATGGACGAGGCTGGATATTTTCGCGACAAGGCCAGGGAGTGCCGGGCGCTCGCCACCTTTGCCATTGCCCCGGTGGTGATCGACGGCTTGTTGCGGATGGCGCGCGAATTCGAGCTCCAGGCCATCAACGCTGACATCCGCGCCATGTCGGCGGAAAAGCCGCGGCTGATGACGACCTGACGCCGCCGCCGACAGCGCCGGCGCGCCTGCCCACGAGGCTGCCTCGATCCCACCACCACCTCCCTGTTATTGCGGGATTAATCGCAAATTGCCGGCGGCCACGTCGGCTTATTTTTGTCACTATCGCAAGTTGACGTGGGGTGGTCTGTTGTTCCATCTCTGCGGCAGGGGTCGGCGATGGAGCTGATGGTTCTTGGCGCCATGTTGGCAGCGTCCTTCGGGGCGGGGTACGGCCTGCGCGCCTATATCGCCACCCGGCGCCGGCGCCGCTTTCGCTGATCTGCGCCCTCCCCGGTTACCCCATTTTTAACCATCGCATAGGATGCTTGCCCAGGCGCTTCCTTTTCGAAGAAGAGCATCCGGCGTGATGTCGCGTGTCCTCAGTAGATGGTTGACGGTCGGTTTTGCGGTGGCGCTGTCATGCGCCCCCGCCGCCGCGCGCGCGCAGGACACGGCTGGCTACAGCGATCGCGTGAAGGCGGTGCTCGCGCGCGTTATGGCCGGCCGCGACTTCAAGCCGGGCGCCGGATGCGACAAGATCGAGCTCTGTACCTTGCTCATAACGCAATTGCGTGCCGGCGATCTCAGCGTGATCGAGCCGATCGAGCGTTCGGAACGTCCGGACATGCCGAGCTACCGGCGCATCCGTCAGAAATGCGCGAAGGTCGATCCGCTCCATCTCCGCGCCGCACGCCACATTAACGTCGCCACGCGAAACTTCGCCATGTATCGGCTCGACGTCCCCAAGCAATTGACCGGCGGCGACGAGATCCTGGTGTTCCGCGGAGAGCATTACGTTCCGATGGACCGCCCGGGCGGCGCCAGCCGCGAAGAACCTGCGGTGTGGCCCGGGATGTTCGTGGCCGTCGGGTTCCCGAGCTGCCGCCAGTTCTCGAACGCCACCGCCCAGGAAGGCGACCGGCTCGCGCGCCACAACTCCGTCAACGAGAACGATTATCTCAGCGAACTCGTCAAGATCGGCAATCGCTTCTTCATCATCAACCTCGACCCGATCGCGGCGCCGAACCAGCCGCGGGCGGTGTGGTGGTACGATCTCGAGTTGTGGGATTGGGGCCCACGCGCCGACGCCGATCTGCGGCATGGCCGCCACGTCTATTCGTTCAGCTATCGGCCCGTCAGCGTGAGCGTGACGGATACCGACAAGTCCCAGCCCTCCGTCCGCTGACGCCGGCTGCCCCGCGTCTGGCCCGCGCAGCGCGCCGGCGGTTCCGTCCGCGTCTCGCCGCGGCCTAATAATCTTTGGCGAGCCCGATGGGATTCGAACCCATGACCTCTTGATCAGGAGACGCAGGGCCATGCGCCGCTGGCGTCGCTTGCTCGCCAGTCAATGCGCGCGACGGGAATGCCCGACGGAGCCGGGCGTTCACAGGCCAGGGATCAATCGATTAAGGAGGGGTAGGAGATGCGGATCATCGCGATCATGAGTTTCGTCGGGCTGCTAGTGAGCGGTTGCGGCACCCTCGTCGGTGCGGGCGCCGGCGGCTTAGCCGGAAACCAGTTCGGCAAAGGGACAGGCAAGGGAGCAGCAACGGCCGCCGGCGTCATCGGCGGTGGCGTCATAGGTCACGCCGTCACCGGAGATTAGAAGCTGCGGGCGAGCGTTTTGCGCCCCATGGTTGCGGCCGGCTGTCGAGCGCGCTAGCCGAGCGTTCGCGCCTCGATCGCCGGCTGCGCAGTGTCGAAATATCCGTGCCAGCCGCGGCTATTCCTCGCAGTACTCGCATCATCCGTCGCGAGCGGCGCGCAGGGCGAGCCGCCGACCGAAGCGCGGCATTGACCTATTCGCGGTCCCCGTCGATTACCGGTGCGATCTCCGTGCTACTCAGCTTCAAGCGCTTCATCATTGCGCTAATCAGCTTATCGACGCTCGCCAAACGCCTACTTCTCCAACGCAACGCGCCGATATTGTGGTCTCCGAAGTAGGTTCCCAAGCCTGAACAGATCATCCCAGATCGGACCATTGATTCTTCTGCCTCTTAGCGGACGCTATCGCGGATAGCGGATGGAGAACGCGCTGAGATAGCGTGTCAGTATACATCGCGATAGCTGTACGGCCCGAGTGCTTGGGCTCAAGCTCCACTCTCGCGCCTCTTTCTCGGGGTGACTGTCGCCGCCGTTCCCACCGGGCCACGCAGACAAAATTCTTCCTACGACTTGTCCCGATAACCGGCTCTCAGGTGCGCATGGCGCGGGCCGCATTGGTGGACATCAAGCTGACACTGGCGACCTGGTGTGCCCAGACATCGGGCAGCCTCCTGAGAGAAACAGCGCGTGGAGAGCTCCGAGCAGTTGAAGGGCGATTAACGCGATCGCCGTCGGCGTCCCCCGAAGCCTTTTACGAGGTGATAAACCGTCGCGATGGAGTTGCAGAGCAGAGCAAGTCGGCGCTGTCGAAACGGCTCGACACGTGCTGCCCGGAGAGCTAGCCGCGTCACTGTGGCGCGCGTCAATTTGAGGAATTGCGCGACGCGAATGACTTCCTGATGCGCGCCTTAGCTTGTAACCTTTCTGCTTTTAACAGATAAGTGCTTGATTTATTGGTGAGCCCGATGGGATTCGAACCCATGACCCCTTGATTAAAAGTCAAGTGCTCTACCGGCTGAGCTACGGGCTCGAGGGAACGGGCGCGGACAATAGGCTCGGCTCCGCCCGGGGTCAATTGCACCGCGCCGCCGTCCACCTGGTGACAACCATTCTGTTACAATTTTCTGGCGCAGCAGCAGCAGTGCGTCCTGCAATAGCATCGCCAATACATGGCGAGTACCAAGACGTCTGCTGTATCCGGCAGCTATTTCGAAAGACGAGGCGCCTCTGTTCCTGTCGTCCCAAAAGATGCGTCGCTCCCGCCCAAAACGGGCATGACTAGCTACTGGGTCGTGTCTACAAAGGGTTACAAGATTTTACACAAAATCATTGGCCATACATTACGGGGTTACATTGGACGGCTATGGTGGCACCGTCACGAAGAACAACCAAACGGAACAAACAAACGAGGGAAGACCGATGACGGGATTTGGCAGCCTCCTGCAGAACGAGATACCGCGGCTCCGGCGATATGCACGGGCGCTCACCCGCGACGCCAGCCGCGCCGACGATCTGGTGCAGAGCTGTTTGGTGCGCGCGTTGGCGAAATCGCATCTTTGGCAGCCGGGGACCGACCTGCGTGCCTGGCTCTTCACGATCCTGCACAATCAACATGTCAACGATGTGCGCCGCGCTGTGCGCGAGGGCGTCAATGTACCGGTGGAGGACGTTGCGCCGGTGCTGACGGTGCCGTCGACGCAGGGCGCCTCGCTGCAACTGCGCGACCTCGACCGCGCCATGACGCGTCTCCCCGAGGAGCAGCGCCAAGTGCTGCTGCTCGTCGGCCTGGAAGGCATGCGCTACGAGGAGGTGGCGGTGGTGCTGGACGTGCCGGTAGGCACCGTCCGCTCGCGGCTATCGCGCGGTCGCGACATGCTGCGTCATCTCATGGACATGAAGATGCAGGTCGAGCCCGAGGCGACCGAAATCGACGTTACGGCGGTGCCTGCGCGCCAAGCCGGGCGGCGCCCGGTCGCAGCCTAGATCGCGCGCCGGCTCGGGCCCGCGAGGCCGGCCGGCTTGGGAGTGGCCAACAGCTGCAGCGCCGAGAGCGCGAACGCGTTGAGCATGGCGACCATGGGCTGGCTGAGCTGCTGACCATGGAAGCCCAGGCGGGAGATGAAGCCGGGCACGTCCGCTGCCGTCGCCGCGGCAGTGGGCGCACCCGCACTGCCCGCGTCCGCGGCCGAGAAGCGTTGCGCCTCGGCGTCGATCCGTTGCGCGAAGGAGCGATAGATCTCGGCAATGCTGCGCGCTCCGCCGGCAGCATCGAAGAATACGGCGCGATTCGCCGCCGCGGCGCCCGGCAACAGCGCAGCACCCAGGGCATCGCCGTTCTGCGTGACCGCCTTCAACAAGGCAGTGGCTCCGGCCGCCCCGAGAAAATGCGCCAGGTAAAGCTCGGCATTCCCGGCCGGACGTCCGAGTGCGCGCTCGATCTCGCCTCTGTTGGCGCGCGCATATTCCGCGGCGAGCGCGGCCGAGAGCGGCGCGTCCTTGCGCAGACCCAGGATGCGCTCGCGCATGGCCGGATCGGCGACGGTCGCCTGTCCGATCGAATTGGTGGCGATCCGCTGCGCCAGATCGCCGACCCCGTATTTCTCGCCAAAGCGCTGCACCAGACTCAACCAGGTCGAGGTGATGAATTGGAAGAGCCCGGTGGCGCTGCTGCCGCTTGCCTTGGCGTCGACCCGGAAGCCGCTCTCCTGCTTGGCCGGCGCCATCAGCATGCCGAAATCGATGCTGGTCGCGCGGCTCGCCTGGCGGATGCCGCTCGCCACCGTCGGACTGACGCCGGGCGGCACGGGCAAGGGATCATCGGGCGCGGTCATCGCCGGCAAACGCTAGAAGGAATTGGTTAAATCAAGGTGAGGGGGCAGCGTTCGCGCCGCCGCTCATCAACCGGAGCGCAAGCTAAGATCATTTCAGATCAACCATTTATCTGGTGAGGATTTATTAACCATACCTCTCCAGTGTCGAAACCGCGCCTGGCGTCAGTCCGGACGTCGGGACTTTAATTTTTTTGCTCAATGGAATCTTGAGGAGAAGTGATGAAGGAGCACATGAGCGACGTGCACAAGGCCCTGCGAGCGTGTCGCGGCGCGTTCGGCATCATCATGGCTTTCAGCCTGGCGATCAACCTGCTGATGCTCGCAACGCCGCTCTATATGATGCAGGTGTTCGACCGCGTGCTGAGCAGCCGCAGCGGCGATACGCTGGTGATGTTGACGCTGATCACGGTGCTAGCGATCGGCGTGCTGGCGCTGCTCGACGCGATCCGCTCGCAGATGCTGGTGCGCATCGGCAACTGGCTCGACGACCGGCTCGGCCCCACCGTGTTCGCGGGTGCGCTCAGGGCGGCGCTGCGCAGCGATCCCGCGCGCGCCTCGCAGGGCTTGCGCGATCTCGGCACCATGCGCGGCTTCATCACTGGCCCGACGGTGACCCCGCTGCTCGACGCGCCATGGGCGCCGATCTTCATCATCGCGCTCTTCGCGCTTCATCCCATGCTGGGCCTCATCGGCCTCGGCGGCGGTGTCGTGCTGTTCGGTCTTGCACTCATCAACGAGTTCGTCACGAAGCAGCCGCTGCGGCGCGCCAACCTCGCCGCCAGCAAGACGCATCAGCGCGCCGAGGCGGCGCTGCGCAACGCCGAGGTGATCCGCGCCATGGGCATGGGCGAGGGCGTGCTCCGCCTGTGGCGGCGCGACAGTGCCGGCACTCACGAGGCGCAGCGCGCCGCCGGCACGCGCGGCGGCGTGATCCTCGCCCTTTCCAAGTTTTTCCGCCTGCTGGTGCAGACGGTGATCCTCGGCGCGGGCGCCTGGCTGGTGATCCATCAGGAGGCCAGCGCCGGTGCGATGTTCGCGTCTTCGTTTCTGCTCGGCCGCGCGCTCGCGCCGGTCGAAAACGCCATCAGCACTTGGAAGTCGCTGGTCGCGGCGCGCCTTGCGCACCGCCGGCTCGACGAGCTGGTCTCGGCGCTCCCCGACGAGGCCAAAGGCATGGAGCTGCCGCGCCCGGTGGGTGAGCTGGTCATCGAGCGTCTCGTGTTCGTCCCGCCCGGAGCGGATGAGCCCACTTTGCGCGGCGTTGGGTTCGAGCTCGCCCCGGGCGAAGTGCTCGGCATCATCGGCCCGTCGGCCGCGGGCAAGTCGACGGTCGCCCGTCTCATCGCCGGCACCTGGTCGCCGACTGCCGGCAAGGTGCGGCTCGACGGCGCCGATATCGCCGTGTGGCATGATTCCGGCGGCTCACAGCATGTCGGCTACCTGCCGCAGGACATCGAGCTCTTCGCCGGCACGGTGCGCGACAACATTGCTCGGCTCGGCGATGCGAGCCCCACCGCGGTCATCGAGGCGGCCAAGCTCGTCGGCCTGCATGAGATCATCATGCGGCTGCCGCGCGGGTACAACAGCGAGATCGGCGAGGCCGGCTTGCGCCTCTCCGGCGGCCAGCGTCAGCGCATCGGGCTCGCGCGCGCCGTCTTCGGCCGGCCGCGCCTGGTCGTGCTCGACGAACCCAATGCCAGCCTCGACCATGAGGGCGAGGAAGCGCTCCATCACGCGATCGCCCGCCTCAAGGAGATGGGCACCACGGTCGTGATGATAGCGCATCGCCCGAGCGTGCTCGGCCTCGCCGACAAGCTGCTCGTGCTGCGCAACGGCACGGTCGACGCCTATGGCAGCCGCGCGGAGGTGATCGCCAAGCTCAACGCGCCCGGCGCAAACCGCCGCGCCGCCGTGCCGATGCAGAAGCAGGTCGAGCAGACGCAACCGCAGCAGCAGACCGCGTGAAGGGAAGCCCGTTCATGACCAGCCTGATCACCCTCGATCACATCTCCCCGTCGCTGGTTCCGGCGACGCCACTCGCGCGCACGCGCGAGCTGGTGGTGGCCGGCTCAGCCCTCATCGGCATCTTCGTCATCGGCTTCGGCACCTGGGCGGCGATGGCGCCGCTGGAGAGCGCCGCCATCGCACCCGGCACGGTTGTCTCGGAGTCGAGCCGCAAGACGGTGCAGCATCTCGAGGGCGGCATCATCTCCGCCATCCTCGTCCATGATGGCGACACGGTGACCGCAGGGCAGACCCTGATCCGCCTCGACGACACCAAGCCGCGCACGACGCTGGTGGCGCTACGCGGCCAGCTCTGGGACGCCAAGGCGCGCGAGGCGCGCCTCGTCGCCGAGCGCGATGGCGCCGCCGAAATCAGCTTTCCGCCGGACCTCTTGGCCGAGCATGGCGAGCCGGCCGTGACGGCGGCACTTGCCGGTCAGCAGAAGATCTTCGACACGCGGCGCTCGCTGCAGCAATCGAAGATCGCCGCGATCAAGGAGCGCATCAACCAGGTACATGAGGAGATCACGGGTCACGAGGCCGAGGTGTCGGCGTTGGGCAGGCGCGTGGCGCTGCTGCAGGAGGAGATCGCCGGCGCCAAGGAGCTGGTCGCCAAGGGGCTCGAGCGCCGGCCCCGCCTGCTGCAGCTGCAGCGCGATCTGGCGGAGATGGAAGGTAAGCGCGGCGACACGCTGGCGCAGATCGCCAGGGCCAGGCAGACGATCGCCGAATCCGAGATCGATATCCTGAGCGTGCAGAACGACCGGCAGAAGGATGTGGCGGACGAGCTGCGCGAAACGCAGAAGAAGGAGCACGAGCTTGCCGAGCAGGCGCAGGCCGCCGCCGACGTCCTCGCGCGCGTCGACGTCAGGTCGCCGGAGAACGGCACGATAACCGATCTGCGCGTGCATACGCCGGGCGGCGTGATCAATCCAGGGGAAGCGCTCCTCGACCTGGTGCCGCAAGCCGACCGACTCGTGATCGAGGCGCAGGTCAGGCCGGAGGATATCGACCGGGTGCATGAGGGCCTGGCGGCGCAGGTGCGGCTCCTGCCCTACAAGCAGCGCCGGACGCCGCCGCTCGACGCGACGGTGATCTATGTCTCGGCCGACCGGATGACCGACAAGAAGACCGACCGCGCCTATTACACGGTGAAACTGCGCGTCGACGAGGAGAAGCTGGCCGCGCTCGGCGACGACGTGAAGATGATGCCGGGCATGCCCAGCGAGACGATGATCAAGACCGGCGAGATGACCGTGGCAGCCTACGCGATGTCGCCCGTCCTCGACAGCTTCCATCGCGCCTTCCGCGAGAAATAGCGCCGGGAGGTCTGCAGTTGCGCCGCGCGCGTCAGCACAGCGCGCGCGGCGCCAACGCCCGCTCCTCGATCCGGATGCGCCAGGCGAGCAGCGCCAGATTGAGCACCGAGAATATTGCGGCGATGCGCCAGGCGCCGAAGGCGAGCGGCAGCACGGCGATCTCCGCGGCCACCACGACATAGTTGGGGTGGCGCAGGAAGCGATAAGGGCCGCTGCGCACCAGCGGCGCGTCGGGGAGCGTGATGATGCGCGTCGTCCAAAAAGGGCCCAGGCTCTGGATGATCCACAGCCGCAGGGCCTGCAGCAGCGCGAACGCGCCAAGCCAGCTCCAGGATGGCGGCGTATCCGCCGGCACGAGAAACAGCAGCGCCGCGAGCCACGCGCCGTGCAGCAGCACCAGGAGCGGGTAGTGGCCGGCGCCGGCCTCGACGCCGCCGCGAGCCAGGAGCGCACGCGTGTTGCGCGCGGCGTGGATCAGCTCCGCGGCGCGCTCTGCTGCCACCAGCGCGACGATGACGGCGACCGCGCTCACGCCGCCTCGATGACCTGGAACCCGGCGGTGAAGCCGGGGCCGAGCGCGGTCATGAGCAGGCGCCCCGCGACGCCCGCGCGCAAGGCGCGCTCGAGCACGAAGAGCACGGTCGCTGCCGACATGTTGCCGTAATCGCGCAGCACGCCGCGCGCATCGGCGAGCGCTCCGGCGCCGACGCCAAACGCCTCTTCGAGCGCCGTCAGCACCTTGGCCCCGCCGGGATGGCAGACGAAATGATCGATGTCGCCAAGTTCCAGCCCATGGCGCGTCAGGAAATCGCCGGCCACGTCACGCATATGGTTGCGCACCAGCGCGGGTATGTCGCGCGAGAACACGGCGCGCAAGCCGTCCTCGGCAACGTCCCAGCCCATGATGTCCAACGATTGCGGCCAAGTATGCTCGCCCGCGACGCCCAGCCGCGGGCCGTCACCGCGGCACGACAGCACCGCCGCGGCGGCGCCGTCACCGAACAGCGCCGTGGCGACGATGTTGCTCTTGGACGTGTCGTCCTTGCGAAAGGAGAGGGCGCACAGCTCGACGACGAGAAAGAGCACGCGGCTCTCGGGCGCGGCCCGCACAAGGTCGGCGGCGCGCGACAAGCCGAGCACGCCGCCCGCGCAACCCAGCCCGAAGATCGGCAGCCGCCGTACGTCGCGGCGCAACGGGAGCCTTTCCATCAGCCGCGCGCCGAGGCTGGGCGTGGCGACGCCGGTGGTCGACACCACGACAATGGCATCGATCGCCTCAGGCCGCAGCTCGGCGAGCACCAAGGCATCGGCGGCCGCTTGCTCCAACAATGACACGGCGTGCTCGAGATAGAGGGCGTTGCGCTCCGCCCAGCCATGCGCACGCTCGTACCACTCGAGCGGCACGCTCGAATAGCGGCGCTCGATCCCGGCATGGGCGAACACCGGCATGAGCCGATCGAGATCCACGCCGGTGCTGGCGGCGAAGAGGTGGCGCGCGCGGAGCGCGACCTCGGGCTGTCCGAGTGCATGGGGCGGCACGGCGGTGGCGAGCGAAAGTAGGCGCGGAATGGCGCTGGTCACTGGCTAAGGGCTCCTCGGGTCGTTAAAGTGCCTCACCGAAAGAACGTTTTGCGCACCATAAACGCCGGCTACACTGCCGGAGATCGCATGTTCGAAGGGTTCACAACTGCGCGATTGGAAACCGCCGGTGCCGTGATCAACCTGCGGCGCGGCGGCAAGGGGCCCCCCCTGCTGCTGCTGCATGGCTACCCGCAAACGCACGCCATGTGGCACAAGTTGGCGCCGGCGCTGGCGGAACGCTTCACCGTCATCTGCCCGGATCTGCGCGGCTATGGCGATTCCGCCAAGCCGCCGGGCGGGCCCGACCACGCCGGCTATGCCAAGCGAGCGATGGCGGCCGATCAAGTCGAAGTGATGGAGAAGCTGGGGTTTTCCCGCTTCCAGGTGGTCGGGCACGACCGCGGCGCGCGCGTCGTGCACCGCCTGTGTCTCGACCATGGCGATCGCGTCGAGCGCGCCGCGGTTCTCGACATCATCCCGACCGCCGATGTTTTCGCGCGTACCGACAAGGCGCTCGCGACCTATTACTATCATTGGTTCTTCCTGATCCAGCCCTTCGACCTGCCCGAGCGGCTCATCGGCGGCGCCGCCGATTTGTTCCTCGAGCGGTCGCTGCGGTCCTGGAGCCGCAAGGAAGGCGTGTTCGCCGAGGAGGCGGTGGCGGAATACCGCCGCTGCTTCCGCGATCCGGCGACCATCCACGCCACCTGCGAGGATTATCGCGCCGGCGCCTCGATCGATCTCGAGCATGACTCGGCCGACGCCGGCAAGAAAGTCCAGTGCCCGCTGCTCGTGCTGTGGGGCAGGAATGGCGTCGTCGGCCGGCTCTATGACCCGCTCGCGATCTGGCGCGAGAAGGCAGTCGATGTGCGCGGCGATGCGCTGCCTTGCGGCCATTTCCTGCCCGAGGAAGCGCCCGACGAGACCCTGGGCGCGCTGCGCTCGTTCCTTCACAGCTGAGACGGAAACCAGTTCCTTGTCATCATCAGACGCGCCTTTGTCCTCCCACCGCAAGCCGCGCAACCGCGTCATCGAGCGGCTGCGCGCCTATTTCTTCGCCGGCATCCTCGTCACCGGGCCGCTCGCGCTCACGCTCTATCTCACCTGGCTCTTCATCCATTTCATCGACAGCTCGGTGAGCCTGCTGTTCCCGGACCGCTACAACCCAGCGCATTACCTGCCGTTCAACATTCCCGGCCTCGGGCTCATCTTCAGCATCATCGTGCTGACGCTGATCGGCGCGCTGACGGCGGGCTATGTCGGCCGGCTTTTCCTGCGCATCTCCGAGCGCATCCTGGCGCGCATGCCGGTAATCCGCAGCGTCTACGGCGCGGTGAAGCAGATCTTCGAGACCGTCCTGGCGAAGCAGTCTAACACCTTCCGCGAGGCGGTGCTGGTCGAATTTCCCCGCAAGGGCATGTGGACCATCGCCTTCATCACCGGGCGCACCGAGGGCGAGGTGCAGGATCTCGCGGGACCGGAGGCGGTGAGCGTCTATGTCCCGACCACGCCCAACCCGACATCGGGCTATCTCGTCTTCTTGCCGCGGCGCGAACTCATTGTACTGTCGATGACCGTCGAGGAGGCGATCAAGATGGTGATCTCCGGCGGCATCGTCACGCCGCCCGACCGCCGCGTGGCCGAGGTGGTCAGCGACGACAAGGAGATCGCGCTGCCGCGTTCGGGGCGTGGCTGATACTTCGCGAAGTGAGTGGCGAGCGCGCCCGAGATGCGCACTCAGCCCGACCGCAGATAGCGCACGGCGCCGTCGCGCTGGAAGAGGTGGAGCAGCGTACGCAGCGCCTGGCCGCGCGGGCTGTCGAGATCGGGGTCGCGCGTCAAGGCGAGCCGTGCGTCGTCGCGCGCGATCGCCAGCAGATCGGCATGGGCGGCGAGATCGGCGAGGCGCAACTCGGGCATGCCGCTCTGGCGCGTGCCGAGCACTTCGCCGGCGCCGCGCAGCCGCAGATCCTCCTCGGCAATACGGAAGCCATCCTCGGTCTCGCGCAGGATGGTGAGCCGCGCCTTGGCGGTCTCGTTGAGCGGCGCGGCATAGAGCAGGAGGCAGGCGGAGGGCTTGTCGCCGCGGCCGATGCGACCGCGCAGCTGGTGAAGCTGAGCGAGGCCGAAGCGCTCGGCATGCTCGATGACCATCACCGTCGCGTCCGGCACGTCGACGCCGACCTCGACCACCGTCGTCGCGACGAGCAGGTCGACGGCGCCGCGCGCGAAGCCTTCCATCACCCGGTCCTTCTCGGCCCCTTTCATGCGGCCATGGACAAGGCCGACGCGCTCGCCGAACAGCGCCTTGAGCTGCGCCTGCCGCTCATCGGCCGCGGCGAGGTCGACCGCCTCCGATTCCTCGACCAGCGGGCAGATCCAATAGATCTTGGCGCCGTGCGCCAGCGCGCGCCGCACGGCCTCGATCACTTCGTCGAGCCGCGCCAGCGGCAGCGTCGCCGTCGTCACCGGCTGGCGTCCGGCCGGCTTCTCGGTAAGACGCGACGCGTCGAGGTCGCCATAAGAGGTGAGCAAGAGGGTGCGCGGGATCGGCGTCGCCGTCATCACGAGGATGTCGACGCCGCGGCCCTTGTCGGAGAGGGCGATACGCTGCTCGACGCCGAAACGGTGCTGCTCGTCGATGACGGCCAGCGCCAGATCGTTGAACGCCACGTCCTCCTGGAAGAGCGCATGCGTTCCGACGGCAATGGCGATCTCGCCGCCGGCAAGACGCGCCAGCAGCGCGTCGCGCGCGCGGCCCTTCTCGCGCCCGGTGAGCAGGCCCAACTCGATGCCGGACGCCGCCGCCAGCGTCGTCAGGGTGGCGAAATGCTGGCGCGCGAGGATCTCGGTCGGCGCCATCAGCGCCGCCTGGCAGCCCGCCTCGACCGCATCGAGCATGGCGAGCAGCGCGACGACGGTTTTGCCGCTGCCGACGTCGCCTTGCAGCAGGCGCAGCATGCGCGTTGGCGCCGCCATGTCGCCGCCGATCTCGGCCAGCGCTTGGCGCTGCGACGGGGTGAGCGAGAAGGGCAGCGCCTCGATCACCTTCCGCCGCAACTTGCCCTCGGCCTTGATGACGCGCCCCGGGAGCCGCTTGGTGTGGGCGCGCACCAGCGCGATGGCGAGCTGGTTGGCGAGCAGCTCGTCATAGGCGAGCCGCTGTCGGGCCGGCGCTTCGGGCGCAAGCTCCGCCTCGCTGGCCGGCGCATGCGCGGCGGCGAGCGCCTCCTTCCAGGCCGGCCATTGCCGCTGGCGCAGCAGGTTGGCGTCGCTCCATTCCGCCAGCTTGGGCGCGCGGTCGAGCGCGGCGCCGATCGCCTTCTGCACCGTGCGCAGCGGCAGGCCCGCGGTGAGACCGTAGACCGGCTCGATCGGCTTCAGCTGGCCGGCCTCCGCCGGGTCGACGACGTGGTCGGGGTGGGTCATCTGGACCTGGTTGTTGAAATGCTCGACCCGCCCGCTCACCACGCGTGTCGCGCCCACCGGCAGCAGCTTTTCCAGATAGTCGCCCTTGACGTGGAAATAGACGAGGTGGAGAAACCCTGTCTCGTCGCGGCAGCGCACGCGATAAGGCTGCCGCGGGTTGTGCGACTTCAGATGCGCGTCGACCTGCACGGTGATCGTGGCGATGACGCCGGCGGGCGCGGCCATCACCTTGGGGGTGAAGCGACGATCGATGATGCCGTTGGGGAGATGCCAAAGGAGATCGACCACGGCGGGGCCGCACAATCGCTCGAGCAGCTTGCCGAAGCGCGGCCCGACGCCGGGCAGTGCCGTCAGCGGCGCGAACAGGGGAAAGAGTATCTCGGGGCGCAAGCGGGGTTCGGCTGCGATGGAGCGTGGCTGACGCGGCGGCAAGGAATCCCTATATCCAAGGCGGGTCGCAGAATACAGCATGGACGAGACGCGCGATATCCGCCGCAAGCGGCTGCTCTTCCGCAGCTGGCATCGCGGCGTGCGGGAGGCCGATCTGCTGCTCGGCTCGTTCGCCGAGCGCCATCTCGCCGAACTGAGCGACGCCCAGCTCGACCGCTATGAGGCGCTCTTGGCCAACAGCGACGGGGTCATCCTAGACTGGATCACCGGTCGCGTCGTACCGCCGCCCGAGCAGGACAGCGACGTGCTTCGCCTGCTGACGAATTTCCGTTACCGTCCCCGACCCGCGTGACCCGCCTCGACACCCTCTTCGCGTCCGATCAGCCGGCACCGCCCGGGCGCATCGCCATCGCCGGCGCGCCCGAAGGCCATGACGCCTTCGTGCTGGGCGAGCTCGCCATGCGCTCCCTGGGCACGCTGCTGCATGTCTGCCGCGACGACGGGCGCATGGCGCGCACAGCCGCGGCGCTCGCCTTTTTCCAGCCGCGGCTCGAGGTGATCGCGCTGCCGGCCTGGGACTGCCTGCCTTACGACCGTGTCTCGCCGAACGCCGAGATCATGAGCCGCCGCATCGACGCGCTGACCCGCCTCGCCGGGCCGCCGCCGGCGGGCGTGCGCCGCATCGTGCTGACCACGGTCAACGCCGCGCTGCAGCGCGTGCCGCCGCGCGCGCTCTTCCGCGACCGCGTGCTCAAGCTCGGGCGCGGCGGGCGCATCCCGCTCGACCGGCTCATCAGCTTCCTCGATCGCAACGGTTATGGCCGCACCGACACCGTGCGCGAGGCGGGAGAATTCGCCGTGCGCGGCGGCATCCTCGATCTCTTCCCGTCCGGCGCGCCCGCGCCGCTGCGCCTGGACTTTTTCGGCGATACGCTCGAGGGCCTGCGCAGCTTCGACCCGCTGACGCAGCGCAGCACCGGCACCGTCGAGAGCGTCGTCCTCAAGCCGGTGAACGAGGTATTGCTCGACGATGCGGCCATCCAGCGCTTCCGGACGCGCTACCGCGAGCAGTTCGGCACCGTCGCCGACGACGATCCGCTCTACGAGGCGATCAGCGCCGGCCGGCGCTACATCGGCATGGAGCATTGGCTGCCGCTCTACTACGAGACGCTGGAGTCGATTTTCGACTACCTGCCCGATGCCGCTCTCATGCTCGACCACCAGGCCGAGGATGTGCGCCACGAGCGCATCGCCACCATTGCCGATTTCTACGAGACGCGGCGGGAGGCGATGCGCGCCGGGCGCGGCAGCGCCGCGCCGGTCTATCGCCCGGTGCGGCCCGAGCAGGCCTTTCTCGACGAGAAGGAATGGGGCAGGGCGCTTGTTCGCCGCCGCGTCGGCCAATTCAGTCCGTTCACCGCGCCCGAGGGAACGACGCTCACCGTCGATGCCGGCGCACGCCCGGGGCCGAACTTTGCCGAGGCGCGCGCCAACCCGCAGGTCAATCTGTTCGATGCCGTGCGCGATCATTTCGCGAGCGAGGCGCAAGCCGGGCGGCGCGTGCTGATCGCCGCCTATAGCGCCGGCTCTGCCGATCGCTTGCGCACCGTGTTGCATGAGCACGGCGTCGCCGATCTGCGCTCGGCCGCGAGCTGGAGCGAGTTCCAGACCGCGCCGGGCGGGAGCGTCGGGATCGCCGTCCTCGCCATCGAGCACGGCTATGTCTTCGACGATACGGCGCTCCTCACCGAGCAGGACATCCTCGGCGATCGCCTTGCGCGCCCGCCCAAGCAACGCACCAATTTCGACCAGTTCATCGCCGAAGTCGCGGCGCTCCAACCAGGCGATCTCGTCGTCCATGCCGAGCACGGCATCGGCCGCTATGACGGGCTCGTCACGCTCGAGGTCGCCGGCGCGCCGCATGATTGCCTCCGCGTCATCTACGCCGGCGACGACAAGCTGTTCGTGCCGGTCGAGAACATCGAGGTGCTGTCGCGCTTCGGCTCGGAAGGCGCCGACGTCCAGCTCGACCGCCTCGGCGGCGTCGGCTGGCAGTCGCGCAAGGCGCGCGTCAAGCAGCGCATCAAGGACATCGCGCAGCAGCTCATCGCCGTCGCCGCCGAGCGCCAGCTCAAGCAGGGCGAGGCGATGCCGCCGCCCGAAGGCGTCTACGAGGAATTCGCCGCGCGCTTTCCCTACCCGGAGACCGAGGATCAGCAAAAGGCGATCCTCGACACGCTCTCGGACATGGCGTCGGGCCGGCCGATGGATCGGCTCATCTGCGGCGATGTCGGCTTCGGCAAGACCGAGGTGGCGCTGCGCGCCGCGTTCATCGCGGCGATGTCGGGAGCGCAGGTCGCCGTGGTGGTACCGACGACGCTGCTGGCGCGCCAGCATTACCGCACCTTCAAGGAGCGTTTCGCCGGCTTGCCGGTGCGCGTCGCCCAGCTGTCGCGCCTGGTCGGCGCGCGGGACGCGGCGGCGATCAAGAAAGACCTCGCCGAGGGCCGCATCGAGATCATCGTCGGGACCCACGCGCTGCTCGCCAAGTCGCTCAAGTTCCATCACCTTGGCTTGCTCGTGATCGACGAGGAGCAGCATTTCGGCGTGGCGCAGAAGGAGCGGCTGAAGCAGCTCAAATCCAACGTCCATGTGCTGACGCTGACGGCGACGCCTATCCCGCGCACGCTGCAGCTGGCGCTCGCCGGGGTGCGCGAGATGAGCGTCATCGCTACGCCGCCCGTCGACCGCCTTGCCGTCCGCACCTTCGTCATGCCCGAGGATCCCGTCGTACTGCGCGAGGCAATCCTGCGCGAGCACCACCGCGGCGGCCAGATATTCTATGTCGCGCCGCGCATCAGCGATCTCGACGAGGTGCGCGGCGAGCTCAGGAACATGGTGCCGGAGATCAAGGTCGCCGTGGCGCACGGCAAGATGGCGTCGCGCGAGCTCGAGGATGTGATGGGCGCCTTCGACGAGGGCGGCTACCAGCTGCTGCTCTCCACCAACATCATCGAATCCGGTCTCGACATACCGACCGCGAACACGCTGATCGTCCATCGCGCCGACATGTTCGGTCTGTCGCAGCTCTACCAGCTGCGCGGCCGCATCGGCCGCAGCAAGCTGCGCGCCTATGCTTATTTGACGCTGCCCGCGGGCAAGACCCTCACGCCGACCGCGCAGCGCCGCCTTGAGGTGATGCAGACCCTCGATCAACTTGGCGCCGGCTTCACCCTGGCGAGCCACGACATGGATATCCGCGGCGCCGGCAACCTGCTGGGCGAGGAGCAGTCGGGGCACATCCGCGAAGTCGGCGTCGAGCTCTACCAGCACATGCTCGAGGAGGCGGTCGCCGCTTCGCGCAGCGGCGCCGATCAGACGGGCGCGGCGCGCGAGGAGTGGACGCCGCAGATCACCATTGGCACCCCGGTCCTCATCCCCGAGACTTACGTCGCCGATCTCAGCGTCCGCCTCGGCCTCTATCGCCGCATCGCCGCGCTGGTCGATCGCCGCGAGATAGATGCCTTTGCCGCCGAGCTCGTCGATCGCTTCGGGCCGCTGCCCGTCGAGGTCGACAATCTGCTCGAGATCATCGCCATCAAGCGGCTGTGCCGCGATGCCGGTGTCGAGAAGGTCGAGGTCGGCCCCAAGGGCGCCGTGCTTGCCTTCCACGGCAATCGCTTCGCCAACCCGGCCGGGCTCGTCACCTTCCTGCAGGAGCAGGCGGGTACCGCCAAGCTGCGTCCCGACCAGCGCGTGGTCATCATCCGCAACTGGGAGGACACGCGCGAGCGCGTGGGCGGCATCAAGGCGCTGCTGCGCCGCCTCGCCGAGATCGCCGCCGCACCTCCCGCCGCAGCGGCACTAGCGGCGCCGTCGGGCGCGCTCGCCAAGCGCACCAGCAGCACGGGCAGGCGGCTTTGAATCAGCCGTGCCGTGGCGACAGCTCTCAGAAGGTAATCTGGTAGCCCAAATATCCCGACAACCTGTTCGTGTCCTCGACGTTCTGCAGTCCACGCCCGACCGAGAACAGTAGATGATGGTTCGCGGTCAAGTCGTAGGCGCCGCCAACGTTGAAGCCGGTGGTCTCCTTGAGCCCGGTCTTGCTCGAGGTGGCGTGGAAGACGTCGAAGCCGAGGCGCAAACTGTCGGTCATGCGGCGCTGTACGCCGGCATCGAGGAAGAACCAGTCCTTGTAGCCGTGACCGTGGTTGTACCAGTAACCGCCACCGCCATAGACGGTATAGAGCCCCAACTGTTTGCCCAACCACAACGGAAGGAAGAAGTGGGTGTTGCCGGTGCCGAGATTCTTGTTCACGTCGCCGGTCGGGAAATCGAGCAGCGGATAGAACACGACGCCCGGACGCCAGCCATTGTCATCCGGTTCGATGAAGCGATAGCGGACGCCGATCTCAGTATCGCCCGGCCCGAAATTCGTCTTGCCGCCGCTGACGCGGTCGAAGGCGTAAGGCTGGTAGAGATGGAGATAGAGGTTGGGCGTGACCGAATAGCCGAGATCAAGGCTTGGCGCCGCGCCGGCGGTCTCGCCTTTGCGGTTCGTATATTGGCCGGCAACGGTGATCGAGAATGGTTGCGCCACCGAGGGCGCCTGCACGTTCCGCTGCTCGATGGATTGTTCCTGGGTGGAAGTGTCGGCTGTTTGCGCCCGAGCGCTGAGCGGCGCGAGCAGGAGCGTCAATGCTAGCGAAGTCGTCCACCGCGTTGCGGCCCTCATGTAACCTCCCGGATATGTTTCGAGCGTATAACGCTCGGCCTCCCTTCCCGTCACAATTACTGGCTTCGCACGCTGCCGAAGCCATGTCCGATTGGTAGAAATCGGGTGCCAATGGTTGAGCACTACTCGCGCTGGAGGAACTAATCCTTTGGTGGCGGGTTGACACTGTTGGCCGTTCTTATGGGCATAGCGGCCCATCCAAAAGTAGGGGCGAAAATAATGCGGCAAGCACTGCGTCCCGTCCTCCGACAGGCGGCGTCATCCAGCGCCGTGGCGCTGCTCCTTGTGGCAGGCCCGATCGCGCCGAGCTTCGATACACATTACGGTTACGGCGGGTTCAAGTCCGCAATCGGGGCGCCTGGCGGTGGCGCCGGCACCTCTGGCGCCGCCTCGGGCGGAGCCGGTGCGGCAGGCAAGGGCGGCGCTGGCGCCGCGGGCACGGGTGCCGCGGGTGGCGCGGGCGCCGCTGGAACGGGCGGGGCAGGTGCGGGCGGTGGCGGTGCCGGCGCGGCGGGCGCGGGCGCCGCCGGGACGGGCGCTGCCAGCGGTGGCGCGGGTGCGGCAGGCGCGGGTGCCGCGGGTGGCGCGGGCGCCGCCGGGACGGGCGCTGCCAGCGGTGGCGCGGGTGCGGCAGGCGCAGGCGCTGCGGGTGGCGCGGGCGCCGCCGGGACGGGCGCTGCCAGCGGTGGCGCGGGTGCGGCAGGCGCAGGCGCTGCGGGTGGCGCGGGCGCCGCCGGGACGGGCGCTGCCAGCGGTGGCGCGGGTGCGGCGGGCACGGGCGCCGCGGGTGGCGCGGGCGCCGCCGGCGGTATCGGTGCGGCGGGCGCGGGCGGCACAGGCGCTGCCGGGACGGGCGCCGCTGCCGGCGGTGCCGGTGCGGCAGGCACAGGCGCCGCACGTGGTGCCGCCAGCGGCGCCGGTGCGGCGGGCGCGGGCGGCCCAGGTGGCACCGGCGCTGCCGGGACGGGTGCCGCAGCCAGCGGTGCCGGTGCGGCAGGCAAAAGTGCCGCGAGTGGCGGCAGCACCGGGGTGGCTGGCACGAGCGGCGGTGGCGCAGCAGGCGCTGGCGGGACCGGCAATGCGGGCGGTGGCGGTGCCACGGTCGGATCGGGTGGCGGCACTACCGTCGGCACCGGCTCTGGGACTGGCGCTGGCACCGGATCGGCCGCGGCCGGATCGGGCAGCGCGACTGCGCCAAAGCCGACCTCGGGCGGCGCGACTGCGACAAGGCCGAGCTCGGGCGGAACATCCGCGGCGTCCGGCCCGTCTGGCGGCTCCGGCGTCGGCGCGACTGCCATCACGACGACCAGCGGCGTCATCGGCCTCGCCGAGGCAAACCTGGTCGGGCGCGCGTTCCTGGCGAGCCCCGCGGCGACCCACGTCGCCGAGGGCCGCAGCACCCAGAGCATGGTGGCGGTCGTGTCGCTCTACAACGACTCGGCCGGCCATCCTTGCCGTGTGGTTGAGCAGACGGTGATGATCAATGGCAGCCCGGTCCGGGCGCGCGGCAACGTCTGCCGGCAGGTGAACGGGCAATGGGCGCTCAGCCCGTGAGCTGAGGTCGCGCCCGGCGGAGCTATGCGCCGTCGGGCGGTGCCGCCTCGGCGCCGTTTTGCACCAGGTCGAAGATCGGCAGGAAGAACTCCGGCTCCTGGGCGCCCGACACCGCATAGTGCCGGTCGAAGATGAAGCAGGGCACTGCGTTGATGCCAAGCCGGCGTGCACCGCGATCCTCGGCGAGCACCGGCCCGATGTCGGCCGTGCCGTCGAACCAGCGCCGCGCCTCGGTCGCGTCGAGCCCAGCCGCTCCGGCCGTCTCGGCCAGCGTGGCGCGATCGCCGATGTCGCGCCCATCGATGAAATAGGCGCGGAACAGGCCTTCGACGACCGGGTTTGCTTGGCCTTGCGCCGCCGCCCAGCGGATCAGGCGATGCGCATCGCGGGTGTTGGGCGTGCGGCGGATGCGGTCGAAGGCGAAGGGAATGCCGATGCTTTCACCGACCTCGGCGACATTGGCGTAGATGCGGTCGGCATGGCCGCCGCCGAATTTGGCGGCGACATACGCCTTGCGCTCCATCCCCTCGGGCGGCATGTCCGGGTTGAGCTGGAACGGCCGCCACGTGACTTCGACCGCGAGGTCGGGCCGCAGCGACAGCGCCTTCTCCAGCCGACGCTTGCCGATGAAGCACCACGGGCAGATGACGTCGGACACGATGTCGATATGCATGGCAGCGGTCTCCGTGAGGCGCGCGCTCCATAGCACGGCGAATGCCGGCGCGTCCGCTTGACGCCCCTCAATGTGGGGACAAGGATGGCCGCGGGGAATAGGGCTGCAGCCGACGGGACGCCGACTTGCCGATATTCGATCTCTCGGGCCGCGTGGCCCTCGTCACCGGCGCATCGAGCGGGCTGGGGCGGCATTTTGCCGGCGTGCTCGCGCGTGCCGGCGCCGCCGTCGCACTCACCGCGCGGCGCGCCGACCGGCTCGAGACGGCCGCCGGCGAGATCGCGGCGCAGGGCGGTCGGGTCGCCGCGGTCGCCTGCGATGTCAGCGATGCCGCCAGCGTGCGCCAAGCCGTCGCTGCGGCCGGGGCGGCGCTCGGGCCGCTCGACATCCTCGTCAACAATGCCGGCATCGCCATCTCGAAGCCGATGCTCGAGCACAGCGAAGAGGAGTGGGACCGCGTCGTCGACACCAACCTCAAGGGCGCCTGGCTCATGTCGCGCGAAGTGGCCGATGCTTGGGTCAAGACCGCGCGCAAGGGGCGCATCGTCAACATCGCCTCGCTGCTGGCGCTGCGCACCGTGCGGCATGTGCCGAGCTATACGGCGTCGAAAGCGGGACTCGTCCATCTCACCCGCACCATGGCGGTCGAGCTGGCCCGGCGCGGCATCACCGTCAACGCGATCGCGCCCGGCTATTTCGCGACCGACATGAATCGCAGCTTCCTGGCGAGCGACACCGGCCAAGCCTTGATCGGCCGCATCCCGATGGGCCGCTCGGGTCAGCCCGAGGACCTCGACGGCGCGTTGCTCCTGCTGGCCTCCGATGCCGGCGCCTACATCACCGGCGCGGTGCTGCCTGTCGATGGCGGGCATGCGGTCAGCACCGTCTGACATGGCGCTCGGTGAAGCGACGACGCGCGACCGGCTGGCGCAGTTTCTGTGCGGCGCGGCCGGCGCACGCGCGGTAGAGATCGTCGAGTTGCGGCGGCTGTCGGGTGGCACGGTGCAAGAGAATTGGCTGCTTGTCGCGGCGATCGAGGACGGCGCCTTCGCCGGCCGGCAGAAGCTGGTGCTGCGCACCGACGCCGCCACATCCCTCTCGATGAGCCGCGACCGCGCGACGGAATTCGCCGTGCAGCGGCTGGTCCATGCCGGCGGCGTCACCGTACCGGAGCCGCTGTTCCTGTGCCGCGATGCGGCGGTGATCGGCAAGCCGTTCTTCGTCATGCGCTGGATGCCGGGCGCAGCCGACGGGCAGCGCATCGTCGCCGGCGAGCTCGGCGGCGCGCGCGAGTTGCTGGCGGAGCGTCTCGCGCAGGAGCTGGCGACGCTGCACAAGTTGCGGCCCGCGTGTGACGCTCTCGCCGGTCTTGGCGCGCCGCCCGCCGATGCGGCGGCGGCGCGGCTCGGTTTGCTCGCGCGCTTTCTCGAAGCGCATGGCGAGCCGCATCCCACGGCGGAATGGGGCGTGCGCTGGCTTCTTCGCCATGCGCCGCCGCCGGCAACGCCGGTCCTCTGCCACGGCGACTTTCGCACCGGCAATTACCTCGCCGACGAGCGTGGCTTCACGGCGCTGCTCGATTGGGATTTCGCCGGGTGGAGCGATCCCGACGAGGACATCGGCTGGTTCTGCCTCGGCTATTGGCGCTTCGGCGCCTATGGGCACGGGGCCGGCGGCCTCGTGCCGCGCGCCGCATTCCATCGCGCCTATGAGGCTGCCTCGGGCCGCGCGATCGACCCGGCGCGGGCGCGCTACTGGGAGGTCATGGCGGCGTTGCGCTGGCTCGTCATCGCGCTCGAGCAGCGCGACCGCTTTCTGCGCTGGGGCGAACGCTCGCTGCAATTGCTGCTCAACGGGCGCCGCCCCGCGGAATGCGAACTCGAGATCCTCATGCTGACCGCGCAGGCGGGCGAGGCGGTGTGATGCGCGATCGCCCGGACGCAGCGAGTCTCCTCGACTTCGCCCGCATTGCGCTGCTGCGCGACCTGACGCCGCTTTTGCCGGCGGAGCGGCAATACGAGGCGACCCTCATCGCGCGCGCCATGGCGGTCGCCGCGCGCGAAGCCGCGGCGGGCGCAGCCCCGCTCGCCGTCTGCCATGCGGCGCTCGCCGAGCTCTACGGCGAGGGCGATCTCGATACCCTGCTGCGCCGGCTGGCGGCAGCGATCCGCGCCGGCGACTATGATGCGCCGGGTGCCCCGCGCGACCAGGTGAAGCGGCTGCTCTGGGCGATCACCCTGCAGAAGCTCAGCGAAAGCAATCCGGATTATCTCGCCGCCAGCGGCGTGCGTCAGGCGACCCAGAACGGCTCGGCGTGACGGAAGGCGCGGCCGCGCGACGGAAAGCGCTCGCGGCAGGTCTCGATGTCGCGCGCGACCCAGCCCGCGAGCAGGCGCCGCGTCGGCACCGGCAGGCTCAGCTCGCCGATGAGGCGGCGGGCGGCGAGCGCGTCGTTGAGCGCGCCCAGCGCGTCCTGCATGTGCACGAGCCGGTCGAGATAATCGGCCGCGCCTTCCTCGTCGAACAGCGATTTGAGCAATTCAGCCGGATAGCGGAGTTTCTTGACGCGCACGCGCAAGCGGTGGAAGGCGCCTTGATCGGTGAGTTCGACGCGCCTCACGCGTTTGCGCAGCTGGCGATGGCGGCGAGCAAGCAGCGCCGCGGCATAGTCGGGGAGCGGCGTTTCCCAGCACGGCGCCAAGGACGGCGACGGACGGCGCAGCCAAGGCGCCTCGTCGATCGCCGCCTCGATCGCGGCGAGGCTGGTCTTGATGCTGTCGCCCGGCGGCAGCGCCTGGCGGCGCGCCTCGCCGGCGAGGCGCTCAACCTCGCTCAGCGCTTCCTCCTCCGGCATGGCTTTGCGCACATCGGCCACGAGATGCGCGAGGAAGACATCCCATTCGCGGGCGCGGCCGAAGCGCTGGGCGACGGCGCGCAGGCCGTCGCTCAGAGCGCGCCGCTCGCCCTCGGGCAACGCGTCGCTGAAAGCGGAGAGGATCGAGCGCAGCCGCCGCACGCCAACGCGCAAACGGTGAACGGAGTCCCGACTGGACGCCTTTGCGGACGCGCCTTGCCCCTGCACAGCGCCGAGCGCCCCGGCCAGCATCTCCTGGAGCCCGTCGCCGACCGTCAGATCGGGCGTAAGGTGCAATACGCCAGCTTTCCGCAGCGCCGCGTCCATGATCACCGCTTGCTCGGCATCCGAGCTTTCGCGCCGGGCTGGGCCGACAGCGCCGTCATCGCCGTGCTGCGGCGCAAATTGGTTTCCGGGCGATATGGCGTCGTGCCATCGCCGCGGGCCATTGCAACCGGACCAGCCATCGGCCGCCGCGTCGACCCGCCATGCCCCCTCCGCTTCTTTCGCACACTCTTAGCCACAGCGCGGGTATTCGTGCAAGAGCCCTGCGCTTGCTTATTCCCCCTTTGACGCAGCGGCCCGACGCTTGCATGCTCAATTCGGCGCAGCGGCCGAGGAAAATCCATGAAGCCCGATATCGTCCTGACCGTACCGATCTATCCTACGGCGGTAGAGCAGCTCGACCAGAACTTCACCGTGCATCGCCTATGGCAGGCGAAGCACCGCTCCGCCTTCTTCGCCGAGATCAGGGACCGCGTGCGCGCCATCGCCACCGGCGCCTATCCGGTCGATGCCGAGCTGATGAGCGAGCTGCCCAAGACCGAGGTCATCGCCACGCAAAGCGTCGGCATCGACCACATCGATCTTGCCGCCGCCAAGAAGCGCGGCATCGCCGTCGCCAATACGCCGGATGTCCTGACGGAGGACGTCGCGGATATCGGCATGTCGCTGGTGCTCGCCGTGGCGCGACGGCTTGTCATCGCCGATCGCCACGTGCGCAGCGGCGCGTGGCTCAAGGGCAACCTGCCGCTCGCCAGCAAGGTCGGCGGGGCCACGATGGGCATATTGGGGCTGGGCCGCATCGGGCTCGCGATCGCCAAGCGCGCCGAGGCGTTCGGCATTACGGTCGTCTATTACGGGCCGCGCGAAAAGCCCGGCTTGCCCTATCGGCGTTACGCGAACCTGGCCGAGATGGCGGCGGCGGTCGACTATCTGATGGTGAGCTGCCCCGGCGGCGCGGCGACGCGCAACCTCGTCAATGCCGAGGTGCTGGCGGCGCTCGGGACCAAGGGCGTGGTGATCAACATCGCGCGCGGCTCGGTCATCGACGAGCCGGCGCTGGTGAAGACGCTGCAGGACGGCAAGCTGGGCGGGGCGGGGCTCGACGTCTTCGCCGACGAGCCGCGCGTGCCCGAAGCGCTCTTCGCCATGGAGAACGTGGTCCTGCTGCCGCACATAGGGAGCGCCACGCACGCGACCCGCGCCGCGATGGGCCAACTCGTCGTCGACAATCTCAAGGCTCATTTCGCGAGCAAGCCGCTTTTGACGCGCGTGGGCTGAGCGGGGCTGCGGCGTGTTTCGGAATGTAACGGCGGCTCTGGGCGCAAACACGGGCGCCGAGTTTCGCTCGGGGCCGCGAAAACAAGAAAATATCAAGCGCTGCGGAACCGTAACAATACGTAACCGTTTGTAAGGGCGAAGCAACGTCGCCGGACCCTAGAAGCAACGCCGCCGGACCCTAAAGGAGCGCGGCATAACCAAAGGAGATCAAGCACATGGCAAAAAAGACCGCCCCTGCCGCCCTGTCTGCCCTCGTGGCGGAGATCAGCGCCGGGGATGCGACTGCGGCGGAAATCGAGCGCTTCCTCGGCGGCGAGACGGATGGCGGCGTGTTGTTCCACGCCCTCTACGGCTCCGTCGCCGACGAGGCGATCCCGGAGCGGCTTCTCGCTGTCCTGCGCGACTGCCCGGACGAGTCCGAAATCGTCCCTTGCGCCGCCGCTTCGTAATGCCGGGGGGAACATCGCGGACTAACGCCCTGACGCGTTTGGGCTGGAGACGCGGGATAGAAATGCCCTGCCGCGCTTGACAAGCCTCGCATCCTCTCCGCAGAGTTGCCTCCACAAGCATAATCAGAACCTTCAGGGAGGCATTCAATGATAATGATGAAGAGGCTGTGTGCCGGCTTGGCCGGAGTATTGTCGCTGCTTGCGCTCTGGGCGGCCCCGGCCGCCGCCTGGAACCGCGGCCACGCCGAGATCTTCGCCGTCCTGCCGGCGGGTTCGACCGGACCGGAAGGTCTGACGGTCGGTCCGGACGGCAACGTCTATGTCACGACATTCGGGTTCAACAACAAGGGCGCCGTCACCGGGAATGGCCAACTATTCGTCTTCACGCCGGACGGCAATCTTCTGCGACAGGTCAGCGTGCAGAATTCGACGCCTCACCTTCTCGGGCTCAGGTTCAACCCGGTCACCGGCGACCTCATCGTCCTCGATTTCGGTGCCGGCAATGCGCTGAAGGTCGATCCCAAGACCGGCCGGTCGTCACTGTTCATGACCGCGAGCACAACCGGCGTGCCGGACCCAAAAACGCCGGGCACCGACCCGGCCAAAGCGGGCCTGAATGCGCTGACCTTCGATCGCACCGGCAATGCCTATATATCGGACTCCTTCCAGGGCATCATCTGGAAGGCGGGTGCCGGGGGAGGCGCGGGGCCACAACGCCTTGGCACGATTTGGATCGAGCATCCGCTGCTCACGACCGACGGCTTCCCGCCTTTCGGCGCCAATGGCGTTGATTTCACGAATGACGGCGGCACAATGCTGGTCGCCAACACCGGCAATGACACGATCATTGAGATAGCGGTGAGCCATGGGGTCGCCGGATCAGCCCAGGTGCTCGCCAACGCTGTCATCGCCGCCGACGGCATCGCCATCGACCACGACGACAACATCTGGGTAGCGTCCAATCAATCCGACGAGATGATCGTACTCGATCGCACCGGCAAGGTCATCGCCAAGCTCGGCGACTTCGGCGGCGTCACCGAGGACGGCGTGCCCAGGGGCCTGCTCTTCCCGGCGAGTCCGGCGTTCAGCTTGGATGGGAAGGTCCTCTATGTGACCGATCTCGCGCTCGACGTGCGCGTCCTCGGGTTGACCGAGGCGGTGGACTCCCAATGGGCGGCGCAGGTCCAACGCTACACAGTCTCCCGGATTCGTGCGCAAATCCCGCCGCTTCCCGATGGCGACGACGACTAGAAAGAGCTGGGGAGGGCGGCGGCACGTCGCCCTCCGCCGCTCAGAATTTCTCGTCGCCGCGCTGCCGGATCGGATCCGGGAAGTCGCGATAGAGCGCAAAGATCGCATCGCTGACCAGCGAATTGACGGCGAAGTGCAGCCCCTCGACCGGTTCGCCGCGGGATGCGACGCAGGCGAAGGCTTGGTCGAGCTGCTGCAAGTCGCGGATCTCGATCATCGCGTGAAAGTCGCCGAGCTCGCGCGGCGCCAGGCCAAGCTTACGCCGGGTCAGGCGCCAGCCGACGATGAGCCCTTGCTCTTTCATGTGTCCCAGATAGGCGCCCAGCCGGTCGCTGAGTTCGGTATCCCCGGCGCCAGGCTTGAGGTTGAACCAGATGTGATAGATGTCCACCGGCGCCCCCTTCTGGCATTTGGCGGCGCAGTCTATCCCCGCTGGGGCGGCGCCGCCGGGCGAGGCGGTAGAGGGGTCGGGCGGCGAGTGACAGCGCCGGTTGGGCGGCGACGATCTAGCGTCCTCGCCCGCCTTGTGTATGATCAGCGCCGGCAATCTTGCGGCAAGAGGCCCCGGAACGGGCCATGATTTTCGAACGGGAGGGGGAAACCTAATGAAGCGCCGTCAATTCATCAAAGCTGGTGGCATGGGGCTGGCGGCAACGGCGATTGCCGCGCCGGCGATCGCGCAATCGCAGCCCGAACTCAAATGGCGCATGGCCTGCAGCTGGCCCAAGAGCCTCGACACCATCTTCGGCGCCGCCGAGCATTTCTGTAATCGTGTGGCCGAGGCGACCGACAACAAGTTCCAGATCCGCGCCTTCGCCGGCGGCGAGATCGTGCCGGCGCTGCAGGTGCTCGACGCGGTGCAGAACAACACGGTCGAGATGGGCCACACCGCGAGCTACTACTATGTCGGCAAGGATCCGACCTTCAGCTTCGACTGCACGGTGCCCTTCGGCATGAACAAGCGCCAACAGGACGCCTGGATGACCCATGGCGGCGGCCTCCCGGCGCTGCGCGAATTCTTCAAGGACTACAACGTCTACAACCTCCCGGCCGCCAACACCGGCGCGCAGATGGGCGGCTGGTACCGCAAGGAGATCAAGACGGTCAAGGATCTCGAAGGCCTCAAGTTCCGCATTGCCGGGCTGGCCGGCGCCATCCTCACCAAGCTCGGCGTCGTGCCGCAGCAGATCGCCGGCGGCGACATCTATCCGGCGCTGGAGAAGGGCACTATCGACGCCGCCGAATGGGTCGGCCCCTACGACGACGAGAAGCTCGGCTTCTATAAGGTCGCGAAATACTACTATTATCCGGGCTGGTGGGAAGGTAACGCGCAGCTCTCGCTCTATGTGAACTTGGAGCAGTGGAACAAGCTGCCGAAGTCGTACCAGGCGATCATCACCGCGGCGGCCTACGAATCCAATATCTGGTGCACGTCGAAATACGACACCGACAATGTTGCGGCGCTGCGGCGGCTCATTGGCAACGGCACGCAGCTGCGGCCGTTCTCGCGCGAGATCCTCGATGCCTGCTACAACGCAACGCAGGAGTTCTATGCCGAGACATCCGCGAAGAACCCGAAATTCAAGAAGATCTACGATCCGTGGAAGAAGTTTCTCGAGGACGAGCACCAGTGGTTCCGAGTCGAGGAGCAGCAGTTCGACAACTACATGCTGTCGAAGAAGCCGACGTGACCGTTGGCTGCCCGAAGCGAAAAGCCCCGCGCCAGCGGGGCTTTTTGCGGTGAGCAGCTATTTGAACTGGAGCTGCGGAATCTCGTTGTCGCCGGGCACCTGAGGCACCTCGATCTGGATCTTGCTCGGATCGGTTTTCGGCCCGCTGTCAAGGCCGGCGAGGACCATCTGGGGAAACGCGATGACCAACCCGACCATGACGAGTTGGATAAGGACGAAGGGAATGACGCCCCAGTAGATCTGCGCCGTCGTCACCGGCGCCATCAGCTTGCCGGTGACGCGGTCGATCTGCTCGCGGCTGGGCGCCACGCTGCGCAGATAGAAGAGGGCGAAGCCGAACGGCGGATGCATGAACGAGGTCTGCATGTTCACGCCCAGCAGCACGCCGAACCAGATGAGGTCGATGCCGAGCTTCTCCGCCACCGGCCCGAGCAGCGGCACGATGATGAAGGCGAGCTCGAAGAAATCGAGGAAGAACGCCAGCACGAAGGTCATCGCGTTGACGACGATGAGAAAGCCGAGCTGGCCGCCGGGCAGGCTCGTCAGCAGGCGCTCGACCCAGAGATCGCCGTTGACGCCGCGGAACACCAGGCTGAACACGGTCGAGCCCACGAGAATGAAGATGACGAAGGAGGACAGCTTGGCCGTCGAATTCATCGCTTGCCGCAGCAGGCTCCAGTCGAGCCTGCGATTGGCCCAGGCGAGGAGGAGCGCCCCCGTGGCCCCCATGGCGCCGCCCTCGGTCGGCGTGGCGATGCCGAGGAAGATGGTGCCGAGAACGAGGAAGATGAGCGCGAGCGGCGGCATCATCACGATCACCACCTGCTGCGCCAGGCGGCTGAGCATATTCAGTTTGAGGTATCGATCGGCAAGGGCGACCATATAGGCGGCAAGGCCCGCCGCCGCCGCGGCCCAGATCACGTCGAGCCGATAGCCGAGGAGGTACCCTCCCGCCACGGCGGCGGCGACGGTGACGCCGAGCGAGAGGTAGCCGGTGTGACCATCGGCCTCGCGGATGGTGATGGCAGCGGGCGGCAGGGCCGGCGCCAGCTTCGGCTTGAACACCGTGACGGCGAACACGAACACGGCATAAAGCGCCGCGAGGCCGAAGCCCGGGATGAACGCGCCCTCGTACATGTCGCCGACGGAGCGCCCGAGCTGATCGGCCATGACGATCAGCACCAAGCTGGGCGGGATGATCTGCGCCAGCGTGCCCGAAGCGGCGATGACGCCGGCGGCGAGCCGGCGGTCGTAGCCGTAGCGCATCATGATCGGCAGCGAGATCAGGCCCATCGAGATGACGGAGGCGGCGACGACGCCGGTGGTGGCTGCGAGCAAGGCGCCGACAAAGACGACGGCATAGGCAAGCCCGCCGCGCACCGGCCCGAACAGCTGACCGACCGTCTCGAGCAAATCCTCGGCCATGCCGCTGCGCTCGAGGATGAGACCCATGAAGGTGAAGAAGGGGATGGCGAGCAGGGTGTCGTTGCGCATGATGCCGAAGACGCGCTCCGGCAGGGCCTGGAGCAGTTCCGGTCCAAGCAGGCCGTAATGGATGGCGAGCGCGCCGAAGGCCAAGCCGTTGGCCGCCAGCGAGAAGGCGACCGGGTAGCCGATCATTAGGAAAAGAACGAGTGCCGCAAACATCAGCGGCGCCATGTTGGCGATGATGAACTGGCTCATAGCGCCTGTTCCCTGGCCTCGGGCGGGATGTCGTCGCCCTCTTTGGCGGTGGGATCGGAGATCAGGCCGGCGAGGAAGGCCGCGCGCTTGATGATCTCGGAGATGCCCTGCAGCACCAGCAAGAAGAACCCGACAGGGATGAGCAGCTTCACCGGCCAGCGCAGCAACCCGCCGGCATCCGCCGAAAATTCATTGCGGAAGTAAGACTCCACGAACACTGGCCAGGACAGCCACATGATGATGATGGCCATCGGCAGCAGGAAGAAGATACCGCCCAGAAGATCGATCCAGGCGCGGGTCCGCGGCCGCAGTCGGCCGATGATGATGTCGATGCGGACATGCTCATTATTGAGCAGCGTGTAGCCGGCGCCGAGCAGGAACACAGCGGAGAAGAGGTACCATTGCAGCTCGAGCCAAGCATTCGAGCTCATGTCGAAGATGTAGCGCACCGTGGCGTTGCCTGAGCTCACGAGCACCATGACCAGGATCAGCCAATAGACGGTGCGGCCGACGCGATCGTTCAAAGCGTCGATCAGCGCGCTTATTCGCAAAAGGATAGTCACGGCCGCTCCCTGCGACGATTGTTCGCGTTGGCCCGGCGGGGCGGCGCAATATGACATGGCTGCCATGCGGGTGCTAGCTGTGGCAGGCGCCCTCGCGCCCAAATCGCCGCTTGGATCAGCCTGTGTTGGAAAAGGCGGCATCGGCGCGTTCTTGGGCATGATGGCGCCCTTATGCTGGATCACCACGCCGGCGAGGATATGCCCGGCGCGGGCGGCCTCCGTGGTCGGATGGCCGGCAAGCCGCGCGCCGTCAGGTATGCGGCGTTGAAGGCGTCGCCTGCGGCAGTCGTGTCGATGGGCGCAATACGCTGCGGCACCGGCACGAGCGTGCTGTCGCCGAGGATGCAGCTCGCGTTGCCGCGCTTGACGCAGACCTCCGTCTTGCGGGCGGCGTCGCGGGCGAGGGTGTCCGCAACGGTGGCGTCGCCCCAGAGGGCTTGCTCGTCCTCGAAGGTGGGCAATGCTAAGCCGACGATGTCGAGGAAAGGCGCGATGGCGGCGCGCGCCGCGGCGGCGTCGGTCCAGCCCGGACGGTAGTTGCTGTCGAAGACGACCAGCCGGCCGGCGCCCCGCGCCGCCGCCAACGCCGCACGGAAGCGCTCGCGCGCGGCGCCGTCGAGGATCGAGAGCGTGACGGCCGTGAAATAGAGCACGTCATAGGCCGAGAGCGCCGCCAGGAGCCGGTCGGCAGCAGGATCGCGGAACAGCTCGCGCGCGGCAGCGGCCGAGCGGTAGTAGAAGAAACGGCGCTCGCCCTCCGGGTCCGTGCGGATGAGGTAGAGGCCGGGCAGCTTCCCCGGCAGAAGCGCGACCGCGTCGGTGCCAATGCCTTCCTCGCGCCATAACTGGAGCATCGCGGCGCTATAGGGGTCGGTGCCGAGCGCGGTCACGTAGTCGACCGCCAGGCGCTCGCGCTGGTTGCAGCGCGCCATGTAGAGCGCCGTATTGAAGCTGTCGCCGGCGAACCCCAGCTCGAGCAGCCCTTCGTCGCGGTGCCTGAGCTCCAGCATGCACTCGCCGATCGCCGCCACACGCAGCATCTTGTCCTCTTGCCCGCCGCCTCGGTTTCACTACTCTCTCCGTTGCCGGGTCCGCCGCGCGGCGTCAAGGGGAAGGAGTGCCATGCACGAAATCTTCAGCGGCGTCGCCGTCATCCCGGTCCTCACCATCGCCCGCGCCGCCGATGCGCCGCCACTGGCCCTGGCGCTGCTTCGCGGCGGCTTGCGCGTCATCGAGGTGACCTTGCGCACGCCCGAGGCGCTTCCTGCCATCCGCGAGATCCGGCGGCGCGTCCCCGATGCCATCGTCGGCGCCGGCACGGTGCTGACCGGGGCCGACGTCACCCGCGCCACCGAGGCGGGCGCGCGCTTCCTGGTGAGCCCCGGCCTCACGCCCGAGCTGGCCAGCGCCGGCCGGGCCGGCGATCTGCCCTATCTGCCGGGTGCGGCCACGCCCTCCGAGGTGATGCTGGCGCGCGAGCTCGGCTTCTCGCTGCTCAAGTTCTTTCCCGCGGCGGCGCTGGGCGGCGTCGAGGTAATGCGCGCCTATGCCGCGGTCTTCGCCGGCGTCGCCTTCTGCCCGACCGGCGGGATCACGCCGGACAGCGCGGCGCAATATCTGGCACTGGCCAATGTGCCGCTGGTCGGCGGCAGCTGGATGGCGCCAGCGGACGCGGTGGCGGCCGGCGACTGGCAGCGCATCGAGGACCTCGCCCGCGATGCCGCCAAGCTGGGCCCGGCGCAGACGCGGTTCCGGTTCTAATACGTCGCCCGCCCGCCGGACACGTCGAACACGCCGCCCGTCGTGAAGGAGCACTCTTCCGAGGCGAGCCAGGCGATCATCGCCGCCATCTCCTCCACCGTGCCGAAGCGGCCCATCGGGATCTTCGACAGCATGTAGTCGATGTGCTGCTGCGTGATCTGGTCGAAGATCGCCGTCTTGACCGCCGCCGGCGTGATGCAGTTGACGCGCACGCCGGTCCGGGCGAGCTCCTTGCCCAGCGACTTGGTGAGCGAGATCACGCCAGCCTTGGCGGCGGAATAAGGCGCCGCGTTGGGATTGCCCTCCTTGCCGGCGATCGAGGCGATGTTGACGATGCGCCCGTAATTGCGCTTGACCATGCCGGGCACCACGGCGCGGCAGCACAGGAACACGCCGTTGAGGTCGACCTCGATCACCTTGCGCCAGGCGTCGACCGGATAGTCGGCGACGGTGGCGTTGGGGCCGGCGATGCCGGCGCTGGCGATCAGGATGTCGACCGGGCCGAGGCGGCGCTCGGTCTCGGCGAGCGCGGCGGCGACCGATTTCTCGTCGGTGACGTCGACGGTGCAGCCGATCGCGCCCTCGATGCGCCGCGCCGCCGCATCGGCGCCGTCGAGATCCCACAGCGCCACCTTGGCGCCAGAGCGGACGAAGCGCTCGGCGGTGGCGAGGCCGATGCCACGGGCGCCGCCGGTGATGATTGCGACGCGGTTCTTGAGGTCGATCTGGTTCATGTCCCGGGGTTCCTCGGCTTGTGGACGGCTGCGCCGCCTTTGTAAGATGCAGCAACTGCTACGGAGGGACATTCGACAAGCTGCCCGTCCCGCCGTCAACCCGCGACAAGTCCTTGGGAGGGAAACGATGCCGGACGACGCCGGAAAGAAGCCCTTGCGCAGTAGCCACTGGTTCGGCCATGCCGACCGCGACGGCTTCGCGCATCGCTCGTGGATGAAGAACCAGGGCCTGCCGCCCCATCTCTTCGACGGGCGGCCGGTGATCGGCATCTGCAACACCTGGTCCGAGCTCACCCCCTGCAACGCCCATTTTCGTCGCATCGCCGAGCATGTGAAGCGCGGCGTCTACGAGATGGGCGGGTTCCCGCTCGAATTCCCGGTGATGAGCCTGGGCGAGACCTTGATGCGCCCGACCACCATGCTGTTCCGCAACCTCGCCAGCATGGATGTCGAAGAATCGATCCGCGCCAATCCGATCGACGGCGTCGTGCTCTTGACCGGCTGCGACAAGACCACGCCGGCGCTGATGATGGGGGCGGCGAGCTGCGATCTCCCGACCATCGTCGTCTCCGGCGGGCCGATGCTCAACGGCAAGTTCCGCGGCCAGGACATCGGCTCCGGCACCAATGTCTGGTCGATGAGCGAGGATGTGCGGGCCGGCAAGATGTCGCTGGCCGATTTCATGGATGCCGAGGCCTGCATGTCGCGCTCGGCGGGACACTGCATGACCATGGGCACGGCCTCCACCATGGCCAGCATGGTCGAGGCGCTCGGCATGGGAATGCCGACCAACGCCGCCATCCCCGCGGTCGACAGCCGGCGCTATGTGCTGGCGCATATGGCGGGCCGGCGCGTTGTCGAGATGGTGCGCGAGGATCTGCGCATGTCGAAGGTGCTGACGCGCAAGGCCTTCGAGAACGCCATCCGCGTCAACGGCGCGATCGGCGGCTCGACCAACGCCGTGGTGCATCTCCTGGCGCTCGCCGGCCGAATCGGCGTCAAGCTCGAGCTGGGCGACTGGGACAAGCTTGGCCACGACATCCCGCTGCTCGTCAATTTGATGCCGTCGGGCCAGTTCCTGATGGAGGATTTTTACTATGCGGGCGGGTTGCCCGCCGTCCTCCGCGAGCTCGGCGACCTCATCCACCGCGATGCGCTCACGGTCAACGGCCGCACCATGGGCGAAAACAACGCCGAGGCGCCCTGCTACAACCGCGAGGTCATCGCCACGCTCAAATCGCCTTTCAAGCCGCGGGCCGGCATCGCCGTGCTGCGTGGCAATCTCTGCCCGGATGGCGCGGTGCTGAAGCCGTCGGCCGCGACGCCCAAGCTGATGAAGCACAAGGGCCCCGCCGTAGTGTTCGAGAGCATCGAGCATTTCAAGGAACAAGTGGATCGGCCCGACCTCGACATCGACGAGAATTCGGTGATGGTGCTGAAGGGGGCGGGGCCCAAGGGTTATCCGGGCTTCCCCGAGGTCGGCAACATGCCGATCCCGCAGAAGCTCCTGAAGAAAGGCATCACCGACGTGGTGCGCATCTCCGATGCGCGCATGAGCGGCACGGCCTACGGCACCGTCGTGCTGCACACCTCGCCCGAAGCGGCGGTGGGCGGCCCGCTGGCGCTGGTCAAGGACGGCGACATGATCGAACTCGATGTCGAGAAGCGGCGCCTCCATCTCGACGTGGCCGACGCCGAGCTGGCGAAGCGCCGACAGGCCTGGAAGCCGCCACAGAGCGACTATGACCGCGGCTACGCCAAGCTCTACATCGACCATGTCATGCAGGCGCATCAAGGCGCCGATCTCGACTTCCTCGTCGGCAAGAGCGGCGCCAAGGTGGCGCGCGAATCGCACTGAGGGGAGCCGGGGCAATTACGTCGTCTACGTTTTCGACGGCAAGTTCTACCGCTCCGGTGGGTGCTACGAGGTCGACGCCGAGTCCGCGAAGAAGTCCGCCAAGAAAGTGGTGTGCCAGTAACGCCGGGAGGGTCTGGCAATTCTGCCCGCTCTCGGTCATGCTGCGGGCGACAAGAAGGGCGGCCGGCACGGCTGCGGGCGTGGGAGGTAGCGTGTATGGCCGGCGTCGAGATTCGCGGCGTCAAGAAGTCCTTCGGGCTGGTGGATGTGATCCACGGCATCGATATCGACATCGGCGACGAGGAGTTCGTCGTGCTTGTCGGTCCGTCCGGCTGCGGCAAGTCGACATTGCTGCGCATGATCGCCGGGCTCGAGCACATCACCGGGGGTGAGATCGCGATCGGCGGCCGGGTGGTGAACCAGTTGCCGCCCAAAGAACGCGACATCGCCATGGTGTTCCAGAACTACGCGCTCTACCCGCACATGACCGTGCGCGACAACATGGCGTTCAGCCTGAAGTTGCGGAAGGCCGATCAAGCGACTATCGACTCCCGCGTGGAGCAGGCCGCGGATATTCTCGGCCTCCGGCCGTACCTCGAGCGCTATCCACGCCAGCTCTCGGGCGGCCAGCGCCAGCGCGTCGCGATGGGGCGCGCCATCGTGCGCGACCCGCAGGTCTTTCTCTTCGACGAACCGCTGTCCAATCTTGACGCTAAGCTGCGCGTGCAGATGCGCACCGAAATCAAGGCGCTGCATCAGCGGCTCAGAACCACCTCGGTCTATGTCACGCACGACCAGGTCGAGGCCATGACCATGGCCGACCGCATCGTCGTCATGCATGACGGGCGCGTCGAGCAGATCGGCACGCCGCTCGATCTCTATGACAATCCAGTCAATCTGTTCGTCGCCGGCTTCATCGGCTCGCCGGCGATGAATTTCATCAAGGGCCCGTTGCGGCGCGAGGGCGGGCGAGCGTGGGTCGAAGCGCCGGACGGCGTCAGGCTGCCGGCGCCGGGAAACCGCGGCGGCCGTGACGGGCAACCCGTCGTCTATGGCGTGCGGCCCGAGCATCTCGCCATCGCCAGCAACGGCGCAAACGGCGTGCCCGCGGTGGTGCAGGTCGTCGAGCCGACCGGGGCCGATACCTTCGTCTATACCACGCTCGCCGGCACCCAGGTCTGCGCCGTCTTCACCGAGCGGCACGATTTCCGCGCTGGCGAGTCCATCCAGCTGCAGCCGCAACTCGACGTCGTCCATCTGTTTGACGCTGGGAGCGGCCGGAAACTAGACTGAGGCCAACGAATTACGGGCGCGCTGCCGCTGCGCGGACCCCATAGCGAGGGAGAAAATACCGATGACGGATGTCAGCAGACGCGAAGTTTTGAAGGCCGGCGTGGCGGTCACCGCCGCGGCGGCAGGAGCGAGCCTCGTGCCGGCCGGCTCGGCACAGGCGCAGACGGCGTGGAAGAGCCAGCCGGAGAAGGGCGCGTCGATCCGCGTTCTGCGCTGGAAGCAGTTCGTTCAGGGCGACATCGACAACTGGACCGAGACGACCAAGAAATTCACCGAGCAGAGCGGGATCCCGGTGCGGGTGGACACCGAGAGCTGGGAGGACATCCGTCCCAAGGCGGCGGTCGCGGCCAATGTCGGCGCCGGGCCCGATCTCATCATCGGCACCAATGACGACCCGCACAAATTCCCGGACAAGCTGCTCGATATGACCGATCTCGCCGACTATCTCGGCGCCAAATACGGCGGCTGGTACGACGTCTGCAAGCGCTACGGCATGCGCGGCAACAAATGGATCGCGTTGCCGCAGGGCGGGCCGGGCGGCTGCCTCAATTACCGCATCAGCCATGTGAAGCAGGTCGGTTTCGAGGAATTCCCGAAGACCACCGCCGACTTCCTGAAGCTCTGCCAGGCGCTCAAGAAGAATGGCACGCCGCCCGGCTTCGCCCTCGGCCATGCCACCGGCGATGCGAATTCGTGGACGCATTGGCTACTCTGGTCGCATGGCGGCAAGATGGTCGACGACAAGAACAACGTCGTCATCAATTCGCCCGAGACCATCGCCGCGCTCGAATACGCCAAGCAAATGTACGAGACCTTCATCCCGGGTACGCTCTCCTGGCAGGATCCGAGCAACAACAAGGCGTTTCTCGCCGGCGAGATCAGCCTCACCAACAACGGCATCTCGATCTACTACGTAGCCAAGAACTCCAAGGACGAGGCGCAGCTCGCCATCGCCAAGGACATGGACCACGCCAAGCAATGGCCGATCGGCCCGGTCGGCAGGCGGACCGAGTTCCACCTGTTCCTGCAGGCCTACGCCTTCAAGTACACGAAATACCCGAACGCGGTGAAGGAGTACCTGCGCTTCATGTGGGAGAAGGAGCAGTACGAGCCGTGGCAGGCCGCCTCCAATGGCTACGTCACCCAGCCGCTCAAAGCCTACGAAACGAACCCAATCTGGACGGCCGATCCCAAGAACACGCCGTTCCGCGATACCATCGCTGGACAGCTCGACAACGGCTATTCCGGCACGCTCGGCGCGGCGTCGGCGGCTGTGATCGGCGATTTCGTGCTCGTCGACATGGTCGCGGAAGCGGCGACCGGCAACCGCACGCCCAAGGAAGCGGCCGAGCGCGCCGCCGAACGCGCGAAGCGTTACTACCAGTCGTGAAATCAAGCATCTGGCTGCCTCCAATGAGCTGCGGGCTTCCTCTCATCCTGATCCTCTCCCCGGCGACGCTGGGAGGGGACCCGCGTCAGCGGCAGGGTGAGGGGGCCGCAGGTCGACTTGCGGCGACCGAGCGGTAGATTAAGCATGGCCGTCCAAACCCAGCAGACCGCTCTCTCCGCCGCCCGGCGCTGGGTCCCGCGCTTCGGCGATGGGCGCCATCTGCTCGGCCTCATTTTCATGGTGCCGGCAGGCGTGATCCTGCTGCTGTTCCTGACTTATCCCTTGGGATTGGGACTGTGGCTCGGCCTCACCGACACGAACATCGGCGGCACCGGGCGCTTCGTCGGCCTAGCCAATTTCCGCTCGCTCCTGCACGATTCGGTATTCGGGCTGGTGGTGTTCAACACGATCCTCTACACCACTGTGGCAAGCGTCATCAAATTCGCTCTTGGTCTCTATCTTGCGCTGTTGCTCAACAATCGGCTGCCGTTCAAGTCGATCATCCGCGCGATCGTGCTGCTGCCCTTCGTCGTGCCGACGGTGCTGTCGGCAATTGCATTCTGGTGGCTTTATGATGCGCAGTTCTCGATCATTTCCTGGGTGCTGACCAAGCTCGGACTCATCAGCCATTACATCGACTTCCTCGGCGATCCCTGGAACGCGCGCTGGTCGCTGATCGCGGCCAATATCTGGCGCGGCATTCCCTTCGTCGCCATCACGCTGCTTGCCGGGCTGCAGACGATACCGCCCTCGCTCTACGAAGCGGCGACGCTCGACGGGGCGACGCCCTGGCAGAATTTCCGCTTCATCACTTTCCCCATGCTGACGCCGATTATCGCGGTGGTGATGACCTTCTCGGTGCTGATGACCTTCACCGATTTCCAGCTCGTCTATGCCATCACCAAAGGTGGGCCGGTCAACGCCACGCATCTCATGGCAACGCTGTCCTTTCAGCGCGCCATCACCGGCGGGCAACTCGGCGAAGGGGCCGCGATCGCCAATGCGATGATCCCGTTCCTGCTCGCCGCCATCCTCTTCAGCTATTTCGGCCTGCAGCGGCGCAAGTGGCAGGCCGGCGGGAGGGACTGAGGCGATGGCCAAGACCGGCGCAGAGATGGAAGGGATGGAATATCTGTCGTCGCTGCCGCGGCGGCTCGTCACCGTCTATCTGCCGCTGGCGATCCTGCTCTTCGTGCTGCTTTTCCCGTTCTATTGGATGACGACGACGGCGTTCAAGCCGGACGCCGAGCTATACAACTACGAGAAGTTCAACCCGTTCTGGGTGACGCATCCGACGCTCGACCACATCAAGAAGCTGCTGTTCGAGACGAGCTATCCCGATTGGATGCTCAACACCATCATCGTCTCCGTTGCCTCGACCTTTCTGTCGTTGTTCTGCGCGGTCTGCGCCGCCTACGCCATCGAGCGCTTGCGCTACAGCGGCTCGCAATATGTCGGTCTCGCCATCTTCCTCGCCTATCTCGTGCCGCCGAGCATCCTTTTCATCCCGCTCGCCACGATGGTCTTCCAGCTCGGCATGTTCGACAGCATCTGGGCGCTGATCCTGACATATCCGACCTTCCTGATCCCATTCTGCACCTGGTTGCTGATGGGCTATTTCCGCTCGATCCCTTACGAGCTCGAAGAATGCGCGCTGATCGACGGGGCGACGCGGCTGCAGATCCTGGTGAAGATCACGCTGCCGCTCGCCGTGCCTGGCCTCATCTCTGCCGGCATCTTCGCCTTCACGCTGTCATGGAACGAGTTCATCTATGCGCTCACCTTCATTTCGTCGTCGGAGAACAAGACGATCCCGGTCGGCGCGATCACCGAGCTGGTCGAAGGCGACGTCTATCACTGGGGCTCGCTGATGGCGGCGGCGCTGTTGGGTTCGGTGCCGGTGGTGGTGCTCTATTCCTTTTTCGTCGAGCACTATGTCTCGAGCCTCACCGGCGCGGTGAAGGAATAGCTCATCCCCTTGGCGCGACGGTGTCGGCGACGTAGGCGCCGCGCCGGCCCATGGGCTTTTTCGGCAGATCGGTCGTATCGCGCGCCGTCTGGTGCTCCATCTCCGCGTTAAGTTCGGCGCCGACCAGCACGGCATAGGCCGAGAGCCACAGCCACATCAGCAGCACCACGACCGCGCCCAGCGAGCCGTAGGTCTTGTTGTAGGTGGCGAATTTCTCGACATAGAGCGAGAACAGCGCTGAGCCGATGATCCACAGGATCGTGGCCGTCACGGCGCCCCAACTCACCCAGCTCCAGCGCGGCTCGTTGCGGCTCGGCGCGTAGCGGTAGACGACCGAGAGCCCGGTGGCGAACAGGATCGTGAGCACCGGCCAGCGGATCCAATCGACCAATTTCTTGCCGAAATCACCGAGCGGCAGCAATCCGACCACGGCGGGGATGATGGCGACGAGGATCAGCGACAGGATGCCGAACAGCACCGCAGCGACCGTGAGCAGCAGCGCCATGCCGTAATAGCGCAGCACGCCGCGCTTCTCGCGCTCGCCATAGGCGACATTGAGCGCCTGCATCAGCGCGCTGGTGCCGGAATTGGCGCTCCAGATGGCGAGCGCGAGGCTGACGACGAAGCTGACACCGAGGCTGGAGGAGCTGCCCTGCACGATCGTCGTGAGCTGGTCGGCGATCAGCTTGCGCGCCTCTTCCGGGATCATTCCTTCCATCGCCGCGACTTGCGCCTGGACTTGCGAGGGATCGAACACCAGCCCGTAGAGAGCGACGAGGGCCGTGAAGCCCGGCGCCAGCGAGAGCAGCCCATAAAAGGCGATGCCGGCCGCCATGAGCGAGACGTTGTCGCGGCCGATATCGGCGAACAGCCGCTTCAGGATATCCCACCATCCGGCAGCGGGGATCTGGTGCGGCTCGTCGGCGGCGCGTCCCATGCGATCATCGACCGCGCGATCCGCCCGTGCCGGGAGGCCGCGCCGATCGGCGGCAATGGCGTAGAGCGCGAGCGCCGCGGCGATCGCGACGCCGAGGATCGGCGCCTTGCGGTGGTCGGCCATGGCGCGCGCACTCCGGCTTGGTTGCTGCCTCACCAACAAACGGCGCGGCGGCGCGCGCCTGTTCGGGTTATCCACATGGCTGCCCTGCTCGGGAATTGATCGCGCCCTGGTGGAACCATTTTTCCGGGTATCGCGTTGATTTGGCCGACGGAGGCCCCCGGCCAAGAGGCGGCTCGTCATTCCCCCGAAGGAGAGACAAACCATGCAGTCTGCGACGATTCAGCTGAAGGCGCCGAGTCGGCCGGCCCGGCCGCTCGAGCGGCGGGGCCCCACGCCGATAGCCCGTCAGCGCAACTCATGGTTGTGGCGTTGGCTCGGCCGGCGCGAGCCGACCACCTATCAGCGCTGCCTCGCCATACACATTTATTTTGCCGGGCCGCGCAGCGCGCTGTCTTAGACCGCCCTCCGCATCAGGTGCTTCCCGCAGCCTCCGGGTCGGCCGACCCGCGGCGGTGACGAACCCGCCCGCGATGAGCGCCGCGAGCACGTCCCGGAAATGCGCGGCGGCTGCCGGACGACCTGCGCTCTCGAGCCAGTTCTGATCGAGGAAGGAGGCGAGGGCAGGATGGCCGAGCTCGGCCTCCCACAAGATCCCGAGCAGCGAGGCCATGGCCTCCTCGCGTTCGCGCGCCAAGCCGAAGAGGCGCGCCTCGCCAGCTGCCGCTGCGCGCTTTCCCGTCTCGGGTCCCGGGCCCAGACCGAAATCGATGCAGCGCCGGCGAGCGGGCGCCGCGAGCTGGAAATGCGCTGCCTCATGCAGCAGCACGAAAGCTTCCGTCTCACAGCGGGCACCGTGCCCATCCCAGCTGAAATCCGCCGATGGCGGGCCGGGCCGCAACGCCATGCCGAAATCCGCAAGGACGCGCAGCGCGTCGCGGTGATGCGCTGCAGCCGTCGCAGCTTGGGCGCGGGCAGCAGCGGCGGGCCGGGCGATGCGGTCGAAGATCGCGCGCGTGCTGTAGCCGCCGAGGGCCGCGGCGAAGCGGCCGAGCACCGCAGGCAGGCGGTCGTCGTCGATCGGGGTCAGAATCATGGCGCGCGCTTTCTCGATCCTGGCGCAGGATAGGAAAACTTGCTCCGCGATATAAAGGGAGGCCGCTCTCTCGTAGTGGCAGACCGTGCACCGGCGCGACGGGCGCGCCGCCGCGAACCTGACCGCGGTGGAGTGACCCTCGGCTGATCAGCGCGCGGGGAAGGGTAGCGACTCGGCAGCGTGGTAGCGCGTGCTCCGGTTCGCCGAATCGTCCTCGGTGCGCTTGGGCTCGGCGGCGGGCGCGGCTCGCGCAATGCTTTGCCCGACCAGGAAATCGGTGCTGCCCGCCTCTTGTCCGCGAGCCGCGACGGCCATCGCGCTGTCGCGGTCAGGGAGATTGAGCGAGCGCACCCAGTACAAGGTTCGGCCGCTCGTGCCGCGCATGGTCGAGACCGCGGTCTCGACGCCGCTGCGCGCCAACTGCTCCTGCAGCCGGGTCGCCTGCTGGCGATGCAGGAAGGCGCCGAACTGGACCCAGTAGCCCTGGCTCGCGCTCGGCGCCGGAGCGCGTGCAACGGCCTGAGCCGGCGGAACCACGCTGCGGTGAAGCAGCGTGCCGAGCTTGAGCGCCTGGCGCGCGTTCTCCGCCGCCGCTTTCGCCGCGCCGTGATCGAGCAGCAGCGACGAGCGCACGCGCAGGAGCGGCCGGCCATCGGGCGCATGAGTCGGCACGATGACCGTCTCGAGTCCATGATCGGCCAGCGCTTGCTGGAGGCGTTTGGCCGCGCGCGCGCCGGCATAGACGCCGTACTCCACCCAATATTGAGTTGCGGGTGTAGCGGTCTCACCGGGCTCTGCGGCCTTTGTCGCCCCGGGGCGCGACAGCATCGACCCTCGCGCCGGCGGCTCGGGCGCGACCTCGAGCAGCGCGGTCTGCGGCGGCGGCACCGCGGTCGGCGGCGACGAGGTGCCGCCATGCCACTCCGGCGACTCGACGCTGCGCGCCGGTGTCGCTGCAGGGACCGCGGCCGAGGCGGCGAGCGGATCATGCGTGTCGCTCGTCGCCACCATCGCGGCCGAGAGGATCGGCGCGGCGGCAGCGGTGGCGCTCGGCGACTCGGCGGCGAGCGGCGACGTCGGCGCGACCGACGAGTCGCGCGTGCGCTCGAGATAGATCGCCGTGCCCAAGCCGGCCAGCGTCACGAGCAAACTCAAGCTCAGCAACAGCGCGCTGAAAATGCGCGAGGTCCGGGACGGCTTCCGCGAA
>Ga0209647_1000114_pt1 | contig 69143 bp, 59 predicted proteins | sample GraSoi_2013_60cm_FD_185827 | JGI IMG/M metagenome (GOLD analysis project Ga0209647, IMG submission 185827) | Grasslands soil microbial communities from the Angelo Coastal Reserve, California, USA - Sample 9_17_2013_60cm (SPAdes) (version 2) | ecosystem: Environmental > Terrestrial > Soil >...
TGCCTTCGTATGTACGGCAGGGAACGCGGTTTCTGGATCTCGCGATCAAGATCGGAACCAAGATCGAAGAGTTAGCGGAAAAGCGCGCGGCGCAGGCGTTTGAGGAACTGGGGGAATACTGAGATTCAATTTGTCGATGCTTATCGTTCGCTTTTGCCGTGCGGGATGGGCGATCAGCGGTTTACTCGATTCCCAGTTGTTTGCGGGCTTCGGGGCTTAAGCGTTCGGGGGTCCATGGCGGTTCCCAGATTACGTTGACATTGGCATTGCGAACGCCGGGGAGTTGCTCGACGCGAGACTTGACCTGCGCGCTGATGTTGACGTGCTCGGGGCAGCCCTGGGCGGTGAGGGTCATATCGACGGTGACGTCCTGTTGACCTTCGGGGACATCGTCGAAGCGGATTTCATAGATCAGGCCGAGATCGACGATGTTGACGGGGATTTCGGGATCGTAGCACTGCTTGAGTGCGTTTAGAACGTCATCTTGGGCTATGGGCATGGATTTCCTTTAGGGCGCAGTGATCTTTGACGATGATCCTGAAAAGCTGATCTTGAAAAGCGATCTTCAAAAACTGGAATGCGCTTGCTCATATTCTATAGCGAATCCCGGCCTGCGGTGACCATCGGCAGCTGCCGAGGTGCGCTCGGCTTGGATGGGCGAGGCGCCCGTCCCCACACGAACCGTCCCCACACGAGAGGATACTGTTCATAGATCATGGCGATCGATCCGGAGTTTCAGAAAAAACTGCAAGTCATTCTGGCGGTTGCCATTGTGCTGGCGGGCGGGCGCGCGGCGTACATCGTATACGAGCGGCACGAAGCGATGAAGGAAGACGCGAAGCCCAGGCAGGAAACGGCGCTGAAGGCGGACTACTACGTCACGCCGAAGAGACTGCACGCTTATGATCTGAAATCGGCGCGCCAGTTGACCGAGCAGCCAGTCTGGGTGAAGTACGGCAATCAGCTCACGTACTATCCATACGATTTGCAGCGGCGCAAGACCGATTTCGGGCATGAGGCGGGGCTGTTGCTGCCCTTGGAGAAGCTTGCGATTCGGGATGTGGTGACTGACGTTGCCCCGCAGGCTCCGGGGAACAAGCAGGTGCTGGCATGCTTTTCGCTGGACGGCAAGAACTATGCGGTTCCGATTGGAGCGGAGAAGGGTAGCGACTTCAAGCTTCGCGCCGACGATATTTTCTTCCTCGAAGATCCGCACGACCTTTACAAGCACTGGCCCGCCGATGTCTGGAAGAAGATTGATGCCCATGAAGTGCAAAGTGGGATGAGCGAGTTACAGGCCAGCTTCGCGATTGGATTAGGCGTGCCGGAGGGTTCGGGCGATTATGGGTCGAGAACTCTGCACTACGCGAATGGGAGAAAGCCGTTGGTGATTACATTTCAGAACGACAAGGCGGTTGAGATCAAGCCGGGGTCGTAAGCGTACAATTCCGGACATGAAACGAGCGCTTGGCATTGTTTTTTCTTCTCTTCTATTTGGCCTCTTCAGTTTTTCTACGTTTTCCACGCCCAGTTTTGCAGCAAGTTTATCTGCGCCGCGCACTCTGCGCGTCGATTATTACCACACCGGAAACTCGCACGAGGAATGGTTCGGCCTGGATCGGGTGGTGCTGGAGCCGCTCGGGTGGCCGGGGAATTTGAACAAGTCGATCGATGAGAGTCAGTTGGGAGAGTATCTCTTTGAAGTGCGGGAGCGAAGCAGCGGGAAGTTGCTGTACTCGCGCGGATTCAATTCGGTATTCGGAGAGTGGAAGACGACGGAGGAGGCGCTCCACGGGAACCGGACGTTTTCGGAGTCGCTGCGCTTCCCGAGTCCTGAGGTGCCGGTGGAGGTGTCGCTGAAAGAGCGGGCTGGGAGCGGCTTGCACTGGAATGAAGTATGGAAGACGGTGGTCAATCCGAAGGACAAGTTTGTCGACCGGTCGCGTCCGCCTTCGCCGGGGGCGTTGATGGAATTACAGAAGATGGGGGATCCGGCGACGAAGGTGGACTTGCTGGTGCTTGGCGATGGCTACACGGTATTGGAGCGTCCGAAGTTTGAGCGAGACGCCCGGCGATTTGTGGAGGCGATATTTTCGACGTCGCCGTTTCGCGAGCACCGGAAAGACTTCAATGTGTGGGGACTGTGTCCGGCGGCGGAGGAGTCGGGCGTGTCGCGGCCTTCGAGCGGAATTTACCGGCGGTCGCCGGTGGGCGCTTCGTATGACACGTTCGGCACCGAGCGCTACGTGTTGACTACGGAGAACCGCGCGTTGCGGGACTTGGCATCGTTCGCGCCCTATGAGTTCATCGAAATCCTGGTAAACGGGGAGACTTATGGTGGCGGTGGGATCTTCAATCAGTACGCTACCGTGGCGATCGACAATCTGTGGGCGGGCTATGTGGGTGTTCATGAGTTCGGACACCAGTTCGCAGGGCTGGCGGATGAGTACTATACGTCGGATGTGGCGTATCTGCCGCCGGCGAATAAGTCGGAGCCTTGGGAGCCGAATGTGACCGCGTTGCTTGATCCGGCGAATTTGAAGTGGAAGGATCTGGTCGCGGCGGGGACCCCGGTGCCTACCCCGTGGGACAAGGAGGAGTTCGATCGGTTTGAGCGGGACATCCAGCGGCAGCGCCGGGAGCTGCGGGCGGCGGGGAAGCCGGAGGCGGAGATGGACGAACTTTTCCGTAGGGAGCGTGAGAAGGAAGACGCGATGCTTGGTTCGCAGAAATACGCGGGGAAAGTCGGAGCGTTCGAGGGCGCGAACTACGAGGCCAAGGGGTATTACCGTCCCGAGGTGGACTGCATCATGTTCACGCGGCATAAGACGTTTTGCGCGGTTTGCCGGCGGGCGATTGAGCGGGTGATTGGGATGTATGTGGGGTAGGGTTGCTCACCGCAGAGATGCAGAGGCGCCGGGAAGGGCTTTAGGGGCTGCGGAAAAAGCATCTGGCGTACGCAGTCTGACTTCAGCGACTGAAGCCGGCACTGAAAACAAGCTTCTTATCGCAGCGGTAAACCGCTGCGCACCCAAAATCAAGTGCAATATTGAGTTTTTCCGCACGCTGTTTAAGAGGTGCTTAGGCGACTGCGGACGAAGTCTACGACTTCTGACGTCACGTAGGTTGGCGGATGGATCGGGAATATGGGGCGGTCTATTACGGGTTTCAGCGAGACGTGTTCCCAGGCTGGGCCTTTGACGTTTTCGACGGAGTGCAGGAGGACAGCGTCGGCGCGGTCGAGAAAAGTTTGTGCGGAGGCCTTGAAATCGGCGGTGGCTGGATCCAGAACGGTCAGATAGAGATCCGGTTTCAGGAAGCGCAGGATACTGTTCGATTCGATGATGGCGTTTTGTGTGGTGGCGAGTAGCTTGCGGATGCGGGGCATGGCTTCTGCGAGGTGCCCCTGCTCGGTGCGGACCCACCAGGAATGATCGGCTCCGGCTACCAGGAACCGCGACGTATCGGATTCACCGGAGCGGTCTCTTTCTTCTGATACAGCAAAGGAATGATCGGCGGTGGCACAGTCGCAGGCCTCGCCGTTGGCGGAACAGACGCCGTGTCCGTATTGCGTGATTTTGAGAGCGGTCCAGTGAAAAGCGGGCAGGGCGGCGATGAGGCCGGCAACGACGCTGGTCTTGCCGACGCTGCGGGTGTGTCCGCCGATGACTAGGATGGGCATGGAAAGGCAGGTCTCAGGTCTCAGGTTTCAGGTGCCAGGTTTCAGTTCTCAGTTCTCAGTTCTCAGTTCTCAGTTCTCAGTTCTCCGGCGTTAGATGCGCTCAGTCACATCTCCAGCCAGACAAGGCTCAGCGGTGCTTCTTGGCTGACCGCGAAATAAACGCTAGCTCTTTAAGATACTCCTTCACTGGGCGGGCGGGAGTGCCCCAGAAGACGATGCCTTTTCCGCGCAGGATTTTCTTTGGCAGGATTCCGCATTGGCCTCCTAACATGGCTCCGGCTTCGACGCGGGCGTGATCGCCTATGCCTACTTGTCCGCCCATGATGACATTGTCTTCGATGGTGACGCTGCCGGAGAGGCCGGTTTGTGCGGCTATGACTACGTCCTGACCGATCTGGACGTTGTGTCCGATGTGCACCAGATTGTCGATCTTTGTGCCGCGGCGGATGCGGGTTTCGTCGAGCGCGCCGCGGTCGATGGTGGAGTTGGCGCCGATTTCTACATCGTCTTCAATGACCAGGCGCCCGACTTGAGGGGATTGCTCGTAGCGTCCGGTTTGGGAATCGCGGACGTAGCCGAAGCCTTCGCTACCCAGGATGGCGCCAGCCTGAACGATGACGCGGTCGCCTAGAGTAGTGCCGGGGTAAATGGTGACGTTCGGATCGATGCGGCAATGGCTTCCGATCTTCACTGGGTCGCCCGCACCGTCGCCGATTACCGAACCGGGGCCGATGGTCGTTTCGTCGCCGATCTTGACGTGTTCGCCTAGAACCGCGCGCGGGCCGATGGCTACGTTCTTGCCAATCCTGGCGGAAGGAGGAACGATGGCGGCGGGATGGACGACGCGATTGCGGTCGGGGTCGCAGAGCAACTTCGCGGCTCGGGCGAAGGTGAGACGGGGCTGGGGGGAAATCAGAATCGGCTTGGAGGCTTTGTTGCCCGCGGCGAAGTCTCCGGCGATTACGGCGGCGGCGGATGAGCGGAGTGCGGCGTCAAGGTGTTGGACGTCCTCCACGAAGACCAGGCTATGGCTTGTCGCGGATTGCAGGCTGGAGACCTGGGTCGCGGTGATGGAGCCTTCTCCGAGGAGACGGCAGTCTAGCTTCTCGGCTAGGTCGCGTAGAGTTTGCTTCATGGTTGTCTATTGTCGCTTTCCTGGGCGGGTGTGTACAACGCTGGGATGAAAATGAGAAGGCAGATTGCGAAGTGAAATCCAGAAAAAGCGCAACCACAGGGGCACGGGGGACCACGGGGACCACCCACAGGGGAGGGCACGACTTCAGAGGTTGCGGTGTTCCGGGTCGCAGTCTGACCTCAGCGGCTAGCCCAAAATTAAGTGCAAGCTCGACTTAGTAGAGCGGCGGCTGGGCTTCTGGGCGCGTTTTCCAGCGGCGGTGGACCCAGAGCCACTGGTCGGGATATTGGCGGATGAAGTTTTCGATGACTTTGGTGAATTTTGCGGTGTTGGCTACGATGTCGGCCTGGTCATCGCCAGTGCGGATTAACTCTACGGCGGGATCGAAACGCAGGATGTATTTGCGCAGTTTCGAATCCCATACGGTAAAGCCGGGGACTACGGCGGCGTCGGTGCGCAGGGCAATACGGGCGAGGCCGCTGGCGGTGCAGGCGGGGATGCCGAAGAAATCCACGAAGACGCCTTGGGGCGGGGTCATGTTGGTGTCCATGAGAATGCCGACGGTTTCGCCGGCTTTCATGGCGGAGAGCAGGCCGCGGACGAAATCGTCTTTGTCGACGGTGCGGTTGCCGTGCAGGGTGCGGTAGCGCTGGATGAAGGCGTCGACGTAGGGATTGTCGAGGGAGCGCATGACGATGGACAGAGGATGGCCGTGCAGAGAGTGAGCGAAGGCGGAGAGCTCCCAGGCTCCGAGGTGGCCAGTGAGAAAAAGAACTCCCTTGCCGCGGGCATAAGCGCGTTCGAAGTTTTGAAAGCCGTCATAGACGATCACTTGGGAGACATTTTCGCGAGTGTAGCGAGGGAAGAGGCAGACTTCAGCGAGCTGGCGTCCGAGAGAGATGAATTCGCCGCGGAGAAGGCGGCGGCGCTCGCGCTGCGACATTTCGGGGAAGGCGAGAGCGAGATTGCGCAGTCCGACGCGGCGCAGGCGTCCGTGCACGGCGTAGATGGTTAATCCGAATGTGATCCCGATGGCGCGCGCTACGGGACGGGGGAGCAATCCCAGAATCTTTACCCAGGGCCAGACTAGAGCGTACTCAAGGCGTTCTCGCACGGTTGGTGGTTCTCAGTTCCCGGTTCTCAGTTCTCAGTGACTGAATTGAAGACTGAGAACTGAGAACCGGGAACTGAGAACTGATTATTTTGACGCCTGCTGCGCCCACTTGGCCAGCGTGCTCAAGAAGGGGTAAGCGTTTTTGGGAGCTTCGATCTCTCCCGTAAGAGAAGTCTTGAAGGGCACCATGCGGCCGTAGAAATCGCGGGTGCTGTCCTTGTCCTGCTTGATGACGGCGCCGGAGAGTTCGAGTCCGGCGAAAAGGCCACGGGAACGGGAATAGGTCAAAACCTGCGCCCTCAACTTCCAATCGGTATCGGCGGCGGCGTGGCGTCCAACGGGACCGGCGGCGGCGCTGGCATCGGCACCGAGCTTGAATTGACTGGAAAGCAGGTGATCCATGCCGCCCTTGTTCATGATCAGCATGACGAGGTCGGTCGCCTGGCCACCGATCTGCAAGCCGAAACTGCCGCCGCCGATGGTAAAGAAAGCGGGCGCGCTCCAGCCTTTGGGAGTGCGGCAACTGGCGACGCCTCTGCCATAACGGCCGCCAAAGACGAAGCCTCCGTTGAGCAGCGACGGAACGACGGCCACGCATTCGGCTGATCCGAGCACTTCTTCAGGGATACGCTGGTCGGGGGCGGCCTGGATTTCATCGAGCACCGTGCCGGCGGATTCGACGCGTCCGGATGCTTTCGTTTTGGACTCGGCGGGCTTGGTGTCCTCATCCGCGGAAAGGATGGGGGTCAGACAACAAACGAGCAACAGCAGAACGAGGGAGCGTCGCATTATGCCTCACTTGGGAGATAAGAGTCTGAATAGAGTCATTGAATCATTGAGGTATTGAATCATTAAAACCTTCAATGATTCAATATTCCATCGTTGATTCTCTGATTCTATTGGATGCGAGCCGCGAAGTGGGGGTTATCGTGGGTGATCAGGGTGGGCATCGTCCTTGGTTGCGGTCGAAGAGAAAGGGCTTGAACCACGGGGGGCACAGAGGTACACAGGGGAGAACGGGGGGGAACCTTGAAATGCGCAGTGCCGGGTTTCGAATCGGCAGACTCTTTTTAGTGTGGGCAAAAAAATGCGGGGCTGGAAGCGGCGACCCTAATCTCCGCTTTCAACCCCGTCTCCCAGGTTCTGTGGTAGGTGAGGCGAGTATGCGGCAGGTGGCGAAAGGGGACAAGATTACGAGGGTCACTGTACGTTGGTAACCGAAGGGCAGCTTTCAGGTTTCAGCCATCAGCCATCAGCCATAGCCATCAGTAAAACCCTGAGTCTTGGAGCTCGACGAGGACGGAAGCGGCCGACCGGGCGTGCCTCACAAGAAAGCCGGCCTTGGGGGCCGGCTGTGCCAAGCGGTGATCTATCGAACCTGACTCATCAAAACGTAAGACTACTTCGCTGTTACCAGCGAATGGGTGATGGCATGGACGGAGAGGGCGATGCGGTTCTGCACGCCTACTTTGCGCATCAGTTTTGCTACGTGAGCTTTTACGGTGCGCTCTTCTATGCCCAGGGCGGAGCCGATTTCTTTGTTGGAACGGCCGGCTACCAGCATCTCGAGAACTTCCTTCTCGCGGTCGGTAAAGGTGATCCGGCCGGCGGGGAAGATGCGGCCGGGGGATGCGCTGACACGTTCGATGAAAGTCGAGAGTACGCGGCGCGGAGCCCATACTGAGCCTTGATGCACGATGCGGAGAGCTTGTATGAACTCGGCGGGTGAGGCTGCCTCATCCACGTAGCCTTTGGCGCCGGCGGCGATGGCTTTGAGGACACTTTCATCGTCCATGCCGGAACCGGTTACGATGATGCGGAGGTCGGGCCGGATGGCTTTCATGCTGGCCATGATGTCGTACAGATTCTGGCCGCCGCGATTGCCCAGCAGTACCAGATCGATGGCTTGCAACTGGCTAAGGTCGGCCAGCGAGGCGGAGACCAACTCCAGATCAGGTTCGGTATCAAAGAGGGCCCGGAATCCCACAAATCGCAATGGATCGCTCTCCACTACGGCAATACGTATCAGCGGCTTTCTGGCGACGGCAGCTTTCATCAAGGTTTCCCTGTTAGGATTGCATCCTGTTTAAGCTTGCCTGAACCAGCTAAAAATTGGAACGGTTGGTGATCGAGACAAATTACGGGGGTAACCCCCCAAATCAGGCCTGGAGGAGGATCTTGCGGTGAAGCGAAAGCGGATACAGCGGCATTTTGCGGGGATTCTGGCAGTCGGCATGATGGGGGCGGGGCTGCTGGTGGCGCAGGCTCAATCTTCATCGCCAACGACAGCGCAACCTTCAGGAACCTATCAGCCGAAGTTTCCGGGCGATCCGGCGCGATCGGAATCGGAAGCGCAGGCGCTCGGCTACATGCGGGTGGTGCTCCGGGCGGAGCGCGAATACAAGAAACGGCATAACAAATACGCAGATTCGATGGCATCTCTGGCGGGGACGGGATCGTTCACCAAGCGCATGGCGCACTCGGCCGAGCGCGGAGATTACACGGCCAGCTTCCGTCCCAATCATGATGGTTCGAATCATGACGGTTTCGTGCTTACGATGACGCCCAAGCAGATGGACAGCGAACATCGCTCGTTCTATGCGGAAGAGGATGGGGTAATTCATGGGGACGATAAGAAGGCTGCGGATCTGAATTCGCCGAAAGTTAAGTGAGATCGTAGTGTCGTCGCGCTGCTGGTAGAGGCGTCCCAGCCCGCGTAACTATCGAAGGACGGGCGAGGACGCCCGACTCTTCACATCAGTCTTTTGGACTGTGGGGGCCGTCGTCGCGGTCGGAGCGAGTGGGTTGGGGCTGTACGGTGGGAATCTGATCGGCGATTCGGCGGACCGGGAGTGGGCCGTCGTCGGCGCCGTGGCGTCCCAATTCCTTCACGATGTTGTCGTGGTCGCGCGCACCGTAGTCGCGTGCGAAGCGGGTAAGGGCCTCGGTCAGAATGTCGTGGTGGTGTACGTTCTCCAAACCCGGCTCACGGGTGATATTCAGCCACAAGCGATGAAGGAGTGCGACGTCCTCATTTTTCATGGTGGGCGTGTGAGGACCGATGCGGAAGGTGTCGACGATGCCTCCGGGCTGAACGATCTGCAGTACAAACTGCTTTTTGGGCTCCGGTATCGCCTCCCATGCGGTGCCGAGTGCGAACGCCTGCTCGGCGGCAGTGGTCTTGCTGGAGATGCCAGCGGCGACAGCGGAAGACTCCAGGTTGTGTGCGGTCTGGGCGATGGCCGACCAGGGGTCACGAGCCGGGACTACCAGGAGCGAGATCTTCTTGCCGACACTTTCGGCGACAGAGACGGCGCGCGTGAACAGGGTTTGCTCGTAGTCGCTGAAAACCTGTTCGCTGGAGAGACCGTAGGCGGCGGTCCCGAACTGGCTGACGCGTGCGGTCATGACGACCACGTCCTGTTCGCGCGTGTCGGTATGCTCCAGCACCCAGCGGAGGTGATTCAGAGTGTTGTAGTCGCGGACGGGCACCAGCACGTTGCCGGGGCGAATGCCGAGAGATCCGCGGTCGACCGTGTCGCTCTGCAGCAATTGGAAGTGATCCTTCATCTGCTCTTTGGCGAGAGCGTGCTTTTTCCGGTTCACGCGTTCGGAAACCGTGAAGATCACGAAAAAAACGACCGAGAAGGAAACACCCGCAACGGTAGCAACGGATTTGGTGGCCAGGTTCACGAGTGCCGTCGAGAGTAGAACGAGCATGACCGAAAACAGACCGATAGGTATTTCGGTTCCGGCAATGGTGATGTTCGGGGGAACCTTCCACCCGCGCTCACCCTTGTACTTGAAGCGCAGGACGAGCATGGAGAGACTGTTGAACGTGAAACTCCAAATCACGCCGAAGGCATACGCTTCACCGAGGACATAGACGTCGCCGTGACTCGCCAGGATGGTGAGGATCTGGAGCACAACGACCATGTTGATGATGCGGGAGCTCGTTCCATACTTGCGGTGGGGAACACGGAACCAATCGGCGAGGACGCCATCTTCGGAAACGCGGTTCAGGACGCCATTGGAGCCAATAATTGCGGTGTTGACAGCGCCCGAGAGAATGAGGAACCCGACCACGACGACAAAGGCGCGGAAGACCAGGCGCAGGATGAGAGGCCCCCACATGTACATGGCGAGGCCGGAGATCAGATTGTCTTTATAAACAGGAACCCGGACCGCGTCCGGAATGAGCATGACCGACAAGAGCGCGGACAGTCCGGTGAAAACGAAGCTGTAGATAGCGATGACGATCGCGGCTTTTTTCAGGTTCTTGAGTTTGGGATGAGCAAGTTCACGATTGACCTGGGCGAGCGATTCTTCGCCGCTCATGGCAAGGACCGAGTGGCCGAAGGCGATCAGGATTCCCAGCAATCCGAACATCTTCGCAATATCCTGCTCGGGAAAACTGTGACTGAGAAATCCGAGAGACTCCCTGGAGAAGTGAAGGTTCTGAGGAGTGGGCAGCGGAACGGGATTGTATCCCGCCTTGAGCAGGGTAAACACTGACCAAGCCATCAAGATGACCACCATCACGGTGGTGATCTGCATGACGCGGAGAGCTTTCTCGCTGGACTCCTGGATGCCCTTGGTGTTCTCCCGCCAGTAATAGATCGTGACGGCTAGAGCGATTACAACGGACGTCAAGTTGACGTTGAGGTGGGGAGTGCCATGGAAAATGTTGTGGACGGCGCCAGGAATCCAGCCGTGCACGTCGGCGGTGATAAAGGTTTCGTTGACCAGGCCCACGATGTACTGGCCGGCCGACACTCCGGATATGGGGCCAGTGAGGATGTAATCGAACATCAGGGCGGAGACACTGAGCTTGGCCAGGGTGCCGCCTAAGGCTTCTTTCACAACCTTGTAGACACCGCCGCGGACGAACATCGAGCAGCTTTCGACGTACACGGCCCGCACCGCGAATGAAAACAGCATGACCGCCACGATGAACCAGGGAGCGGACTTGCCGACTGCCTGCTCGGCGATTCCACAGGCATAAAAGGCGGATGAGGCAAGGTCGTTCAGCACAATGGCGGCGGCCCGCCAGTAAGAGATGAACGTGAGCATCACCGAGGTGGCTACGACGATGCGAACACGATTCGACGGAGATGTAGGCCCGAACGAGGACATGGCGAGCTAGGAGTGGTTCTGTTCCTCCCGGCCAAAAAGCAGCTGGAGGTCTTCAATCCCGCTTAGAACCAGGACGACAACGGAACCCATAGCGCCGATGGCCAACGTGGTTTCGAGAATGCGCACCAGCACCGTGATGATGATCGGACCCATAAGTAGATTGTGAACAGACCATGTTATTTGAAATGAGGCGGCTTGACCAATTCGAAGATTGGGACAGAGTGATTCGCGGTTTGAAAGTTTAGGGCTGCATTCGCCAAGGCTGCATTCGGTAGGATGATCGCGGCTAGATCAGAATCTTCACCACAGGGAACACAGAGGAACACAGGAGAAGGCCTGAGTTTTGCGTGTGTTCCTCTCGTGCGGGGACCTCTAAACCGCAGAGGCGTCATTCTTTCGGACAGTGCAAGCGACTTTGCTATGCTGACGTGTGCGACGAATCCCTTCCAGTGCGTGGCGACTGGCGGTGTTGTCAGCCGTGCTGCAGATCGTCATTTTTCCGCTTTCGAATCTCCACTGGTTGTCGTGGATCGCGGCGGCGCCGTTGATCGTCGCGATCTTGCGGGCGCGCTCTCCGGAGACACTGCAACTGCAACTTGAGGATCAGGGGCGTTTGCTGCCCGCCACCCCGTGGCAGGGGTTTGTACTGGGCTATGTGTGCGGGATCCTCTGGTTTGCCGGAACGTGCTATTGGATCTTTGACACCATGCACCGCTACGGCGGGCTGCCGCTTCCGGTGGCCGCACTGACGCTGATCCTGTTCTGCATGTATGTCGGGCTGTATCACGGGATGTTCGGACTGCTGCTGGCCCTGGTTGTTGGATCCACGGTTGGCGGACAAAAGACTGGGGTATTGGGGGCGTCGATCCGGCGCACTCTTGTGGCAGCTCCATTTCTTTGGGTTGCGGTGGAACTTGCCCGGACGCGGATTACCGCGTTCCCCTGGGAGCTTCTGGGCTACGCGCAGACCGGGAATTTTGCGCTCACGCGGATCGCGACATTCACCGGTGTTTACGGGCTCTCGTTTGAAATCATGCTGGTAAACAGCGTGTTCGCGGCTGCTTTTTTGGCCGCGAAGAAGCGGCGGAAGGCGCTGCTGGTGGCGGCGTGCGCGGCGGTGGTGATCCTGCAGACGGGGCAGTGGCTGGCGCCTCCTCCGGTGGCGGCGGATCACACGGCACTTTTGGTGCAGCCGGATATTCCGATTCAGACCGGGGAGGTTTGGACGAAGGAATATTTTCAGGACACGCTGCGGGACTTGACGGCGATTAGTTTGCATCCCACAGGAGAAAAAGCCGGGCAGCGGTATGACTTGATTGTGTGGCCCGAGTCGCCTTCGCCGTTTTACACGAACGATCCCATGTTTCGAGATGCCGTGAGTGAACTGGCCCGGGAGTCGAGAACCTGGGTGGTGGCGGGCTCGATTGGCATCACACCGGCAATGGACGCCACTATGAAGGACACTATGCACGGCACTATGTCCACGACTATGAACAGCGGCGGTGAGAGCTCGCAGATTTTCAACTCCGCGGCGCTGGTCAATCCTCATGGTGAGTGGGTTGGACGGTATGACAAAGTGCATCTCGTGCCCTTTGGTGAATATTTGCCGTTTCCGCAGGTGTTTGCGTTTGCAGGAGGGCTGACCAAAGAAGTGGGAGAGTTTCAACGAGGCGGGTCGCGAGCGCCACTGGACGCCGGGGGCCAGCGGCTTGGGATGTTTATCTGCTATGAATCGATTTTTCCTGACGAAGTGCGACGGGGACCGCTGCAGGGGGCGCAGGTTCTGGTGAACATTTCTAACGACGGCTGGTACGGCGACAGCGGCGCCTGGAAGCAACACCTGCAGCAGACACAGATGCGGGCGATCGAGAATGGGCGGTGGCTGCTGGCGGCGACAAATACGGGGATGACGGCATCGGTCGATCCGTATGGACGGATCGTGGCGGCAACTCCGCGCAAGGTCCGCACGGCGCTGGCGGCGCCTTATGCGCTCGGTTCGAGTACCAGCTTTTACACTCGGCACGGCGATTGGTTCGCATATCTGTGTGCGATAATTTCAGCGGGTGCGCTAGTGATGCGTTGTGTGGGTCATGGTGCGAACGATAAGGATCTGGTGGTTAGTCGTTAGTCGGTAGTCGCTGGCAAGAAACCGCGGACGAACGACTAGCGACTAACGGCTGGCCGAGAAAACAACCTGAGTGATAAGCAATGCTTGATGAACTGGAACAGCAATACACTTCTTTAAAGACCAAGGTTCACGACCTGCGGGAGTATCTTTGACGCCGGGAAGCTGCGCCAGCAGTTTGCCGAAATCGAAAAGCAGGCGTCGGATCCCAATCTGTGGTCGAATCCTGAAAAATCTCAGCAAGTAATGCGCGAGCGGAAGCGCCTGGAAAGTGCGTTGTCGCTGGAAAGCGATTTGGCGCGCCGAACCGGCGACATTGCGGCGTATTTCGATCTGGCCGGCGAAGGTGAGAATGTCACCACCGACCTGCAGCGGGAGTTGGATGCTCTGCGCGAACTGGTGGATCGTGTTGAAATCGAAACGCTGCTTTCGGGCGAAAACGACGGCCTGAATGCGATCATGACGATTCATCCCGGCGCGGGTGGAACCGAGTCGCAGGACTGGGCGGAGATGCTGCTGCGAATGTATCTGCGCTGGGCGGAGCGGCAGGGATTCAAGACGGAGATGTACGACTATCAGCCCGGAGAAGAAGCGGGAATTAAGTCCGCAACATTTTCAGTGATTGGCCAATATGCGTTCGGCTATCTGACCAGCGAGATTGGCGTGCACCGGTTGGTGCGAATCTCACCCTTCGATCAGGCAAAGCGGCGGCATACGTCATTTGCCAGCGTGTACGTTTCGCCTGAGATCGACGACAGCATTGAGGTCAATATTAAGCCGGATGACATCCGGATCGACACGTACCGTTCGAGCGGCAAGGGTGGGCAGCACGTCAATACAACCGATTCGGCGGTGAGGATCACGCACATCCCGACGGGCCTGGTAGCCAATTGCCAGAATGAGCGCTCGCAGCATAAGAACAAGGAGAAGGCGATGAGTATGCTGCGCTCGAAAATTTACGAATTCGAACTGGAGAAAAAGCGCGAGGTCACGAAAAAGATCGAGGATTCGAAACTGGATATTAATTTCGGTTCACAGATCCGGTCGTACGTGCTGCAACCTTACCGGATGATCAAGGATCACCGGACGAAACTGGAGATCGGCGATGTGGATCGTGTGCTGGATGGCGATCTGCGGCCGTTGATGCAGGCTTATCTGCGGATGCGGCGGGGCGAGAAGAAGGCTTAGCGCACCCTGAATTGTGATACTGGATAGGGCGGAATCTTTACCACAGGGGACACAGGGGGACACAGGGATACACCGAGGTATAGAGGGGAGCCCGCTGGTCGTTGCGAGTGGCAGTTCTTTATGAAGGGCAGGAAGAATTTGTCGAAGGCACCGAAGCTCGGACCCGGCCTGCAGCGCGCTTTCCGCTATGCGGCGGAGAAGCACGCCGGACAGACGCGGAAGCAGACGGCGGTGCCTTATCTCTCGCATCTGATGGCGGTGGCTTCGCTCGTGCTTGAAGCGGGCGGTGACGAGGATATGGCGATCGCGGCGCTGCTGCATGATGTGGTGGAAGATTGCGGCGGCATGCCGAGGCTGCGGGAAGTCCGCAAGCAGTTTGGTCGGCGGGTAGCGAAGATCGTGGAGGGTTGTACGGATGCGTTCGTTGAACCAAAGCCGGAGTGGACGGAGCGGAAGAAAAACTATCTGCGCGAAGTGAAGCATGCTGATGCGGAGACGCGGCTGGTGTCGGCCGCGGACAAGCTGCATAACGTCCGAGCGATTCTGGCGGACTATCGGCGAGACGGCGAATCCATCTGGAAGCGGTTCGCGGGGAAAAAGGAAGGCACGCTCTGGTACTATCGCGCGTTGAGCAACGAATATCGGCGGCGGAACCCAAACCGCATTACTCCTGAACTCGAGATTGCAGTCGGGGAATTGGAGCGGGCGGTGGGCCGGAAACCGCAATCTGAGAAAGAGCCCGCGAAGAAAAAAGCCGCAGCCAGTTCCGGGAGATGAATGATGTCCCAAATGCTTGATATGATCCGCAATTCGCAGGTGCCGTCGAACCTTATGCAATCGGCGGCGCGCGGAGCCCTCTCGGTGACGTCTGAGGAGACGATCGAGATCCTTGTCTATCTGGCGCTCCATCACAAATTGTTTGGCGAGCAGGCGCGTCTAACGCTGGCTGGTTGGGATGAAAAAGCCAGCATGGCGGCGGCTGCCGATCCAAAGACCAGTGCCGAGGTGTTGGGGTATTTCGTTTCTCCGAAGAATCTGAGGACCAGACTGCTGCCGGCACTGGCGGAGAATCCGTCGGTAAAGGAAGAGGCGCTGGACGAGCTTGCGGTATCGGGGTCGCGCCCGGTGGTAGAAGGTTTGCTGACGAGTACGCGAGTGATGAGCTCTCCGCAGCTTTTGCAGGCGCTGCAATCCAATGCCAATCTGCGTCCGGCTGAGCTCGCCGAGATTGGAAAGAAGCTGGCTGCTTTGGAGGCGGATCCGGTGGCAGTGGCGGCTGCGACTGAAGTGGACGTAGCGGACGAAGTCATCGAAGGCACAGTCACAAAGTTTCTGGAAGAGAATGCCGCGGAGCTGGCAGCTGAAAAAGATAAACCGTTCCAGCCCATAGGAATGGCTCTCGAAGAGGCGGGGGGCGAAGCGGTTGCTGAGGTTGGTCCGCAGGCAGCCATGGTCACGGACAATGCGAATGCTGACGCGGCAGCGGGGAAATCGGCGACGGCAGCCGCGGGGAAGCCAGCGGCGGCAGCAGCTGTCAAAGCCAAGAAGCAGCCAGTTGCGGGTGAGGAACGGCGCGACAGCGTGCTGCAGAAGATTGCCAAGCTCGACATCAGGGGGCGAATCACGCTGGCGATGCGTGGCAGCAAGGAGGACCGGTCGATCCTGATTCGCGATTCCACAAAGCTGGTTGCGATCGCGGTGCTGGAGTCTCCGAAAGTTTCGGATGGCGAAGTGGAAAAGTTTGCGCTGCAGAAGAATGTGCTGGAGGCCGTGCTCCGCGCGATTCCGCTAAAGCGGAGATTTGCTAAGAATTACAACATTACGCGGAACCTGGTACAGAACCCGCGGACGCCGCTCGATCTCTCGCTGGGATTGATGAAGAACCTGCTGGTTCATGACCTGAAGAATCTGTCGGGGAATAAAGAGGTTTCGGACACGATTCGGAAGCTGGCGCTGCGGATGTTTAAGCAGAAGATTGAAAAGAAGGGCTGACGGGGGAAGGTCGATAGTCGTCGGTTGCTGGTCGTTGGTCGTCGGTCGCTAGGAGGCGGCTAACGGGTGAAAATCGCAGGTTTCGTATTTGCATAAGTTTAACGATATGTTGAGGCCGTATTTTCCCGGTCTCCGGAGACGCGGCGAGTCGAGTCTCTATGGGAAATTGGACTTCAGGGCGGGCCTTCCAAATTGAAGGAATCGGATCCTATTTACGAACTGCTGTCGCGGGTGAAGACGATTGCCGTGGTTGGATTGTCGGAGAGTCCGATGCGGCCGAGTCATGGCGTTTCCGCGTACATGCAGGCGGCGGGATTCAAGATTATCCCTGTGAATCCGCACATTACGGAGGCGCTTGGGGAAAAAGCGTATCCGTCGTTGCTCGAAGTGCCGCTCGAAGTGCGGGAGAGGATTGATCTGGTGGATGTTTTCCGGCGGCCGGAGTACGTGGATGAGATCGTGGAGCAGGCGGTCCAGTTAAAGATTCCGGCGATCTGGCTGCAGGAAGGCGTGATCAACGAACGGGCGGCGGAGAAGGCGCGGAAGGCCGGGATGTTTGTGGTGATGGACCGGTGTGTTTTGAAGGAACACCGGGCGAGATTCGGGTAGTATGAGACTTCTTTGGCAGGAACGATGGTCTCACTGCGGAGACAGTCGAGCCCCTAAACGGTGTGGGTGAGAACTCAATCGTCCCTCCGGGACTTAAAACACCTCATCCACTGTTCCCAGCGCTGAAGCGCTGGGCTAATCTCGGACGCCCCTGCGGGGCTGGACTCCGGCAGTACACCTTACGGCATCGCTAGGGCGGCGTCCTCATACGAAGCAGATCTCGTCACCGGGCTCCCACCAAAATCACCGTGGCGTCGTCGCGCAGTCCGGTTCCATTCGCGAATTTTCTGACGTCCGCGAGCAGACCTTCCGGAGTAACGTCAGGTGACTGCATGTGGGCGAGAAGACGCTCGGCACCGTATTCTTCGCCGGAGTCGATTTCAGCCTCGGTGATCCCATCGGAATAAAACGCGATGCGCGAATGCTCACCAAGTGTCACTGCGGTCTCCGAAAACGTGCTGGCGGAAATTCCCAGCGGCAAACCGTGTTCGTGATTGATCCAGCGGTGGCCGGAAGGATCGACCAGCAGCGGCGCGAGATGGCCGGCGCAGGCGATCCGTAGAATGCGGGTCGACGGGTCCAGTTCGGCGTAAACCATGGTGACGAAGCGGCCGCAGGGAAAATCGTCGATCATCATGTTATTGAGACGCGTCAGGACCTCAGCGGGTCCGGAGCCGGTTTGGGCGAGCGAGCGCAACATGCCGCGCGTGGCCGACATGAGAAGCGCCGCTGCCGTGCCTTTACCGGAGACATCGGCTAGAACCAAGCCCCAGCATCCGTCGGGCAAGGGAATGAAGTCATACCAGTCGCCGCCGACTGAGCCTGCCGGAATCGAAAGCCCGGAGACACGGAATCCTGGGATCAGGGGAGAGGTGCGCGGCAACAGAGCCTCTTGAATCGAGCGGGCTTCTTCGGCCTCGCGGCTCATGCGCTCGCGCTTTTCGCGCTCATCGCCAAAGCGCTGTGCGTTGTGTACTGCGACGGCCACGTGGGCGCACAATCCCTGCAGCAGACGCAGCTGGTCGGGGCAGAAGGCGTCGAGTTCGCAATGGGAAGCGGTAAAGACTCCGACTAGATCTCCCTCGCGTTGTAATGGGATGGCGACTTCGGAGCGGGTATCCGGCTCGCAGGAAACGTAGTAAGGGTCGCGAGTGACGTCGGGGGCGTAGTGCATTTTGCCTGTGGACGCGACATGCCCGACCATTCCGGAGCCTACCTCGAGGCGATGGCCCTTGCCGTACATGCTGCATCCGCGAACGCCGGCCAATACAAATCCAGACTGCTCGGGATCGCGCAGATAGATGTTGATCTCGACGCAGCCAAGGGATGACGCCACTTCATCCACGATCCGGGGAACGAGTTCTTCAATGTCGAGCGTGGAGGTGATCCGTTGCGCGAATTTTTGCAGGCGGACCAGTTCCGCGAGCTTTTGCGCGGGTGTTTCAGGAAGAGGTGGGGTGGAGAAGCCGAAGTTCGTAAGCGGAGTGGTGGCCACGACGAAACCCTCCTGCCGATCGATTGCAACTGCCTATAGGATTGCGGAAATCAGGTCTAAGATTCTCTTTTTGTTCGGCTTTTTGTCGGACTGGACGCCTGACTTGAGGCGGGTTGCTTAAGCCGTTTGATTTCTTCCAGGCGTTCGCGAATTCGCTTTTCCACTCCTTCGTTGGTTGGGCGATAGTAGACACGGTCGCGCAGGCTGTCGGGGAGGCATTGCATATCGGCGACCTTTTCCTCGGTGTCGTGGGCGTATTGATAGTCCTTGCCGTAGCCGAGGCCTTTCATCAGACCGGTGGGGGCGTTGCGCAGGTGCAGAGGGACGGGTTCGGCGGCGGTCTGCTCGACATCCTGCTGAACCGCGCCGTATGCGGTGTAAAGCGCGTTCGATTTGGGCGCGACCGAGAGATAGACGACTGCTTGGGCGAGGGCGAGGTTCCCTTCGGGCATGCCGATAAAATGAACAGCGTCACGAGCGGCCATGCACAAAGCTAGCGCGTTCGGGTCGGCGAGGCCGATGTCTTCGACCGCCATGCGGACGACGCGGCGGGCGATGTAGAGCGGATCTTCTCCGGCTTCGAGCATGCGAGCGAGCCAGTAGAGGGCGGCGTCGGGATCGCTGTTGCGAACCGATTTGTGCAGCGCGGAGATGATGTTGTAGTGCTCTTCGCCGCTTTTGTCGTAGAGCAGAACGCGCTTCTGGAGGGCCTCGTGGATGGTGGCTTCCGATATCTCGGTGGCTCCGGGCGGAGACGTGGCTAGCCGCGTCTCTACCGAATTTTCAATGGAGAGCGACGCGGCTACTTCCAGGACGTTGTAGGCGCTGCGGGCGTCTCCGCTGGAGTAGGCTGCGATTTTACGCAGACTTTCGTCGGAGGCCCCGAGATGCATCTCGCCCAGACCACGTTCGGTATCGCTGAGTGCGCGCCGCAGAAGAGCGCAAATCTCATCTTCGGTCAGCGGCTTGAGCACATAGACGCGGCAGCGTGAGAGCAGCGCGGAGTTGATTTCGAAGGACGGGTTTTCGGTGGTCGCGCCGATCAGGCGAATGCTGCCTCTCTCGACGTGCGGGAGGAAGGCATCCTGCTGGGCTTTGTTGAAGCGGTGAATTTCGTCGACGAAGACGATGGTGCGCGTGCCGTACTGGCGGGCGCGGTCGGCATCGCTCATGACCTGCTTGATTTCCTTGATGCCGGCGAGAACCGCTGAAAACTCGATGAAGTCGGCTTTGGTGATGCGGGCAATGATTTTGGCCAGAGTAGTTTTGCCGGTGCCCGGAGGGCCCCAGAAGATCATCGAGGTGGGATCATCGCGTTCGATCTGCACGCGCAGCGGTTTGCCGGGGCCGACGAGGTGCTCCTGCCCGACGAATTCGTCGAGCGTGCGCGGGCGCATGCGGTCGGCTAGCGGGCGAGCGCCTTGGCGGGTGGGGTCCTCGTTCGGGATGGGGGCGAAGAGATTCATACAGCAAGAAGTTCCCAGTTCTCAGTTCCCGGTTCTCAGTGAACCCGCTTTTCGTCTCAACTGAGGACTGGGAACTGAGAACTGAGAACTGTCTTTTCGATTTCTTGCAGCTTCATACAATACGATGCTGGCGGCGACTCCGGCATTGAGCGATTCGACTTGCGAGGCTTGCGGGATCGCCAGGGTTTCGTCCATTTGGCGCGTGAGTTCACGGGATAGACCGGCGCCTTCGTTGCCGATGAAGATCGCAAGCGGTAACGTCCATGAGATTTTCGGCAGCGGAGTTCCATGGTGTGAAGAAGTTGCTAATAGGCGAACGCCACGCGCGCGCAGAAGAGGAATCAGTTCCGCTGAAGAGATCTGTAAAAAGGGTAAGCGGAAGATTGAACCGGCCGAACCGCGCAGAACTTTCGAGTTGTAAGGACTGACGGTTCCTTCGGTCAGGAAAATTCCGGCGGCGCCAAACGCTTCGGCTGAGCGCAGGATCGTGCCTAGATTACCCGGGTCCTGCAGGCCCGCAGCCACGACGAACGGTCCGTCGTTCAAGCGGTCGAGAAGTTGAACGGACGAGAAAACCGCCAGTTTGACGAGGGCGGCCACGCCCTGGGGAGCGTCGCTCGGCACGCTGGAGTTGAAAAGCGCATTCGGCATGATGAGGGTTTCGGTGCGGGCGCCGATCTGGGGCAGAAGTTTTTCGGCGAGAGGGCGCGCCGATTCGCTGAAGAATACGCTCTCCAGATGCTGGCCGCTGCGCAACGCTTCTTCAAGCAGTTTTACGCCTTCGATTGCGCACTCTCCCTGGGCGGTCAGCTCGGCGCGGCGGAAAGCGAGGCGTAGTTCTTTCAGCCTCTGGTTGTGACGGCTGGCGACGGGGCGCAAACGGTCGGCTTGATTGCGAGTTCGCGCGGCGTTCGCATCTTGCTTCATGGGTTGGTCCCGAGTTCAGGATAAAAGTTCAGAATAATACGAGTAGCCGCTCGGCCTTCGGTGGAAGCTCGTGGTATGGTACATTTCATTGTTTATACAGACAACGTTCGTGCTGACAATATTTACGCTGGCAATAATGACGCCGGCAATCGGGAAGGGACCAGAGTGCGCGCGGAAATCCTGAAGATTCATGCCGAAACGCCCGAAACTTCGCTGATCAAGTATGCTGCCGAACAAATTCAGGCCGGCCATGTGCTGGGCATGCCGACCGACACGTTCTACGGCTTGGCGGCGGACCCGTTCAACCTGCGCGCGGTGGAACGAGTGTATGAAATCAAATCGCGTTTACGGCACAAGCCTCTCTCGCTGCTGATCGAGAACGTGGACCAGGCGGAAGAATTTGCCCGCCCCTTGCCGGATGATTTCCATCTTCTGGCGCGACGTTTCTGGCCGGGGCCGCTGACCATGATTGTGCCGGCAGCGTCGCATCTGCCGCTGAAGGTGACCGCGAACACCGGGAACGTGGCGCTGCGCGTGCCGGCGTCGGAAATCCCGCTGGCGGTGGTCCGGGCGGCGAAAATTCCGATCACGGCGACCTCCGCCAACCTGAGCGGCGCTATGGAATGTACGACTGCGGAACAGGTGCAGGAGCAGTTGCAGGGGCGCATCCCGCTGATCGTCGACGGCGGGAAATCTCCGCGGACAGTTTCATCGACGATCGTGCACTTCAGAGAAGACGGTACCTGGCAGATTTTGCGCGAAGGCGCCATTCCGGCGAAGGATATTATCGAAGCATTGTCTTAGGGCAGGTTTCAAAGTCTCAGAGTTCCAGTGTTTTGAGAGGCAGTCGGAGCGCCACTCCTGTGCCAGCCGAGAGATTGCTGCCTTGAAACAGTGGAACTGGGTCTTTTCTACGATGGCCGAAGATACCAATCTATCTCCCCCCAGAAAATCCCTATCGCTATGGACGCGCCCCTGGTTGTTATTGTTGCTGGCGGTGGGGGGAGCGCTGTGTTTATTTTTCGGCATTACAGGGTCGCGCATCGTGCATGCGTCTGCCGAAGCGCCCGCGAAAAAGGCGGATGTGATCGTTATTTTCGGAGCAGCGGAGTACGCCGGACATCCTTCGCCGGTGTACAGGGCGCGGCTCGATCACGGCTACGAATTATTCCAGAAGGGAATGGCACCGGTGGTGATCACGACCGGCGGATCGGGGCTGGATCCGGATTTCAGCGAGGGCGGCGTGGGTAGAGACTATCTGCTGCGACGCGGTATTCCGGAGCAGGCGCTGATTGCGGAGACGCAAGGTTCGGACACGGCGCAATCGGCGGCTCGCGTCGCCAACATCATGCGCACGAACGGCATGCGCAGTTGCATCGCGGTGAGCGACGCGTATCACGTATTTCGCATCCGCGCTTTGCTGGAGAACCAAGGAGTGCAGGTGGAGTTGGCGCCGCGTCCGGAGTCGCGTCCTCATCCCCTGTGGGAGCGATTTGCGGCAGTGATGCGCGAGGCTGCTAGTTATCTGGCGTGGAAGGCGGGATTGCCATAAACGAGTCGTCAGCACTCAGCAATCAGCACTCAGAAATTAGCAATCAACACTCGGCAATCAGCACTCAGCCAAGGCGATTGAATGCTGCGTGCTAATGGAGACCCCTGACCCTACCATCCCATCTTTTCTCGCAAGCTGGTGACGTGCGCCACGTGATGGCGTCCGTGCCAGGCGTAGAATGCGAGAGTTTTTTCGAGGGACATCGGGCCCAAGGCAGGATGGCGGAAGGTACGCTTCCACTCCGCGTCGGTGAATTCGCGCAGCATCAGCATCCAGCGCTGGTGCAGGGAATCGACCAATGCCAGCGACACGTCGATGGGGGCGCGCTTGGCCTCGGGCAACTCGGCCCAAAGATTTTCCATGTAGGGCTTGATGGTGGGCTCGTCTTCGGTGAGCGCCAGCTTGAAACGAATGTAGGAATTCATGTGGCTGTCGGCGACGTGATGGGCCACCTGGCGCGGCGTCCATCCGCCATCACGATAAGGAGTATTCAGTTGCTGGTCAGAAAGGCCGCGCAAGGCGACACGCAGCCGGGCGGGAGTTTGCTCAATGTCGGTGAGGCACTGCTGCTTCTGATCGGCAGTAAGCAGGCCATTGTAGACAAACTTTCCTATTGGGTAGCGCGGGTCAGACATGGACTTCCCTCCGGAGGGGTAGATGATTTCGAACTGAAATGTGGTGCAGAAAAACGACGACCGGCCAGCGACTAGCGAACCATGGCGAGGATGCGGACAGCGGTCTCGCCAGGTTTCTTGTCTCTTGCCGGGGCGACGATGATAAGCGAGCCGGTCGCGGGTAGCGCGGTAAAACGCGCCGTTCCTTCCACGACGTAGCTTCCGTGGAGGGCGAGTTGGCGCGTGAGTGTGCGGTCGGAGGTCAAGTTCACTGGTGTTTCGACGGCAAAACCAATGGTGTAGCGAGCGTCCATGAGGAACTGAGCCGCGTCGCTGGCGACGGGAAACGGAGTGGTTGCCAGATCATTCGCCGCCAGAGCATCGTGCGCGGCGGCGCGGCGGATGGCGATGACGGCTCCTTGCGGAATCATGCCGTGGCGCGATTCCCAGGCGGCGATATCATCGAGAGAAATCCGCGGGCTATTCTCGCTTGCCGCGTTCAAATCGATCACTACCAACGGAGCCACAAGGCGCTCGGCGGGAATCTGGCCAGCGGCCCAGGTCCCGGGGATGAGAGTACCGGGAGCAATGATGCGAGTTCTGGATTCGGTGGCATGCGGCGTCGTCGCGTTTTGCGCATTGGTCAGGTCCACCACGTGCGAATAGCGATCCTGCTGCTTAGAACCGGGCCGCCGGTCGGCGAACAGGAGAATGGCGAGCACGAGCGCGTAAGCGATGATGAAGCTGCGAATCCGCATTCAATTCCTAGCCTGAAGTATATAAGACGTAAGTTCTGTCTCTATTGTTGCCCCAAGGGGTGACAAGTTCAATCCCCGGTTGGACATGACCGAGTGATTGGCAGTCTGACCGCAGCGGCTAAAGCCGGCTCTGAAATTAAGCCAGTTATGGCAGCGGTGAACCGCTGCGCCATCCAAAATCAAGTGCTGTTTTCCGCAGCTTGTTGATGCGATGGAACCCCTTGCAGCGGCACTTGCAGAATTCGATGAGAAAACTTTCGTTTCCGTTTCACTATTTCGGCAAGACGAGCCGCAGTTTAGAATAGAGTTAACTTCTCCAGCAGCTCCCCGGCGCATGGTAATCGCCGAATTCGATGCAGGATGGGCGCCCAGGTTTGCTGGCCGGAGCTGAGGATTGATGTTCGGTCGCGAAGAAAAAGTTTCCGCCGTCCGGCTCACCGCCGTGCAGTACATCGTACTGTTCATTTTCCTGTTACTGGCATATGGGTTGTGGCGGCTGCAGGTGATGCGGAGCGACGAGTACGCGTTGCTGGCGGAAAAGAACCGCGTGCGCAATGTGCCAATTCTCGCGCCCCGCGGCAAAATCCTCGATCGCGAAGGCCGCGTCATAGTCGATAACTACCCCTCATTTTCGGCGCTCCTGCTGCGGGATTCTTCACGAGATCTGAACGTGGACGCGGAGGCAATCGCCAAGGGCCTGCATTTGAACGTTGACGAAGTGCGGCAGCGCATCCGACGCTTCTCGTCGATGCCGCAGTACCAGCCGATTTTCCTGAAAGAAGACATCACACCCGACGAGCTGGCATTCATCGAGGCGCACAAGAACGAGTTCCCGGAACTGGAAACAATCATGGCGCACCGGCGGCTCTATCCGCGCAAAGGTTTCATGGCGCACCTCGTCGGCTACGTTGGCGAAGTTACCGAGGACATGCTCAACCAGCCGCAATTCGAGCTCTATACCCCGGGCGACGTGGTTGGGGTGAGCGGAGTCGAGAAGCAATACAACAACCTCCTGATGGGTAAGAATGGATCGCGGCGCGCGATCGTGAACAGCCGTGGGCGGGAAGTGAGCCGTCTGGATGAAACTCCGGCTGAGCCCGGCAAGCAGCTGAAGCTGACCCTCGATCTGGATTTGCAGATCGCGGCGGAGCAGGCAATCGAAGGGAAGAACGGGGCGATCGTGGCTATGGATCCGCACACCGGCGAAATCCTGGCGATGGTGAGCCGGCCAACTTTTGATCCCAATGATTTTGCGGTGAAGATCTCACGGGACGAATGGAACAAGCTGATCAACGATCCCGACAAGCCGCTGTTGAACAAAGCGATTCAGGCCCAGCTTGCGCCCGGCTCGACGTTTAAGATCATCATGGCGACGGCCGGGTGGCAAGAGGGAATTGCCCAGGGTCTGAACGTGCACTGCAACGGGGGCGCGACGTTCTATGGCCGGCACTTCGGATGCTGGGTGAAGAGCGGTCATGGGGCGGTCGATTTGACGAAAGCGATCTATCAATCCTGCGATGTGTTCTTTTATACGCTGGCGGAAAAACTCGGCATCGATCGGATCGCAAAATACGCGACCGCCTTTGGATTGGGACAGAAGACTGGTATCGATCTGCCCAACGAAGTGAGTGGCGTGATGCCTTCGGAAGAATGGAAGATCCGCAATTTCAAGCAGAAGTGGTTTGCCGGGGAGACGATTTCGGTAGGTATCGGCCAGGGCGCGGTGGCCATCACTCCCGTGCAATTGATGCGCGCCATCGGCGCCATCTCGATGGATGGGCGCATGGTTGTACCGCACGTGATCAATCCGACGAACCTGCCGCCGGGATATGTCGAGACTACGCACTATGCGGAAGTAAAAGAAATTCCGATTGACCCAACGGGATGGAACACCATCACGGATGCGATGGGGCGGGTGTTGTTGCCGGAGGGCACGGCTCCCTCGGCGCACGTTCCGGGTGTCGATATCGCCGGGAAGACCGGGTCGGCACAGATTGTTTCGCTCGCTACTCGTGCGAAGCATGCCAAGAACGAGGACTTCGCTCAGAACGGATGGTTTGTGGGATTCACGCCGCGGCGCAATCCGGACATTATTGTGTGTGTGCTGTTCGAGGGTGGAGAGCACGGGAGACTGGCGGCGCGCTTGGCGACCCAGGTGATCAAGGCTTATGTCGACAAACAGAGACGTCAGCCTACCAAGATGGCGGCCTCGGGCAAGGTGGAGGTGGGCGGCATGTGGACCGATTCCGGCGCCAATGGGGCGGATGAATACGGCAGGAATACAAAGGAAGAGCGCTTACAGGGTGGCCGGTTCCTGATCGATGTTGCGCGCAAGAAGGCTCCTCTGGCTGCGGCCGCGCCCGGCATGCACTGACTCTCGCTTGAGGGCGGGCTCAAAAACGCTTCCCGGAACAACACCGGAGCAATAGACGAGGTCGAAGCAAGAATGACACAAGCAATCGACTCCAGGGCCGAGAAGGCGCTCTCCCAGGCCATCAAGGATCGTCGAGCCACGCCCAGTTTTTCATCCGATCCGGTGCCGGAGAATGATCTCAAGAAAATTCTTGAGGCGGGGCTTTCTGCTCCCAGTGCCTACAATCTGCAGCCCTGGCGGTTCGTGGTGGTGCGCGCGGCTGAGCAGCGCGCGCGATTGCGTCAGGCGGCGATGAAGCAGCCCAAGGTGGAAGAAGCTCCGGTGGTCATCATAGCGTGCGCCGATCTGGAAGGCTGGCGCAATGGCGATCTCGACGAAATCATCCGACTGGCGCAGCAACACGGCTACGGCGATGAGGCGCGCCATGCCAGCATGCGCAAGAACATCGCCAATTTCTTTTCTGCTCCGGGCAATGCCGGAGGATTGGCGCCCGATTTCGCGGTGTGGGCCAACCGGCAAACCATGATCGCTTTCACAACCATGATGTGGATGGCCGAAGTGCTGGGCTACGATACCGCGCCCATGGAAGGCTTTCACGAAGACCAGGTCAAAGCAACGCTGGGCATTCCCGCTCACGTTCGAGTTGTCGCGCTGCTCGCCATTGGCCATATCAAAGGAGAAGACAAGCGATTCGCGGGACGCTTCGCCATGCAGCGCACGGTATTTGCGGAGAAGTGGGGCAATCCGATGCCGTAGGGCGCGGCGGTTTGCCAGCCCTGCTCACAGCCTGTGGAATTTAACCATTCCACAAATCCAGCGGCTGAAGGCGACTTCATTTTAAGTGCGCTTTCGGCATGAATGAAGGCATGCCCTGATACAAATCGCATTTCTACCACGGACTGCTAAGCTGATGGCTACGGAAATATAGCTGCGAAAAGAGATCTGGAAACAGGCTGCGTGGATCAGAAATACGAGGTCATTATTCTCGGAGCCGGCGCTGCTGGCCTGATGTGTGCCATTGAAGCCGGGAAGCGGGGGCGGCGTGTCCTGGTACTGGAACGCGCGGATCGAATCGGCAAAAAAATCCTAATCTCCGGTGGCGGCCGCTGCAATTTTACAAATCTTCATACCTGCCCAGAGAACTTTCTTTCGGCGAATCGGCACTTCGCGAAATCGGCGCTTGCCCGCTATACTCCCGCCGACTTCGTCCGCCTGGTCGAAAAGCATTGCATTCCATATCACGAGAAAAAGCTCGGACAGTTGTTCTGCGATCGGGCGGCGAGCGACATCACTGCGATGCTTGAGCAGGAGTGCCGCGACGCTGGTGTAGAAATCCGGTGCAATACGAAAGTGAACCTCGTGCTCAAGGACCAAGAGCGGGAGAACAAGGCGGGCAAGGTCGGGCGGTTCACCGTGCAAGCCGAAGACGCCAGCTTCGGCACACCCTGTCTGGTGGTCGCCACCGGAGGCTTGTCCATCGCGAAAATTGGCGCTACCTCATTCGGTTACGATCTGGCGCGGCAATTCGGTCTGAAGATCGAGCCCCCACGCGCCGCCCTGGTTCCTCTCGTCTTCAGCGAAAGAGACGGCAAGCGCTGGCGCGATCTGCCCGGAGTCTCAACCGAGGTAATTGCTTCTGCTCGCGGAACGAAGCGCAACACGAAACAAGCGTTTCGCGAAAACATACTTTTCACTCATCGTGGAATCAGCGGGCCCGCGATTCTTCAGATATCTTCTTACTGGGACGGCAAGGAGCCGATTCAACTCGACCTTGCGCCCGGCCGCGATCTCACCGCCGATTTGCGAACGCGGGAACATCGTGACGAATCGAGTTGGAAATTGCTGCTGAGAGAGATCCTGCCTCGCCGGTTAGCGGATCGTTGGCTCGAAATTTATCCTCTAAGCGGAAACTCCGATCACGCCTTCGCGGACGCCGAGCGCCAACTGCATGCGTGGGAGGTCAAGCCGGAAGCGACCGAGGGTTACGGAAAAGCGGAAGTCACGGCGGGCGGCGTCGATACCGGCGAACTCTCGGCCAAGACCATGGAATCAAAGAAAGTGCCTGGTCTGTTTTTCATCGGAGAAGTGGTCGACGTCACCGGGCAGCTCGGCGGCTTCAATTTCCAGTGGGCGTGGGCATCCGGATTTTGCGCCGGACAGGCGATGTGAAGAATTTGTAATTTGTAATTTGTAATTTGTAATTTCAAACAATGGCCAATTGAGCTGCATTTGCCAAGTGCCAATTACAAATTACCAATCACAAATTTCAAATTTCTGCGCCTTCCTGCATGAATGGCATACGGCAAAGAATTTCGGCCGCCCGCTCCAGTTGCTTCAAATCTTCGTTGGTGAAGTCTGCGCCTGCGATGGAGGCATCCAGCCCTTTGCGCGAAACCTGCACGACTCCCATCACGCTGCCTCCAGCGGGAGCGACGGGAACGGACATGATTTTCTGAATCGGCATTTGTTCCTGGCTTCGATCTTCCTCTTCGGCTCCCAGCTTGACCGCTTCAAACAGGCTGACGTGTTTTACGCGCATGAAAGAATTCGAAAGAAGAGAGGTGCGAGTCGCCGCGGTGCGCGCCGCAACGGCCGAGCCGCTCAGCGGCAGAACGCCCGCAGCCCGCAGCTCGGGCGGGAAGATAAAGCGCAGACTACCCTTGTCGAGCCTGAGCAGCGCCACTTCGCTGCGGCGCACCCGCAGGATCTGGGCCAGCTTCAGACAGACTCTGTCCGAACTCGGAGATTCCGAAAGCATCTTCTCCAATTCGCTGACGCTAATCTTAGCGGCTTTGGTTCCGGACCCTTCACTGCCCGTCGATGGCATAGTTGCGGCCTAAGGCCTTACCTGTCTATCCTGCGTGCGCGAGGAACTTTTCCACAAGTTACCAGAGTACTTTTGCTGCCTCGGATAATCCGCGGCTATCCCTGCCCTTGAGGGTGTGTTTTTTATGCGAAGGAACGATTTTTTCGTTGTCTTTTGTCGCACACTTTCACAGGTGTTGGCGTTATATTTGGATAAACCCTTCGTCGCAAATAGCCGGATAGCGGCTGTCGGGGTGTGCGTATGTCGCTGGTTCATTACGTAAGACCATTCCTGGAATTGGGAATCTGTAAGGAGTACTGTATGGCCCGCAAAACAACTGTAAGCAGCACGACGATTCGCAGTAAAAAAGTTGGGGATTCCGTTCAGCCGGGCGTGCCTCAGTTGACGCTCGAAGCTCGCAAGGACGGGAAACCGTCCAATGTTGTCCCCATCAATCTGGAAGAAGAGATTCGCAGCCGGGCTTACGAACTTTACCTGCAGCGCAGAGCGACTGCGGGCGGCGAGAACGGCAATGGCAATGAGAATCAGGATTGGCTGATTGCCGAACGCGAGATCCGTTCGCGGCACGGCAATCAGGAACGCCACACGGCGTAGCTCCTGGCGAGATCCCGCCCAGGGATTTTACCGAGTGCTCCGCCCTGCCTACCGGCTCTGCGGCGGACGCGCGTGGTGACGGCGCTTTGCTCCGTCTTAGCGGGGTAGAGCCCCGCCACCACATGATCATGATTAAGATACGGCCGGCGGCCGAGCCTGGGCGGGAGCTTGGGTGCGATGGCTTGTCAGCCACAGTCGCAGTCGATCAATGTAGATATAGACCACGGGAGTTGTGAACAGCGTCAACATCTGGCTCACAATCAGCCCGCCCACGATGGTGATGCCGAGCGGACGCCGCAGCTCCGATCCCGTGCCGGTGCCCAAGGCCAAAGGCAATCCGCCAAGAAGCGCCGCCATGGTTGTCATCATGATTGGGCGAAAACGCAACAGGCATGCCTCGTGAATCGCGTCCGTCGGAGACTTTCCGTGTTCGCGTTCGGTGTACAGCGCAAAGTCAATCATCATGATGGCATTCTTCTTGACGATGCCGATCAGCAGGACGATCCCGATCAGTCCTATAACGTTGAGCTCGTTCTTTGAAATCAGCAGAGCGAGCAGCGCACCAACGCCAGCGGAAGGAAGCGTGGACAGGATCGTGATTGGATGCGCGAAGCTTTCGTAGAGAATGCCCAGCACGATGTAGACGGTCAGCAGCGCCGCCAGGATGAGCAGCGGTTCGCTGGCCAGCGAACTCTGGAACGCGGCGGCGGTGCCCTGAAAACTGCCATGGATGGTGGACGGAAGACCGATGCTGCGCTCGGCGTTGTCAATCACGTTGGTCGCATCGCCGAGCGCAATTCCGGGAGCCAGATTGAAAGAGAGCGTCACCGACGGATACTGCCCCTGGTGGTTGACCCCAAGCGAAGTGTTCGACGGCCCGAAGCGCGCGATTGACGCCAGTGGCACCACTGTGCCGTTTTTCGCGCGCACATAAATGCTCTGGAGAGCGTCCGGACTGTTGGCAAATTCCGGAGCAACTTCCATTACAACGTGATACTGATTTAAAGCCCGGTACATGATCGAGACCTGGCGCTGGCCAAAGGCATCGTAGAGAGCGGCATCGATATCGGCGGCGGCGACTCCAAGACGGGCCGCCGTGTCGCGGTCAATCAGCACGCTGGCTTGCAGACCCTTATCTTGCTGGTCGGTGTTGACGTCCCGCAACTGTGGCAGCGATCGAAGCTTCTGAAGTAGCCTCGGCGCCCAGGTGTTCATCTCCGCGAGGTTCTCCCCTTGCAGCGTGTACTGGAACTGAGCCTGAGAATTGCGGCCTCCGATGGTCAGATCCTGCGCCGATTGCATGTACAGCGTCGCTCCCGGCACCACCGCTAATTTTGATCGCAGACGTCCAATCACCTGATCCGCGGTGAGCTTGCGTTCCGACAGCGGCTTGAGCGTCATGAACATGCGTCCGGTGTTGTACGTGGTATTGCCGCCGGCGAAACCCACGCTCGTGGCCACCGCGGGATCCTTGATTACGATGTTCATGAACTGGGTCATCTTTCCCTTCATGGCCGAGAAGGAAATATCTTGCGCAGCTTGCACCGATCCGCTGATCCGGCCCGTATCCTGCTGCGGGAAGAAACCCTTCGGAACCAGCATGTAGAGATACACGCTGAGACAGGCAGTCGCGATTGTCACCGCAAAGGTCAGCGGCTGATGGCGTAAGACAAAATCGAGACCGCGTTTGTATCCGCCGAGCAGGAGGTCAAAGGACCATTCGCTGGCGCGATAGAAGCGCCCATGCTTTTTCTCATTCTGACGACGCAGAAACTTGGCGCACATCATGGGCGTCAAGGTCAGTGAAATCGCCAGCGACACGCAGATGGCGATGCTGAGCACGACGGCAAATTCCCGGAAGAGCCGCCCGACGAGCCCGCCCATCAATAAAATGGGAATGAAAACGGCCACCAGCGAGACACTCATTGAGAGCACGGTGAATCCGATTTCACGGGCTCCGCGAAATGCTGCCCGCACCGGGGTCATCCCCTGCTCGATGAAGCGCGTGATGTTTTCGAGCACGACAATCGCATCGTCCACCACGAAGCCGGTCGAGATCGCGAGCGCCATCAGCGACAAGTTATCCAGGCTGTAGCCCAGCAAGTACATCACTCCAAAAGTGCCGATCAGAGAAAGCGGCACCGCTATGCTGGGAATCAAGGTTGCGCGTGCCGTGCGTAGAAAAGCGAAGACGACCAGAATGACGAGTACGACTGAGATGATGAGCGTCAGCTCGATATCATGCACCGAGGCTCGCACCGTGGTCGTCCGGTCGAGAACCACACTCAGTGCGATGGCGGGAGAGATCGAAGCCTGCAACTGCGGCAATGCCGCATAGACGCGATCGACGGTTGCAATAATGTTCGCGCCCGGCTGGCGCGAGATGACCATCACGAGTCCAGGCTTACCATTCGCCAGTCCAACGACATGAATATCTTCGACCGCGTCCTGCACATCGGCGACGTCGGCCAGCCGAACTGGCGCGCCGTTCTTGTAGGCGACGATCAGGTTGCGATATTGGTCGGAGAGGAAAATCTGATCGTCGTCGTGAATGGCCCAGGCATTCGCTGTGTCTCCTAATTCGCCCTTGGGAGTGTTGGCGTTCGCCTGGTTGAGGGCGGTGCGCACGGAATCCAGGCCCACACCCAGTTTGTTCAGCAGCATGGGATTAACTTCCGCGCGGACGGCCGGCTTTGCGCCGCCACCGACGAAGACTTGCCCTACGCCATCCACTTGGGCCAGTTTCTGGGCCAGGATTGAGTCCGCGGCGTCGTAAATCTTGGGCAGCGGGATGGTTTCGGAGGTGAGCGCCAGGATCATGATCGGCGCATCCGCCGGGTTGACTTTGCGGTACGTTGGATTGCCGGGGAGATAGGAAGGCAGCTGACTGCGCGCCGCATTGATGGCGGCTTGCACGTCGCGAGCGGCGCCATCGATGTTCCGGCTGAGGTCGAACTGGAGAACGATGCTGGTGGAACCCAGCTGACTGGTCGAGGTCATCTGGTTGATGCCGGCGATGCGTCCGAACTGCCGCTCCAGCGGAGTCGCCACCGCCGATGCCATCGTCTCCGGACTTGCTCCGGGCAAACCGGCCGACACCGAGATCACGGGGAACTCCACCTGCGGCAGCGGAGCCACGGGCAGAAAGTTGAATGCCAACCCTCCCGAAAGCAGCAGCGCCGCCGCTAGCAGGGACGTGCCGACGGGGCGCTTGATGAAGGGAGCGGAAATATTCATGCCTTAGTCCCCTGTGGCCTCGGGAGCCGGTTCCTCCATCGGATTGCCAATCTTGTAGCCCGCGAATCTTTGCGCCAGCCGGTCGAACCACAAGTACACGACTGGCGTGGTGTAAAGGGTGAGCAACTGGCTCAGGAGCAATCCGCCGACAATGGTGATGCCGAGCGGATGGCGCAGTTCCGAGCCGGTGCCGCCGCCGAGCGCCAGCGGCAATCCGCCGAGCAATGCGGCCATGGTGGTCATCATGATCGGGCGGAAACGAAGCAAGCACGCCTGGTAGATGGCTTCTTCCGGCGGCTTGTGCTCAACGCGTTCGGCTTCGAGCGCGAAGTCGATCATCATGATGGCGTTCTTCTTCACGATGCCGATCAGCAGGATGATGCCGATCAGGGCTACGACGCCGAGATCATTGCGGGTAATCAGCAGCGCTAGAATTGCGCCGACACCGGCCGAAGGCAGCGTGGAGAGAATCGTGAGCGGATGAATGTAGCTCTCGTAGAGCACTCCGAGCACGATGTAAACGGTGATGATGGCGGCCAGAATGAGCCAGGGCTCGCTCGACAGCGAATTGTGAAAGGCAGCTGCGGTTCCCTGGAAACTGGTATTGATGCTGCGCGGCAGGTTGATTTGTTGTTCCGCCTGTTCGATCGCCGTGGTGGCCTCGCCCAGGGAAACACCGGGAGCCAAGTTGAATGACAGGTTCACCACCGGAAACTGGCCCAGGTGATTGAGCGCGAGTGGAGCATTGCGCATCTCGATGCGAGTGAAGGCGGAAAGCGGAACCTGCGTAGTGTTGGCGGATGCGGTGGCCGACGCGCCCGTGGACGACGTGTTGCTGGCCGACGCGGTGGTGCTTGAGGTGCTGGTCGCCGTCGTGCCGGCGCTGGTTGCGCCCCTCGTTGACTTGACGTAGATGTTCTTCAAATCGTCCGGGGTCGTCTTGAATTGCGGACCTACCTCCAACACAACGTGATACTGATTCAACTGCGTAAACATGGTGGAGACCTGCCGCTGCCCAAATGCGTCGTAGAGCGTGTCGTCGATGGCCTGCGGCAGGATGCCCAATCGTGAAGCTGTGTCACGATCGATGATCAGGTTCGCCTGCTGCCCATTGTTTTGCTGATCGCTGGCCACGTCGCGCAACTGGGGCACGGATTGCAGCTTTTGAAGAAGTTGCTGCGACCAGGTGGCCAATTCAGTGGCATCGGCGTCTTCCATCGAATACTGGTATTGGGTGCGGCTGACGCGGCTTTCCACTGTCAAGTCCTGCACCGGCTGCATGTAGAGCGTGATGCCTTCCACCCTGGCAAGTTCCGGTTGCAGATCGCGAATGATCTCGGAAGCAGTCTCTTTACGTCGATTGCGCGGCTTCAGATTGATCTGGATGCGGCCGCTGTTTGGTGTGATATTCGTGCCATCGATGCCGATGAACGATGCCAGATTGTCGACGTTCGGATTCTTCAGAATTACTTTTGCCAGAGCCTGCTGCTTCTCTGACATGGCGGGAAACGAAGTATTCTCGGCGGCTTCGGAGACCCCCATGATCACGCCCGTATCCTGCACCGGGAAGAATCCTTTGGGCACGTAAACATAGAGCAGCAGCGTGGCGACCAGGGTTGATACCGTGACCAGGAGAGTGATGGTCTGATATCTGAGGACCCACTTCAGGGTCCGGCCGTAGAACGCGATCACGCGGTTGAAGTAATCTTCGGTGACACGGTAGAAGCGAGATTCCTTTCCGGGCTGTCTCTGTTTCAGGAGCTTCGCGCACATCATCGGCGTCAGGGTCAGCGAAACCACGGCGGAAACCAGAATCGTCACGGCCAATGTAACGGCGAACTCGCGGAAGAGTCTGCCGACGATGTCTCCCATGAACAGCAGCGGTATCAGCACCGCGATCAGCGAAACGGTCAGCGATACGATGGTGAACCCAATCTGGCCCGCTCCCTTGAGCGCGGCTTCCAACGGGGATTCCCCTTCTTCCAGATAGCGATCGATGTTCTCGATCATCACGATCGCATCGTCCACCACGAATCCGGTTGAGATGGTGAGCGCCATCAGGGTCAGGTTGTTCAGGCTGTAGCCGAGCAGGTACATCACTCCGAAGGTACCCACCAGGGAGAGGGGCACTGCAATGCTGGGGATAACGGTCGCAGCAAGGTTGCGCAGAAAGAGGAAGATGACCATCACCACCAGGGCCACGGTCAGCATCAACTCGAACTGGACGTCGTTGACGGACGCGCGAATCGTCTGCGTGCGGTCGATCAGGATTTGAGCTTTGACGGCCGCTGGCATGGAAGCCTGCAGCTGCGGCAGAACTGCCTTGATGCGATCGGCCACGCTGATGATGTTGGCGCCGGGCTGGCGCTGAATATTGAGCAGAACTGCGGGCGTGGTGTTAACCCAGGCTGCTTGCTTCACGTTCTCAGCGCTGTCGACGGCTGTCGCTACATCCGACAAACGTACCGGTGCGCCATTCCGGTAGGCGATGATCACGCTGTTGTATTGTTGGCTCGATAGCAGTTGGTCGTTGTCGCCGATGGTGAACGATTGCCGGGGACCGTCGATAACTCCCTTGGCCTGGTCCACGTTGGCGGCAGCGAGCGCGGCGCGCACATCTTCGAGACCCAACTGGTAGGAAGCCAGAGTCGTGGGATTGGCTTGGATTCGGACCGCCGGCTTCTGCCCTCCGCTGATCGAAACCAGGCCGACTCCGGGGAGCTGCGAGATTTTCTGCGCGAGCGCCGTCTCGGCCATGTCTTCGATGCGCGACAAGGGCAGCGATTCCGAGGTCAGCGCCAGGGTGAGGATGGGCGCGTCGGCTGGATTTACCTTGTTGTAAATCGGAGGATTGGGAAGATTTTGCGGCAGGTAAGTGGTTGCGGCGTTGATTGCGGCCTGCACTTGTTGTTCTTCGACGTCAATGTTCTGATCGAGAGCGAACTGCAACGTGATCAACGAACTGCCGAACGAACTCGTCGAGGTCATCTGATTCAGTCCGGGGACCTGTCCGAACTGCCGCTCTAATGGAGCGGTGACCGAAGACGCCATCACATCAGGGGCGGCGCCGGGGTAGAAAGTCATGACCTGGATGGTCGGGTAGTCCACCTCGGGCAAGGCGGAGACCGGCAGTTGCCGGTAGGCGACGAATCCAACGAGCATCACGGCCGCCATCAATAAAGAGGTGGCGACCGGCCGCAGAATGAAAAGGCGAGAGGGGTTCATGACGTCGGAGCTGTTTTCGCTGGCTGTGTAGTCGATTGCGAGGCGCTGGGGCTTGCGATACCGCTGCGAGTTTCAACTTTCGCGCCGTTCTGCAACTTGTCTTGGCCGTCGATGACGACGACCTCCCCGACTTGCAGGCCGCTGCCAATTGCGCTTTGATTCGATTGCGTGAGTGCGACGGTCACGGGGCGCGCCTCGACTGTCTTGTCGGTTTTTACTACGTAAACAAAATTTCCCTGCGGCCCTTTCTGCACGGCCACACTTGGAACGATCGTACTGTTCTTGCGGACATCGAGCAGCAGGCGGATATTCACGAACTGATTCGGAAAGAGCACGCCATCCTTGTTGTCGAAGATGGCCTTCAGGCGATCCGTGCCGGTCGTCTGATCAATCTGGTTGTCGATGGTCAGTAATGTGCCGGTAGCGAGCTTGGTCTGGTCGTCGCGACTGAAGGCGTCAACCTTCAGAGTTCCCTGTTTCATTCGTTGCACGACCACAGGCAGACTGTCTTCCGGCAAAGTGAAGATGACCGAGATGGGCTGCAACTGCGTGATGACCAGCATGGGGTTCGCATCAGCGGCATGGACGATGTTGCCGACGTCAACCAACCGCAATCCGATACGGCCGCTCACCGGCGCTGTGATGTGGCAATACGTGATCTGAAGTTTCGCATTCTCGATCGATGCCTGGTCGGCCCGCACCGCGCCTTCGAATTGATCCGCCGTCGATTTTTGCGTGTCCACCTGCTGCTGCGACATCGCGCCGGATTCCTGCAGCAGATCTTTGAAGCGCTGATAGTTCAGTTGCGCGTCGCGGAGTGAGGCCTGATCTTTAAACAACTGCGCTTGCGCCTGCGCGAGTTGCACCTCGAAAGGGCGGGGATCGATCAGCACGAGCAGGTCGCCCTTGTTGACCTGCTGCCCTTCGCGGAAATTCACCTGGATAAGTTGGCCATCCACACGGCTCTTCACGCTCACCGTGTTGTAGGCGGTCACCGAGCCTAATCCGGTCAGGTAGACCGGCATATCCTGCGAGATAGCAGACGCAACCGCAACGGGAACGGAACGAGTTGTGGCTGCCAGGGCTTGTTTGTCCCCTGTTGAAGCTCCCTGGCAACCGCCAAAGGCGAGCAGCAGGAGTAGGATCGCACCGAGCGGCATCGACTGCCAATTCAGATTTGTAATCATGCGTCTGACCGTCGAGGAGCGGCGCAAGAGAAGGGCCGCACAATCGGTAAGTAAATTCGTTGCTCAATTGATTCGAACATTTGCCGTCCAGTTGCATTCCACTCGCAGATTGTCTGGCCACAACAACCCCAGAAACCAGTAGATGACCATACTCTTCTAAGAGGATGGTCCCGGGAAAGCAAAAGATGGTAAAGGTTTGTAAATCATAGAATTCCGCGCAAGAAACGAGGGACGTCGAATCCCAGATTTGTCATTCAGCGGGGAGTTACTGTTGTACGGTCTGAACCGGCGCCGGTTTCACCTGTTCGCGCTGAATTTCGGAGGCGTCCCACGCCCCGCCCAGAGCCTTCACCAAATAAACGGAAGTGACCATTTGCTGACCGAGCAACTGGGTGGCCAGGCGTTCGTTGTTGAGCAGCGTGGTTTGTGCGGTAATCACATCGAGATAGGTGGTGACGCCGCCGACATAGCGATTGTTCGCAATCTCGAGCGCGCGGCGCGAATCGGCGACCGCTGCCTGCTGAGTTTTCGCAGCCTGGTCCAGCAGCGCCAATCCGGAGAGTCCGTCCTCAACTTGCTGAAATGCAACCAGCACAGATTCGCGATAATTGGCTACCGACTCGTCATAGGCGGCGCGGCTCGCCGCCAGGTTGGCGCGATTGCGGCCGCCATTAAAAATCGGCTGAAGAAGATCGCCACCGAGCGACCAGAAAGCGCTTGGAGCGCTTACCAGTGTGGCAATATCGCGGCTCTCCCATCCGCCACTTCCACCCAAAGTAATATGCGGATAAAACGCAGCCGTCGCTAAACCGACTTGCGCATTTCCGAACGCCATCCGGCGCTCGCTGGCAGCAACGTCAGGCCGGCGCTCCAGAATCTCAGATGGGAGTCCGGCGGGAATCGGCGGAGGGGCGGCGTCAAACGGTGCCTCAGCCAGACTGAAGGCCGAGGCGGATTTCCCCGTCAGCACGGAGATAGCATGTTCGTTTTGCGCCCGCTGCTGCAGCACCAGCGAAAGCTGCGTCGCGGTCGAATCCAGCAATGCGGCCTGCTGCGCGACTTCCAGCCCATTCGCGACTCCGCCTTCATGACGATGGTTGACGAGGTCCAATCCCTTTTGCTGGATCTCGACCGCCTGCCGCACCACTCCAGCTTCACGATCAAGTTCACGCAGGGTGAAATAGTCAGCGGCGAGTTCGGCGCTCAATACGAGGCGCACATTTTCCCGGTCGGCCGCGCTCCCTTGCAGCGAAGCGTTGGCCGCTTCAAGATTGCGGCGCACGCGTCCGAATAAATCAAGCTCGTAGCTGACGGAAAATGGGACAGTAAAAACGTTCTGGGTGACGGGCGCCGTCGCGGTCGTGCTGCCCAAAACCGGACGATTGCCGGAGATGCGCTGGCGCTGGCCGTTTGGATCGGCGCTGAGCGCGGGAAAGTACGCCGACGACGCAACTCGAGCCAGCGCCCGAGCCTGCGAGAGGCGATCCTGCGCCGCCGCCAGCGACTGGTTTGCCTGTAGCAGTTCCTGCTCCAGCCGGTCTAGTTCCGCGTCATGAAATATCTGCCACCACGCGCCTTTCGGAATTGCATCCTTCGGAGCAGCCGTTTGCCACGGCCCCGCACTTTTCCACGCGTCGGGAACCTGGGCGGCGGGGCGTTTGTATCCTGGCCCCACGGTGCAGCCCAGCGTGCAGATTAACGCACAGACCAAAGCAAACAGCGCAAGCACCGAATTCCCGTAGAGACGCGGTGTGCCGCGTCTTGCCGCGTCCACGAAGACGGGGCAAGCCACGTCTCTACAGCCTGCAGTCAATCGCTTCACGAGTGAGGAGCCCCTTGGTTCGGCGTCGCGACGTGCACTTTCTGTCCTTCCTCGAGTGAGTCGGACGGGTTGATGATGATCCGATCGCTGACGTCGAGACCGCCAAGAATTTCAAGAGTGGCGCCGAAGTCGCGTCCAATGCTGATTGCGCGCAACCGCACCACGTTGTCCTTGTCGACGACCGCGACCCGCGGTCCCTCGGCGCGAAACAGCATGGCGTTCACCGGGATGGTAATCCTCGGAACGGAAGTCCCAGTCGCAAAATGCACCTGGCCGAAAGAACCAGGCAGCAGCTTGCCATCCTTGTTGGGAACATCCACTTCCGTATTCAGCGTGCGCGTCGCGGGATCGATGGCATCGGCGGTGCGCGCCACACTTCCGATAAATTTCTGGCCGGGGAATTCCTGCAGCGTAACCGTTGCCTTCATCCCCGATTTCATGTTCGGGGCATACGCCTGCGGAACACTGACGTAAACTCGAAGGGGATCGACGCGCGCAATATCGAACAGCTCTTTGCCAGCCAGCCCGGCCCCGGAATTGATGAGCACGCCCGGATCAACATTGCGCCGAGTAAGCACGCCGGAAAAAGGAGCATACACATTCTTGAAAGACTCGAGTTGCTCGAGGCGGCGAACATTCGCGTCCGCCGCTGCGAGGTTGGCTTGCGCCTGCTGAAAGGCACTCGCTTGCTGGTCCGCTTCCTGCTGCGAAACCGAGTCGGACTTGCGCAGATTCGCCCAACGGTCAGCCGAGATCTTCGCCAATGCCAGCGCCGACCTGACCTGCTCGCGGCTGGCTCGCGCCTGGGAGAGCTCCTGGTCGATTTCCGGAGTGTCGATCGCCGCCAGCAGTTCGCCTTTCCGAATCTTGCTTCCAATGTCCTTGTACCAGCGCAAGAGGTAGCCGTTGGTGCGAGCAAAAATGGGAGACTCTTCAAAGGCCTGCAGATTTCCTGGCAGCACAAGCTCGTCGTTTCCGGGCTCGGTTTGGGGTTGCACCACGGCGACGGTCGGGACTGAGACGGCTTCGGTTTCTTTCGCAAGGGCGTCAGATTCGCTCTTCCTGTTGAGAAAAGTAACTACGCCTGCGGTGATCAGGACAAGTAGCACCGCGCCAACCAGAATCTTTGCCCGGCCTGCCGGAGCCGGACCCAGATCATGAGGCCGATTGTTCTCTGGACCCCCGGGCTGCCGGACGTGCTGCGTCTCATTCTGCTGCGCCGTTACAGATGGCGGTTGTACTGGCATGATCTCGGTCTCCCACAAATTCTTTACTTGTACTGTGCCTATTACGATGTCCTACTTTTGGTCCGCCAGCAGCCGTGCTTGGCGGCGGCCATGGATAATGGTAAAGACACTCGGCACAAAAAATAAGGTGGCTACAGTGGCGAAGAGCAGGCCGCCGATCACGGCGCGGCCGAGCGGTGCGTTCTGCTCACCGCCCTCTCCGAAGCCCAACGCCATCGGCAGCATGCCGATAATCATGGCGAGGGCCGTCATGAGCACTGGCCGCATGCGTGTATAGCCCGCTTCGAGCGCGGCTTGCAGTGCAGGCACTCCTGTATCCATACGGTCGCGAGCAAACGAAACCATCAGAATCGAATTCGCGGTGGCGACACCCATGCACATGACCGCGCCGGTCAGCGACGGGACATTGAGAGTAGTGCGCGTAATCAGAAGGAACCAGCAGATCCCTGCCAGCGCCCCCGGCAATGCTGTAATGATAATGAAGGGGTCGAGCCATGACTGAAAGTTGATGACAATCAACAAATAGACGAGCACAATCGCGCCCAGAAGGCCGAGGCCGAGGCCGAAGAACGAGGATCGCATCGTCTGAACCTGTCCACGAACCACGAGACGGGTTCCGCGGGGCAGGTGGTCCTGGAATGGTTTGAGCGCCTTCATGACGTCCGACGCTACCCCGCCCAGATCGCGCCCCTGCGTGCTGGCATACACATCGATGACCGGCTGCACGTTGTAATGGTTGACCACCGCGGGACGCGCCACCGGAGTGAGTTGAGCCAGATTGCCGAGCACCTGCGAACTTTGCGCACTCGCGCTGTTCACCGGAGTGTTCATCAGTTCCTGCACTGACGTCATCCGGTATTGCGGTTCCTGAACAGCGATGGAATAAGTCACACCATTTTTTGGATTAAGCCAGAAATTGGGAGCGGTCTGAAAGCTTCCGCTCAAGCTGATCAACACGCTTTGTGCGACATCGCGGGCATTCAGTCCAACCTGATTGATGCGGGTGCGGTCCATGTCCAGGTGGAGAGTGGGCAGATTCATCATCTGTTGCACATGGACGTCCGCCGTACCCGGAATCTGGCGCACCTGATTTGCGATCTTCTGCGCAATGTTGTAATTGGTGCTCATATCGGCACCAATAATCTGGATGTCAACCGGGGCGGGCAAACCGAAATTAAGAATCTGCGAGACGATATCGGCAGGCTGGAAAAAGAATTCCACGCCCGGAAAACGCGATGGGAGTTCGCGGCGCAACCGGCGCACGTAGCGCGCTGTTGGATGATGATGTTCCGGATTCAGTGAGATTAGAATCTCGGCATCACTGGACCCAATCACCCCCGAACTGCTGTAGGAAAGGTTCAAGCCCGAGTAGGGGACGCCGATATTATCGAGCATGGTCTGCAACTCTTCCTTCGGAATTTCGCTGCGCAGTACCCGCTCCACTTCATCGCACAGACGCGCGGTCTCTTCCACGCGCAGGCCGGACCGGGCGCGAAGGTGCAAACGAATCAGACCGGCATCCACTTGCGGGAAGAAGTCCTGCCCCAGAAAGAACACCAGCCCGAGCGACAAAACGCAGAAAATCATAAAGCCGATGGCAAACAATTTCCGGTGTTCGAGCGCGGACTCCAGCAATTGCTGGTAGCCGCCGCGGAATCTCTCAAAGCCGTGCTCGAATCGGCGCTGGAATCGTCCAAGAAAGGTCCTTGGCTCTGCCGGGCGGTGCTCGTGGCCGCGCATGATGAACATCACCATGGTCGGGATCAGAGTTCGCGATAACAGGTACGACGCCAACATGGCGAAAGACACTGCTTCCGCCAGCGGAACGAAAAGGAATTTCGCGACTCCGGTCAGAAAGAACATTGGCACAAACACAATGCAGATACACAGTGTCGATACGAACGCGGGCACTGCAATTTGTTGGGCGCCATCGAGGATGGCCTGCTTCATCTCCTTGCCCATGGCCAGATTGCGCTCGATGTTTTCGATCTCCACCGTCGCGTCATCCACCAGGATTCCAACTGCAAGCGCCAACCCTCCCAGGGTCATGATGTTGATGGTCTCGCCGAGCGCGCTGAGCAGAATCACGGAAACGAAAATGGACAGAGGGATAGAGATCGCAATGATCAAGGTTGGACGCCAATCGCCCAGAAAGAGCAGGATCATGGCCGCAGTAAGGCAGGCGGCGATCAGGCCTTCCCGGACGACTCCGGCAATCGATGCTCGCACGAAAAGCGACTGATCGAACAGAGCATTGATACTGAGTTCAGGCGGGAGAGACTGCGCCGCCAGCGGTACCATCGCCTTCACTGCATTGACAACCGTCAGGGTGGAAGATCCGCCCAGTTTGAAGATCGACATCAGCACGCCGCGCACGCCGTCCTGCCGCACGATGTTGGTTTGCGGCGCAAATCCATCACGCACGTGCGCCACATCGCGCAGGTAGAGTGTGGACGAGTTCGAAGTCTTCACCGGGAGATCGTTCAGTTCGGCGATGGTCTGCGGAGTGCCGTTCATCTCCACCGTGTATTCGGTCGGCCCGATCTTGGTTGTGCCCGCGGGCAGAATCAAGTTCTGGGCAGCCACCGCGTTGACGATGTCCGCGGGCGCCAAACCATATTGCTGCAGCTTGGCGGAATCGAGGTCTACCTGCACCTGGCGCGGCTTTCCGCCGTAAGGATAGGGGGTGCCCGCGCCTTGAACGGTGGTCAACTGGGTGCGAAGAAAATTCTGTCCCAGATCGAACAACTGCTGTTCGGGAAGCGTCTTGCTGCTTAAACCCAGTTGCACAATCGGCGTGGAGGATGCCGTGTAAGTGATGACCAGCGGCGGAGTCGTCCCGGGGGGCAACCCCCGCAGCACTGTCTGGCAGATCGCGGTGACTTGAGTGAGGGCCGTGGGAATGTTGGCGGAGGGCCGAAAGAAGATCTTGATCACGGAGATGCCGCTCAGCGACTGCGATTCCTGATGTTCGATGTCGTTGACGGTGACTGTGAATCCGCGCTCAGAGTTGGCGACAATCCGGTCCGCCATCTCGCTGGGAGCAAGACCTGTGTAGTTCCATATCACGCTGACGACGGGGATATTGATTTCGGGGAAAATGTCGACCGGGGTACGCACGACGGTGATGGAAAAAAGAATAATGATGAGCAGAGCCATTACAACGAACGTGTAAGGACGGCGAAGCGCTAGGGCGACTATCCACATAGGAATGGCGAAAACTGGTACTGGCGAAAACTGGTAATGCCGAAAAATGTTGGCGCTGAAAACCAATCCTGGAAGAACCAGTTTGCTGCCGACCTGCGGCAACCACAGCCCCACGAGCTTAGAAATTAAGATTCAAAACAATACGTTTCGGATTTAAATTATATTAGGCTTTCGCCATGGCACATAATCATACTCGGCGCGCCGAAGTCGGGAGCGGAATTAATGGTACCGGCGAAAAGCGGCCGCCCGGGCGGCCTCGCAGTGAGGAATCGCGTCAATCCATCCTGCGCAGCACTCTGAAACTGCTTAAGCAGCAGGGTGGATTCTCGGAGCTTAGCATCGAGGCTATCGCCGCCGATGCCAATGTTGGGAAGACAACCGTCTACCGTTGGTGGCCGACCAAGGCGGCCCTGGTGGCCGACGCTTTCTACGCCAGCGCCGACGAGGAACTCCGCTTCCCGAACACCGGCTCGGTGCAAAGCGACATGAGCCTGCAGATGAGGCGGCTGATTCGCATCTTTCGATCGAAGCGCGGCAAGGTCGTCGCGGCGCTCCTCGCCGGAGGGCAATCAGACCCGGAACTGATTGAAGCCTTCCGCGACAGATTCCTGTGGCCGAGACGCAAACAGGCCTATAAGACTTTGCAGCGCGGTATTGACCGCGGCGAACTACCTGCCGACAGCGATCTCGACCTTGTCCTCGACTCGCTCTATGGGCCGATCTACATGCGCTTTCTGATTCGGCACGACAAGCTCGAGGAAAACTTCGCCGACGATATTTGCGCGCTGGTGCTGAATGGTTTGAAATGTATGCCGCAGCGCTGAAACGAAAGCGTTCTTGCACGCTCAAGAGTCGTAATAACGACCGTTAACTTCTTCTCCGATGATCGCGAAGTCGCACTTCGAAGTGTTAAGAGGATCAGACTTCCACGAAAAGCCGATGGATGGAACCTCAACTGCCGCCTCCATCTGGCATGTCGCACGGGTGCCCGTGAACCGGAAATGTTTGGCGGCGTCCTCGTACTTCACCGGTTCGCCCGTTGATTTCCAAACCATTTTGAAGGTCATTCGCGCGGGAGTGGCTATCGAGTCCAGCGCCGGCCAGCGCGGTTGATCGACCACAGCAACGTTTTGCATCTCAAGCGTGAAGGTGTTCCCGTCGGGACTGATATCCAGACCATGCTCGGGGACGGTAACGACCCAGTACAGTCCAGACGGCGCAATGGGCGGGTGAAAGTCGTGTATCTGGTTAGCGGGGACAGCCTGTCCCCGGAACAGCGTGAGTCATATGTGAGTAAAGATACCTTGCTGTGTTGTCCGGGCGGCCCAGTACTCGCCCAGCATGACACCATAATCGGTGGTCGGACTGCCAAACGCGATTCGATTCCCCTTGTTATCGGTGCCCATGCCAGTAAAGGTGCTGCACCGGGCTACCCGCCCTTTGAAATGGTAAATGTGTGACGGTTCCAGACTCGGGCCTGCGGGCTGATTGTGACTGCCATTTTTATCCAGCCAAGGAATTGGGCAAGGGTCGGTGCTGCCGTTCGCGGTTATCGACGGTTGGGCTTGCAACCCATAAATCGCAGAGGGAACCGCAAGCGGAATTACGGCCAAAGCACTGGCTTTCAGGATGTCTCTGCGATTGCAGGTTGGGCAGGAGTTGGTAATTGGCGCCATCGGTCTACCTCCGATTGGCAAAAATTGTCTCGGAGAGAAGATAGCGCAACCCAAGCCTGGCAGTCTAGCTTGGTGTCGATCTCGGGGTCCACAAAAGGAGTTCGGGAAGCGTAAAGGCGAGCTTGTGCGCAAATTGTCGGCGACGTGGTGGGTATCGCCCACTCTGCCGTCACATCCGAACTTCGGCTCAAGTTTGAGGAGTGAAGTTGGCGCTTCCCTAAGCCATTTACCTGCTAATGCTTACCGTTCAGTTGCCAAATCTGACCGATGCCTGATCGGCCTTGCGTGAAGTAGGGGTTGAGGCTAGAATCAAAATACGACCGAAAAAGTCGGAGTTTTATCCGACTATAAAGGTCGGCATTCGGCTCCATGCTGAAACTCACGAAAAAAGCGGATTACGGGCTTATGGCCATGAAGCATCTGGCTGAGCATGTTGACCGGGGAGCCTGTAGCGCCAAGGATGTGGCCGAGGCCTACGGCATCCCGCAGGAAGCGTTGGCGAAGATCCTGCAACGGCTGGCGAAAGTCGGTCTGGTGCGGTCTCAGCATGGCACGCACGGAGGTTACACGCTGACGCGGGATCCGAAGATGATTTCCGCTTTCGAAGTGATCAAGGCCATTGACGGCCCGCTGTTCATTACGTCGTGTGTGACGGTCCGGGGCGAATGCGATCAGACCGATCGATGTACGATTCGCGAGCCCCTGCGCAAGGTGAATGAAAGCATCGAGCAGGTGCTGAAGAACATCAAAATTTCGCAGATGAAGGAAGAGCCGGAGGTTGTCCATCAAAAGGTGGAGACAGTGAAGCCGGCGGAGTTGGTAACGATTTCGTAGTTGGTGCGAGTGAAGGCTTTTTAAGGAGACAGGTAATCATGAGTACGGATGTGAAGACGGCGACCCCAACCAGTCAGGACATCGGACAGCGCTCGTCCGCGAACGGCGTCAAGCTGCCCATTTACATGGATAATCACGCGACCTCGCCGATGGACCCGCGGGTTCTCGAAGAAATGCTTCCCTACTTCATGGAGAAGTTCGGCAACTCCGCCAGCCGCAATCACCCGTTTGGATGGGCGGCGGAAGAGGCGGTCGAGTTGTCGCGCGAGCGTATTGCGAAGCTTATTGGCGCGACGGCGAAAGAGATCATCTTCACCTCGGGCGCCACTGAAAGCGACAACCTCGCCATCAAAGGTGTTGCCGAGATGTATCGCGAAAAGGGCAATCACATCATCACCGCGGTCACTGAGCACAAGGCGGTGCTCGACACCTGCAAGCATCTGGAGAAGTTCGGGTTTCGGGTGACCTATCTGCCGGTGCAAAAAGATGGGTTGGTTGACCTCGACGACCTAAAGCGCGCCATGGACGACAAAACGATACTGGTCACGATCATGGCGGCCAACAATGAGATTGGCGTACTGCAACCGATCGCGGAGCTCGGCAAACTGTGCCGCGAACGCGGTGTGATTTTCCATACCGACGCGGTGCAGGCAATCGGCAAGGTGCCGGTAGACGTGAATAAGATGAACATCGATGTTGCGTCCATCACTGGACATAAGCTCTACGGGCCGAAGGGCGCGGGTGCGCTTTATGTGCGCCGCAAAAATCCGCGCGTGCAATTGGTGCCGCTGATTGACGGCGGCGGGCACGAGCGCGGAATGCGCTCCGGCACGCTCAATGTTCCCGGCATCGCCGGCCTGGGTAAGGCGTGCGCCATCGCGCAGGAAGAGATGCCGCAGGAATCCTGCAAAATGGCGGGCCTGCGCAACCGGTTGAAAGACAGCATCATGAGCCGGCTTGACGAGGTCTATATCAATGGCTCAATGGAACATCGGCTGCCCGGCAATCTGAATATCAGCTTTGCGTATGTGGAGGGCGAGTCGCTCCTGATGGGCATCAACGATATCGCGGTTTCCAGCGGATCGGCATGCACCTCGGCGACACTTGAGCCATCTTATGTATTGAAGGCTCTCGGTACCGGGGACGATCTGGCACACAGCTCGATCCGCTTCGGCATCGGGCGCTTCAACACCGAAGCCGAGATCGATTATGTGGGCGACCGCGTGGTCGAGACGGTGCTGCGTCTGCGCGAACTGTCGCCGCTCTACGAGATGGCGAAAGAGGGTGTGGACTTGAAGAGCGTGAAGTGGGCGGCGGAAGCGCACTAAGAGCTAAGGTTTCAAAGTTTCAGGTTTCAGAATCTCGACGTTTTGCAAGGGGTGAGGAAAAATGTCATACAGCGATAAAGTGATCGACCACTACAACAATCCACGCAACGTTGGCTCCATGGACAAAAAGGACTCCGACGTGGGCACCGGTCTGGTGGGTGCGCCTGAGTGCGGCGACGTGATGAAGCTGCAGATCAAGGTGAATCCGCAAACCAGCATCATCGAAGACGCCAAGTTCAAGACCTTTGGTTGCGGTTCGGCGATCGCGTCCTCTTCGCTTGCGACCGAATGGGTCAAGGGCAAGACGATCGACGAGGCCCTTGCGATCAAGAACACGGAGATCGTGAAGGAACTGGCCTTGCCGCCGGTGAAAATTCACTGCTCGGTGCTGGCCGAGGATGCAATCCGGGCCGCGATCGGTGACTGGAAGAAGAAGCAGGAAGCCGCGAAGCCCGTGGCAGTGCAGGCGGCACAGTAGATAAATCTCCTGTAGAGACGGGGCTTGCCCCGTCTCCGGCAGCGAGGCACTGCGGAGACGCGGCAAGCCGCATCTCTACGGGAAATCAGAATCGACCATGGATCAAGCTGTCAAAGACAAACCCGCCGTGCCCACGGCTCCGGCCAATGGCATTCAGGTGACCGACAACGCGCTCAAGAGGATTCGCTCGGCGATGGTGAAAGAAAATGTTTCGCCGGAGCAGGGCGGGCTTCGTCTGGGCGTGCAAGGCGGCGGATGCTCGGGGCTGAGTTACAACATACGGTTTGATACGCAGCCGCGCGAGCGGGACCGCGTGTTTCAGTTCGGAGATGTCCGGGTTTTTGTGGATCCGAAGTCTTTCATCTATCTGCACGGGATGATTCTCGATTACAACGAAACCCTGATGCAGCAGGGCTTTGTGTTCAAGAACCCGAACTCGACCAAATCCTGCGGCTGCGGAAGTTCTTTCTCGTAGAGGAGATCGTGTGGTGACGGGGCTCCGCCCCGTCCAGGCGGGCCAAAGGCCCATCACCACACAAACCAGTGGTTAGAGGGCGGGCCGTGCGCCCGCCTTAGCTTTTTTATGGCAAGTACAGAATCCAAGTCGTCGTTGATGATGCCCGGGGAGGCAACCCCGAGGTGCTGGTCGTGCGGCACGATGGGCGCGGTGCAGTTTTGCAGTGCGTGCGGCAAAGTGCAGCCGCCGGTCCCGGTGGATTATTTCGTCTTTTTCGGCTTTCCGCGCAAGCTCAACCTGGACACGGCCGCACTGGAAAAAGAATTCTACGCGCTGAGTCGCCGGCTTCATCCTGACGTATTCGGACAGGCTGACGACCGGGAACGGGCATGGAGCCTGGAGCAGAGCTCCATGCTCAATGATGCGTATCGCACGCTGAAAGATCCAATCAAGCGCACCGAGTACCTGCTGCGCCTCGAAGGCATCGAACTGGAAGAGCAATCGAAACAAGCGACGGAAAAGGCTCGCGCCACCGGAGAGTTGAAGAAGCAGGTCGTGCCTCCTGATCTTTTGGAGGAAGTCTTCGAACTCAACATGCATCTTGAAGAGCTGCGAGTTCAGAAAAAAATGGGCGAAGACGATCCGGCCCTGCTCGAAGAAATCGGCAAGGCCAAACTTTCACTGGAAGAAAAATACGACGCGCTCTTGAACGAACTGAAGGCCGAGTGGAACAAGTGGGACAAGGCCGTGGACGGGGGAACAGAAGACAACGGAGACGAAGGTGACCGGCGGCGGATCCTCGACCAGATGGTCGACGTATTGAACCGCAGGAACTATATCCGAAATCTGGTGCGGGATGTGAATGAGGCAATGGAATAGGATTTTGTAATTTGGTAATCGGGTAATTTTGTAATCTAAAACCCGCGAAGGCTTGCCTTCATATTTACCAAACTACACGATACAAAATTACCACATGGCTACTGACACCATCGTCGGCATCGATCTAGGCACCACGAACTCGCTCGTGGCCTACATGCAAGGGGATTCCCCTGTCGTCATCCCCGGGGAAGACGGGCTCAATCTTGTGCCTTCGGTAGTGGCGCTCACGCTCGATGAGAACGAGAAGAACCAGATCGTTGTGGGCAATGCTGCACGTAGATATCTGATTGAAACGCCGGAGCGTGCGGTTTACTCGGTCAAGCGTCTGATGGGTCGCGGCGCTGAGGATATCCAGGATGAACTGAAACTTTTCCCTTTCAAGTTGGCGGATGATCTCCAGGAGGGAGAGGTTCTGAGGATCAAAATTGGGGAGCGAACCTATACTCCGCCTGAGATTTCCGCGCTGGTGCTGCGCCAACTGAAGCGCAATGCCGAGCGCTTTTTCGGCGTGCCCGTGACCCAGGCGGTCATCACCGTCCCTGCATACTTCAACGATGCGCAGCGGCAGGCCACGAAAGATGCCGGCCGCATCGCCGGACTGAACGTATTGCGGTTGGTGAACGAACCGACGGCGGCATCGCTCGCTTATGGGCTGGACAAGAAGAAGAACGGCATCATCGTTGTTTACGATCTGGGCGGCGGCACGTTCGATATCTCGATTCTCAAGCTGCACGACGGGATTTTCGAAGTGATTGCTACCAACGGCAACACGCATCTCGGCGGAGACGATATCGACAATCTGCTGATCGCGATTGCGCTCGACGACATTCGCGGCGATCTCGGACTCGATCTGCGGCGCAACGGCGAGGCGATGGCGCGCATTCGCAAGGCCGTGATTGAAGCCAAGATTGCGCTTTCGTCGGAGCCCGCGGTGAAGCTCGATATCGATTTGCCCGGTGGGAAGAAATATCAGCGCGAAATTTCACTCGATGGCTTCGAGCAGATGATCCAACCGATCATCGACCGCACGGTCGGGCCCTGCAAACAGGCCCTCAAAGACGCAGGCCTGAAGCCCGAACAAATCGACGAGGTCGTGCTGGTCGGTGGCTCAACGCGCATTCCAAAGGTGCGGTGGTTGGTGCAGGACCTCTTTGGGCGCGCGCCACACACGGATTTGAATCCGGACGAAGTGGTTGCTCTGGGGGCGGCCGTGCAGGCGCATATTCTCGGCGGCGGCTCCGAAATTACACAAGACATGCTGCTGCTCGACGTGACCCCACTTTCTCTTGGAATTGAAGTGGCGGGCGGCGTGACCGATAAAATTATCCTGCGCAACTCGACTGTACCGGCTTCGGCAACGCAGTACTACACGACCCAGGTGGATGGCCAGACGAACGTTGCCATTCACGTGCTGCAAGGCGAACGCGAGCTGGCGCGGGATTGCCGGTCGCTGGCACGATTCGATCTGAAGGGTGTTCCACCAATGACCGCCGGCATGGCGCGCATTGAAGTAAAGTTTCTGATCGACGCGAATGGCATTCTGCGGGTCTCGGCGCGGGAGCAACGCAGCGGACAAGAGGCTGAAATCGATGTTCAGCCGAGTTACGGACTCACCGACGAGCAGGTCGAGAACATGCTGCTCGAATCGTACGACTACGCGGAAGAAGATTTCCGCCAGCGGCAGGTGATTGAAGCGCGACGCGAAGCAGACACGATCCTGACGGCGCTCGCGAAAGGGAAGAAAAACGAAGCCTGGCGGGAGATCACGAATGATGAGCGCCGTAATGTCGAGACGCTGGAGAGAGCTCTGATTGCGGTCAAGGATGGCGACGACTATCACGCGATCCGTGCGGGCATTGACGCGCTGAACGAGGCCACGACACGTCTGGCGGAATTGATGATGGATACTGCTGTCTCGACCGCGCTCAAGGGAAAGGCCATGGACGGCGCCGATCTCGAGGAAGGGCCGCAATCTGGCCATCGAGTTGCGAAAGCAGATTTCAAATAAGAGGCGAATAAGAGTAATACGCAAGTTTGCAACCCAGGGGTCTTATGTCTGAAGAAAAAACGCAGGGAACCGGAACCACCACAGTGGATGCTCCCGGTGAAAACACGGTTGAGGTCACGTTTCTTCCCGAGGGCAAGACGGTGACCTTCGAACACGGCAAGCTGCCGTATAAAGACCATGGCAAGGAAGAGTCGCTGCTCGATGTGGCGTTGAACTTCGGGATTCATCTCGATCATGCTTGTGGAGGAAACTGCGCCTGCACGACTTGCCACGTCTGGGTGAAAGAAGGCGCCGACCTGATCTCGGAGATGGAAGATGACGAGGCCGACAAGCTCGACATGGCTGCCGATCTTCAGCTAAACTCACGCCTCGGATGTCAGACCGTAATCAAGAAGCCGGGCAAAGTAGTCGTGGAAATTCCGGCCTGGAACCGGAATTACGTTTCGGAAGAACACTAGAAGCAGCTGTCAGCCTTCAGCTCTCAGCCTTCAGGTAAACCGTGAGTTGGTTGAGATTACGACTTTGCTTGCGAACGACTACTAGGAGCCCTGATTCATGCCGAAGGAACTCACCTGGAGCGACGCTGACGACATTGGGATTCTGCTGTCTGAGGCCCACCCGAAAATCGATCCGCTCGCCGTACGTTTTACCGACCTGCACAAATATGTGATCGCGCTACCTGACTTCAAAGACGATCCGACGAAGTCGAACGAATCCAAGCTGGAGGCGATCCAGATGGCTTGGCATGCCGAGGTCTTGGATCGCACGCAGGGCTGATCCCGCCGGGCGGGGGCGCCCGGCGCTCCATCGGCAACGTCACCGCTCGTTCGCCTGCATGTCCCAATAGAATTTTTGCAGCACGAAGAAGGCTTGCTTCCGCTGGCCTGTGTTCGAAAACAATCCTTTCCGGTTGAAGTAATCCTGGATTCCCGGCAGCGGCCTTCGTGGTGAACGAAAGTCCATCAGCACCCAAGGCGAAAGCCCCGCCAGATGCGGGATCTTATTTACCATGTTCAGTTGATGGACAAACAGACTGGCCTGGTACTCCTCCGTCCAGCGGGCCGCCGCTTCACCATGGCGCCCAAAAGGCGCACCGCCGCCAAATTCACTTATGATCAGAGGCTTGTCATAAATGGTCGTCCAGGTCTGACGATCCGCGTCTTCCGGACGACCGTAATACCATCCGAAGTACTCGTTCAGCCCCAACACATCGAGAAACTGACCCAGCGGGTCGCGAAGAATGTGTCGATCCGGTCCGTCGTCTTCCACCCGGTTCATCGCCGAAGTGATCAAGCGTGTCGGATCCAGGTGGCGCGCGTCTTCCGCCAGAGTTCGCAAGAAGGTAAGCCGGTCCGGTTCAACGGGAGTCTCGTTTGAGAGCGACCACAAAATTATCGCGGCGCGATTGTGATGGCGGGCAATCATATCCCGCAGTTGCGACTTGGCGTTCGCGAGCGCCGCTGGACTCTTCCAAGCTATATCCCAGTAGACGGGAATTTCCGACCACACGAGCAGGCCCATGCGGTCTGCGAGGCGAATCTCATTCTCATTGTGTGGGTAGTGAGCCAGACGGACGAAGTTGCAACCAAGTTCCTTCGCCCATCCGAGCAGCGTCTGCGCGTCATTCATACTGTACGCGCGCCCACCGCGGACCGGTGCCTCCTCATGCAACGAAATGCCGCGCAGGAAGATCGGTTCTCCGTTCAGCAGAATCTGCGAGCCTCGAACCTCGATGGTTCGAAAGCCGATCGAGTCATGAACCGTGTCGTCTCCAGCGGAGATCTTCACGTCGTACAACTTCGGATTCTTCGGGGACCACAGCTGCAACCTGGCGGGAACATGAAATCCCGCGCGACCATTGGCGTCCGGAATGGTCGAAGTCTTGATCCCAGCTTCGGGAATTTCTATTTCTATCGTCGATCGCTGCTGCGGCGCGCGATTTCCGTCCAGTTGAACCCAGCCGTCGATTTGGTCTCGCGATCCTTTGGCCAACTGAATCCAGTAATCGCGAATGAAAGTCTCCGGCGTTTCGATCAGGATTACATCGCGCGTGATACCGCCGTAATTCCACCAGTCCGTGTGAAGGGCCGGGATTGCATCCTCCCGGCGCTGATTGCTGGCCTCGACCACGAGGAAGTTGTCGCCGCTGCGAAGCAGTTTCGTCGCCTCGAAATCGAACGGCGTAAAACCGCCTTCGTGCTCGCCGAGCGGCTCACCGTTTAAATAGATCCGCGCGCGATAGTTCACCGCGCCAAAATATACGAATATGCGCGTGTGCTCCCGTTTCGCGTACGTGAACGACTTCTCATACCAAAGCGGCCCTTCATAAAACAGCAACTTTTCTTTCTGCGTATTCCAGTCGCCGGGGACGGTGAGTGTTTCCGACGTGTCGAAGTCATACTCGACGAGGTCCCGCTGGTCTTTCGGCTTGCGATTGCGGAAGTATTCCGCATTCAAGCCCGATTCCAAGGGGTCGATAATAATGTGCCACGCTCCGTTCAGACTTGTGGTTTTGTGCCCGGTGACGTTGGCCAGCAGCGGCGCGGGCGGCGTTTGAGACTGAGCCATCGCGGCAAGCAGAAAGATCGGCAGGAGGCGTCGCATAAGTTGTCCCGGAGAAGTTGGCGTCAAGAATACACGAGAGCGCGACTGCCGCCCCTGGACGAATGCGTCCGGGGGCTACGTGATTTCGGACGAAATTTACGGCAACGTGAAACTCAGCGGGCGGCCACCATGTTGGGAGCCCCGTCTTCGACGCTCGCCTCGCGCAGAAACTTCGCCGCTTCTTCGGGCGGCGTGGGATTGATGTAGAAACCGGTGCCCCATTCAAATCCCGCCGTCTTGGTCAGTTTGGGCATGAATTCAATGTGCCAGTGGTAATACTCATTGGCCGGATCCTGCGCCGGCGACGTGTGTACGACCAGATTGTAGGGGGGATTGTCGAGCACGCGATCGGCTTTCATCAGCAGCAGCTTGAGCGCTTTCGCGAGATTTTCGAACATGTGCGACGACGAGTTCTCGAAGGCCGATTCGTGACGCTTGGGGAGGATCCAGGTTTCAAAGGGAAAACGCGGCGCATACGGAGCGAGGGTCAGAAAATCTTCGTTCTCAGCCACAACTCTTGTGCCGGTGTCGGTTTCCTGGCGGATGGCGTCGCAGAAGACGCAGCGCTCTTTGTAGATGTAATACTGCTTGGCTCCCTGCAGTTCCTCCACCACATAAATCGGCAGAATCGGCAACGCAATCAGTTGCGAGTGCGAGTGCTCGAGCGAAGCGCCGGCCGCTTCTCCATGATTCTTGAAGAGCAGGATGTACTTGAAGCGGCGGTCCTTCTTGAGGTCGAGAATACGATCGCGGAAGGCCCACAGAACGTCTTCGATTTTCTTCGCGGAGAGCGAGGCCAGGGTGGCGTTGTGGTCGGGCGTTTCGATGACGACTTCGTGGGCGCCGATGCCGTTCATCTTGTCAAACATGCCCTCAGCCTGCTTATTCAAATTGCCTTCGATGCCGAGTGCCGGGAACTTATTAGGAACGACACGGATCGTCCAACCCGGAGTGTCTTTCAGTGGAGTATTGCCATTCACGCTTGGGCGATACGCCAGGATCTCCGGCGGGGTTTTGCTTTCATTGCCATAGCAAAAGGGACAGAATCCGCCCTTGATCTTCACAGCTTCGCGTACAAAATCTGTCGGCCGCTTGGCGCGATCCGTGGAAATAATCACCCACCGGCCCACGATGGGGTCTTTTCTTAATTCTGGCACGTACTAAATCCTTTCAGTAGGAGTTCGCAAACCCACGATTGTACGACACGGGAAACGCATTCTGAAACAGCTCGAACGAGGGTTGGCTGTGTCCGTGGTCATAATATACGGCGAGCACGTCGAACCGCCACTGGCACGAACTGGGCATCTGGCGCAGAAAGTCTCGGGCGACCATTAATAGATCCCTTTGTTTATCGCGATCTACGGCCGCTTCGGCGGGCTTGAGATCGTGCTTGGTCCGAGTTTTTACTTCGATAAAACAGAGGACGTCCCGCTCCCAGCCGACAAGATCGAGTTCGCCGCGGTGATTGGGGGAGCGGTAGTTGCGGGCGATGACTGTGTAGCCCCGCCGGCGAAGATAAAAATAAGCGTCTTCTTCACCGCGTCGGCCGACAACTTGGTGCACGGGTATATCCTCGGTCGAGAGCGTTTTTGTCGCCATCCAGTCCAGTGCGCGTAATGTGGCTTGCGTGAGGCGTCCGGCAAACATGCAAACTCCATGTTCACCTTAGCTTGAACCAACCCCGCGTAATGTGATCGTGATCACTGCGCATCCGGTACATTTCGCCGCGCGAGGCAACCCCGCACGAAATCAGGCTTTGACGGCCGCAAAGCGCAGGCGAGTATAGTCCGCGGTCCAGCGCCCTTGAGCATCGCACAAAACTGGTTTGAGTATGGCCGTGACTTCGTCAAGAAAACCGCTGAGCTCACTCTGCGGTAGTGCGGCGCAGAACGGATTAGCGAAAGTCTCCAGCCAACCGCGCATTCCGGTTGGCAGCGGCGTGGGGCGCGGAATCAGTTGTACACTATGCGGCACAAACCCGGCGCGGCGCAGCCGTATTTCGTAGTCGTCGACGGTCGGGAAGTACCACGGAATCCACGAAGCCGCGTCCCTGATACCGCGGCGCTCAAGCGTGGCTACCAAGGCGACGGTAATTGCGCCGACGCAGGCATGGCCGCCCATCTCACCCACAAACCTCCCTCCTGTCCTGAGAGCGCGGAATGCACCTGCGACTGGCGCATCGGGATCATCCTTAATCCAGTGCAGGACGGCATTCGAAAAGACGGCATCGAATTCGCTCTCAAAGGTCAGCGCTCTCGCGTCCATGATCTTTGCGTCAAGTCCGCGCTTACGCGCGGCCGCGATCATGTCCGAGGAATTGTCGATGGCCACCACCTCTGCGCCGAGCGCAATCAGCTTTTCGGTTAGCGCTCCATCGCCACAACCTAGATCAAGGATACGCTCACCGGGGTGCGGATCGAGCAGGTCCAGCACTGGTTGCCCGAGTGCGGGCACAAAGTGTGCGTTTACGGCGTAGCCAGCCGCACTCCACTTTTGAGAGTGCAATCGAGGGGAAGAAGTCACGGTAAAAAACTCCTTCTATCAAAATATCCTATTTTCAACTCGCCAGTTCAGAAGCAAGCAAAGCATCTGCTTCGACCGGCTTCCCCTTATCCGGTTTCCCTTTTCCAACGGTGTTCACCAGCACCACCCCGCCGAGCGCGATCGCGCCGCCGGCCAGGGAGATCAGCTTCGGCACTTCACCCAGCCAGATCCATGCAATGCCAATGGCCACGATCGGGATCACGTAGAGCAGCGTCGCCGTGCGTCCGGCGGCGCCGTGCGAAAGCACGTAGGCCCATGCAACATAGGCGAGCGCTCCTGGAAAGATACCCAGATAAATGACCGCGAGCGTCGAGGAGGCGGGGGCAGCGCGGAGGGTATGCATCAGGTCGTGGCCGAAGGGTAACATCAGCGCCGTCCCGAACCAGATCGAGTAAGCGGTAAATTCGAGCGCGCTATATCTGCCAAGATAGTGCTTCTGCATGATCATGTAGAGCGCGGAGCTAACCGCGGCGGCAAGAATAATAAGCGCTTGTGGTGAGAGGCGGATGCCTTCGCCTTCTCCGCTGGCAATGAGCGCGACTCCCGCGAAGCTCACGAGCACGCCACACCATCCGACGGCAGTTAGTTTCTCGTGCAGCCAGAATCGGGCGGCCAGGGCAGTCCAGATCGGCGTGGATGTAATGAGCAGACTCGCTGCGCCCGCAGTCACCCGAGTCTCTCCGTAATTGAGTGCGAGGTTGTAAAAAGTGATTCCTACGACGCCGGTCAGGACCAGTCCGGGAATGTCGCGCAACTCCGGACGGCGAAAGTGCGCGACCCCAGCGTGGATCGCGAGCACGAGAGATGCGACCAGAAAACGCACTATGGCGAGATTCGCAGGCGAATAACCGCGCAGACCGGCGCGAATGCCGGCGAAGGCCGAGGCCCAAACCACGAGCGTGAATGCCAGAGCAACAAGAGTGCGAGATGTAAAGCGAGGCATCGAAAGGCCTCCTTCCAACAAGAATTTCTGTTGATGAATTTCTGTTTATGCAGACTGGCTGCGTCGGGATCGGCGGTAGCGGGCGTCGCTATCGTGTATCGCTTACCAGGTAAGGCTCACCAGGTATCGCCGCCTCGTTCGGGCGGCCAGGCGCCAAACTGGCGGCGGAGTAAGGCAATCTGGCCGGCGTGGTAACTGTTATGCGCCGCAATTTGCCAAAGCATGGCATGCACGGTGGACTCGCGCGGAGACTTTGGCGAGCCGACATTGTGAACTCTTCGCTGCAGCTCCGGCGAATCGGATTCCGCGAGCCGGGCAAGGCGAGTGAGCAAATCAGCGAAGCGGCGAGTTGTGGCACGCCACGCCTCGGCGTCATCGCGCGCGCGACCCTCGGCGGCCGGATTCGACTGCGTTGGCCAGCTTTCGATTGCCTTGTCCGGGTAAGGTCGATTCTCGCCCGCGATTTTGCCGAGGTCGTAATCCATCCAATAGTTCATGTGCTCTACGATCTGCCAGATGGAATGCGGATAGTCCGGTACGTTCCGGGCTGCCAGTTCCGCCGGGATATCTTCGACGCAGGCGACCGGGTCCACGTGGGCGCCTTTGCCGTATACGAGTTCGCGTAATGTGGTGTCGCCCATACGTTCCATCCTTTCCTCGGAATATCTGTAGAGACGGGGCTTGCCCCGTCTCAGGCTGTCGATTTGCCCAGCCCCTAAAGGGGCGTCTGATTTCGAAGAATTACGGTATCGCTAAAGCGAACCCCTGATACGAACCCCCGATACGAACCCCCGATGTGAACCCCTGATGTGAACCCCTGATGCGGGAGTGGAAGGCAGCGGAGACGCGGCGAGCCACGTCTCTATGGGAGTGTGATCTTGTCGCCTATGCTTATCGTGCCTTTCGTTAGAATCTGAGCCCGCAATCCTCCACGGTGCAGCAGGCCCTTGATCACGGACTTCCCCGTCACTTTCTGCAAGTGAGCGCAGGGCTCGCACAGGCGGATGCCTCGAATGCGCACATCCCCGATGGCGAACTCTTTGCCTACCAGATGGTTCAGCGGGACGTTGCGCGTCACGATGTTGCGGCGCGCTTCGCCGGCAGCAAGCTCGACCTGATAGTCCCGCTGCAGGGCTTCAATCGCCTCCACCTCAATCAACGTGAGTTCGAAATCCGGCTTGGGCTTGTAGAACGTGCCCAGCTTCAGCGCGTAGCGATCACCGTCAAGGCCCGCGCCCGGAATCGCCGTCGCCTGGGCAACAGATTGCGGTGGTCCTTCGGCAGCGGAGGCGATATGAATCGATTCCACCGTTCCGTTCGACATGGCGCACCTCCAACGACTTAACGACCAAAGACCAACGACTACGCGCTCTTCTCGACGGCGGCGATCGCCTCTTCCAGCGCATCCATGGCAACGTCAGCTTCGTCCCTGGTAACGATCAGCGGCGGTGCGATGCGAACCGTGCTCGGGCCGCAGCCTAGAAATAGAACGCCGCGCTCGAACGCCAACTCCACGATGCGATCGCGCTCGGGGGCGCCATATTCGCGAGTCTTCTGGTCTTTCACGATCTCGACGCCGATCATCAAGCCGCGTCCGCGGACGTCGCCGACGATCTTGTGCTTCTTCGGCCAGTCGGCCATGCGCTTGAGCATGTGGTCGCCGACTTCCTGCGAATTTTTCAACAGGCCTTCTTTTTCGATTACATCGAGCGTAGCCAGCGCGGCGGCAATACAGACCGGGTTCCCACCAAAAGTCGATGCATGGGAACCGGGGATCCAGTCCATGATGTCGGCCTTCGTCATGGTGATGCCGAGCGGCATCCCGGAGGCAATGCCCTTGGCGACGCAAACCATGTCGGGGTGCACGCCGGTGTGTTCGACGGCAAACCACTTGCCGGTGCGGCCGATGCCACTTTGGATCTCGTCCAGCACCAGAAGGATGCCGTGCCTATCGCAGATACGGCGCAGTTCCTGCATGAAGATGGTTGGTGCGATGACGTATCCGCCTTCGCCCTGGATCGGCTCGACAAAAATGGCCGCAACTTCTTCCGGCGCGAGAATGGTTTTAAACAGTGTGTCTTCGATGTAACGGGCGCAGCCGAGCGCGAATTTCTCGGCGTCCTGCGGACCGCCCGCACAGCCCCGATACACATCGGGGTAGCGCACGTGTGTAACCCCGGGTACCAGCGGCGAGAAACGGCGCTTCTGCTGCGGCTTTGAGGCGGTCAGCGAGAGCGCGCCCATGGTACGTCCGTGGAAAGCGCCGAAGAACGCGATCACCTGCTGGCGCTTGGTGTGATAGCGAGCCAGTTTCAAAGCGCATTCGATGGCTTCGGCTCCGGAATTCCCGTAATAAACCCGGTGCGGCCCGGGCATAGGCGCGATCTTCGACAGGCGCTCTGCGAGCGTCACCATGCTTTCGTAATAGAAGTCGGTGCCCGACATGTGGATCAGTTCGCCCGCCTGCTTCTGAATGGCGGCGACCACTTCCGGGTGACAATGACCGGTCGAAGTCACGGCGATGCCAGCGGAAAAATCGAAGAATTCATTGCCATCCACATCTTCGATCACAACGCCGCGGCCGCGCCTGGCAACCAACGGATACGAGCGTGTGTAGGATGGGGAAATGTATTTCTCATCGCCCGCGAGGATGCGCTTCGCGTTAGGGCCGGGAAGCGCAGTCTTGAGCTTGGGGCCGACGGTCAAACTTTTGGTGGTCATGGAGTCCTCCAGATTAGTTCTCAGTTCCCGGTTCTCAGTGGTTTTGGGGCCGAATATCGAGCAGCGTACACGGAGAGAAGCTGCCTGGGCTTAAAGCTAAGAGCCAAAAGCTAAGAGTAAAGGCGATTAGCGAAGCAACGAGAGGAAAGAAAGTTAGTCGCTGCCAAAGAGATTGGCGCGCGCATGCGAAGGCAACACGGAAAGGTACCGGCGGGGACAGGCGCGTCCCTCAATCCAGCACGTCCGTAGAAGCGAGATGTAGCCATTCGATCGCATAGCAGCTACAGGCATTATATCTGGAGTTTGATCGCGGCGTAACCCCCTAAAACAATGCCGATTCCGCTGATTGCGTTGGACTTCATCCAGCGGAAAAAGCTCTGCCGAGCTTCGCTCGGCTTGGACGGGCGAGGGCGCCCATCCCTACACGAACCCTTCATCCAATTCTCTCTTCCCTGTAAAGCCGGATCGTATTCTTCAGACTAATGACGATCAGCATCAGTGACATTCCGACTAATCCAATTGCGCCGCCAATATCAAACAGCCGGTAGCGGCCATGAATCACCCACGCCCAACGGAACAGAGCCAGATTGCCCGCCGCCAGCAGAATGCGCAACTCGGTCGGGCCGAAGTGCCACATCGAAAGGTGAAACTCACCGAGCGTATAGGTCGCCAGATACGATTGGATGGAAAGCAGCAGAAACGCAATCAGTAACCCGATCGCAATCACGGGATGCATGTATCCGGAGAGGGCCAACCCGCCCATCATGGCCACTGCGCCGATGGAGTCGATCATGTGGTCCACGTAAAAGCCGTAACGAGGTCTCTGCCGCTGGCGGACGCGAGCCAGGGTTCCATCGAGGCTATCGCCGAACCAGTTCACCGCGAGACCCACAATGGCGGCAAGCAGCATGCGGCGATCACGGGCGGCTAGGGCATAGCAGACGCCAGTCGCGATCTGAGCGGCAAAACCGAGGAACGTCAGGTGATCGGAATTTACCCACGCGGGCATGCGTTCGGCCATCCAGATGAGGGTCCGCTTCTCGGCGGCAGCGATGAAACTTCCGTGGACGCGCGTCGCCTGCTGGAAGTTGGCGCCGCGTTGCTCGCCCAAGATGGGGTCGGTCACAGGCGGATTATAGCGTGCCAGGGTGTCGCGAACGGTCAGCGGAGATTGTGCACTACCAGAATCATCCCCGGCCGCAGGGCTGCGATATTCCGATTGTCGTGCTTCAGGGCGGAAACTGTGGTGTTGTAGGAAGTTGCGATTGAAGAGAGGGTTTCGCCGCGCTTGACCCGGTGATGGAGAACTGCGTTTGCCGAGGCAGTTTGGGTTCTGGCGGCAGGGTGTCGCGACGCAGTTGAATGCCTGGTCGCAACCTGCGTTTCGCTCGCGCTCCGAGTAACGGGAAGGTGGAGATATAGGATCCTTCTTCCAGCGAGGCTGCTGCCTTTCAGGCGGTTCCAGACGCGAAGCATCCTGGCGGAGACCCCGAAATTCTCGGCTACCGACTCGACCGTATCGCCTTTGCGTATTTTGTAGTGCGTGGTGGCATGGGCGTAGGTGCTGGTATCGACCTGTTTGCCGGGGGCGATGGGGATGATGAGACGGGTTTCGGGCGAGAGCGAAGCGTTATTCGGACCGGCATCGCCATCAATGTCGTTGGCTTCGGCGATCGCTCTTGGAGTCGTGTGATAGGTGTGGGCGATCGAGGCCAGCGTTTGTCCACCCTGTACTTTGTGATAACGCCAAGAGACACGTTTATCGGCTGGAATCGAGGCGACGGCGGTTTGAAATTTGTCGGCGGTTCCGGCGGGCAGGTGGAGGTCGAATTCATGACCTTTCGGGGTGGTCAGCCGGAGCAAGCTCGGGTTGAGGTCGAGCAAGTCCTCGGCTGTGGCGTCCACACACTCGGCAGCCAGCCTTAGATCGATGGGATACCCGATCTTGACGGTGTCATACGGAACCGGCTTTTCTTTAACCACCGAATCCAGTCCGTATTGCGCGGGATTCTTGGCCATGATGGTGACGGCCACGATGATGGGAACGTAGTTTCGGGTTTCCTTGGGCAGCACGTTGCGGCGATAGAGTTCCCAGAAATCGGCGTAGCCGGTGCGTTTGACCGCACTCTGGACTGTCCCCGGGCCGGAATTGTAGGCGGCCATGGCCAGGTACCAGTCTCCGAACTGGTTGTAGAGGTCTTTCAGATGGTGAGCGGCGGCTCGGGTAGCTTTTTCGGGATCCTGGCGATCATCAACCCACCAGCTGCGCTCCAGGCCGTAACCTTTGGCGCGGCTGCCCATGAACTGCCACATGCCGCGGGCGCCGGCTCGGGAGACGGCCAGAGGGTGGAATCCAGACTCGGCCTGGGCAAGGTAGATCAGTTCCTGGGGAACGCCTTCTTCCTGCAGGGTGCGGCGGATCATGTCTTCGTATCGCCCGGAGCGGGCCAATGCGCGTTCCAAGGTGCCGCGTCCGCGGTTGGAGTAGTAATTGATGTAGCCGGCGACCTGGTCGGTCATCACCAGCGGCAGGCCAGAACGGGTGGATTTTATCTCGGCCTCGGCTTTTGCTTTGACGTTCTGGTCGACGGCGGGGGTGAGTTCGTTGGCTTCGTCGATGGGCGCCGGTTCCGACTTTTGCTCGGCAAAGCCGTCGCCCTGCTGGAGGGCGGCTAGTTCGAGGCCGTTGATGCCTTCCAGGATGCGGTCAAGTTCGTGTTCGAGGCGATCGTCCCCGTTCAGATCGAATCCGCTGCCGAGCAGTTGGTTGAAAGCGGAGTCAAAATTCTGTTTGGCGGCTTCGAGATGGCCGGCACGATAGTTATCCTGCCCTGACTGGTATTCCTTTTCTACGCGAGCGATCAGGTCGGCTACGGGATCCACTTCGAGCGCCAGCGGTACCTGCGGCCTCGATTGGGGCTGAGCGGCTGACGCGGCGGGCTTCTGCTGGTGGGGATCAGGCGGGCTGCTGGCCGCGACCAGTGAAGGGGCTTGGGCCTGTGCGGGAGGCATGAAAGAGGTCTTCTGGGCACTCTGGCAAGCGAGGGTCGAGGCCAAGGTCGCCGCTAATAGCGCGGAGAAAATAGTGGCCAGATACCGGTGAGAAGAAAAACTCATATTTTCGGAAACTTACCGCAACCGCTCCCGGGCGGGCAAGATGTACGTCCGTCAGTACTGAGATGGTACTATCGCAAAATTCGTTGGGTCAATTCCACAGAAGACCCGTTAGCCCTATTACTTTGGGCACCGGCTGGGCATGTTACCCCAGGCTTGCGGAGGAGGGCAACGAGTCTTTAAAGTCTTTAGGGCAGGCGGATTCATCGAAAGCGACTATGAAAGCAGTACAGGTACAGCAAACCGGTGGGCCGGAAATGATGGAACTGGTGGACTTGCCGGTTCCGCAGCCGAAATCGAACGAAGCTGTGGTGAAGATTCAGGCGGCGGGCGTCAACTTTATTGACGTCTATAACCGCGAAGGACGCTACAAGGCGCCGCTGCCATTGGTTCTGGGACAGGAAGCTGCGGGCGTGGTTTCGGCGATCGGGTCTGATGTGCGCGAAGTGGCGGTCGGCGATCGTGTGGCCTACACGGCGGTGCTTGGGAGCTATGCGGAGTATGCCGCAGTGCCGGCCGACCGTCTGGTTAAGATTCCGGCTGGAGTGGGAGAGCGCGAGGCTGCGGCCGCCATGCTGCAGGGGATAACGGCGCAGTACCTGACTCACGATACCTACCCGCTGAAGAAAGGCGAGACGGCGCTGATTCATGCGGCAGCGGGCGGAGTGGGGTTGCTGCTGGTGCAGATGGCGCACAACATTGGGGCGCGGGTGATTGCGACGGTTTCGACCGAGGAAAAAGCGAAGCTGGCGCGGGCGATGGGAGCGGACGAGGTCATTCTTTATACGCAGGCTGATTTTGAGGTGGAGACGAAACGGCTGATTGGCGGCAAGGGCGTGGATGTGGTGTATGACTCAGTGGGGAATACTACGTTTGACAAGGGGCTGAACTTGCTGCGTCCGCGGGGGATGATGGTGCTGTTTGGAGCGTCGAGCGGAGCGGTCGCGCCGATTGATCCGCTGGTGCTTCTGCAGAAGGGTTCGCTCTTTCTGACGCGGCCTTCGCAGGGGCACTACATTGCTACGGCGCAGGAGTTGCAGCAGCGGGCGGGAGCGGTCTTCGGCATGATTCGCGACGGCAAACTCAAGTTGCGCATAGACCATGTGTATCCGCTGGCGGAGGTACAGCGGGCGCACCGCGAGCTGGAGGGGCGGAAGACCACCGGGAAGCTTTTATTGCTGCCGTAGAGACGCGGCTTGCCGCGTCTGCGACCGCAGAGTGAGACGGGGCAAGCCCCGTCTCTACGGAAGAATTTTCGCCCTGGCCGACGTTAGTGCTCGGATTGATCTACGATCTTTTCGAGCGGGAGTAGTTCTTTACGTATTCGGGCAGTTCTTTCTCGCAGCGGTCGTCGCGGATTGCGGCACCGACTGTCATCTCTAGCGGGATTACTCCTGCCCAAGTCGGGAAGGAATAGTCCTCATCGTCGTCCACGGGTGGGCCGACGCGGACTTTGGCGGAAAATTCAGTGATCAGAAGGCGCAGGACTGATGTTGCCTTCAATTCTTTTTCGTTGGGCTGGCGGGAGTCGTCCCAGCGATGGGGCAGGATGTGCTCGCTCAGCGCGCGCAGGGCAGCGAGTTTTTCTGCCGGATCGTCGACTATGGTTGCTGTGCCGAGAATTACCACTGAGCGGTAGTTCATCGAGTGATTGAAGACGGAGCGGGCCAGGACCAATCCATCGAGCAACGTGACCGTGATACAGACCGCGACGCCCTGATCGAGGTTACGCAGCATGCGGCTGGCGGCCGAGCCGTGGATGTAGAGCACGTCACCGTCGCGTCCGAAAGAAGTTGGGATGACGAAGGGCTGTCCGTCGGCGACGAAGCCGACGTGGCAGAGGAAGGCTTCATCGAGGATCCGGTTGACTGCGTCGCGGTCGTAAACCGCCCGCTGCGGTTCGCGGACTATGCGCGTGCGTGGAGAGGGAGTGGGACTGCCGGAGTTTAAGGTGGACGTTGAATTGTTGGACATGGGATTGACTTCCCGGGCAGGCGCCAAGAGTGGTGATGGGTTAGTTTAGCAGGTCGGAATGGGGAACTTGCATCACGGGTCATAAGCGGCTTTATAATGGAAAGCGCCCACTCGTCGGGGTGCCTGGTCCCAGGACACCCGCTAATTGTGCAAACGATATGAGATCTAGTTACTCTGTGTTTATCAAAGTTTAACGCGGCGTTAACCCGGCTTCGCCGCGCTCCGACTATACGTTGAAACGTTGCCTCGTCTTGAATTAAATCGCATCCCAAAGGAGGTTCTTTGTGAAATTCCTTCTCCCCTTCCGCGATTTGTACCGGACATTCATTTTCGCCGGCGCGCTTTTGGCCACCGTAACTGGCGTCTCAAAGGCTCAAAATTCGTGTGCGTTGAACTCTTCCAAAGGACAAATAAAACATGTTATCTATGTTCAGTTCGATAACACGCATTTCGTCCGCGATAACCCCAATGTGCCTTCCGATCTCGAGCAGATGCCGAGCCTGCTGAACTTCCTCGAAGGACAGGGGACAGTTCTGACCAACCATCACACTCCGCTTATCTCGCACACGGCCACCGATATTCTCACTTCGCTGACTGGTGTGTATGGCGACCGTCACGGCGTACCAGTGAGCAACAGTTTCCGCTATTTCAATCCGGACGGTAGCAGCAACCTCGGCGTTTCGTTCGCGTACTGGACCGACCCGCTCTTTGACCCGACTACCAGCACGCCCACAGACACGAAGTTCAACATGTTGACCGCCGACGGGCATAACGCTCCCGCGCCGTGGGTGGCGTTCACTCGCGCCGGGTGCAATGTAGGAGCGGTGGCGACGGCGAATACGATCCTGGAAAATATTGCCACCGATATTCCCACGGTTTTTGGCGCCGGTTCGGTGCAGGCGCAGGAAGTCGCAAGTAATCCTGGACAGGCGTTCGCCGATTTCGTCGGAATCGGAATCCACTGCGCTGCCGGAGATCCGCTGTGTTCTTCCGCCAACACCGGCGAGCAGGATTTGCTCCCGGACGAGCCCGGCGGTTACTCCGGATACAACGCCTTGTACGGCAACAAGTATGTCGCTCCACAGATCAGTCCGAATGGACCGATGACCGACCTGAACGGTAACGTGATTCAGGATCCGAAAGGCCGCATCGGTTTTCCGGGTTTTGATGGAATGGCGGCAACAGTGTCGCTTGCTTATGTGGCCGCCATGCAGGAACACGGTGTGCCGATTACTTACGCTTACATTTCCGATGCGCATGATAACCATCCCAGCGGTCCTGCGTTCGGGCCCGGGTCAGCGGGTTATGTCGCGGCGCTCAAAGCCTACGACGATGCTTTCAATAAATTCTTCACCCGTTTGGCGGCCGATGGGATTACCCACGACAATACGCTGTTCATTTTTACGGCGGATGAAGGTGATCATTTTGCGGGCGGTCCGCCGAGTCCCGCCAATTGTGACGGCGTAACTACTCCGTGCACGTATGCGAAGATCGGCGAAATCAATGCCAATCTGGCTGGTTTGCTGGCCACGGAGCGAGGCAATACGACTCCGTTCAAAGTCCACTCCGACGACGCGCCGACCATCTACATCACGGGAAATCCGGCGCGCACCGATCCTGCGGCCCGGAGTTTTGCCCGCGACCTCGACCAGTTGACGGCAGTGAGCCCGATCACCGGGAATACGGACAAGATCAGCCAGTTCCTGGCCGATGCGGTGGAGATGAAGATTCTCCACATGGTCACCGCCGACCCTGCGCGGACGCCAACGCTGGTGATGTTTGCCGATCCTAACTACTTTCTGTTTGCTGGCGCGCCCAACTGCAACTCGCCTTGCGTGACGGAAAATCCGGGCTTTGCCTGGAACCACGGCGACTTTCAACCGGAGATCGTTACCACCTGGCTGGGAATGGTCGGCCCCGGAGTTAGGGACGACGGCGTTGACGGCAAGACATGGTCCGATCATACCGACATCCGTCCCACGGTCTTGCTGCTGGCAGGATTGAAGGACGATTACAGGCATGACGGCCGGGTGCTGTCGGAGGCTCTCGCTGGAGCGGCGCTGCCGCCTTCGGTGACGGGTAACGGAAACATCTTCCGCCAGTTGGCGCAATCCTACAAGCAGATCAACGCACCTGTCGGGAAATTCGGACTGGGTACGTTGCGCATCTCGAACTCGGCGCTGATCTCGAATGATTCGGGTGACGCGACGTACAACCAACTGGAAAGCAATCTCGCCAACCTCAACGCCCAGCGAGATTCCCTCGCCAACCAGATGATCCAAATTCTGGAGGATGCTGCGTTCAACGGCAAGGCCATCGATCCGGCGCAGGCATCGTCGCTGATACAACAGGCAAATCAGTTGCTGCAACAGGTGTCGCAGTAAATCTGCCTAGAGTGCCGGAGGACTACCTCCGGCACTCCCCCTTCTCTTGTCTTGTGGCTTCTTCCGGGCTCTGATTGACGCGTAATGCGCGGCTGCGGGTTGCCGCACGACGCGTGTGCGCACGGTGCGATCCCTTGGCCAAACTGCCGGACTCCACGGTGGCATCGTTAAGATAAAATATCGTCGCGCGGGTTACCGAAGAGGTCTATTGTCACGATGGAGGGAATCATCATGAACTCGGGATTCGCGCTGTTGATAGTGTTTAGTATTGGCGTCGTGGCTGGGTTGCGATCCATGACGGCGCCGGCGGTTGTAGCTTGGGCGGCGCATCTGGGTTGGATCAATCTTCAGGGTTCTCCCTTGGCTTCCATGGGTTCGACCTGGGCGGTCGGAATCTTTACTGTTGGCGCCTTGGGCGAATTCGTTGCCGATCAACTCCCAACCACTCCTGCACGAACGGCGGCGGTCCCGCTAACTGCACGCGTAGTCATGGGCCTGCTTACCGGTGCATGTCTCGGTGTCGCAGGGGGCGCTTCGTATTGGATCGGAGCGCTGATCGGGGCAATCGCCGCAATTGCCGGAACGTTCGGCGGTTATCAAGCTCGTGTCAGGCTGGTTCGCGGTCTTCACGTTCCGGATGCTGCGATTGCTATCCCGGAAGACCTGGTTGCAATTGGGCTTGGATTGCTGGTGGTTTCCAGATTCTAAACTTCTTCGTAGTTCTCGACAAAGTATTGACGAGAGTATTGGCACATCCAATCGCGAGCGTGCTTATGACCACTGCGCAGCAATACGATGCCATCATCATCGGCTCAGGGCAAGCAGGTACTCCTCTCTCCACAGCCCTAGCCGCAGCCGGAATGCACACTGCTCTGATTGAGCGGAAACATGTGGGCGGGACGTGCGTTAACGAGGGGTGCACTCCCACGAAGACGATGGTGGCAAGCGGCCGAGTCGCCTATCTCGCGCGGCGCGCTGCTGATTATGGAGTGCACGCCGGGGCGAGAGATATCAGTGTCGATCTTGGAATAGTTCGCCAACGCAAACGCGATATTGTCAACAAATTTCGCAATGGCAGTCAGGCGCGCATCGAAAAGACGGCAAACCTCGAATTGATTTTCGGCGCGGCCAGGTTTGCTGGTTCGTCTGCTGGTCCAAAGACGATTGAAGTTCTCTCCAACGATGGCGCGCAGCGTTCTCTCTCCGCCAAATATATCTTTATCAATGCGGGTACCCGCGCGGCACGGCCCAAACTGGATGGCCTGGACGACGTTCCAACTCTCGACAACGCGTCCGTCATGGAACTGGACATGGTTCCCGATCACCTGTTGATTCTGGGTGGCGGCTACATTGGGGCGGAGTTTGGACAACTCTTCCGGCGTTTTGGCAGCCGCGTGACGATTGTTCAATTGCGCGGACAACTGCTCGCCGGGGAAGATCCAGACGTCGCGGAAGAAGTCGCCAAGATTTTTCAGCAGGACGGGATTGAGGTCTTGCTGAATGCCAAAGTGGCTCGGGTTGCCCAAGCGGACAGGAACATTCGGCTGGACGTCGAGCAGCAGGGACACGCAGCGCCTATGACTTTGGTGGGTTCGCATCTGTTGCTCGCGACAGGGCGAGTGCCGAATTCCGATACCCTGAACCTTGTGGCGGCTGGAATCCAAACGGACGACCGCGGGTTCATCA
>Ga0209647_1000115_pt1 | contig 68802 bp, 65 predicted proteins | sample GraSoi_2013_60cm_FD_185827 | JGI IMG/M metagenome (GOLD analysis project Ga0209647, IMG submission 185827) | Grasslands soil microbial communities from the Angelo Coastal Reserve, California, USA - Sample 9_17_2013_60cm (SPAdes) (version 2) | ecosystem: Environmental > Terrestrial > Soil >...
TGCCGCAGACCCGTGAGCACATCCTTCTGGCTCGCCAGGTCGGTGTGCCGTCGATCGTTGTATTCCTGAACAAGTGCGACATGGTCGATGATCCGGAATTGCTCGATTTGGTCGAAATGGAAGTACGTGATCTGTTGACGCAATACGAGTTCCCAGGTGACACCATCCCGATCGTCAAAGGTAGTGCGCTCAGAGCATTGGAAGGCGATCCGAAATATAAGGAGAACATCTTCCAACTCATGGCTGCGGTTGATGAGTATATCCCGCTGCCGGAGCGGCCAATCGATCAGCCGTTCCTGATGCCGATCGAAGACGTCTTCAACATTGAAGGTCGTGGTACGGTGGTGACTGGACGAGTTGAGCGCGGAATCCTCAAGAAAATGGAGGAAGTCGAAATTGTCGGAATTCGTCCGACCCAAAAAACGACGGTTACCGATATTGAAATGTTTCGTAAGCTGCTCGACGAGGCGCGAGCGGGAGACAATGTGGGGGTCCTTCTACGAGGTGTGAAGAAAGAGGATGTTGAGCGTGGACAAGTGGTAGCTAAACCCGGCTCCATTAAGCCGCACAAAAAGTTCAAAGCGGAAGTCTATGTATTAAGTAAGGAGGAAGGCGGTCGACATACTCCGTTCTTCTCGAATTATCGCCCTCAATTCTATTTCCGAACCACCGATGTTACCGGAACGGTCAAACTTCCGGAAGGCGTCGAAATGGTGATGCCGGGTGATAACGTCTCTATTGAAGTGGAGCTAATCACACCGATTGCAATGGAAAAGACAATTCGATTCGCAATCCGCGAAGGTGGTCGCACCGTAGGAGCCGGCCGCGTCGGTGACATTCTTGACTAAGAGGGCGTTGTCGAGGAACAGTACGAACAATTTAACCAGGGGGTCCCGCTTAGGCGGGACTGCTTTCTTTCTAAGCCGTGAATGATAGGTCAGTAGCTCAATTGGTAGAGCAGCGGTCTCCAAAACCGCCGGTTGGGGGTTCGAGTCCCTCCTGACCTGTTCCCCTTACTCAGATGTTTGGATTTTTCCGCTATATCATTCGCTTCATCAGCGAATCTCGGGCAGAGCTGGCAAAAGCAAGCTGGCCCTGGGATCCGAAAGAGAAAGGCGCCAAACGTTATCGGGAACTCATCGACTCGACTACCGTCGTGCTGATCGCGATGGTGATTCTGAGCGGCTACATCACATTTTGGGATTTTGTGATGGTGAACATCGTAGGCTGGCTGGTGCCATGAGTGAGGTTGTGACGTTATGAGTGAGCCAGATAAAGATCAGTGGTTCGTTGTGCACGTACTTTCCGGGCAGGAACAGAAGGTTTACGAAAATCTGACGCGCCGGATCAAGAAGGAGGAGATGGGCGACTTGGTTTACGAAGTTTTGATTCCGACCGAGCGAGTCTCGGAAATCAAGCGAGGAAAGCGCACCGAGACCACTCGCAAGTTTTTCCCGGGATACTTGATTGTGAATATGTATCTGCTCGACAAGCAGAACCAGTTGGTAGACCGCACCTGGTATTTTATCCGCGAAACTCCGGGAGTACTGGGGTTTGCCGGAACCAAGGATCGTCCGGTGCCGATGCGGCCGCAAGAGGTGGAAAGCATGTTGGCCCAGATTCGCGAGCGAGAAGATAAGGTTAAGCCAAAGGTCAGTTTTGAAGTCGGCGAGACGGTCAAGGTGGCCGATGGGCCGTTCCAGAACCAAAGTGGGGTAGTCGAAGAAATTGATCCGGACCGGGGTAAACTGCGCGTCTCGGTCAGTATCTTTGGACGTTCAACACCGGTCGAACTGGAGTATTGGCAGGTAGAAAGAAGCTAACCTGGATCGTCTTTAAAGGGCGGTTCAACGATAAGATATGGCAAAAGAAGTTGTTGCAACGATCAAGCTGCAGATTCCGGCTGGTCAGGCCAATCCGGCGCCGCCGGTAGGTCCTGCGCTCGGCCAGAACGGCGTGAACATTATGGCCTTCTGCAAGGAATTTAACGCCGCTACGCAGAAACAGGCTGGCGATATTCTGCCGGTAGTGATCACCGTCTATAAAGATAAGTCCTTTACGTTCATCACCAAAGCACCGCCAGCGGCTATTCTTTTGAAAAAAGCGGCGAATATTGCAGCTGGTTCGAAGGAGCCGAATAAAGCAAAAGTTGGGAAATTGACCAGGAAAGAGGTCATGGACATCGTGAAGGTAAAGATGAAGGATATGAACGCGAACTCCGAGGAAGCGGCGTACCGCACGCTGGTCGGCACCGCGCGACAGATGGGAATTGATGTAGTAGACTAAACGGTAGCTCCGAACCGGACGCGCGGGAGCGTCCCTACCGGAAACGACGCAGGAGGTTTTCTCTAATGGAGACCGTCAGCACTGCCAAAAAAATGAAAACAACGCATCGCAGTAAACGCTATCGAGCCTGTCTTGAGCTGATTCAGCCGGACAAAGCCTATTCCTTGCCGGACGCAGTTGAGACACTCAAGAAACTGCCTCCGACCAAGTTCGATCAAACGGTTACCCTCTCTTTCAAGTTGGGGGTAGATCCCAAACAATCCGACCAGATGGTCCGCGGTACCTGTCCGTTGCCGCATGGGAGCGGAAAACAGGTGCGAGTTCTGGTATTTGCACAGGGTCAAGCAGCCGAAGCTGCGAAAGAAGCTGGCGCCGAATATGTTGGATTCGAGGACCTGATCAAGAAATGTCAGGAAGGCTTCCAGGATTTTGATGTTGCTGTCGCAACCCCGGCGGCCATGGCGGAGGTACGTAAATTAGGCAAGGTGCTCGGGCCGCGGGGACTTATGCCAAATCCGAAGACGGGTACCGTCACCGATGACACTGCCAAAGCGGTGAGGGAAGTGAAGGCCGGACGGGTTGAGTTTAAGCTCGATAAGAACGGCAATGTGGCTGTTCCGGTGGGAAAATTTTCTTTTGCCCCCCAATCGCTGGTCGAGAATGGCACCGCGGTCATTGACGCGGTCGTGAAAGCCCGACCGGCCCACGCTAAGGGTAAGTTTGTTCATTCGATCACCGTCAGCGCAACCATGACTCCGGGTCTGCCCGTCGATCCGTCGGTCTATCTAAAATAGAGAACGAAAACCCATGAGACCCGAAAAGACGACGATTGTTGATGACCTTTCCGCGCGACTAAATGCCTCGCCATTTTTGATCGTAACGGAGTACGCCGGTATGAACGTGTTGGAGTTCGCCGAGCTCCGCCACCGGCTGGCTGGTGCCGGTGCCGAATGCAAAGTGGTGAAAAACACCTTTTTGCGGAAAGCAGCAGCGGAAGTGGGTTTCCCCGATCTAGGTGATACGCTAGGGGGGCAGACCGCGATTGTTACCGGAGAGAGCGACGTCTGCGCGGCGGCCAAAATCCTAAAGACCTTTTCCTCCGAGTTTCAGCGTCCCGCAGTGAAGGTCGGCGTGCTGGATCATGCCGTAATTTCTAAAGAGCAGATCCAAACACTGGCCGAGCTTCCGGCAAAACCGGTTCTGCAGGCGCAGTTGCTCGGGGTATTGAAGTCGCCGCTCCAGAAACTTGTAGCCACATTGAACGAGCCGGCCGCTTCGCTTGCTCGATTGTTGAAGGCAAAAGTAGACGAAGGGGGAGACGCCCAGGGCTGAACCCCGGTTCCGGCCGCCGCCGGAGCGACGACGGCGATTAAAATTTACAGGGCGTGATTTGAAGCCGCACGCCACGATGAAAAACACAAACTGGTTCCTCGTCGGGTCAGGCAGCTGCCGGATCTTAAATGCTCCCGAGGCTTCGGAGCGCGACGATACCTAAAAGAATAAAATGGCAAACACAGAACAAATCGTTGAGCAGCTTAGCGGCCTGACCGTTTTGGAGATCGCTGATTTGGTTAAGAAACTAGAAGAAAAGTGGGGAGTCAGTGCAGCAGCTCCTGTAGCGGTCGCGGCTGGTCCGGTAGCGGGCGGTGGCGCCGCCGCTGGCGCACCGGCAGTCGAAGAAAAGACTACCTTTGACGTGATCCTCAAAGAAATCGGTGGCAACAAGATCGCGGTGATCAAGGAGGTCCGTGCGGCTGTGTCCGGTTTAGGACTCGCCGAAGCGAAAGCCTTGGTCGAAAGCGCTCCCAAGCCGATTAAAGAAGGAGTCACCAAAGAAGAAGCGGAAGAGATCAAGAAGAAGGTTGAAGCCGCTGGAGCGAAAGTCGAAGTCAAATAAGCCTAGCAGCCCGTCGGATTTGGAATTCAGCGGTATGCCAAATAGCAAATTTGGCGACCGGCAAACGGTTCTACTGTCTTCCGGCCATAGACGGGCTGCCTCCGCGAGCTACGGCTCGCCCGCTGCGCGATAAGGCCAAAGCGAAGCGACGGCAGGCTGCTAAATTTTGCGAAAGTAGATTAAAATTGTCGCTTCTTCGCGCGATAGCGCTTGATTCTGGATTGCTCACCAATCCGTAGTCAGATGCCTCGACCTGGCACTGTTCGAGGCAGAGCTTCTCCTGAGGCTGGAGCGTGAGGTTACGGATTGGTGAGCAATCCAGGCTTTGTTTTCACTTGCGAAATGCCTGTGGCCCAGTATAGTAGCGACTCGTTAACCGCGGGGAACTCGAGATATCGCTCGCACGTTTAACATCAAATTTTATAGTCAGCTCCTGTGGCGAGGCCGATTTGACAAGCCTCGCATCTGGGGCTATTTCTGTTCCCCTTTGTTATTTTTACCCTCGAGGGAACGTTAGTCTCGGTGCCTTACAGAAAGCGGTGCCGGTTCGGTCAGAATAACCATCCGTATGTCAGAGCGCATTTATTTCGGGAAGATTAAGGAGGCGGTAGAGCCACCAAACCTAATCGAGGTTCAACTCGATTCTTATGTAGAGTTTTTGCAAAAGGATTTGCCGCCCAGCAAGCGCAAAAATGTAGGTCTCCAGGCCGTATTTCGGGAGGTTTTCCCAATCCAAAGTTACGACGATAAGGTCGTGCTCGATTTCGTAAGCTACGACATCGGTGAGCCGAAAATGTCGGCATTAGATTGCCAGCGGGAAGGGCAGACATTCAGTGCGCCATTACACGTGACCTTCCAACTGCGCGACGAGAAGGGCACTAAAGAAGAGAAGGTCTACATGGGCGAGATCCCGCTCATGACCCCCCAAGGCACCTTCGTCATCAACGGAGCCGAGCGAGTGGTGGTGAGCCAACTGCATCGCTCGCCCGGTATTGCCTTTGAATCATCTGTCCATCTTAACGGGAAAGTCCTGTATAGTTTCCGCATCATTCCGGACCGCGGTTCTTGGTTGGAAGTGCAGTTCGATACGAACGATCTGCTCTACATCTATCTCGATCGGCGTAAGCGCCGCCGGAAATTTTTGGCGACAACGTTCCTGCGCGCCATTGGCCATGGCAGTGACGAAGAAATCATCAAGGTATTTTATCACATTGAAAAGCTTGCCCTGAAGAATGATCTCGAGGAGGAACAGCTCAGCACGAAGATTCTCATCCAGGATATACGCGATGGGGAAATCACGGTTGCTCGCGCGTTTGAACCTTTAACCAAAGCGACGGTTCAGCAGATTCTGACCCTCGGCATTAATGAAGTCTCGGTCGTCGATACCAAAGACGACGACACGATCATCAAGTCGATCAAGAAAGATCCGGCTCATGACGAAGAAGAGGCGTTGAAGGATATCTATCGTCGTTTGCGCCCGGGCGATCCGCCTACCGTGGCCAATGCTCGCGGCTTGCTGCGCCGTTTATTCTTCGACCCGAAGAAGTACGATTTGGGTCGGGTTGGACGCTACAAGATCAACCAGAAACTCGGAATCGACGTTGAGCTGGCCGAGCGGACGCTGACCAAAGAGGATTTCATCGGCGCGATGAAGTACTTGGTCACGCTGCGTAAGGGGGAAGGGATCCTGGACGATATTGATCACCTCGGTAGCCGGCGGGTTCGAACCGTGGGAGAGCTGTTAGCTAACCAGTGCCGCGTCGGTCTGGCGCGGACTGAGCGTCTGGTCAAAGAGCGAATGACTCTCTTCGACGTCAATATCGATGGGATGACTCCGCAGAAACTGATCAATCCAAAAGCACTTAGCGCGGTTATTCGCGATTTCTTTGGACGCTCCCAGCTGAGCCAGTTCATGGATCAAACCAATCCGCTGGCGGAACTGACGCACAAGCGTCGGTTGTCTGCGCTTGGGCCAGGCGGTCTAAGCCGCGATCGAGCCGGATTCGAAGTGCGTGACGTGCATCCGTCCCATTACGGAAGAATATGTCCGATCGAGACGCCGGAAGGCCCGAACATCGGCTTGATCAGCTCGATGAGTACCTTCGCGCGCATCAACGAGTTTGGCTTTATTGAAACGCCTTATCGGCGCGTCCAAGATGGGCGAGTTACCGACCAAATTGATTACCTGACAGCGGACCGGGAAGAGAATTATTTGGTTGCTCAAGCGAATGCTCCCATCGACGCCAAAGGCAATTTCCTGGATGAGAAAGTTTCCTGCCGCTACCGTGGCGACTTCCTGGAAGTGGAACCGTCAAAGATCCACTACATGGATATCTCGCCGAAACAGCTGGTTTCGGTGGCGGCTGGATTGATCCCCTTTTTGGAGCATGACGACGCCAACCGAGCTTTGATGGGCTCGAATATGCAGCGCCAAGGCGTGCCTCTGATTCGTTCGGAATCGCCGCTGGTTGGTACCGGCTTGGAAGGCAAAGTCGCGCGTGACTCGAAAGCGGTGATCGTTGCGGAGGGCGACGGCATTGTGGCTTCCGTAAATGCCGAGCAAATTGTAACGACCCGCGACGGCAAAATGCCGGAGATGAAGAAAAAGGCGCTGAGCCGTCCGGACGAGGGCATCTACATTTACGAGCTGCGGAAGTTCATGCGCTCGAACGCTGGAACCTGTATCAACCAGAAGCCGATTGTCGTAAAAGGCCAAAAGGTGAAGAAGGGCCAAGTTATTGCCGACGGTCCAAACACGGAGGAGGGCGAACTCGCGCTTGGCCGCAATGTCCTCGTGGCCTTTATGCCCTGGAATGGGTATAACTTTGAGGACGCCATTCTGATTTCAGAGAAAGTGGTGAAGGAGGACATCTATACCTCGATTCACATTGATGAGTTCGAGATTGGTGCTCGGGATACCAAGCTCGGACCGGAAGAGATTACGCGGGACATTCCTAACGTCAGCGAGGAGGCATTACGCAATCTTGGTTCGGACGGAGTTATCCGCGTGGGAGCCGAAGTGAAGCCGGGCGATATCCTGGTGGGAAAGATTACTCCCAAGAGCGAAACGGAATTAGCTCCGGAAGAACGCTTGCTCCGCGCGATCTTCGGCGAGAAAGCGGCCGACGTCAAAGACACGTCGCTCACTGTCCCATCTGGAACCTATGGCATCGTCATGGATGTCAAAGTCTCGTCGCGAAAGGAAGTCGCGAAGCAAAAGTTGACTCCGGCGGAGACTAAACGTCAGGCCAAACAGATCGCGGAAGATTACCGCAAGAAGAAAGAAGAGCTCCACGAAGAATTGACTGAAGCGCTCTCCAATATCCTTCTGGGCGAAAAGATTCCGTTGGATGTGGTGAACGCAGAAACCGGTGAAATCATCATTCCGGCAAATCGCAAAATTACCAAGACGCTGCTGCGCAAGTTGGCGGGTGTTTACGACCACATCGACATCGACCCCAGCCCGATCCGAAACAAAATTCGCGAGATTATCAGCTCATTCGAACACAAGTTCGCCGAGCTCGACCTGGAGAAGGATCGTTCGCTCGATCGGATCGAGAGTGGTGACGATATCGATCCTGGAATCATTAAGCAGGTAAAAGTCTATATCGCTAGTAAGCGGAAGCTCAGTGTCGGCGATAAGATGGCCGGAAGACATGGGAACAAGGGTGTCGTGGCGAAGATCGTGCCGGAAGAGGATATGCCGTTCTTGAGCGATGGGACCCCGGTGGAAATTGTTTTGAATCCATTGGGGGTACCAAGCCGCATGAACGTGGGTCAGGTTCTCGAAACTCACCTTGGGGTCGCCGCAAAGGCGCTCGGATTTACAGTGGCTACGCCCGTATTTGACGGGATCGAAGAGCCCGAGGTTAGGAAATATCTGACCGAGGCCCGCAAAGTAGACGGTTTCACCTGGGTAAATGAAAATGGAAAATCGACCCTCTTCGATGGACGCACCGGCGAGCAGTTCGATCAACAGGTTGTCGTCGGCTACATCTATATGCTGAAACTCGGGCATTTGGTCGCTGACAAGATCCATGCGAGAGCGGTTGGACCCTACTCTCTGGTGACCCAGCAGCCGCTTGGCGGTAAAGCTCAGTACGGCGGTCAGCGTTTCGGTGAGATGGAAGTTTGGGCGCTGGAAGCTTATGGCGCGGCTTACACGCTGCAGGAGTTGTTGACGGTAAAATCGGATGATGTCCAGGGTAGGACCCGCATTTACGAATCTATCGTCAAAGGCGACAATTCACTGGAAGCCGGAACTCCGGAATCGTTCAACGTTCTAATCAAAGAGATGCAAAGCCTTGGTTTAGACGTGAAGGTGGGTGGCCGACCGCATACGTTCGTCGACGCTCCATTGGAAGTGGCCGCAGGATAGAGAGGATTATCAACGAGTTATCTTACGACCAAGAAGTGGCTAAACCGATCCGATCTAACAACGTTGAGGTTCCCCGGCAAATGCCGGAGGAATTGTCCGAAGCGTTGTCCGGTAACGCAGATTTAAAGAAACGAACCAAAGGCTTCGAGGTTTGCGGTCCTCGAGCGTCTTTACTTTTTCAGCAACCCTTACCGCGGTAAATATGAACGAAACGAATCTTCGCGAAATTTTTGGAGAAGAGCGCTCGGTCGGATTCGACCAAGTGGGCATCAGTGTGGCATCGCATGACGCCATCCGTTCCTGGAGCAAGGGCGAAGTCAAGAATCCCGAAACGATCAACTATCGGACGTTCAAGCCGGAGAAGGGTGGTCTTTTTTGTGAACGCATCTTTGGTCCGACGCGCGATTGGGAATGCTCCTGCGGGAAATACAAACGGATCAAACATAAAGGCGTTATTTGTGATCGATGCGGAGTGGAGGTCACTCTGTCTCGGGTTCGCCGCGAGCGCATGGGTCACATCGAGTTGGCGGTTCCGGTCTCTCACATCTGGTTTTATAAGTGCATGCCCTCGCGCATCGGATTGATGCTCGACATGAGTTCACGGCAGTTGGAACGGGTAATCTACTATGAGGATTACATCGTTATCGACCCGGGTCAGACGCAGCTCCAGAAGTGTCAGCTCTTAAATGAACAGGAGTACCGGGAAGCGCAAGAACAGTATCGCGATACTTTTGTGGCGGGGATGGGTGCGGAGGCGATCAAGATTCTCTTGTCTCAAATCGAGCTTAGCCAACTGAACGTTGAGCTTGAGGAGGCGATGAATAACACCAAGAGCAAGCAGATTCGCAAAAAACTCGCAAAACGGCTCAAGCTCGTACAGGGCTTCATGAACTCGCATTCGCGTCCGGAGTGGATGGTTCTCGATGTACTGCCGGTCATTCCGCCAGATCTTCGTCCGCTTGTTCCGTTGGAAGGTGGACGGTTTGCTACTTCAGACTTGAACGATCTTTATCGAAGGGTCATCAACCGTAACAATCGGCTAAAGAACCTGCTCCAACTCAAGACGCCCGACGTCATTATTCGGAATGAAAAACGGATGCTCCAAGAAGCGGTCGACGCGCTGTTCGACAACGGCCGACACGGTCGCGCCGTAACCGGTGCGGGCAACCGTCCGCTCAAGTCGTTGAGCGACATGCTTAAAGGCAAGGGTGGCCGGTTCCGGCAAAACCTTCTCGGTAAGCGAGTCGATTACTCCGGGCGTTCGGTTATCGTCATCGGCCCAGAACTCAAATTGCATCAGTGCGGCTTGCCGAAAAAGATGGCGCTGGTTCTGTTTGAACCGTTCATCATTCGGCGGCTGAAAGAGCTGGGTTATGTTCATACGGTCCGGAGCGCCAAGAAGATGATTGAGCGCCAGACACCGGAAGTCTGGGATATCCTGGAAGAGGTGACCAAAGGGCATCCGGTGTTATTGAACCGTGCGCCGACTTTGCACCGATTATCGATTCAGGCTTTCGAACCGCTACTGGTGGAAGGAGAAGCTATCCGGATTCATCCGTTGGTTTGTACGGCGTACAATGCCGACTTCGACGGCGATCAAATGGCCGTGCACGTGCCGCTCTCAGTCGAGGCACAAATGGAAGCGCGGCTGCTCATGCTTGCGCCGAACAACATATTTTCGCCTTCCAGCGGCAAGCCGATCACGACGCCGTCACAAGATATCGTGCTAGGTTGTTACTATCTTACTCAGAATCCGCGTAAGAACGCACAACAAAATGAGCGATTGCGCCTGTTCTCCGAGCCGGCAGAAATAGAGTACGCCCTTAGCGAAGGCGCCGTGAAAATTCACGAGAAGATCCGGTTCAAAAATCCGGACTTCGGTCAGAAAACTATCTTCGGTAACTCTGATTTTAAGGTGATCGAGACCACGGCCGGTCGCGTGGTTTTCAACGGAATCTGGCCGCGGGAATTGGGCTTTTTCAATCGCGTCGCGGCGAAGAAGCAACTAAGTGATATCATCTGGCGCACCTATCAGGTTTCCGCTCAGCAAAAGACCGTCGAAACTTTGGATCGGTTGAAGGAACTCGGGTTTTATTGGGCCACCAAGGCGGGGGTATCGATCGGCATTACCGATATGATTATCCCGGATGAAAAGAAGACGGAGCTGGACAAGGCTTACAAGCAGATCTCGCTGGTGGAGAAGCAGTACCGCAGCGGTATCATTACCGATGGCGAGCGCTACAACAAGATCATCGACATCTGGACCCAAGCCGGTGAAGAAATTTCCAACGTGATGTTCCGGACCCTTGAGTACAACGAGGGCCGTAAGGAACTTAACCCGGTGTACCTGATGCAGGACTCCGGCGCCCGGGGCAACCGCCAACAGATAAAGCAACTCGCCGGGATGCGCGGTCTGATGGCAAAACCGTCGGGCGAAATTATCGAGCGGCCAATTACTTCCAACTTCCGCGAAGGGTTGAGTGTGCTCGAATATTTTATCTCGACTCACGGCGCCCGCAAAGGCTTGGCTGACACCGCGCTGAAAACAGCGGACTCAGGGTATCTGACCCGGAAACTGGTCGATGCAGCCCAGGATGTGATCATCGTCGAGCCAGATTGCGGCACCGCAAATGGCATCGTCGTGCGCCCGATCTACGAAGGAGATGACGAAGTGGTTGATCTGGCGACACGGATCGTCGGCCGGGTAAGCTGCGAAACGATCAACAATCCGGTTACCAAAGACACGATCATCAAGAGTAATCAATTGATCGAAGAGCCGCAGGCCCAGGCTCTTATGTCGATCGGAGTTGAGTATCTCAAAATCCGTTCGGTGTTAACCTGCGAGTCGAAGCGAGGTGTTTGTGCCCACTGCTACGGGCGTAATCTTGCGACTGGGCGAATGGTGAAGCTCGGCGAAGCCGTAGGCATCATTGCGGCGCAAAGTATTGGCGAACCGGGCACGCAGTTGACGATGCGTACTTTCCATATTGGTGGTACGGCGACACAGCTCTTCAAACAACCGATCATCAAAGCGAAGAACGATGGAGAAGCCCGGTTCAACGACCTCCGCGTCGTGCAGTCGGTCGACGGCAACTACATCGCGCTTAACAAGAACGGTTCAGTTTCGGTCCATGCCAAGGATGGACGCGAGCTGGAGCGTTACAATGTTGTAGTCGGATCAGTAATCTCGGTCGGCGACGGTGGTCAGGTGAAGAAGGCTGAGACGTTTGTCCAGTGGGATCCTTACAATGTTCCGATCCTGACAGAGAAAACCGGTCGAGTCGAATTTCGCGACATGATTCCGGGTGTTACCGTGAAGCGGGAGATCGACGAGGCTACGGGAGTGATGGGAACGGTTGTCATCGAGCATAAGGAAGATCTGCATCCGCAGATCGTCATCTTGGATGAAGCCAAAAAGGAAATCGCGAGTTACGCAATTCCGGCCGGTGCACACGTCGTGGTTCAAGACGGGAACAAAATTCCGGCCGGTACGCTGCTGGCTAAGACGCCGCGAAAGATTGCAAAGACCAAGGATATTACCGGCGGTTTGCCACGGGTGGCCGAACTCTTCGAGGCTCGTCGTCCGAAAGATGCGGCCGAAATTGCAAAGATCGATGGTCTGGTCGAGTTTGGCGGTACGGTTCGCGGAAAGCGGCGGCTTATCCTGCGCGACGCAGCCAGCGGCCAGGAAGAAGAGCATCTTATCCCGCTCAATAAACACATCATCATCTTCAAGGGAGACTTTGTGAAGAAGGGTTCCCAACTCACCGAAGGTCCAATTGTACCGCATGAAATCCTGGATGTCTGCGGACCACAAGACTTGCAGGAACATTTGGTCAATGAGGTGCAGGAGGTCTACCGGCTCCAGGGCGTTGAGATCAACGATAAGCATGTCGAGATCATTGTTCGCCAGATGCTGCGGAAGGTGAAAATTACCGAACCTGGTGATAGTGAGCTGCTCTGGGGTGATCAGGTTGATCGACTTGAATTCGACAAAGAAAATCGTCGAGTCACCGAGCAAGGTGGTAAACCGGCAGAAGCGGTTCCAGTGCTTCTCGGTATCACGAAAGCATCCCTGGAGACAGATAGTTTTATCTCGGCGGCTTCGTTCCAGGATACAACCCGGGTGCTCACGGAAGCGGCTACGCTCGGCAAGATTGATTTTCTCCGTGGATTCAAGGAGAACGTGATCATGGGACATCTGATCCCGGCGGGAACCGGATTCCTAGGTCACCGGAGCATCCGCACGGTAGAAACGGCGGAACCTCAAGTTGAGCCACTGGCTGAAGAGACGGAACCGGCGGTCGGTTGATTTTAGTACGGACGCGCTCCTGCGCGTCCGCCAAAGAAGGCCGTAAGCAAAGAACAGTTAACAGGGGATCCAAAGCGGTGAACCTGTAGTTCGAATGTCGATTGCTACGAAAACTGGAGATGCTGGTGAAACGGCGCTGATGTACGGGCGACGAGTTCCTAAGATGCATCGCCGGGTGGAGGCTTACGGTGCGGTCGACGAGTTAAATGCCGCGCTGGGATTGTTTCGAGCAACGGCAGATCACGCGATAATTCAGGAGAAGGTTTACGCGGTTCAGAAAGAATTGGTCGTTTTGATGGGTGAGCTGGCGGTGGCTGACGAAGACCGTGAGCGATATCAGAAAGATGGATTTGAGCTCGTGGATTCGGCCATGGTCGATCGGCTCACTGCCATCGTCGACGACCTCGAGAAAAATCACCATATCTCATTCCAGCATTGGGCAACTCCCGGCCAAAACTTGGAGTCGGCGGCATTGGATGTTGCTCGCACTATCTGTCGTCGTGCGGAACGCAGAGTGGTGGCCTTGGCCGACAGTGCGGATTATGTTAATCCGGAAAGCATCCGGTATTTAAACAGGCTTTCCGACGTTCTCTGGTTGTTTGCGCGTTACGCGGAGAAACCCAATGAAGACATCCATTAGCGGCCCATTTTTTGGCACGATGAAACGGACGTTTAGAGGCAGCACGCACACCAATTTAGCTGGGCAGAACGGCAAATTCTTCGCTTGCGCATCCGAGGAGGCTGCAGCATAGTCACCGACTCTAGCCGGAACGCAAAAAGCGTTGTCTAAATAATAGATATGTCTTCGATGGAATTAATGACCGAACTCCTGGAAGCAGGGGTTCATTTTGGGCACCAGACGAAACGGTGGAATCCGAAAATGAAGCCGTTCATTTTCGAGAAACGCAATTCCATCTACATCATCAATTTGTCCGAAACCGTAAAGCAACTGCAGGAGGCAACCGATTTCCTGGCCAATGTTGCTCGCAACGGCGGAAAGGTGCTTTTCATCGGATGCAAGAAGCAGGCCCAAGAGGCAGTAAAAGAGGCTGCACAGGCGTGCGGGCAACTTTATGTGAACCAGCGATGGTTGGGCGGTACTTTGACGAATTTGACCACGATTCGCAAGAGCGTCGGGCGATTGAGCTATCTCGAGCAGATCGAAAAATCCCCCGAATATTCTCAAATGGGAAAACAGGAACTCTCTGCGCTTCGCCGAGAGGCTGAGAAGCTTCGCCGTAACCTGGAAGGTATTCGAACCATGGAGCGGCTGCCTGATGCACTGGTGATAATTGATACCACTCGCGAGGCGATCGCGGTGGCCGAAGCTCGACGATTGAAGATCCCCACCGTCGCCGTTACCGACACTAATGCGGATCCTGATTTGGTCACTTATCCAATTGCCGGTAATGATGATGCGATTCGAGCTATCCGCGTGATTCTGCAGAAGCTAGTAGACGCTATTTATACCGCTACCCACGAAGCGAATAAACAAGGCGCGGTTGGGTTAGCTGCAGTCGCTGAGTAAATTCAACCTCTCGTTTCTGGCTCATCGGGTCGGAAACGTTTTTTTGATCTATGGCTGAAGTAAATCCTGCGCTTGTTAAACAGCTACGCGAAAAGACCAACGCCGGCATGATGGATTGCAAGAACGCGCTCGTCGAGACCGACGGCGACCTGGAAAAGGCAGAAGACCTGTTACGCAAAAAAGGAATTGCCAGCGCCTCGAAAAAGGCTTCTCGCTCGGCAAAAGAAGGAATCGTGGCTTCTTACATCCATCTGCAGGGCAAGGTGGGCGTGTTGGTAGAAGTCAATTGCGAGACCGATTTCGTCGCTAAGAACGAGGTTTTCCGAGAGTTCGTAAAGGATATTACTTTGCACATCGCAGCGGCCCATCCTGTTTACGTGAGCCGTGATCAAGTGCCGTCCGGTATCATCGAGCGTGAACGAGAAATTTATCGGGCGCAGGTCAAAGGCAAACCGGCGAACGTGGTCGAGAAGATTGTAGAGGGAAAACTGGACAAGTTTTTCGGTACCGTCTGTTTACTTGACCAAGCATTTATCAAGAACCCCGACCAATCGATTCGAGATTTGGTTTCTGCCAAAATCTCCGAGTTGGGCGAGAATATTGTGATACGACGCTTCACTCGTTACGCCGTAGGTGAAGACGTCGAGGGAGAGACCGTCGATACGACGGAGCAGGCTCAGGCGGCATAGTCATTCTCGCCTTAGGCTCGAATGAGATGACCAATAGCCGATAGCCTATAACCGAGATGCTCGGCCCGGGAGGCGAAAATACCCCTACGGGCGCTCGGCTATTGGTCATCTCATTTGAGCCTAAGGCGAGAATGATTGCAGTTTATCGGATGATTGGTTATATCGCCGGTCATGAAACGTCTGCTGTTCCTCCTGTTTTGGGTGTCGTTAAGCGCGGGCTCCACGGTTCTGGCGCAGGATACGATCAAAATCGGTGAGTTCGGGTCGCTTACCGGCGGTAATGCAAGCTTTGGTATCTCGCAAAACAATGGTGTCCAAATGGCCCTGGAAGAGGTCAATAACTCCGGTGGAGTGCTCGGTAAGAAAATCGAGCTCACGCTCGAAGACAATCAGACGAAACAGGGGCAGACCACCACAATTGTAAAGAAGCTGATCTCCGAAGATCACGTGGTTGCATTGATCGGCGAGGTTGCTTCTTCCAAGACGCTCGAGGCGGCACCGATTGCTCAAGCCTCGAAAGTTCCGCTGATTGCGACAGCGGCGACCAATCCAGCGGTTACCCAGACTGGCGACTACGTTTTCCGAGTCTGCTTTACTGACGATTTCCAGGCAGTCGTGATTGCTCGCTTTGTGCTGGAAACGCTGCAGAAAAAGAAGATCGCTTTCATGACCGATGTGAAACAGGACTACAGCGTTGGTCTCACCAAGATCGCCAAGGAGTACTTCGAGAAAAACGGTGGTCAGATTGTGAAGGAGCAGAGCTACAGCTCAGACGATAAAGACTTTCGAGCCCAACTGACAGCGATCAAGGCAGTTAACCCGGATGTAATCATCATCACCGGTTACTACCCCGAGGCAGCATTGATTGCGAAGCAAGCCCGACAGTTTGGGATCAAAGCGGCGTTAGCCGGTGGGGACGGTTGGGATGGTTCTTCGTTGATTCCGGTGGGCGGTAGCGCGGTTGAAGGCGCTTACTTCTCGGATCACTTTGCGGTTTCGGACACGTCCCCTCTCGTCCAGAGTTTCGTTGCCGCATATAAAAAGAAGTATAGTTCCGCACCGGACGCATTTGCTGCTTTGGGGTACGACGCGTTTAAACTTCTGGTCGATGCGATCAAACGAGCGGGTGGGACCGATCCGGAGAAACTGCGTGATGCGATCGCGAGCACCAAGGATTTCCCCGGCGTGTCCGGTAAGATTACGATCAATCCGGAACGAAATGCGACCAAATCTGCAGTCATTCTTACCATCAGGAACGGCGCTTTTGATTATTTCAAAACGATCGAACCGAAATAACGGTTGGTAGCGGCAACTGTCCCGTCAAAGTTGAATGTGCTCAATAGTGTTAGCGGTTGCCCGGAGCCTCTGGTCGGGAACCGTTAAATAGCGCAGCCGCCATCGTGTGCATTAATCTGTCGACCAGGAAGCCTCAGTGGGTATATCCAATACCCTGGGCGAAGGTCATGGCGACTGCGTCTCGTGGTCAGGTTTGATCAGCGGCCTACGCATGCGTTTCGAATTCTCACGGGTTGGGTGCAGCTGGACAGTCGCCGCCACCAAATTTCGCTTGGCGTTTTTTTGCGGGTCAGCGGTTGGTTTTTCGCTCCTGCTCAACCCACTGGCCCGCGGGGAGATCAGAGTCGGAGTAGTAACCTGTCTCTCCGGTGGCCTATCCACATTCGGAACTTCGAGTGCGCAGGGAGCAAAATTGGCGGCCGAGGAGATAGATTCCGCCGGCGGCGTTCTTCACCAGCCTCTGACCCTTGTAATCGATGACAACCAATCCAAGCCTGGCGAAACGGCGAGAATTGTCCGTAAGTTTCTCACCCAGGACCGCGTGGTTGCCATTCTTGGTGATCTGACTTCGTCATTCACGATGGAGGCTGCCCCACTGGCCCAGAACGCCCACGTTCCGCTGCTCACTCCGACCGCTACCAATAAAGCGATCACGCCAATTGGGAATTTCATCTTCCGCAGTTGTTTCACCGATCCGTTTACCGGGCGGGTGATGGCACGGTTTGCGCTGGATCATTTGAATGCGCGGAGGGCCGTGATTATGACGGATATTAAACAAGACTACAGCGTGGGCGTAGCAGCTGAATTGAAGCAATATTTTGGCGCCAACGGTGGACAGCTTCTGGAGGAGCTCTTTTTCAGTAGTGGCGATACCGATTTTAGAGCCCAACTTTCGAAGCTAAAGGTGGCTCGGCCAGAAGTGGTCTTCTTGCCCGCCTATTATCCGGAAGTTGGTCTGATTTTGCGAGAAGCTCGTCTTCTCGGAGTGACCGCTCCGTTTGTGGGCGGTGAGGGTTGGGACAGCCCTGCACTGGTACAAATCGCCGGAAAAAGCGCGGACGGGAGCTATTATGCAAATCACTTCTCTTCGGATGACCCTAACCCGCGAGTGCAGCAGTTCGTCGCTCGCTACAAAGAAAAATTTCAGGTTCTCCCAGATGCACTTGCCGCGCTCTGGTACGATGGGACACGGCTAATGGCAAATGCGATTGAACGCGCAGGCTCTGAGAACTCAGAAAAGATTCGGGATGCACTGGCCCAGACCAAGGACTTTTCCGGTGTGACCGGAAACATCTCGCTGGACGATCAAAGAAACGCTAATAAACCTGGCGTGATTGTTACAATTCAGGCAGGCGCGATTAAGATGGTGGAGAGAGTCACCCCTTAGCCTGCATCGTTCATCCGTCGGACTTTGAATTGAGCGGCATCGCAGATAGTGATTTGAGTGAGGCGGGAGCGGACCGCGTAGAGGGGCGGCTAAACTAATCTTAAGGCAAACTGATGGACCAAGTTATCCTTTTTGTTCAACAACTCCTGAATGGACTCTCGCTCGGTTCAATCTATGCGCTGATCGCGCTCGGGTACACGATGGTTTACGGGGTATTGAGATTCATCAACTTCGCCCATGGCGATGTTTATATGCTGGGCGCGTTCTCGGGATTTATGATTGCACCCACTGTTTGCCGGCTGATTCCATTGGACAAGTTCCAAGAATTCACGCCGGAGAACGCCTTACTCATCATCGGTGGCGCCAGCCTGGTGATGATCATCTCTATGCTGATCTGCGCAGTGACCGGCGTTCTCATCGAGAGGATCGCGTATCGGCCGTTGCGAGACCGGCCCCGCCTCACGGTGTTGATCACGGCAATCGGGGTTTCTCTGCTCATTCAGAATATGACCCAATTCTTTTTTGGACCTCAGCCGCGAGCCTTTCCGCAATTGATCCCGGTCGAGGCCATTCCCGGGTTAGGGGATCTGACGGTGTTAACCACGCAGGCCGCCATCATCCTCTCCACGGTTGTGCTGCTTATCGTTCTTCATTTGATCGTGACTAAGACAAAGATGGGATTGGCGATGCGCGCCTTGTCGGTCAATCCGACAGCGTGTTCGTTAATGGGGGTCAACAACGATGTCGTTATCTCATTTACCTTTGCGCTCGGGTCGGCTCTGGCTGCTGCCGCTGGGATCTTGGTATCGATGGACTCGCCTTCCATCTCACCAATGATGGGCAACCTCCCAGGTATCAAAGCTTTCGTAGCAGCCGTTCTCGGTGGTATTGGAAATATTCCGGGCGCTGCTATCGGCGGATTGATCATCGGAGTGCTGGAAACCCTCGTTGTCGGCTATCTCCGTCCCGAACTGCGCGACGCGATTGCGTTTGCAGTTTTGATCGTGATCCTGCTGTTCAAACCGACGGGAATTTTGGGCAGAGTGGAACGAGAAAAGGTATGAGCAAAGCGCGTTTGCTACTGGGCATTTCATTAGCCGCGTTGCTTGTTTTTAGCCTTTTTGGTGAATCACTCGTGATAACTCGTTACGCCTATTATTACGACATTTTCATCAATATCGGTATCAATATCATTTTGGCGGTTAGCTTGAATTTGGTGAATGGCTACACTGGGCAGTTCTCGCTTGGACATGCCGGTTTTATGGCGGTCGGCGCCTACGCTGCCGCCAGTTGGTCGAACCATCTCGATCCCTTCATTCTGAACCTGTTGGGCGGTCCGCAAAACGGGTTGGCGACTAATATTGCTTTGCTTTTGTCGATGAGTTTTGGCGGGCTTTTGGCGGCGATTGCCGGGATCGCAGTTGGCATTCCTTCACTGCGACTGAAAGGCGATTATCTGGCCATTGTCACGCTGGGCTTCGGCGAAATCATTCGGACGGCGATTTTGAACACCGATTTTCTCGGAGCGGCCCGCGGGCTAAGAGTAACTGGTAATTATACTAACTTTTTTTGGACCTTCGGGACCGCTGCGGTCGCGATCTACGTTGTTCTGAGCATGGTCAATTCAACTTTTGGACGCGGGTTCTTGACCGTTCGAGACGATGAGATCGCAGCCGAAGCAATGGGCATCAATTCCACCAGATACAAAGTCCTAGCGTTTGTGGTTGGTGCGCTCTTTGCCGGAATGGCGGGTGCTTTGTTCGGTCATTTCACACTCTTTCTAACGCCAGAGGGATTCAACTTCTTCAAGTCCGTGGATGTCGTCGTGATGGTTATTCTAGGTGGAATGGGAAGTACTACCGGAGTCATAGTCGCCGCGATTCTTCTGACGATTTTACCAGAACTTTTACGTGCATTAGCCCACACCGATTTTATTGCCACATCGCAAACTGCCATTGAGGCCGTCCTGAAGATCCATCTGCCGCCATTGCAGGGCTTGCTGGAGAACCGGCTTATTCTCTATTCAGTGCTACTGATAACTATGATGCTAACGCGACCGCAGGGCCTTTTCGGTGATCTGGCCGGCGCAAGAAGGCGAGTAAAGAGCGCATCCCATGGCCACTCCTAGTCTCCTGCAAGTGGATCATTGTACAATTCGTTTCGGCGGTTTAACGGCAGTCTCGGATTTTGTACTGGAAATTGGTAATCGCGAGTTGGTTGGGCTCATCGGGCCGAACGGTGCCGGCAAGACAACTATTTTTAATTTGATAACTGGCGTCTACCAGCCAACCTCGGGTCGAATCCTTTTTGCCAACGAATTGCTGAACGGGCTGAAACCGTTCCAGATTACGGCGAAAGGAATCGCACGTACCTTTCAGAACATCCGTCTTTTTCCTTCACTGACCGCTTTCGACAACGTTCGGGTAGCGTTCAATCTGCATCTGAATCACGGTCCTATCCACGCTCTGACGCGAGGGCCCAAGTTTCGTGAAGAGGAAAAGCAGATCGATCATGAGACGATGGAGTTACTGAAGATTTTTAATCTAGACCGTTTTCGGGATACGATGTGCAAAAATCTGCCTTACGGTGATCAAAGACGGCTGGAAATCGTTCGCGCGTTGGCTACCCGCCCGCGGTTGCTTCTCTTGGACGAGCCCGCAGCCGGAATGAACCCCACCGAAAAGGGAACACTCATGCGGTTGATAGAGTTCATTCAGGAGCGCTTTGATATCTCCGTCTTACTGGTGGAACATGATATGCGGGTGGTTATGGGGATTTGTCAGCGAATCTCGGTGCTGGATCACGGCATCAAGATTGCCGAAGACACACCGGAAGTTATTCGGCAAGATCCAAAGGTGATCCAAGCTTATCTCGGAGAGGAAAAAACTCCCGGCGCAAATCGACGAGGATAACTCCGCAAAGACTATCAATGTTAGAAATCAAGGACTTGGAAGTTGCTTATGGCTCGATTACGGCCTTGCACGGAATTAATCTTCGGGTTGAGAAAGGCAAAATCATTACGCTGATCGGCAGCAACGGTGCTGGAAAATCAACGACCTTACGAGCCGTTTCCGGACTGATGAAAGCGCGCGCCGGCAAAGTTTTCCTCGAGGGAGCAGAGATTACCAACCAACCGGCGCACAAAGTCGTTGCGCTGGGGATCACCCAGGTACCGGAAGGAAGAATGATCTTTCCCAATCTCACCGTGGGCGAGAACCTGCGAATGGGTGCCTTTCGGCGCTTGGGTAAAGAATCCCTAAAGTCTGACTACGATTACGTCTTCGCGATTTTTCCGCGATTAAAGGAACGAGAGAAACAGGTTGCCGGAACCCTGAGTGGGGGCGAACAACAGATGTTGGCAATTGGTCGCGCGCTCCTAAGTAAACCGCGCTATCTGATGTTAGACGAACCCTCTCTCGGCATCGCACCCATTTTAGTAAAAACAATTTTTGCAAAGATCGTCGAAATCAATCGCCAGCTCGGGATTACGATTTTGTTGGTCGAACAAAACGCCAACCTGGCGCTCGAAATTTCCGATTACGGTTATGTTTTAGAGACCGGTCGCGTGATCCTGGAAGATCCCTCGGACAAATTGCGTGCAAGTGCCCTGGTGAAAGAATCGTATCTTGGAGGGTGAGATGGTCTTTGCCAGTCCGACACCAACGCCCTCCTTACCACCGTGTGACCGGCTGTCATGGCGATAAGCGCCGAAGGCGAGTCTCAGGATAACCTAGGCTTTATTAAAGCGCGCCTTCGGCGCTCCGTTCCGCCAAAGCCCTTCCCCCAAAAAATTCAGTGGCAAGAAGACGGTGAACCGTGAACGGTGAACACCTAACCGCCTAACAGTAAACTCGTAAATGCCTCGCGAATACCAATTGCGTAGTCTGCCCTCGGTCAACACCAGCAGCATCGATTATCGCGCTGAGCTCAACGACCAGCAGTACGAAGCCGTCACCTCCGGACCGGGACCAGCATTAGTACTCGCGGGGGCCGGAAGCGGAAAAACTCGGACATTGACCTATCGCGTCGCCTGGTTGCTCGACAACGGCGTTGAGCCACAGAATATTCTGCTGCTTACTTTCACGAACAAGGCCGCTCGCGAGATGCTTGCTCGCGTGCAGGCTTTGCTCCCGCTGGAAACGCGAGCGATTTGGGGTGGGACGTTTCATTCGATTGGGAACCGGCTGCTGCGACGGCACGCGGTGGAAATCGGGTTTCGACCTGGCTTTTCCATCATGGATCGCGAAGACCAGGAAGATCTGATCGCTGCAGTTGTCGCTAATTCTGAGATCGATACCAAACAAGTCAGATTTCCGACTGCCGAGGTGCTGGGCGACCTGTTTAGTTTTTCCCTGAATACCGCCCAACCTTTGGCCGGCGTGATCGCCGAGCGCCATCGGCGATTCCAGCCGCTTACGCAACAAATCGAGTGGGTAAAGAAGAGGTACGAAGAGCGGAAGCGGGCCGCCAACACGATGGATTTTGACGATTTGTTAATGAAGACGGTTGACTTGTTGAAGGGAAATCCGGGTGTCGCCGACTATTACCAGCGCCACTTCCAATTCATTTTGGTGGATGAGTACCAGGATACCAATTGGCTCCAATCCGATTTTATCGATCTGTTAGCGGCGCACCACCAGAGTGTGATGGTCGTCGGCGATGATGCGCAGTCGATCTACTCTTGGCGCGGGGCTAATTACCAAAACATTCTCAATTTTCCGAAGAGATATCCTCAGGCCAAGATCTATAAGATCGAGATCAATTATCGGAGCGTGCCGGAAGTCTTATCCGTGGCAAACGCCGCTATCCGAGGGAACACCAAACAATTCGCGAAGACGCTTCGAGCTGAGCGGGCGAGTACCGATGTCAAGCCGGCGCTGGTGCCGCTCTTCGACAATAATCAACAAGCCCTGTTTGTTGCCCAGCGGATATTAGAACTACGAGACGAAAATATCGATCTCCGGGAGATCGCGGTGCTCTATCGCGCCCATTACCAGTCTCTCGAGGTGCAATTGGCGCTGACTCGTGCTGGGATTCCATTCTCTATAACCAGCGGGTTACGATTTTTCGAACAGGCGCACATCAAAGATGTGGCCGCTTTCATGAAATTTGTCATTAACCCGGCCGACGAAGTTGCGTTTAAACGAATGGTCCGGTTGCTACCAGGTATCGCCGTGAAAACTGCAGAACGATTGTGGGAACAACTAAGCGGAATCCCCGATGACGATCGAAAGAATTTTGAAGCGTGGCTCGCTCATGGGAAGGTGGCGCCAAAGTCTCAAAAAAGTTGGGAGCAGCTCGGTCATACCTTGGACGAAATTGCTCCGAACCGGCAGCCGGTTGCGCCGGCGGCGATGATTCACAGTATCCTGGAGGCGATCTATGATGATTATCTTCAGTCGAAATATGCCAACTATGAACAGCGCCGAGATGATCTGCTTACGCTGGAGAATTTTGCGCGAACATTCCAAGATTCGGTCGAGTTTCTGAGCCAGCTCTCGCTGATGGCGACCGGCAGCAGTGAAACGATTGCCGCCGAGGAGGATGACTCGGAAAAGGTGACGCTCTCAACTGTTCATCAGGCCAAGGGCTTGGAATGGCGAGCCGTATTCATTATTTGGATGACCGATGGCATGTTTCCGAGCGGCCGCTCATTGGAATCAGTAGAGGCGATAGAAGAAGAGCGAAGACTCTTTTATGTGGCGCTCACCCGGGCAAAAGACGAACTCTATCTCACCTATCCTTGCTGTTGGCCGACCGGATCGCTTGAGCAGCAGATTCAGCGCCCGTCGCGTTTTCTCAAAGAAGTTCCTTCGGACCTGTTTGAAGAATGGCGCGTGGGGTTTTGAAGGCGCAGATCCAAGCAGACAACGAACGCCAGCGAACGTCAACGAACGTCAACGAACGACAATGAAGAGCAGCGGAGTTGTTTTCACCTACGTCGTTGTTCACTGATGTTCGTTGTTGTTCACTGACGTTCGTTGTTGTTCACTGACGTTCGTTTGACAGTGTGAAGCGGTACATACGAGCAGTCTACGCACCCGTTGTGGGCATTCCCTGGAGCAACCAGGAGCTTTTCAATGCGATTCAAGCTTCGCTAGAGCGATGGCTAGGCCTAGAGGAGAGAAAGGCTTTACTGGATCTGATTCGTCTGTTCTTGATCGGTTCCCGGACGCGGTACGTCCAGTGTCCTGAATTTTTGAAGTTCAATTCGTTTGCGCATCATACTGAGGCTTTTGAGCGCGCAGCAAATGAGTCGCTCCGGGCAATAGCCGCCGAAATCACGCGAAATGGTCCAGCGCAGTTTGATGCTGTCATCGCGGTGTCAAGTACCGGTTTGTCTATGCCCGGTCTCGCCGACCAAACCGCGAATGTGGTACGAGATCGCGTGAATCGTCATTCGCTTTTGCTCGACCTGGCTAATGCCGGTTGTACCGGCAGTTCGCGGGCGCTGCAGATTGGGGCGAATTTAAGTTCGGAAATTCGAGACATTCTCATTGTGGTGGTAGAACCAACTTCCACTCTGGCCGACCCGTTGTCGGTCGAGCGATCGAATTGGCAAGGCGTCTGTACCTTCGGAGACGGAGCAGCCGGCGTCTGGTTGTCGTCCGAACCGGGCAATGGAGCGGCGCATCTGGGGAAAATTGTGTCCTGGCATGGGAATGAACCGGACCTGATCCAATGGGAAAACGGCTCGAACTACTATCGATTCGGCATAACTGATCCGGACGGATTCGAGCGCAGCGTCCGACGCGAGATTCTCGAAGCAACAACGCAGATTGGCTGGGAGAAAAAGAGCGGCGTGCTCTGCGGGATCCATCCCGCCGGGATCATGCTGTTGTTGAGCTTGGCCAAGAAGCTTGACCTGGACCGAGCGACCTTGGAGCCCTCAATCCGACATTTTCGATCTTTTTCCAATATGAGCAGCGCGAGCATCTTACATATTTTGCGGGAATTGTTGACTACCGCACATTCCGACCAGGAAGTTCGCTGGCTGACTATGGGAACCGGGTTCCATGTGGTATATGGCCTCTGCACCAAACTTTGAGGCTTCTATATGATTCAACGAGAAGCCGTACTGGCCGCGATGAAGGAATTCGTTGCGGCCCACTTCCCGACCATCCCATCCGACCACATCGAATCGCTCTGTGCCGGCGATGTCATCCGGCAGAGCCTGGAGTTAGTCGAATTTGTATTGCATCTGGAAGAGCGGTTGGGTGTCGAGGTGAATATCAATCAGCTTGGTGAAAGCCTCATTGTGGAGAATTTTGGGGCCTTGGCGGATGAACTGGTAAGGCTTTCGGCCCTTCAGGCCGAATGACCGGTAGGGCGCGTCCGTCCCGGACCGCTGAATTCCGGCGAGCCATTTTCCCGGTAAGCCCTGCGATGACACTGAAGTCTCGGTTAACGCTTTTTTGCCTGACCGGACCCAATCACCGTCGCGACGTACCGCCAAACCGGTCTTTGGCCTGAAGGGGAAAACTAATTGCTTGCGCCCGGGCAGTTCTCTCATATCTTCACCCCTCCTGAGAACTATGGCCACGAGTGAAATTATTGATCTGAGCGCGTTTCGATTGCACGATAAAGACACCGGTAGTGCGGATGTCCAAATTGCGCTGCTGACCGATCGGATTAATCAACTGACCGAACACCTGAAAGAGAATCGGAAAGACCATTCCTCTCGAAGGGGTTTGTTGAAGTTGGTGGCAACCCGCAGAAGCATGCTCGATTACTTGAAGAGGACGTCGCAAGATCGTTATAAGACAGTAATTGAAAAGCTTAATCTGCGTAAGTGAATGAAGAAGATGGCCGCCCAGTCAGGCGGCTTTTTCGCTGATGGCTCTACTCTCTGGCCGGAAGACAGCTTCGCCTTCCGCAGGGTTTGGTCGCTAATGGAAGTTCGACCTATCAGCAGCTGGAGTTTCGACGAAAGTCGAGCGACATTTCGAACAATATTCTCGAGGTTTGGTGGATGGCAACCTTGGTCTTAGGTCTGAGCCGCGCCGGGTGCGAGGTTCAGACCTACGGGCAAAGGTTGGTGTGGAAACTCCTCGAGAGCTTTAATAAAAATGGAATCTAAAGTCTCGAAAGTTATTGGGTCAGCCGATCTTACGATTTCGACTGGCAAATTGGCAAAACTTGCCGACGGCTCCGTGACCGTTCGTTCCGGAGATACCCTTATCCTAGTGGCAGCGGTCTCAGCTACCGCGGTAAAGGAGGGTCAGGACTTTTTTCCGCTGACCGTTGATTACCGCGAGAAGGCGGCGGCGGTAGGAAAATTTCCAGGCGGTTATTTCAAACGGGAGGGTCGGCCCTCCGAGAAGGAAACATTAACTTCGCGAATGACGGACCGTCCGCTTCGCCCGCTGTTTCCCAAAGGCTATTTTTATGATACCCAGGTGATCAGTGTCCTGCTCAGTGCGGACGGCGAGAATGATCCTGATATTCTTAGCATTACCGGTGCCTCGGCTGCTCTTTGTATCTCTGATATCCCGTTTGCCGGACCAATCGGCGCCGTGCGCATCGGGCGAATCAACGGTGAATTCGTTGTAAATCCGACTCACAGCCAACGCCAGCAGAGCAATCTGGATCTGGTATATGTCGGTAGCGCGGAAGAGGTAGTGATGATTGAGGGCGCTGCTGATGAAATCTCGGAAGAGGACTTCATCCGAGCACTTGAATTTGCCCAGCCCTATGTCCGCCAGATCGTGGACATGCAAAAAGAACTCGCCGCCGCGGTCGGGAAACCCAAACGGGAGGTCGAGCTTCTCGCGGTCCGAGACGACCTGCTCGAAATTGCCTACCAAGTGGCCGGGGATCGCGTCGAGGCTGCGCTCTATACGCCCGGTAAGGTTGCTCGAAGTAAGGCGGTCGACGCACTGCGTCAGGAAGTCAATGCCTCGATTCTCGCTAAGTATCCGGACGCGACGCCGTTCGAAATTTCGCAAGCATTCGATTACCTGCAGAAAAAGGCATTTCGAATCAGCATTCTTGACCGGAAAACACGCTGTGATGGCCGCGGCCTCCACGAGTTGCGACCGTTGGCCGGAGAGGTTGGTTTACTTCCACGATCGCATGGTTCTGCGCTCTTCCAGCGAGGAGAGACCCAGGCGCTGGCACTGGCCACACTTGCTTCAGCCGAAGAAGCCCAGATGATCGACGCGTATACGGGCGGCGATCCGAGTAAGCGATTTATTCTGCATTATAACTTTCCGCCATTCAGCGTCGGCGAAACCGGCCGGTTTGGCAGTACCAGCCGGCGTGAAATCGGGCACGGTGCACTGGCCGAACGCTCGATTGCGCCGATCATCCCATCGGAAACAGAGTTTCCCTACGCGATCCGCGTCAGCAGCGAAGTGATGGAATCGAATGGTTCGACCTCGATGGCCACGGTCTGTGCCGGTGTAATGGCATTGATGGACGCCGGTGTCCCCATCCGTAAACCGGTGGCTGGCATTTCCGTCGGATTGGTTACTGAATTCCAGGCCGATCGCCTCACGCGCTACACCACTCTCACCGATATCATCGGTTCCGAAGATCATTTCGGCGATATGGATTTCAAACTGTGTGGTACCCGAGAGGGAGTGACCGGATTCCAACTTGATTTAAAACTTCCGGGAATCTCGCATGCCATTATGTCGGAAGCGATTCGTGAAGCGCGTGACGCTCGCATGATGGTGCTGGACGTCATGAACGAAGCGATTCAGTCGCCAAGGAAAGAACTCAGTCAATACGCTCCGCGTATTGAAACCGTTAAGATTCATCCGGATAAGATCGGCCTCCTCATCGGCCCCGGCGGCAAGACGATCAAAGGGATCGTGGCTGAAACCGGTGCAGAGATAAATATCGATGACGATGGATCGGTTCACATCTATTCGGCCAGCCGCGATAGTTTGAACCGGGCGAAAGAGATCATTTCGGGAATGACGAAGGAGATCGAAGTCGGCGAGAGCTATCACGGACGGGTGGTTTCGATCAAAGAATTCGGCGCATTCGTCGAAGTCCTTCCTGGCAAAGACGGGCTCGTTCATATTTCCGAGCTGGCGGATTTCCGGGTAAAAAGTGTCGAGGACGTGGTCAAAGTCGGCGATTTGGTTTGGGTGAAATGTATCGGGATCGACGAGAAGGGGCGCGTCAAGCTGAGTCGCAAGGCAGCAATGAAGGAACGCAATGCCGAAGCCGAATCCGCGCTTCAGCAGGAAGCAGAAGCGTGAAGCAGGATTCCGGAAGCTAGAATCCAGAAGCTGGAAGGTTTATATCGGCTGCTCTAGGCCTGCTTCTCGCCGGCAACTCATTGAATCTGTGGAATCTGAATAATCTGCGGATCGTGTTCAACTTCAGGATCTGGGTTTAATTCATTTGTTTTGAAACCGGCTCTTAAATGGGCGTGGAGCGCCAGTTTAAGAGCTTTATAGGGCGCTGCAGCCGTACGAAGGTGGCCCTGGCCGTATCCAACGGCTAGCTTGCTTCCCTAAGCTTATCCGACGCGATGTCGAAAAGGGAGGAAAGTTTCCTCGCTAATTTGCGTACCTGAGAACAGGCGCAGGGATCAAGCTTGGGCGCGTGCAATCTTTTGCGGATTTCTTCTTGCCTTCGGTGTAGTTACACTCTTGCTTGTGACTAGACACAGATTGATCAGAGCACAACCAAAATCAAAGAGCCATGCTGGCCTTAATTGGCCTGAAGGGAGTTACAGTGTCATACCAAACTATAAATCAAAGTAATGAACACAAAGTAAAAGTGTTCCCAGAACATACGACGAGCAACTGGAGGAGTTGATCGCGCGAGCGCAGAGCACCTATCAAAATGACTGGAGTCAAAAGGACACTAGCCGAACGCAAGACAGTCCTCAAAAACGCTACCTCGATCATCCCAGGCCAGTCTAGAGACTTCTGGCTTCCGGTTTCTGAATCCCGGATTCTAAAATCTCATTTGACGCACCCTTCCGCCTGCAGCTAGAGAGAGTTACTCGCGTCGGTGATGATGGCTGGTTCGAGAATCGATTAAGAAATTGGTTGCGTAAGGAATCGAACGCAATATTCTCGATCGCCGTCGTGTTCCGACACGAGGCGTGAAAACGATTTTCATAACCCCCAACATTTTGCTTGTACCCGGATCTGGCCGCGAAGTTGTTTTGCGCGGATCGGAGAAGGCGATCCTGCCAACGAATGGCTAATTTTTTTCCGCGCTGGACTAATTATCTACCGCTCAAAATAATCTTCTGCCTGCTGGTGATCGGCGGCGCAGCTTCAGCCGCCTACTGGTGGTATTTGACGCCAGAATACATGCGGCAGGGGTATCAACCGATCCAACCGGTTCCGTTTCCCCACGACATACACGTCAGCCAGTTAGGCATGGATTGCCGGTATTGTCATTCGTACGTGGAGGTGTCGTCCGCTTCAAATGTTCCGACAACTCAGACCTGCATGAATTGTCATCAGCAGATACAAAAGGATAATCCGAAGCTCTGGGCCGTGAAGCAAAGCTGGGAGACCGGGCAGCCCATGCATTGGGTCAGGGTACATCAGGTACCTGATTTTGCGTATTTTAACCACGCTGTTCATGTGAACCGTGGGATCAGCTGCGTCAGTTGCCACGGGCAGATCAATCACATGGATGTTGTTTATCAGCATGAGCCGTTGACCATGGGCTGGTGCTTGAATTGCCATCGCCACCCAGAAGAGAACCTGCGTCCGGTCAGCGAAGTATTTAACCTCGATTGGAAACCCGGGGGCGGTAAATCGCAGGAGCAGATCGGGGCCCAACTGAAGCAACAATGGAACATTGCGCCGCCGCAAAATTGCGCGGGGTGCCATCGCTAATGAAAAGAGTTTTTAGTCATCCACCGAAGGAGAGTTCCGGGAAGCATTATTGGCGCGGTTCCGAGGAGCTGGCCAAAACCCCGGAGTTTCAGCAGTGGCTGCAAAGAGAGTTCCCGGCTGGAGCAGCGGAACTCGAGACCGACGCGGTTTCCCGGCGGAATTTCATGCGACTGATGGGAGGTTCGATGGCGCTGGCAGGAATTGGATTGAGCGGCTGCCGGAGACCGGAATCGTATATTGTTCCTTACACCAAGAGCGTCGAATGGCTGATCCCAGGAAAGGCGGTTCTTTATACTACGTCCATGCCGACACGGTCGGGTGGGCTTCCGCTCATCGCCACAACATTCGAAGGCCGTCCGACGAAACTCGAAGGCAATCCTCTCGTTCCGTCGAGTAATGGCGGTACCGATACATTCGCCCAGGCTGCAATTCTGAATCTGTACGATCCTGATCGAGCCAAAACCGTTTTGGAGGAGGGCAAACCATCGTCAGCCGATAAGCTGGAAGCTTATCTAAAAAAGGTTCAAGGTGACCTCCAGCAAAATCAGGGTGCCGGGTTCGCATTGCTTCTTGATTATCAGCAATCGCCGACGCGGGATCGATTTTTAACGGCATTCAAGCAACGGTATCCACAAGCGGAGATTTACTTCGACGATCCTTTAGTGGCCGGTCAATACGAGCAGGCGGTCGAAACGTTATTTGGTACCGACGTCGTTCTACGGCCGGCGTTTGATCAAGCGAGCGTTATTTTGTCGCTCGACTGCGATTTCCTTGGAATCGAGCAGACTGTCGATGGAGTAAAAGCTTTCAGCGCCCGGCGGCGCGCCCATGGATCGGCCAAAGACATGAACCGCCTCTACAGCGTAGATAACCGGTTTACGCTCACCGGCGGAATGGCGGATCATCGGTTGCGCTGCGCTGCGTCCCAGATCCCTGCTTTTGCTTTGGCTCTGGCGGGTAAGTTGGCGGCGGCGACGAATGATCGGGTGCTCGCTGCGATGGTCAGCCAAGTGAAGCAAGGTGCGGGCGGATTTGACGATGTTTGGCTCGCGGAGTGCGCCAACGATCTGGTCGTTCACAAAGGACAGAGTCTGGTGTTACTCGGTAGCCGTTATCCGGCTTGGGTCCAGGGCTTGGTCTTTGCAATGAACAACGCCGTAAGCGCGTTGGGTTCGACCCTTCGCATCCTGCATCGGACCGAATTCAAGGGCGGCAGCCTGCAAGATTTGGCGGCCAAAGCGAAATCCGGCGCAGTGAAGCGGTTGTTCATCTTAGCAGGTAACCCCGCGTATAGCGCGCCAGTCGATCTCAGTTGGGCGGAATCAGTGCAGCAGAAAGTTCCCGAGGTTCTTCGGCTAGGTTATTACGAAGACGAGACAACCGCAGGAACCAAATGGCATGTTCCGGAAGCTCATTTTCTTGAATCGTGGGGCGACCAGCGCGCTCCCGATGGGACCTACTTGCCGGTTCAGCCGATGATTCTTCCTCTCTTTGGCGGATGGTCTCAACTTGATCTGCTGGCCAAGTTGCTATCTCTCACCGCCGGTGCGGACGCCGTTCGTGACACCTTCAAGTCCGTCGCTGGCAGCGGCGATTTCGAGGAAGCCTGGACCGCTTTTCTCCGCCAGGGGTGCGTTAAAGATAGCGCCTTCCGGGTCGCGAGCGCCTCGTTCAATACCGATCGGATTCCTACTTTGCTCCAAGGGGCGGTATTGCCCGGTCCGGTGAATCCGAGCGCGATCGAAATAGTGTTCCCGGCGGATTACAAAGTTGACGATGGCCGCTATACCAACAATGCCTGGCTGCAAGAGCTGCCAGATCCGATCACCAAATTGACTTGGGATAATGCGGTACAGATTAGCAAGGCGACGGCAAAGGCTTTGCAGGTGGCGGAAGGGGATCTGGTGGAGATCTCGGTCGGTGAGCGACGATTGATCGCCGCTATCTTGGTCGCGCCTGGCCAAGCGGACTTCTCGTTGTCGCTGTCACTTGGTTATGGCCGCAGCGCCGTTGGTAAAGTCGGTCACGGCACCGGTTTTAATGCCTATCTCCTGCGCAGTAGTGATGGACCCTACTTCGCAACCGGTGCGACCATCAAAAAGGTGCAACCTGGAGGATACAAGCTTATCCGGACCCAGCTGCATCACAGCATGGAAGGCCGCGCTCTGATCCGCGAAGGCACCGCGCAGGAATACGAGTCCAATCCCGCTTTTGCCAAGAAGGTGTGGATGGACAAAGATATTGAGCCGAATATTTCGCTCTATTCTCATCCACCGCTCAATGCTCCCAACCAGTGGGGAATGGTGGTAGACCTCAATACCTGCATTGGATGTTCTGCCTGTGTAGTGGCCTGCCAGGCCGAAAATAATATTCCGATTGTCGGAAAGGACCAAGTCGAGCATGGACGCGAAATGCACTGGATCCGAATCGATCGCTATTTCTCGAGCGCGGATGGCGACATCAACAATCCTCATCTGGAGGAGGATCCGGAGATGGTGGTTGAGCCGGTGATGTGCCAACACTGTGAGAATGCGCCATGCGAGACAGTTTGCCCGGTCAACGCCACGGTACACAGCGAAGACGGACTCAATGTGATGGCTTACAATCGGTGCATCGGAACGCGATATTGTTCAAACAATTGTCCGTTCAAGGTTCGCCGGTTCAATTTCTTCAACTACAACGATCGACCGGTACTCGATAAAATCGAAAATGGACTGCCAGGTTTCCAAGGTAAACAGCAACTTTATCTAGGGCCTTTCGGTCAATGGGGAATGGAGGAAATCTCGAAGCTCCAGAAGAATCCAAACGTGACGGTCCGTTCGCGTGGAGTAATGGAGAAATGCACTTATTGTGTCCAGAGAATCGAGACCGCCAAGATTTCGCAACGCATCAAAGCGGGAGTCAAGGGAGATCTGACGATTCCTACCGACAGTATCAAGTCGGCCTGTCAGCAAGCTTGCCCGGCCGAGGCCATTGTGTTCGGCGACATCAAAGATCCGGAAAGCCAAGTTGCTAAGCTCCGTAATCTTCCACAGAATTATCACTTGCTCGAATACCTGAACATCCAGACTCGAACAAGTTACCTGGCGCGGCTTCGAAATCCGAATCTAAAAATGCCGGGTGCGGCAAAAATTGGGCACATTAACACCATCCATGAACCGGTGGAGGAACGGATTGGGCCGGCGACTCGGGTGGAGCCTGAAGGAGGAAATGCTTAATGGCTGAAACTCACGCTCCGGCAACAGTTCCTTTTGAGGAACGAATGCCACGGCCACCGATGGTGTTGAACAATCGTTCGATGTCGTGGATCACCAACCTGATTGCTGGCATTCCCGAGCAAAAGACGCCGCTCTGGTGGTATATCACCATTGCGATTACCGGATCTTTCGCTGGCTTCGGGGTTCTTTGTATTCTTTACCTCCTGTTTACCGGCGTCGGTGTTTGGGGAAATAATATCCCCGTCGGTTGGGCCTGGGATATCACCAACTTCGTGTTTTGGATCGGTATCGGTCACGCCGGGACGCTGATTTCGGCCATTCTATATCTCTGCCGTCAAAAGTGGCGAACATCGATCAATCGGGCTGCAGAAGCGATGACCCTTTTCGCCGTAATCTGTGCGGCCATCTACCCGGGAATTCACGTTGGCCGCGTCTGGATGGTTTGGTTCATGGCACCGGTGCCCAATCCGAATTGGATTTGGCCTAACTTCCGCAGCCCGCTTCTCTGGGACGTATTTGCTGTCTCAACCTACTTTACTGTTTCCGTGTTGTTTTGGTTTTTGGGGTTAGTTCCTGACCTGGCAACGATGCGCGATCGAGCGCGCAGCAAAGTCGGCAAATTCTGTTATGGACTACTCGCGCTCGGGTGGCGCGGCGGAAACCGCCAGTGGCGCCATTACGAAATGGCCTACTTAATTCTAGCTGGTCTTTCGACTCCGCTGGTCTTGTCAGTGCACTCCACGGTCTCTTTCGATTTCGCCACCTCTCTGATTCCGGGTTGGCACACGACGATTTTTCCTCCCTATTTCGTGGCCGGCGCGATTTTCGGCGGCTTCGCCATGGTGTTGACGCTCATGTTGCCGGCGCGCTCGATCTACAAGCTGCACGATGTGTTCACCTGGAATCACATCGATGTGATGTGTAAGATCATTCTGCTGACCGGTTCGATCGTCGGTTATGCCTATACGATGGAGCTCTTCGTCGCGTTTTACGGGGCCAATCCATTTGAGCGTTTCGCTTTTATCAATCGCTATTTCGGTCCGTATTGGTGGGCCGCCTGGTCGATGTTCACTTGTAACGTAGTGATCCCTCAGCTTTTTTGGATCCGCGCGTTTCGTCGCAACCTCATTACCGTCTTCTTTGTCTGCATGTGCGTGAATGCAGGTATGTGGTACGAGCGGTTTGTCATCATCGCCGTTTCTTTGACCCGTGACTTTCTGCCGTCGAGCTGGGGTATGTACTACCCGACCTGGGTCGATGTCATGACCTTCGTCGGCACTTTTGGCATATTCACCACCTTTTTCCTGATCTTCATCCGCTTTTTCCCGATGATCGCAATGTCGGAAGTGAAGACCGTTCTTCCCGCGGCCGACCCCCATTACCATCCGCCGACCATTGGTGGCACTGAATCAATGAAGGAGGCGCACGTATGACGGCAGCGGCAGCGCGAAGAAAGATTCTGGGAGTGATCGCCGAATTTCCTTCTGCTACCGCTCTTTACCAGGCGGCAGAACAGGTGCGCGACAAAGGCTATCGGTTTTGGGATGTTCATTCTCCGTTTCCGATTCATGGAATGAATAAGGCGATGGGTCTGGGCAAATCGCCGCTCGGCTACATTATCTTTTTTGGCGGTCTTACCGGATTCCTTACTGCGGCTTCGCTCGAGTTTATCCCTTCTTCTTTTCTCTATCCGCTCGTTGTTCATGGGAAACCGGTAAACTTTTTTACGGTGCCCGCGTTTTTCCCGATCATGTTTGAACTAACGGTGTTGTTCTCGGCGTTTACCGCCTTCTTTGGTGTTTTCGTCATGAACCGATTGCCACGACTGCACCACCCGATTTTTGATTATGAACAATTCCGGCGCGTGACCGATGACGCGTTTTTCCTGATCATTGAGGCTTCGGATCCGCGCTTCTCCGACACTGTGACTCGCGAGTTCTTGGAAGAGATTGGCGGCAAGGACGTCACGTTGCTTTACGAGCATGATTAAGAATTTTCTGATCGGCTTTGTCTTGTTCTGCGCTTTGGTGGTCGCGCTTCTGGGCACGCGTGGAGAGCATAGTACGGCTCCGCCAATTGAGTTCTTTGGCGACATGAAGCGGCAATCGAAGGTCAAATTTCAGAAGCCAAGCGACTTTTTCGCGGACGGCCGAGCTGCTCGCCCACCAGTGCCAGGGACGATTCCAATGGGATACGACATCCCGGGGCACCCCACCCAGAATTTAGGGGTACCGAATGATATTAGCTCTCCGCTTGGGGAATTCACCGCGGGTACCGATTATTACAATACCGGCAAGATCGGGGACCAATGGGGGACCGGTTTACCCCCGCAAGTGCCGATAACACTGGAACTGGTGAAGCGCGGCCAAAAAGAATTTCAGATCAACTGCGCAGTTTGCCACGGTGCTACCGGACAAGGCAACGGGATCACTTCTAAGTACGGACTGCTTAGTATCGCTGACTACCATCAAGACAAATATCGCCAAATGGCAGATGGCCAAATATTCAACACCATTACCAATGGTTACAATACGATGATGGCCTACGGCGATAAGGTTACCGTGAAGGATCGTTGGGCGATCATTGCCTATATCCGCGCGTTGCAGCGAAGCCAATACGCTAAAATCGGGGATGTTCCGAATGATCAACGCAAAACTTTGGATTCCCAGAAATGAACCACTCGCACGTTCCTGCCCCAGAACTTTTTCAGTCCAAGAGGATAAATCGTCTCTTATTGGTTTTACTCGGGTTTGGCATCCTTTTTTTGGGGATCGTTTTGATCACCGGGCTGGTGGCACCAGCCGGGAGCGAACTGCGGCGTCAATTCGCTTTCTCCTGGCTTTTCGCGTTCATCTACTTTTTCACTATTCTCATTGGCTGCCTGTTCTGGATTCTTGTCCATCACGCCACCGATTCCGGGTGGGGGATTGTTGTCCGGCGTCAGATGGAAAATCTGGCCGCGCTACTGCCCTGGATGGTTTTGTTCTTTATTCCGCTCGTCCTTTTTCGCTTTGAAATCTGGAATTGGTTGACGGCCAAGGATCATCTCGAGGCTAACCCCGCTCTCGAGGACAAGATCGGCTACTTCGAACTGCATTTCGGATCGGTGACGTTGCCGTTCTTCTGGATCCGAGCAGTCCTCTACTTTCTCTATTTTGCCGGCGCAGCGATTTATTTTCGCCGGACCTCGGTGCGGCAGGATTCAGACGGCGACCCGCGTTGGTCCATTCAGATGCGCGGCTTCTCTTTTGTCGGGATTATTCTCTTCGCGCTTGGCACGACTTTCATGGCGTTCGATTGGATGGCTTCCCTCGATTACCGGTGGGCCTCGACGATGTGGGGAGTCTACATTTTTGCCGGATCAGCTGGGGCATCCATGGCGCTGATCATTCTAGTCATGCTTGGACTCAAGAATGCCGGATATCTGAGCTTTGTGAATGCCGAGCATTACCACGTGATGGGTAAGCTGCTTTTTTGTTTTTCTATCTTCTGGGGCTATATCGGTTTTAGCCAATACATGCTGATTTGGTATGGGAATATCCCGGAGGAAACGAGTTGGTTCCTACGCCGGAATATCGGCTCTTGGAATACGCTGAGCATCGCGTTGGTTGTCGGTCGCTTCTTCATCCCGTTTCTTTACCTCCTCTTTCAGTACACCAAACGTACTCCTGGATTTTTGGCTTTCATGTCCCTTTGGGTTCTCGCAATGCATCTGCTTGATACCTTTGTTACCATCAATCCATTTATCCATCCAACCGGGGTTCAGGTCAGTTGGTTGGATGTGGCGACACTTTTTGCGATCGCCTTCCCATTGGCGTTCCTGTTTCTGCGAAGCTTGGGAGGTAGCTCGCTATTTCCGGCGCGGGATCCTCGATTGCTGGAGTCCGTTAACGTGAGCAACTAAACCATGTCAGACGCCAATCAATCCTCGAGGTTTTCTGTTTCGACGGTGGTCACTATCTTGGTGGTGCTTCTGCTCTTTGCTGGACTCGTATGGTTTGTCGTTCACCAGCGCGAGTCGATTGCTGCTGCTGAACCCGGGCGACGAGAATTGCGATTAAAGAATCTCAATGATCTGAACACCGAAAACCAAAAGACGCTGACTAGCTATCGTTGGATCGACAAAGGCAAGGGAATCGTTGGTATCCCCATCGATCGCGCAATGGAATTGGAGGTCGCAGATTTGGCGGCCATTCACCCTCACGCCGCTGGGCCAATCAATCCGCCCGCCCCAAGTCCAACACCTTCTGCAGGATCAGCAGCCCAAAAGCCGGTTTCTGGGCCTCCTCCGGCCGGCAATCAACCTTCACCCAATCCCGCGGGCCCGGTGCCTTCCGCAACGCCGGCTAAGCCATAAGGAGAAATTTGGCCGCTTTCTCGATGAATTTATGAGTCAATCGTCCTCATCGACTCTGATGGAACCCAGTGCAATGAACCGAGCGGTTCGGCTGCCCGTCCTTTTCTTCTTTGCTTCCGGGTTTGCCTGGCTGCTGGTCGCTTCGATCCTTTGGTTGTTGTCGGTAGTGCAGATGGCTGATCCAAATGGATGGCTCTCGTGTTCAAACGTGCCTTGGCTTACCTACGGACGGGTCTATCCAGTCTCACTGGATCTGCTGGTTTACGGATCGGCCTCGCTTTTCGGAATAGGTGTCGCGATTTGGATCTTGGCCAGAATGGCGGAGACGCCGCTGTTAACCGGATGGTTACCGCTTTTTGCCGTGGCGTTTTGGAACGCTGGTCTTCTGTTCGGTGTCTGGGGAGTATTGGGCGGCGGTAGTACCGGGCGAGAATGGCTGGAGTTCCCACCGTACGCTGCATTCGCGATCTTTGTGGCCCAGATTATCATCGCGGTTTGGGCTATCGGTCTGTGTCTCTTCCGGCGGGAGCGCCATTTGTACGTCTCTCAGTATTACCTTTTGGGCGCCTTTATCTGGTTCCCCTGGTTCTACGCGACGGCCAACGGGCTATTGAATGTTGCCGGTGCAATTGGTGTGGCGCAATCGGCCATTCATTGGTGGTATTTTGGTTGCCTTTTTGGTTTGTGGCTTACGCCCCTCGCACTCGCGGCCGCTTTCTACTTTATACCAATCATACTCGACCGGCCGCTTTACAGTGAGCGCTTGGCGTTGCTCGGGTTTTGGCTTTTGGCGGGATTGGCCGGTTGGACTGGTTTCACCCAGATCATCGGGGGACCGCTGCCCGCGTGGATGATTACCAGCAGTATCGTGGCCAAAGTGCTCCTGATTATTCCAATCATCGCAGTTGCCGCCAACCTGCACCTGACGATGAGGGGCCAATTCGAGCTCATTAAATCCAATCTAGCGCTTCGGTTCTTGATGATCGGAGCAATGCTCTACGGTTTGTCCGGTATCTGGGACGCGATCAATGCGTTTCGGACAATCGATCGGATCACTCAATTTACCCTGGCGGTTTCGGCGCGGAACTATCTAGCCCTCTTCGGCTTTGTCCTTTTTATCAGCTTCGGTGCGATCTATTTCATCGTGCCGCGCATTCTCGGACGTTCCTGGAGATACGCTGGGTTGGTGCGCTGGCACTTCTGGCTGAGCATCGTTGGTCTGGGCTTTTTGGTGTTTGACCTCACTATTGCCGGAGTGATTCAGGGATTTGGACTAATGGATCCGAAAGTTCCGATCCCGGCGGTCCTGGACATGGTGGCACCATTCGTGAGCGCTCAGATTCCGGCGGCTGCTACGATAGTGATTGCTAACATTGTGAGCGTGTTCTCGGTGTTGACCGTCCTGGTCAATCCGGTCTGGCACGCAGCAACCGAAAAGGCTCCAGAGCCGATTCTTGATCTTGGAGAGGAGATGCCGGTGGCGTGAAATCAATAACCAGATTCGTATTAGGTATCTTCGTTTTGTTTGGGCTGTCCTGGATCGGCTTTGTCGCTTATCCGTACATGACATTTGCCGAACTGAAGGCCGATCGAGACTCGGTGACCAATGAATTGACGCCACCCAACGTGCCGGGCGTTGCCCAACAAGGATCGCGCGTTTTCGCCGCCAACGGGTGCGTCTATTGTCACAGTCAGTTTGCTCGCGACAAGACCGAAGGCGGCGATATCGATCGGGGGTGGGCCAAACGACGAACCGTCGCACGGGACTACATGAACGATCGACAGGTTTTCCTCGGTGTCTCCCGTTTGGGTCCCGACCTCACGAATGTCGGCGTCCGGCAAAAGGATGCACAGTGGTATTACCGGCTGCTCTACAACCCTCAATCAATTAGTCCAACCTCGACCATGCCGGCGTATCGTTGGCTGTTTCGCGAACAAAAGATTGCTGGTCAAGCCGCCAATAATGCCTTGAAGCTGGAAGGCCCCGAGAAGCCGAGACCCGGTTGTGAGGTTGTTCCCACGGCCGAAGGCGAATCGCTGGTGGGTTATCTGCTTTCGCTTAAGCGCGACTATAATTTACCGGAAGCACCGGAGCCGAAGGAATGAATTCAGAAGAGAGAGAGTCGGTGAAAGGTCCGTCGCCCGGACCAGTAGAAGCGAATCCACGGATGGATAACGGGCCGATTCCCGGATGGCTGATCGCAGTCATTGGTTTTGGTATATTCTGGGCCGGGGCCTATCTCTTTTCTTACAGCGGTGGATTTGCTGCCGACGTTTTTGATTATCAACCAAAGTATGGGGTTCAAGCTGCTGCTGCCGCCGGTCCACCAGATCCGAAGGTACTCGGCAAGAAACTCTTCTCGGCCAACTGCGTCACTTGCCATCAAGCAAACGGACAAGGACAACCCGGACAATTTCCTCCTCTTGTCGGATCGGAATTTGTGCTGGGCGACGCTAGTAATCGGTTAATTGCGATCGTTCTCAAAGGATTGCAGGGCCCAGTTCAAGTCAAGGGACAGGCGTTCAACAACGCGATGCAGCCGTGGGAAGCCCAGTATACTGACCAACAGCTCGCGGCAATCCTAAGCTACGTGCGATCCGATTGGGGCAATAACGCGCCCGAGATTCCCCCGGAAGCGGTCAAGGCCATGCGCGACGAACTTAAGAGCCGAAAAGATCAGTGGACCCTCGCTGAATTGATGCAGATCCCGCCCAAAGACGTGACCAAGCAGGGTAGCGCTCCGCCGCGGCCGCAACAGCAAGCAGGGCAGCCGCAGGGCGGATCGACGCCTCCGTCCGGTGCCACAAATTCACCGGCGCCGGGTAGTTCGCCCCCAGCAAAGTAGCGCCCATGACAAACCGCAATAATTTTGTAGATTATTTCGAATCACACCGATTCCGTGGCATGAATTCCAGGCTCTCCGGAAGAATCCGAGTCCTATTGCCGTTTTTGCTGCTCTGGTTGCTCGGCGGGACCAGCTGGGCGGCACAGCGTACGAGCAATCTCTGGTGGCTTCCCGACGTGGCGAGCAAAGGCGGAGAAACGATCGATCAGCTCCTCTATTTTATCTGCTTCCTGACCGGGGGCGTATTTGTCCTCACCCAGGTTGTTTACATTTTCTTTCTGATAAAATACCGCTCTCGGCGGGGGGTACGCGCCACCTACAGCCATGGCAACAACCGGCTGGAATTGATTTGGACGGCCATTCCGACTGCCATCTTCATCGGGCTGTGGGGTTACAGCAATCATGTCTGGTGGGACGTGATACATGCCACTCCTCCCAGTGACGCCTTGGAGGTTGGAGTCACCGCTTACCAATTCGCATTTTCGATGCAATACCCGGGAGCGGACGGAAAATTGGGGCGTTCTGACGTAAAGTTGATCTCGAATGACAACCTCTTTGGCAATGATCGGTCAGACCCAGAAACAAAAGATAATTTTACCTCGGCCGTCTTGGAACTACCGGTCAATCGACCGGTCCACATCCGATTGAACTCCAAGGATGTAATTCACGCTTTTTATATTCCTGAGTTTCGGATTTATCAGGACGCCGTGCCGGGGCGCACGATCGATTGGGTCTGGTTTACGCCGACCAAGATCGGCAGCTATCAGCTTGCTTGCAGCCAGCTTTGCGGTTCCGGCCACTACAATATGAAGGCGCAGGTGGAAGTTGTCTCCCAGCAGGATTTTGATAAATGGTATCAGGAGAAGGTGAAACCGGCTCCGCCGCCCGCGCAATCGGAACAGAAGACAGCAAAGTAGTTCGTCATGGCACAAACAATCGCTCATTCCGGCTCAGAGCTTCATGGTGCATCTATCCACGGGCATCACGAGCTGAGTTTTTTCAACAAATACATTTGGTCCGAAGACCACAAGACGATCGCCATCCAATATCTGTTCTCCACCCTGTTCTTCATGGTTGTCGGAGGACTGCTGGCAATGGGAGTACGTTACCAGTTGGCGTTCCCTGGAATACCAGTGCCGTTGATCGGGGGATTGTTGCCGAAATGGCTGGTGACCGATTCCGGAGCTTTCTCGCCCGGCGGTTACAATGCCCTATTCACAATGCATGCCACCGTGATGATTTTCCTGGTGGTGATGCCCCTGTTGGTTGGTGTTTTTGGAAACTTTCTGATCCCGCTCGAGATCGGTGCGCCCGACATGGCGTTTCCGTTTTTTAATGCGTTATCGTTTTGGCTCTTTTTCACTTCGGGAATTGTCCTCCTCGCGAGCTTTTTTGCGCCCAATGGGATGCCCGCCTCGGGCTGGACTTCTTACGCGCCGCTTTCTTCTCATGGAGCATTCAACGGTACTCAGGCGGGTCAAAGCCTGTGGTGTGTCGGCATATTCATCAATGGATTGTCCTCGATCGCCGGGGCGACCAACTACATCACCACCGTGATAAACATGCGAGCGCCGGGCATGAAAATGTTCCGGTTGCCATTGCCGGTCTGGGCGCTTCTGGTCACTGCCTTCCTGCTGTTGCTCGCGGTTCCAGTCCTTTCTGCGGCCGCCGCCATGTTGTTCTTTGATTTGAATTTCGGAACGTCGTTTTTCTCGGGAGATAACTACGGCCAACCATTGCTCTGGCAACACCTTTTCTGGTTCTTCGGGCATCCTGAGGTCTACATCCTCATCCTGCCGTCCATGGGCGTGGTTTCCGAAATCATCGCGGTGTTTTCTCGTAAACCGATTTTCGGGTATAAGGCGATGGTCTTCGCGCTGATGGCCATCGGCGGACTCGGGTTCATCGTCTGGGGCCATCATATGTTTGTCAGCGGGATGAATCTCTTACTCTCCGCGACGTTCTCGTTTTCGACGATGGTGATAGCTGTTCCCTCGGCAATTAAGACTTTCAACTGGATGGGAACGGTGTGGGGAGGGTCGATACGATTTAAGACGCCAATGTGTTTTGCTCTGGCATTCGTTTCCATGTTTGTCATCGGCGGATTGAGCGGCATCTACATGGCTTCGACTCCGGTGGATCTCTTTATTCATCACACCTACTTTATTGTTGCACACATTCACTACGTGCTTTTCGGCGGAAGCCTCTTTGGGGTCTTTGCGGGGATCTATTTTTGGTATCCGAAAATGTTTGGCCGGATGATGAACGAATTTTGGGGCAAAGTGCATTTCGTTCTCGCGTTCATGTTTTTCAATCTCACGTTCTTCCCGATGCACAATCTGGGATTGAACGGGATGATGCGGCGCATCGCTGACCCGACTCTTTACGATCATCTGCGCAGCCAACAACCGTTGCAGATATTCATCACGTTGAGCGCATTCGGTTTGGGCCTGTCGACGATTCCATTTTTCATCAATTTCTTCTACAGCATGTTCAAGGGGCCGAAGGCACCCAAGAATCCCTGGAATTCAACCACATTGGAGTGGACCTTGCCTTCGCCGCCAGGGCACGGAAATTTTGAGGTGACACCAACGGTTTATCACGGTCCATACGAATACAGCGTTCCGGGTATGGAGCAGGATTTCCTTCCGCAGAACCAACCGGCACCGGATACCGTCCAACTGACGGTACATTGATCGCATGGCTGCTTACGATCTTCCCAAGCGTCTGCTGCATTGGTTTGCGGTCATTTCGACGATAAGCGTGCTCGGGTTGATCTGTAGCGGCGGACTGGTGACCAGCCACGACGCCGGTATGGCGGTACCGGATTGGCCGAACAGTTTCGGCTATAACATGTTTCTCTTTCCGATCTCCCGTTGGGTAGGTGGAGTCTTCTTCGAACATACCCATCGATTGATCGCCAGCCTGGTCGGATTACTTACCATTGGACTCTGCATAGCGACTTGGCTCATTGAGGACCGGCGCTGGGTGAAATGGTTGGCAAGTGTCGCAGTGCTGGCAGTAGTTATTCAAGGAGTGCTCGGCGGTTTAAGAGTCACTGAACACAACGCACTACTTGGGCTTTTCCACGGTTGCCTAGCTCAAAGTTTTCTCGCTTTGATGGCAACCATCGCGCTGGTTACTTCGCCATTCTGGAGCCGTCTCGGAGGGTCGGGCTCCGAAACCGGGCAGCTACGCACCCTGTCCGTAGTCGTGACCGCCATGGTATTCGCTCAGCTCGTTTTAGGAGCTGCTATGCGCCATTCTCATGCCGGTCTATCGATACCGGATTTTCCTACCACCTATGGAGGCTGGTTGCCACCGCTCGATCCGGCCGCAATCGCGCAAATAAATGAAGCACGTGGAGCTGCTGGGCAACCATTCACTTCAGCCGGCCTTATCTTGCTTCAGTACGTTCATCGGGTTTGGGCCCTGCTCATCGCAATCGGGGTGATTTGGACCTCGGTGAAGCTGATTCGTTCGACCGTATTGCCGAAACCGATTCGAGTCGCCGGCGCTGCTTGGACATTCCTTGTCTTCGCCCAGTTGGTTCTCGGGGCTTGGACCGTTTTAAGCAACAAGGCGGCGGATATTGCTACATCGCATGTTTTGGGAGGTGCGCTCATGCTCGTAATTGGGGTGCTCTTGAGCGTGGCTCTCTCCCGAATTCTGGCTTGCAAGGACAAGCGGACAGCGGGAGGTTCGCGAGCTTACTCGATGGAGATAGGCAAAGTATGAACTCGGTCTCCGAACAAACACCGGTTCGTCTAGCGGAACCGGGACAGAAGGCTCCGGTACGAAGGCTACTGGCCGACCTTACCGAACTGGTGAAGGTGCGCCTGACGTTGCTTGTTTTGTTGACGACTTTCGTCGGATTTCTTTTCGGTTGGCGAGGGGACCTCGACTGGTTCTATCTCTTTCACACCCTTTGCGGAACCTTTCTGGCAGCCGCCGGCGCAGCTGCGCTGAATCAGGTATTTGAGGCTGACTACGACCTCCGGATGCGGCGAACCAGAAATCGGCCAATCCCAGCTCGGCGTTTGTCCCGTGATGAGGGGCTGACTATCGGCCTCCTCGCTAGCGTAGCGGGGATAATCTATTTGAGTTTGGCCACGAACCTGTTGGCCGGTCTCCTCACCGCCTTGACGGTCGGCACTTATCTTTTTGCGTATACGCCACTCAAACGAGTGACTACCTTGAACACGATTGTTGGCGCGATTCCCGGCGCACTGCCTCCGATGATCGGGTGGGCTGCGGCCCGTGGGCAGGTTGATTTCGAGGCCTGGATCCTGTTCGCTATCTTGTTTCTCTGGCAGATGCCTCACTTTCTGGCGATCGCCTGGCTTTATCGCAAAGATTATCGAGACGCTGGATTTGTAATGTTGAGCGGCACTGATCCCGACTGCCGGCAGACTGGACGCTTAGCCCTTTTTTACACGATGGCTTTGGTCTCGGTTAGTTTGTTGCCGTTTGTCCTGCGGCTTACCTCCTTTTGGTATGCCCTGGTCGCACTCATCTGTGGAATCGGTTTTTTCCTGGCTGCGGTCTCTTTCGCGTTAGCCGGAACCGAGAGAACCGCACGCCGTTTGTTTCTGGTCTCGATCATTTACTTGCCGCTGACTCTGGGCGCGTTGGTACTGGCGCGACTCTGATGGATGAAGAGCTCAAAAGGAAGAACCGCCGAGTACTGATTGTTCTAGGGTCTTTCGCCATACTACTTTGCCTGCTCGTGATAATTTGGAAATTGTCGATCTATAAAGCCTTGCCATGAGTTCTCCTGCCTTGACGGTTGATGCGCTTCCCAAACCCGGCCCAAACGTGGTTCGTTTCGGTATGCTCACGTTCCTCGCCTCGGAGGCAATGCTCTTCGCGGGACTGATTTCTGGATACATGATTCTGCGGTCCGGCGCTGGAGCTGGCTGGCAATTACCTGAGGGATTGAAGGGCGGCGCGACACTGATCAAGACTTTGATCGCAACCGGATTGCTGCTCAGTAGCAGTGTGACTTTCCATTTTAGCGAGTCTCGGCTGATCCGGCAAACTCGTGGCGGGAAATCTCTCCTGCTGCTGACGATCGTGCTTGGGTCGCTCTTTTTGGCCAACCAAGCGGACGAATGGCGCCATTTATTCTCCGAGGGATTTTGGTTCAATACTGCGGGAATCATGGGTTCGAGCTTCTTTGTGCTTACCGGTTTCCACGGGATGCACGTTTTTATCGGCGTGCTCCTTCTCGCTTCTACGTTGGTCCGGGCCCTCATGGGGAAGGTGACGCCTTCACGTCACGGCTTCCTGGAATGCGTCGGGCTCTATTGGCATTTTGTCGATGTAGTCTGGGTTTTCTTGTTTACGATTTTGTACATTCTGTGAGGGAGTTATCGGTAGGGATCGACTAGTGGAACGGATATTGCACTTCCCATCGGTCGGGGGTGTCTCGGCACCCTCGTGATTATCCGCCCTCAGTGAAACAACGGTCCTTGATCCGGGTTTGCGTGGCCCTCGCCGCCATCGGTTTTATCGTGCTGGGGTACTTCTCGTGGAATGCTTCCATACGCAGAGACCGGACGGAACTTCCACGGTACGGCTCGGCACCGGAATTTGATCTGAAGGATCAAGACGGGACGCAATGGAATCAAGAACGGCTGCACGGCAAGATTTGGGTCGCCGGTTTTATCGACATAGCGGATTCCGGTGCGAACGCCTTGCTGGGTAGCCGATTCGCTGAACTCGACCAGAATTTTCGAAGTGGAGAGCAGCTTGCACTTATATCGACCGTGCTCCCGGCTGTTGACCACCCCGAACCTAAGCTAGCCGACCTTTCTCGACGCTACCTGGCCTCCTCTCATTGGCATTTTGTAGCTGGAACACCGGGACAGATTCACGAGCTTCTCGATCGATGGAAGCAGATCGCTACTGGGCAAGCAAACGGCAACGTGGCATCTCGTTTTTTCTTGGTCGATTCTGAAGGCGGAATTCGCGGGGTATACGACGGCCGTTCACCGGAGGCGGTGCAACGGGTACTGGAAGATATCGGAACGCTCTTGCGTAGCGCCGCCAAGTAGCGGAAGATTAGTTTCATGCGACGCGCTTTGTTCTCGTTGTTCGGTTTGCTTCTCGCGGCGATGCCCTCTGCTCTCGCCTGCGAAGGTTGCAAGGAACCAACGAGCGTGAATGGGGGCGGCGGAGTCGATGGCATAAGCGCCGGATTTTCGGCTAGTGTGCTGTTTATGCTGATGGTGGTCGGCTCTTTGATCGCCGGATTCATTTGGATGATCGTTCGCAGCTGCAGACAGCTCGAGAGCGCTCACCGCGAGACGGCTGCGATTTCGGACTGAGTGTTCACCATTTTTCGATTCCTTAACCGCTCGGTTCTTGTGTCCCGCAAGGAACAACTTGCCACAACGCTTTCCGTTTGCGGACATCCTTTCCTTTTCTCGCCGGTAATAGCGTTGCTGGCCGGTTGCCGGTTTCTTGGCCCGATCGAGGCGGTCGTCGGTTTGATGACAGTGCTACTTTTCTGTTTGTTGCCGGCTTCACTTTATATCCTTCGCAAAGTCCGAGCCGGTGTTTGGAGCGACTTGGATGTTTCGGCCCGTAAGGATCGGCCTCAGCTGTTTGTCGTCGGATTAGGATGCTTATTGCTCACTGTGCTTGTGCTGATGCTGACGCAGCAACCGATGGTGTACGCGCGTGGTTGTCTGGCCGCGATGTTGCTCGTTTCCGGAGGCTGGTTGCTGAATCGATGGCTCAAACCTTCAATGCATGCCGGCTTCGCGATGATGACCGCTAGCGCATTGTGGTTACTCAGCGCGCGCCTGGCGATCCTGGCCATGCTCTTCGCTATCGCTGTCGGCTGGTCCAGAGTCGCTCTTCGGCGACATACAGTATTCGAAGTGTGCGTTGGGCTTGGGCTCGGCGTGCTGGTGGCGCGGTTGCTGTTGTTCTAGAGCGTCGACGTCCAGACCGTCTTATTGACGGACCATCGCCAACAAAGCCAGGGCGAAAACCAGGGCGAAAACCTCGGCGCGCTGAAACGTTACGATGCCGAACGCGCTTCACTCTCCGGTTGCAAAAAGCCACCGCACTATTAGCTGTTCTAATATCCGTCGGACGAGGGGTATTGGTGCCCCGTCGGCTTTACGATGACCATTTTTGATGTTCCTGCGATTAACGCGACCTTGATCGGTCTGAGCACCGCGCCGATTTGGGGCGGGCGGCTGGACCTCGATTCAGCGCGATCGCGAGCCGTTGCCCTTAATCTTTCTCACCGTGATACCTGCCCTGCGTTCCCGATTGATCGCCGTCGAAAAATGGGCAAATTCATTCTCCCGATCTGGCTTTATGTTACCGTGACCGGCGTCTATTTCATGTTGTACCAATGCTTTCCATCGACTCACTTTGACGAATTGAAGAAACGCCACGAGGTGAAGATAGAAGCCGCCAACCACTAGCAATGAGCGCGTTTCTCTCTGTTCACTCCGGACGCCCGGCCGTATTCGATAAATCTCCGCGGTCGAGATTGCTGCTCTGTCTTTCCGCGGCGCTCTTCTGTTCTTCCTGTAACCAGTCGAATATTACGGTCTACCGCATTCCAAAAGAATCGGTCGCAATCGAAACCGGCTCCGGATCATTAGCGCCCGCCCCTCCTTCGATGTTTCCAAAATGGACGGTGCCACCCGACTGGAAGGAACAGCCGTTGAGCGAGATGCGGCTAGCCAGCTTTAAAGCGGAAGGAGCAAATGGTGAGTCGGCGGATATATCAATCAGCTCCTTTCCCGGTGATGCCGGTGGCCTCGAATCCAACATTAATCGGTGGCGAGGACAGGTGCATCAAGCCGGTCTGGATGAAGAGTCATTGGCTAAAACGATGGAGCGAACAACTGTGGACGGCGTTCCGGTCGTTGTAGTAGACGTGCAGACACCGGAAGGCACCCAAAAGCCGGATCGTATCATTGGCGCGGTGCTTCGAACCGCCGACCGGACCTGGTTCGTCAAGATGACCGGGTCGCCCGCCACGCTGCAGGCGCAAGCTGAGAATTTTAAACAATTTGTAAATTCTTTCCGTTTTCCGAACCAAGCGGACACAAGTAATGAATCTATCGGCTCAGGAAAGGCGAAATCGACCAATGACAAGTAGTCTCGTCCAGGTCTTCAAGCCGCTCGCCTCGCTGAAGCTGACGATCGTTTGTTTGGCCTGCGCGATGGTTCTAGTCTTCGTGGGGACGCTTGATCAAGTGCAGGTCGGTGTCTATGAGGCTCAACTGCGCTATTTTAAAAGCTTCTTTCTGTATTTCTCATTGCCGGGGAGTCAGCTCAAGATTCCATGGTTTCCAGGCGGCTACACACTGGGCGGCGTCCTTTTGGTGAATCTGATCGCTGCTCACCTTTCCCGATTCAGACTCTCATGGAAGAAAGTCGGTATTTTGATTCTCCATTCGGGATTGATCCTATTGCTGGTCGGCCAACTGTTCACCAGTGTGTTCGAAGAGGAGAGCCAGATCCAACTCGATCAGGGTCAAACTAAAAACTACTCCGAAAGCCCGTACTTGGACGAGCTAGCGATTAAAAACAGCGCCGGCGCTAATGACGATGAAATCATTTCTGTTCCAGCGTCGAAGCTCGCCAAAGGAGCCTCCATCTCTCTGCCCAGCGAGGGATTGACCCTGCAAGTGAATGACTTTTACGAGAACGCGGCATTAATTGGGCCCAAGCAGTTGCCGAGCGAGAATTACCCGCACCTCCGGGTTGGTCCGATGGCGGTCGCAGTAGCGATCCCGAAGACCTATAAACAGGATGAACGTAACCAGCCGGCCGCCTCTGTAAGTTTACTCCAGAACGGCCAGCAAGTTGGATCCTGGAATCTTGCTAGCGGCTTTCCCCAACCGATTCAATTCAAGATCGAATCGAAGCCTTTCGAAATCGTGCTCCGGCCAAGGCGCTACTATCGGGCGTTTTCGATCACATTGGAGGAATTTCGGCATGATCGCTATGCCGGTACTGAAATCCCCAAGAATTTTTCAAGCAAGGTCCGTTTGGTCGATGCGGCGGCTCACGAAAACCGCGAGGCGCTGATTTTTATGAACCATCCGTTGCGGTATGCCGGCTTGACCTTTTATCAGGCCGGATTCGGCAACAATGACCACACAACAATTCTCCAGATCATGAAAAATCCCAGCTGGCTTGTGCCATACGTCTCCTGCGGAATGATGGCGATGGGGCTGGTTATTCAGTTTGGGATGCATCTGATCAGTTTTGTTCGAAGGCGGGTGGTCGCGTGAAAAGAATCGTTCCCTGGATCATCTGCGTTATTTTCTTGGGCTGGGCAGTCTCCCATTTGTTCCCGAGGAAGCCCGCCTCTGATTTTAATGTCACCGGCTTCGGCGAGTTGCCGGTGTTGGCGGGCGGACGCATCATGCCGCTGGATACTCTCGCGCGGGTATCGCTCTCACAAATGAACCATCATGGAATCGATGGAACAGCGAACAACGAGAGTTCGGTGCAGGTCGCGACTCAAAGCCAGTGGCTTTTGGATGTCTTCATGATGCCGGAGCATGCGGATATCGCCAAGGTGTTCGAGGTGACGAATCCGGACATCCTTGATCTTTTTGGCTGGCAGAAGGGGGGGAATTATTCGTTTAGTGACCTGCAACCGTTTTTTGCACAGATCGAGCACCAGGCCGGCTTGGCGGCACAAACCGAGCCCGAAGTCAGGAATGCGTTCCAACGTGGAATTATCAAGTTGCGAGATGTACTGCGGCTTTACGTTCAACTAAAGAATACCATCCAGGCGCAAGATTCGCCTGACTTCGGAAAAGAAATCCAGATTTTCCAAAAAGTGATTGGACCCGGACTGCAGGCAGTGCGAGACCGGGACGACGGAAGGTCGTACGATCAGCAAGCGTTCGAACGGATCCTGCTCTTTACCCAACGTTATCAGAACTTGGTTCAGGCTAAGTACGCGTTTGCGATTCCCAATCCGAAAGGAAAAACGGAGAATGAGCGATGGTCACCTGTTTCGGAGGCGTTACTTGGTTCAATCGGAACCGGCAACATTTCTTATCCGGTTATTGCCTACAGCCAAATGATCTCGAGCTATCGCAATGGTGATGTCGCCGGTTTTAATCAGACTCTGACGGAATACCAGAGCTTCTTGAAAAAATACCTTTCGCATGACCTACGCCGTCCAGTTCTGGAATACTACTTCAACAGCGCTCAACCATTTTATCAGGCGCTGGTTCTCTACCTTTTGGTCTTTGTGCTCGCGCTACTCTCCTGGCTTGTTTGGCCAAACACATTGGGCCGAACTGCCTTGCTTCTGCTTGGTTTCACGTTTCTGATTCATACGGCCGGCCTGATAATCCGAATGTATATTCAAGGGCGGCCGCCGGTCACAAATCTTTACAGCTCCGCCATTTTTGTCGGCTGGGCCTCCGTTCTCTTCTGTCTGGTCCTGGAACGGTTTTACCGCAACGGTATCGGAAGCGTTTGTGGCTCCGTAGTCGGATTCGTAACGCTGTTAATTGCGCAGAATCTGCAGTTCGATGGTGACACGATGGAGATGCTTCGAGCCGTGCTTGATACCAATGCTTGGCTCGCTACTCACGTGGTAGGTGAAGCACTCGGATATTCTGCTGTCTTCTTGGCCGGCATTATCGGAATCGTCTACATCATTCGCGGCGTGTTCACGACCTCATTTGAGGAAACGACCGCCAAGGCGATGAGTCGGATGATTTATGGAGTGGTTTGTTTTGCTACCCTCTTCAGTTTAGTTGCGACGGTTTTGGGTGGGATTTGGGCGGACCAGTCGTGGGGTAGGTTTTGGGGTTGGGATCCGAAGGAAAACGGCGCTCTGCTGGTCGTGCTCTGGAACGCGATTATTTTGCATGCGCGCTGGGGTGGCTTTGCGCGTGAGCGCGGTTTAGCGGTCTTGGCGGTATTCGGTAACGTGATTGGAAGTCTCTCTTGGTTTGGCGTGAACATGCTTGGTGTTGGTTTGCATTCCTATGGCTTCATGGATCAGGCATTCGGACCGTTGCTGGCTTTTGTTGGGAGCCAGCTTTTTATTATGGCTATCGGACTAGTGCCGCTGAAATATTGGCGTGGGATTCGGGCGCGAACGATTCGCCAACCAGCTATCGGTGAGGCCGTTCCGGCCCATGCCGTTCCCCGGTAGCCGGAGTGTAGATTTTCTTGGTCGGATGATGAGAGTTTTGCGTGTCTCTGGGAGAACGTTCACGCTCCTTCCCGTATTGTCCAAATCGTGCGGATCTTTTCCGGTAGCGGCGACTGTCCGAATACGCCCAACGCGTAAATGTGTCCTAGGCACTGGCACGAAGCTACTGACTCGCCCCACCAAAAGGCGCAGTCGCCATCGTGCTGCCTCCAAAATCGTGCGGATCTTTTCCGGTAGCGGCGACTGTCCGAATACGCCCAACGCGTAATGTGTCCTAGGCACTGGCACGAAGCTACTGACTCGCCCAACCAAAAGGCGCAGTCGCCATCGTGCCGTCTCCAAATCGTGCGGATCTTTTTCCGGTAGCGGCGACTGTCCGAATACGCCCAACGCGTAATGTGTCCTAGGCACTGGCACGAAGCGACTGAGCGAGCCCCGACCAAAAGGCGCAGTCGCCATCGTGCTGCCTCCAAAATCGTGCGGATCTTTTCCGGTAGCGGCGACTGTCCGAATACGCCCAACGCGTAATGTGTCCTAGGCACTGGCACGAAGCGACAGACCGAGCCCGACCAAAAGGCGCAGTCGCCATCGTGTGGCCGCCCAGTGAGTTGCCGGGTTTTTCGAGACGTTGGCCACGTTCGTTTGCCGCTCGTACCCTGGAAATCGTGCACATCTTATTTCGATACAATCGGCGACGATCCCGTTACGCTCAATCGCAACCAACCATCAAACGGGACCGAAGCATTGCCCTCGGCCCAATCTAAAAACGCAGTCGCCATACCTAGACATCTGACGGCCCAATAAGCCTGGGATAGACCCACGTCCAATCCTCTGGTCGAATGACCAATCCGGCGCGTACTGGATTGAGGCGCACATACTGGCAATACGCGCTAAAGTTTTCGCTGTTCCGAATCCGATGTTCAAAAAAGTTGCGCTGGAACTTCAACCGATAGCTGCGTGTGAGAAAGCGTTTCCAGCTCGCAATTAGGCCCGTAATGTCGTAGCCAAGATAGGGCGTCACCACGAGATGCAGATGATCGGGCATCAGGAGCATAGCCTATCCTTTACTATCCTCAACTATGCGCTACTGTATCCATTAAATCAGCTCTGAGAGAGGAAGTAAGGCAATTTATGACCCGGTTTGCGGAACAGTTGCGGGATAGTTCGGAACTCAAAAAACGTGCAAGCAGTGTGCAAGCGCAAGCGAGCGCCGGATTTTCCAAAACCGATCTGCGCTACTGGAGAGACCGGGTTTTTAGACCCGTCTACACGCGTGGCGGTGACCGGCACGAATCCCCGAACCTGGCGATTTACATCCAGCACCGCGGGCGCCGGCACAAATGGAGCCTGGGAACCCCGAACAGGGATGCCGCTGCCGCCAAGGCCAGAGACATCTTTCTGTCTCTTCAGGCTCAAGGTTGGGATGCGACGATTCAGCGGTACCGGCCGAAGCTGGTTGAGAAAAAGCGCAACGTCACTGTTGGGGAGTTTATCGAAGAGGTAAAAGCCAAAGCGGACCTCGAAGCCAAAACCATTGAGGGCTACTGCAAGGCTTTTCGAACCATCGTTGCGTCTATTTTCGAGATCGACGGCGGAAAAGAGAAATTCGACCAGCATAAGGGCGGATACCAGAAGTGGCTGGCGCGAGTGCACGGAGTCAAATTATCTGCCCTGACCCCGGCCAGGATCCAGGAATGGAAGCGGGCGTACTTAGCGAAGGCCAAACGCGATCCGCTTTCGCAGCGCCAAGCGAAGGTGTCGGTCAATTCGTTCATGCGCCAAGCACGGAGTCTATTCTCTCCTAAAATTGTCCGGCACCTCGTTATCGAGCTGCCAACCCCCTTGCCTTTTACCGGGATCGCTTTCGAACCCTGCCAATCGCTCAAGTACCGGTCGAGCTTTGATGTCCTGGAGCTGATCAAAACGGCCCGTAGCGATCTCGCCCAGTCTGATACCGAACTGTTCAAGATTTTCCTCCTTGCCGTGATGGTTGGGTTGCGTCGCCGAGAAATCGATCTGCTTGAGTGGCAAGCGTTCCATTGGGACTCTGGCGTCATCCGGATTGAGCCGACCAGGCATTTTCACCCCAAGAGCGAGGATTCAATTGGTGATGTTGCGATTGATCCTGAGCTCATGGAAATCTTTCGCGGCTACCGAGCCCGCGCAAAGAGCGAGTTTGTGATTGAATCTTCCTGCGAGCCCAAGGCAAATGTGCTCTACCACTATTACCGCTGCCGGGGAGCTTTTAAGCAGCTGTCCAAATGGCTGCGCAAACATGGAATCAAGGCGGATAAGCCGCTGCACACACTGCGCAAGGAATACGGATCTCAAATCAACGCGGTGCACGGAATCCACGCCGCATCCCGTGCACTCCGACACGCTGATATTCGCGTCACTAACGAGTACTACACAGACTCGAGAGCGCGGGTGACGCCTGGCATGGGGCATTTGCTCAAAGACGATGAATCGGACGACAAGATTACTGAATTGAATCGGCCAACAGAGCTGGCCAAGAAGCCCGTGAAACGAAAGGAAAGTCTCACGTGAGTAACCAGTCACGTTTCACCGATCCGGCTTTCATTCGGACTCTTGAGGGAAAGGCTCTTGGCTACTATTTCGGAGCTGACCAGTACAAGTCTTCAACAAAAGAGCGGTTCTCCAAGCGAATAACAGCGGACCCAGTCTTCCAAGCGATCCAGTACTTGCGCATCCGGGCTCACATCAAGCAAAGGACCCAAGAATTCCTCAGCGACTTTCCAAGTGAGCATCGAGAACAAATACTCGGTGCGGACGATCCACAGCAAGCGAAGATGCTGTCCGACACATTGATTGGCGCTGTTCGACAAGGGAACATCACTCGTTTGCAGGAGATTGTTAAGCTCTGTGAGCTACACGAAGCCAAGATGGATGAGCAGCTGAAGGAGCGCAAAAGGGATCCGATCTCCTGGCACTACTACGTCGGAATTGTTGCCTGCGGGTTTCTGAAGAAAGGAACGGTCCCAACAAAGAAGCAGGTCAAAGAAGATGCTTTGCGAGAGCGGGCCATTGTCGAACTTTCAAAATTGAATCCACCCCGCAAGGATAAGCGGGTTAAGACAGACACTCTCGAAACCTGGGCGGCCGGCCAAGGATGGCAGCGCGGGACGTATGAGGTGAGGGCAGGGAAGACGCGCGTTCTGTTTGGGTCCGAGATTAAGAAAGCGCAGGTTAATCCTGATCTCTCCAACAAAGAGAAAGTGCAGAAAATTCAAGCGGTGCGCCAAAGGCTCGCAGAAGAAGGGAAACCAGCTTTGGTAAAGGATCGCGAAAAACGAATAGCCGCCAAAGTGGAAGAACTGCGGCGGCTTCAACCCAAGAGATGGCCACGGGTCTTCAAAGAGCTTGGGCTCGAAGAATTGCCTTCCGCGCCTACTCACCCGGGTAGGTGACAGCCGACCGCAAGTCGGTTGTCATCTACACAGGTCGTTAACTAAGCGGCACATTCCGCTTAGTTATGAAAATTTCAGTCCCTGTTATTGAGCCGCACCAGGATCGCATCCTGTCGATGTCGGCTCTTGGCGAAAGATGGTCCTGCCATCCAAAGGTAGCTTTGCGGCGGGCGAAACAATATGAACTTTCCATTATTCGTTTCAACGCACGAGCGCACGGTGTGAAATTGTCCGACGTGCTGCGCTTAGAGCAAGAGGCGTCCGCATGAAAAGCCACTGCGGTCCGCCCGGAAAAGACAGGCGACCGGCCGGTAACCGATCGCCCAAAACTTCAAAAAAGCTCAACGAGACGGTAAGCGATCATTCTCCAGCTGTAAAGAAGGTGCCAAAAGGCGCTCAAAACACGCCTGAAACAGGGGGTTTTGATGGATCGGGCGCTTCACATGCCCGAAACGCGTCTGAGGCCATTGTTCCGGTGCCGTTAGCGAATGTAGCTAAACGGGCTGGGATGGTTTACCACCAATTTTGGCGGCAAGGTGATGTCGCCACCTACCAAGCCAGAGGCGAAGGCAACCGGCTCGAATTCGAGGTTTTCAAAATTCAGATTCTTCCGGCCCGAGAATTCAACGCGTACAAGTACCCATTTCGTAAAAGTTTCCCTTCTAACAGTGAGTGGGGCGAACTTGGATTTACCTACACTAAGAATTCGCACCTCGACCCATTAGTCGCTGCGCAAGCAAGAGCGCAGCAATTCATGAGCGGAAAGCCAAACCTTCATCGGGGCTAAAATCAAAGATCACTTTATGAAATTCATCCATCAGCGACCTACAACACTCATCCTCGAATCGACTTCGATCGATGATCCCCGACTCCCCAAACCTCGGGGCAAAACAGGGAAACGGCCCGCCCCCAGTTGGCGGGAACAAGCCCAACTGCAAGGAACGCGCGAGTTCGGAGGGCTAATGTCAGAGCACTACAGTACCCAGTATTTCCAATGCTCCAACTGCGCGAAAATTTACGCCAATCGATCCGATGCCCTCAGCTGCTGCGGCAAAAGCGCTAATCGGATTCAGGTATGCAGGAAGTGCGCTCAGCGACTAACCAATTGCACTTGCGGCTTCGCACCAATCCCGAAGAAGGAATTAATAACGGGCTGTCGGTATGAAAATTCAGATTGGCCCACGTCAGTATAACGATATTTACGATCTCGTTGATCCGCCCGAATCCTGGGTTCTCCGCTCCGACCTTGGCTTCTGCGAAGAATGCAAGCAGCAGCTCCATTTGGTGTTTGCTGGTTCACCATTGAGCGGGGTAGCGAGCTGCAACTGTAAGGAAATCGGGGCGCGGAAACTAACCACGCAAATTTCACCGGAAAGATAAGAAAGCACAACAAAATAGAAAAAATACAGTAATGAAAATACAAGACAAGTTAGTAACAAAGCTCAGCATTAACTCCGACAAGATCCGCGGTGAACAACCCGATCTAGTCGGCAATATCGTAATCGGGGACGTCGACTACCGAATCGCTCTTTGGCGCAAAGAAACCATAGATGGCCAGAGGGAGTACTACACTGGAAACGTTTCTAGAGATGGCGATAAAAACGCTCCGAAATTCAAACTAAAACTATACGAATTTCGGAAGAATAGTGTCGATGACCCCGATCTCCACAGCCCAAAGCTCTGTGAAATCGCGGAACACAAACTCTTCGCCTATCTCTGGTTTCGGCAAACACCGCCCGGTGCAATAGAGGAATTCGATATAACACTCGAGTTCAGCGCTGAGAGGCGGCCGCAAAAATTCGCGGCAGAGGCCAGCTTATACCAAAAACATCTGCGCAGACGATTTAGCAGAGCGGCGGCCACCGCCATTGCCGAAGAGAACGAGCCCGATCTCGACCTCACCGAACCCGACGACATTCCTTAAACGCGAGGAAAAACCGAGTGAGCGGCAACAACAACGGCTCGATCAGTCTCGAACGGGTAACTACCTTGTTACCAAATGCCGTGCTGTTGCCGATTCATGCTCGAAAGAAGGGTCCGATCTACCGTTGGCCCAAAATCAGTTGTGCGCAATCCAAGCGGCCCCGATACCAACGTTGGCTCGAGCAACGCCCTAACACCGGGGTAATACTTGGTCGGCGAAGTGGGGATCTTTGCGCGATTGATGTCGATAACGACGATCTCTTGCAGGCGTTCCTAAATCTCAATCCAGAACTCGCCGCAACCCTTTGTAGCAAGGGCGCTCGCGGCTGCCAATTTTGGCTACAGATGCTGGGCGAATACCCGCATTGCGTCTACAAGCTCAAAGATAAAGACGGCCGTAAATGGGGCGAGTGGCGCGCCGATGGTGGCCAATCCGTCATTCGCGGCATTCATCCCGAGGGCATGCATTACCAACTGCTGTGTGATGCATCTCCCATAAAAATTCGTTTCGACGATATCCATTGGCCCGCCGATCTAATCTTGCCGTGGAAGAATCCACCGCCGATAGCCACAGAACCAGTTGGCCAGTGTGTGCCTCCGCCGGTCGGTGAGATAGCGGAGCGGATCCGCCGTTACATGGAAAAAGTGCCGGCTTCGATCGCCAAACAGGAGGGTGATGACCGGTTATTTTATGCGGCCGATATTCTGGTTAATGGGTTCGCGCTCTCACCCGAAGAGGCGTTACCGTTTCTGCGGGAATACAACGATAGAGCTGAACCGCCATGGCCCGAGTGCCGTCTCAAATATAAACTCGCGGAAGCGTTCGAAAATCCGCGACCAGGCAAACCGCATGGGTATTTGCTTGAGCCATATAGCCAGATACGGGAGAAACATGGCGCTCCGGTTTTTTTGGATAAGAACAAGGAAAGAATTGTTCGAATCAACGAGCCTTTTTGGGCCGCTGTTTTCGCGCAAGAAAATGTCGTTATTCATGAATATTTGGAGGAGCGTTTCTACCTCTACAACCGAGGCAGTGGTGTCTATGTGCCTGAGTCGAATGACGAAATTAGAACAAAATTAGCTAACACCCTCTTACGAGCCTCCCGTCAATGGCCCGGTCTAAGGGGGCTCGAAAGGTTCCAGGCCGCACAATCGTTGCATGGCGTCATTGAACATCTACAGGGCCAAGTGAAACGCCGGAATTTTTTCGATAAGACCGAACCGCTTGTCCATCTCGCGAATTGTGTGCTTCGCATTAAGGACAATGGCTTCAGCTCGGAAGCGTTCTCACCGGAGCACCGTAGTCGCAACCGTTCGCCGATCTCTTATGATGCAAAGGCCCAATGTCCCCGATTCAAAAACGAGTTGCTTGCTCCGCTGGATGATGATGACAGGGAACTGATGCAAAAATATAGCGGACAACTTCTGCTCGGGATCAATAAAGCTCAGAGAATTTTGCTGTTAGAGGGTAAGGCCGGAGCCGGAAAAACCACACTCGCTCTTGTTCTCAAGGGTATTGTGGGAGCCCAAAATATCGAGGGGCTCCGCACCGAGCATCTCGAAGAACGCTTCGAAATCGGTAGATTTCTGGATAAAACATTGCTGCTGGGGGCCGACGTAAAGGATCGTTTCCTATCCAGTAAGGGGGCCTATAAACTCAAAGCACTGGTCGGTGGAGACTTGCTTCCGGCTGAGTTAAAGGGCAGCAACTCCAAGTTTTATGTTGAAGGACGGTTTAACGTGCTCATCACTTCCAACGCGAGGCTGCGCGTCCGGCTGCAAGGCGACCAGGATGCTTGGCGGCGCCGATCAACGATCGTCCGCTATGAGCGGGACCGTCAAAATAAACGGGTTGACGAATTTCACCAAGTGCTCTTGCGCGAAGAGGCGAGTGGGATTCTCAATTGGTGTCTCGAAGGGTTGCTTTTGCTTTTCAGCGACCTAAAGGAATTTGGCGACATAAGACTCAGCAGCCGACAAAAGGCTCGCGTAGAATCGCTCTTAACCGAGTCCGACAGCCTCAAGCTCTTTCTGAGTAAATCGCTCGTCAGCTCAAAAGGGCACAACCTGACCGTAAACGAAATCGTTGAAGCCTACTACAAGGATTGTGCCCTCAACCAATGGACGCCCCAGGAGGTTTCCGCTGTTCGCAGTGATCTTGATGGCTTCATGCTCGAACTCTTCGGCGTCTGTAAATCCAATTGCATCGAACGCGATGGCAAAGATCAACGCGGATTTTTTAACATCCGGTTCCGGCAGGACGATGAACCAGATCCGCCTAACCAATAAACTGAAAAGGACCACCCACATAGCAACGATGCATTTTAGGACACTTAGGATACCATTTTCGAAGTCGGTTCGCTATCTATGATGTGGTTAGGACAATTAGGACACCCCAGAGTCAACTTACACGCGCATGAGAAATAGTAATATAGCGATATACCCCTTCTCTCCCCCGCGCCTGCGTAGTTTTAAAAAGGGTGTCCTAAACGTCCTAACCCCCACCGATGGGGTATTCTTTATACTCCGCCCTTACGCACTGCCCATTTTCTTCCGTCTCTCCTATGCGTTCTGTCGGTTTCGGCCGTTTCGTGCTTTGCATGCGCAAGACCGGCGGCATTCGACCTTACTCCACCGAAGAGACATCACACCGGATCGGACGATGGCTAAGGAACGATGGCGATGGCATCCAAGGCGTTAACCCTCCCGGCGTTGAAGTCGCTCGGGGAATTGGCCGAGGCTCAGCCGATTATCGAAATCGATTCTCGCGAACAGGCTCCGCTGGTCTTTAGCCGATTACAATCGGTTAGCGGTGCGACGTTACCTGAGGGTGACTACCGAATTGCTGGTGTGGTAGATTTTGCCATAGAGCGCAAGGGGAGTCTTGATGAGCTGGCGAGCTGTTGCGTCGGTCACAACCGCGACCGTTTCGAGCGAGAGCTTTTTCGATTACGCCCGTACAGATTCAAACGGTTGCTGGTGATCGGTGCAACCTACGAGCGAGACATCCTCACCTATCCATACCGTTCCGCCATCAATCCACGATGTATACTCAGCTCACTCTTCGCCTGGCAGGCTCGCTATGATCTCCCTTACGTTCTAGTACCTTCGCCGGGGGCCGCGGCGCGGCTCATAGAAACTTGGGCAATGTTTCACTGTCGCGAGGTGGTTCACTCTGCCAACGGTCTACTTCGTGCTCACTGGCGATCGGCTAAGGCGCGGATTCCGGCAGCGGATGTTGTCGATGAACCGGAAGGGGACAATTGAAAGCCGTTGCGGTTCCACCTGAGGACGCCCGTTTGATTCTGATTTTATACGACGATTCGGCACCGGCTGATCCGAAGGTCATCCAATGGGTTGTAAATTATTTAACAAAACCTTTAGTGAAATCGACCTACCACCACAAACCTGAACAACCCAACCTCGGGCCGGATGGGTGGTCTTTCCGGGAACTGGCCGACGCTGTGTTGGAAACGCGTAGCTCATCAATACAGATTTGCGAATCGGTTTGGTGCCAGTTCGGTGTAGCGCACTGTGCTCTGGATGCTGCGATGACCTAGAAACGATTGGACCATGCGAACGTCGGTTCCGCGATTGATTAAGTTGTATCCGCACGCATGACGCAGCATGTGCGGATGGATGTTGAGATCGGCCAGCCCGGCCGCCTCGGCAACGTTTCGGATCATCGTCCAGACCATCGATCGCGAGAGCTGCTTACGGCGTTCGCTCACGAATAACGTATTGCAATGGGGATGCATTTTTGTGCGCTTGGTCAGCCACGTCTGGACGGCCCGCGACTCACCGTTAAACATCGGGTGATCTCCCGAGGCGCAGGATTTAAGGCGCTTGATGTGCACAACCTTTTCTTTTGTGTCCACGTCGGAGAGCTTGAGGCTGCAGATCTCTGTAACTCGCAGGCCGTGCCGGAACATCAAAAGCAGTAAACAATAGTCTCGTTCGGGATTACGGGTTGCTTTGCTGGCGTCCAAAAGTTTTTGCGTTTCCTCTGGCGTAAGATGTTCGCGGGTTCGTTCGCGTCTTGGATTATTCATTATAAAAGTTCTGTTCAATGTGAAGGAATCGAGGTTCGTGTAGATCGGATGCTAGACTTGATTGGCTGGGAGAACCTTATTGAATATTGAACAAAGCTGTAAGTCTGTTCAATGAGGAGTTGAATCAATGGAAGTGGTACGCTTACCCCGATTGCCGCACCGGCAGCAACAGCTTTGCTAGTTCACCAGCAATCCAGTATCTTTCAAAGCGAATGCCAGCAGCAAAGAGACACAAACTCCAGAAGCTCCAGACAATCGTTCGCAAATTGGCTCTCGGCCTCACGGTTGAACAAGCTTGTGCTCGGGTTGGCGTCAGTCATGACTGGTTTCATATGCATACGCGGCCAGGCACGCCTCACGCCGCGATCCGCGACAAGGCTGAAGCCGCGATGATTTCGGCAAGATTGCGAGCGATCGATAAGATTGGAAAGGCTGCTTTCAAGGATGGCGACTATAAGACTGCGCTTAACGCTGAGACTTGGCGGCTCGAAAAGATCTACCGGCGTCAGTATGGGCAGGATGAGCGCAACCTCTACATTAATGCGCAGCAGATCAATTATGCGCCATCGGAGGAAAAGGTGCGTGAGATCGAAGCACGACGCCAAGCATCCTTAGCTCGTTTAGAAGCTCAAGGAATCATCGGGAACGGAGAGACAAATAGATCAGGAGACAATCGAATAGAAGACGGTCATGCAACAAGGGTTTCGTAACATTCTGGAATTTGCCGATTATCTCGGGATCGATCTTTACGATTGGCAGGCGGACGTTGTTAACACCTGCGATCTGCACTCAGACGGAGAAACCTTTAAGCTCGCTTTGCGAGCGCCGAACGATTCCGGTAAGTCGAGCCGCATAGCTGTGCTGTCCGGGCTATGGCATCTAGTGAAACATCCGGCCGGCAAAGTGGTGTACACGTCCAAGGATTTGCGGCAGGTTAATGACCAGTTTTGGATCGCTATTCGGCGACATCTGCACCATTTCCCGCAGTGGAAAATCACTGAGAGCCAGCATTTGATTGAGACGCCTGAGGGTGGATTCTTACGCGCATTTACCACCAAGGATGCAGGGCGCGTAGAAGGTTTTCACCGGGCTCCGGGCGCGCCTCTTTTGATAATTATCGATGAGGCCAAATCAATCGACGAAGAGATCTTTCGCGGGGTTGACCGCTGCGATTATTCCGTGCTGGCCTACGTCAGCTCGCCCGATGAAAAGACCGGCCGTTTCTATGAAGCGTTCCAGTCCGATCTGTTCGCAAAATTTCATGCTGGGCTAAACGATTGCAAGCATATCGGCAAAGAACGAATTGCGCAGATCAAGGCTTGGTATGGGCCGAATGATCCATACACACTCTCAGTGCTCGAAGGCGAGTTCATGGACTATGGTGCAGGCATTCCGCACATTATTGAGCACGTGGAATTGGAAGCATGGCGGAATAAAACGATCGGTGTTCTGCCTGGGCCAAGGGTGTTTACGTGCGACTTCGCCCGAGGCGGCGACGACAACGTTTTGCTTTTGCGAGAAGGGAACCGAGTGATCAACATCTGGACCTGCCGCGAGAAAGACACTGCTAAAGCGGTCGAGTGGTTTGTGGGTCTGATCAGGGACAATGGATATTCCAAGGCTACGACGGTCTTAGGCGATGCGACCGGCGTTGGTGGACCGATGTGCGACCAGATACGCCGTCACGGGATCAACCTGATCGATTTCAATTTCGGCGGCAAAACGAATAACCAGCGATACAAAAACGAGGGAAGCTGGAGCTGGTACAACGTGGCCGAGATGATACGGGATTCCAAGATCGTGCCACCGCCTTACGAGCAACAGGACGTAAAGCGGCTCTTTGCGCAATTAGCCAATCGTCAGGTAAAACACGAAGAGAACGGGAAACTATCAATGGAATCTAAGGAAGAGATGCGCACTCGTGGCGTTAGTTCGCCGGACATAGCTGACGCCCTCGCTATGGCTTTCAGCGTGCTGCCTTTCTCGGCGTCGAGTGTCTTGCCTTTTGATGTCTCTGGCCGGGCCGAGATCTCGCGGCGGCACGGCTGGGCTCACGACTTCGATAACAGCGAGGAATACGCTCGCAGGGAAATGTACGGAGATGGACGCTCAGGGCGTGGCGACAACGACCGTGGCATGAGCGAAGGCTTTGGCGGGGTGCACGGAGGCTGGTGATGAGCGCGGCCCGGCGTAGCGTGAATGGCTGCCGACTAAACCCAATAGAATTTTCCAGTTTCAGAGCTCTTCGCTAAATTCTTGAAATGATTCACCGCCTACCTGGATCGCCAGCATTTCTCGATGAGCCAGCGGACTCCCCGATATCTGAGATTGCCCTTCGTGTGCTCGTCGAATTTGAGGGAGGTAAAAGCCATGTCGTAGGCACCGCTACGCTTATTGCAGGGAATCTCGCAGTTACCGCGAAGCATGTTCTTGAGGATATAGTGTCTCGATTTGGAGCGCAGAAAAAGGCGGCGATACACATGGAGGTGCGCAACTATGCCGTCCGGCTTTATCAGGTCCTGCGCGGACCGGTCTATCGTGTTTGGAATGTTTACTTCGCATGGTATTGCGAAACAGATATTGCGGTCTTGCAGCTTGGAGAGTTTAAGAGGTCCGACCCTGAGACCGTTATCGAGTGGAAGACCCCGCTTATAAGATCCATGCCACCACCGGTGGGGCAAAAGGTCATAGCATTTGGCTATCGCGAATCAAGCTGCGCAGCGACGCCGATCGCAAACGGGGGGTATCACCTAGAGCTACAAGATAAGCCGACTACCTCTATCGGTGAAGTGAAGAAAATTTACCCAATACGTAGGGATGCCGCTATGTTGTCGTTCCCGTGCTACGAAGTAAATGCTCGTTTTGATCCCGGCATGAGTGGGGGGCTTGTCGTCGATGAGTCGGGCGCATTGTGCGGTCTCATTTGCGCCTCGCTTCCTGCTAGAAGTCCTGAAGAAGAGGCGGTCAGCCATGTGACCACCTTGTGGCCAATGCTGCGCACACGAATTTCGGCAGATCGAGGTGGTAATTATCCGAGGGGCGTGACTTACCCGATGATCGACTTGGCTTTGGATGGCCTCATCCGAGTAGCGGATTTGAACTTACTCAATCCAAATGACTTCCCAGGACGTGTACTGCCAACGGGGTCTATCTGAGGGCTGAAATACGCGGTTTTGCTATATCCGCGCTTCGGTCTTGATCCTGTGAAGGATGGATCCGTTTAGCCTTCGCAACTCCTCAGCTCTGGGAGGAGGAGTGTCCCTAAGGATGCCGACGATCAAGTCCAGAATATTCAATTGGGTCGCCGCTGCCAAGGCCATTAAATACTCAGGACAGAGCAAGCTACCGTTTGGATTTAGTCTGATCTTACCGCTTGTGGCGTCCTTTTCCAAATAGTGGGCCAGGCCCATCGGAGAGACGTGCGCGACGTCTGATAATAGCGAATAAAGAGTTTGGTACTCGTAGAGCAACCCGGCTTTCTTTGCCAACTCGCTCTTTTTGACATCGGAGGGGATGCCGGCGGCTCTTATCTGGCCTATTTGTTCGGCCATCGCTTCTTTGGTAATTCCTTCCGGCATCTCGCGCTTGCCTTCAATGAAGGCTTTGAGCCGACCGCAACGGTACGCTTGTGTTCGTTGTACCAACTGAGTGGCGAGTTCCGGATGCTCTTTTATTGCACCTAACTGCAACTCGATCTCGAACATTGTTCGTATGATGATTGCAGCGTCATCGTTGAGTCTGAACTTGATGAGCAGAATCACGGAATTTAGTGCAGCGAGCGAGCGCAGAAAAAGGCTGGCAGACCAGATGCCGGAGATCTCAGAACGGCGTGTGCCGATAGCCTTGTTATAGTCTTCGCAGAGATCTCGTATAGCTAGGAGATGCTGGAAATTGGCAATCGATTCTTGTTGGCCAGAGGGAGTAGAGTCATTCATTTTCGGATAGCAATCTAGCAAATAGGTCTTTGATCGAGCGAAAGCAACATCGCGAAGGCGATCTTTAAAATGATTTCCAAAACTATGGCTGATGCAGTGCGAACCGCAGACTGGCGGGGCGTTTCATTCGCGCGCCAGCAGGCGTTACGCCATTCCCGAGGGTCATGATAGCGGGCGGACCAACAAACGCGCTCATATTTGATTTTAGAAGCTATTCCGGTTAAAGGAACAGGCTTCCACGGCCGGTCGTCCGATCGGCACTTATTAAGTAATGCCTCTTGCACAACTGTTAACTTGGTATCAGCCAGCCCTAGAAGGGCTCCAGAGCCTACTGCACTGGCTCGGGACCTACAAAGATGGCATTGGCGTGGTGACATTAGTGCCAGCCGCGTATTGGACCATCCTAATTTACCGAAAATCCAAAAGAAAGGAGGCTGCCGATTGGCTGCATAGCCTGTTTAGTCGTTTTTACCTTACGCCAGAGTTCCATAGGTTACGGATGAATCTGGAGTTCGATTACTCTGAAAAACTTTGTCCCCTAATCGAGAGAGTTCTTGCAGAAGAGAACGCAATCTTCACCGAACCGGAAAAGCAACTCCTCAGCGACCTGGACACATCCTTGAACTATTTCGAGTTCATTCTGCACCTTGAAAGAAAAAAGCAGATCGGCAAGAAGGACCGTCAGGCAATTTTTAAGTATTGGTACGACCTGCTCGCCAAGCCTCCACAAGCGAGTTTGCGGATTTATTTAAACCGATACGGTTACGAGGAGCTAATATCCGACTCACTGCAAGCGAGGCAGCCGAGTGGCCGTTACGTTGAGTACGTGGCCTTCTATGGCTCGCTCATGAAAGATCAAGGCGCTCAGGAGGAGCTTCTGATCGCTGGAAAACTCAAGTTAGTCGGTTCGTGCTCGATCCCAGGAACTCTGTATGACTTGGGCGAATATCCGGGACTGGTTAAGGGCGATGGAGTGGATGGAGTGGTTCCTGGCGAACTCTATGAAGTTGCTGACCAAAAAATCTTTATAAAGCTCGATGATTATGAGGAATTCAACCGCCTCATCCGGATCAGTCTCTCTTTGTTCGGCGAGGTGTGAGACTTCCGGAGCCAAAGGTCGACTGCTGGGTTTATTTTTTCTGTGGCGAGGTCATCTCTGACAAGAAGATTGAGGGCATGAGTTGGGCCGATTACAAGAAAGTCAAGCGAGGTCACCAGTGATCGCGCAATTGTGAACGACCTCGTACCGTTTGGCCCGCTTGGCGGACTACTTTGGCTTTGGCAGCGCTGGGCATTCAGTTATTCTCAGGTTGTGAACACCGTTTGTAAAACTCCGTCAAAGCCCGGAGCACTTCCGGCTCAAGATAAACCGCGCATTCGTTTCGGAACTGCTCCAGAAGCGTATCTGCCGACAGACCGAGCGCTTCACTCGTTGCCGCCACCAGATTGTAAGTGACCTCGTCGGGGTACTTCGCCATGGTCACGAAAGTCGGATCTGTGTTAGTCTTTACAAATCGCCTTCCAAGCCGCCTCGCCGAGGCGGGCCGTCAATAACTCCTGAATCGCTTTGTTAATCATTCCATACATCGCCCCAATTCCACTTTTCATCACGTCGGTCTGGTAGGAAGGCTGCCAGCCTCGAAAGGAGGGCCTCCGATTCCTTGCGAACCCGCACGTTCTAGGCTCCTTCGATCCTCACAGCGTCCCCGCGCCGGATTACGCCTCCGGTTAAAACAGAGGCATAGACGCCCACGTTGACCTGATTGTGCTTTGCAGCGGCCTTTAGGATTCCGGTGTCTCTCGGTAAGTCACCTTGGGCGAGCGTTGTCATCACGCAACGTGTACACGGCCCGGTCACCCTTAAACGCACTTTGTCACCGATCATCAAGGTCTGGTCAATCCAGTCATTCTCGACGAACCCATTGCCCTCGTTGGGGCATATAATCAGGTTCGGTCGAAAGCGACGCGGCTCAAAACGTCCTGTCGGATAAAGCTCACGAAGTTTGTCGATCGTGGCCGTAGTGAGGATGTGGATGGTGGCCAAGTCAAAGAACGTCCCTGGCGGCATCGCTTCCTCGGTCACGACGTCCCTGCGAGCGAGCCCCTCCAGGTCGGGCCAAAATTCTTCGTAGACGCTAGATTCTGGACCTTGGCTAGAGAGGTGGACTGGCTTACCGATCGCCCCCGAAAGGGCCGTATCTACCCCTGCGTCGTGATTGAGAATAGTCCGACCGTCCGGAAGAGAAATTCGAACGGGAGGTATTCGCGATGTGCTTTCCACCGCCTCGGTGTAGAACGCCCGAAAGCTGAAAAGGTTCGGCCATTTTGAAGGGTTCTTCGCGCTGACTGCCTTACCCGTCGAGGGATCAATCAGTGCAAACTGGCGATCTCCTAGCAATCCTTTTTCGGTCACAACGGATGAATTGATTTCTTCACCCATCATTGATTTCAACGGATAGCGGTATAGAGAAACGAGCGACCCAATCTCATTAACGGAGGGGTCCATAGACTGATTTTGAAAGACACAGGTTGCCGTGTCAAGAAAGTACCGCGTCGGCCCAAGCCAGCCGATTCCGGTAAAGCGTTGATCGTGAAACCCCAAATCTCGCAGCAGCCTCTGGAAACTTGCCGTGAGTTAACACGATAGATGACTTTAACGCGCTACGGGTAGGCGCTCACTTCCTCGACCTTGACGGTCGTCCCGTGGCTGTCCTCATTCCGGCCCACCCGGCACCGCGAAGCGCCGTGGGCAAGCCCAGTGATCACGCTGGAGGGGTCGAGTGATCGATTATCCGCGGCCTAGCTATCTTGGTCTGTGAGCACCAAGCCGGGCAGATTCAGGTAGCTAAGCCAGTTCGCTCATTCCAGTAAGCGCATTTCCCGCGGAAGACGCCAAATACCATGGAAAATTAGACGCCAATTTTATATGATCTATTCCTATGCCACAGCCCCCCACACTTTACGAACGCCTCGGCGGCGTCTACCCCATCGCCACCGTCGTCGATGACTTCATTGACCGCATCATGGTCGACCCGAGATTGAACGCGAATCCCCGGGTCGATGAAGCGCACCATCGCGTGCCCCCGCCAGGATTCAAATACCTGGTTACGGAAATGGTCTGCTGGGCCACTGGCGGCCCGCAAAAATACACCGGACGCTCCATGTACGAGTCGCACAAAGACATGAAAATCACCGGGCCTGAATGGGACGCGTTCATGGACGATTTTCAGCAGACTCTGGACAAGTTCAGTGTCCCTGCCCAGGAGCAGGCCGAGCTAAAGACAATCGTCGACAGCACACGCGCCGACATCGTCGTAGAGCCTGAAGCGGCCGCAACTTCGTAGCGGATTCCTGTGTCTCCTAACTACCGTGCGCTCGGAGACCGTCGTCTTTGAATCCGGTCATTTCTCCGGTTTCGACCGCGGCGTTGAATGCTTCAAGAGCTTGTTTGGTTGGGATAGCTGCCGCCGACGTTCAGAAACGTGTTGCCGCTTTTGGAAGTGAAGACCTTCGCGACCACTCCCTCAACGGTCGCGTATTCGCCGACGTCACCGGCCGCAAGATTGGCTGAAATAACGGTCGCGGTCTGGGCCTCAACGAACGTCGAACAACAGCTGGTCAAAACGGTTGCCATAAGGAGTAAACGTAAAGGAATTTTCATGCAGAACGAACGCCCTACGGAGGGCTTTCCGCCGTCCTTGATCGTCACTATCGTCGAGAATCACGTCGGCTACCGCGCCTGGTGCTGCGTCGCCTCGCTCGCCCACGCGATTTGCCGGTCGTTCGCCGACTTCTGACGGGTTTGATTTTAGAGTCAAACCAGGGCCGCTCGCCCGGGTCCCAATGACCGTAAAAAGTCAAACTTTTGAGGATCGGATCGCTCAAGCCGTAGAGTTCCCCTTCTTCCCTTTCGCCTTCCCAACGAATTACTACGCCGTGGGCCGTGTGCCGTACAAATTCAGCTTTGCGCAATAACCTACTCATGAGTCGGTCGCGGGGCTTGAGCTCGCCTATTTGTTCAGGGCTCATGCTGCTTTCCGGCCCACATATCCTATTTATCCTTTGTCGGGTGAGGTGGTGGTGGCGGTGGCAGCCGGCCCGGTGCGATGGAACACCCCTAGGAGAGCCAGGTTGACTGGGCATCCGGTGGTGACGGGAGCGTAGTTCAGAGAGGTTGGTTCCGGGGAAGAGGGCTTCGATCATACCTAAGCTTCAATCCTTCAATTTCCGCTTTCACGACGATTATGGCACGACGCCCTTTGCGACTCGCTCAATTTG
>Ga0209647_1000116_pt1 | contig 68666 bp, 60 predicted proteins | sample GraSoi_2013_60cm_FD_185827 | JGI IMG/M metagenome (GOLD analysis project Ga0209647, IMG submission 185827) | Grasslands soil microbial communities from the Angelo Coastal Reserve, California, USA - Sample 9_17_2013_60cm (SPAdes) (version 2) | ecosystem: Environmental > Terrestrial > Soil >...
AACGCGCTCGACGGCGCGCGTGAGAACGCGAAGGAACTCGGCTTCGACGTGGTCTACGAACGCACGTACCCGCTCGCCAACACCGAATACACGGCGATCGCGCGCGCGATGCAGGCGGCCGACACCCAAATGGTCTATGCCGCAACACTGCCGGTCGACACCGTGGGGCTCCTGCGCGCGTCCAACGAGGTGCAGTTCAGGCCGAAGCTCTACGGCGGCGCCTTTCTCGGCCTCTTGGTGACCGCAATCAAGCAGCAGCTCGGGCCGCTGACCAACGGACTCGTCAATAACGAGTTCTACATTCCGGCCGCCAGCCTGCAATTCGCCGGCACCAGGGAGTTCCTGGACGAGTACCAGAAGCGGGCGCCGGGGCTGGGCATCGATCCGCTCGGCTTCACCTATCCGCCCTATGCCTACGCCGCCGGACAGATTCTCGCCAAGGCGGCCAGCGAGACCAAATCGCTCGATGACGAGACGCTCGCCGACTACATCCGCAACCATACCATCGACACGGTGATCGGGCCGATGTCGTTCGGCGAGGACGGCGAATGGAAGACGCCGCGTATCATCTACGCACAATTCCAGAACGTCAGCGGCAACGACATCGGCCAATTCAAGGACATGTCGCGCCAGATCGTGGTCTGGCCCGCGCAGCTCAAGACCGGCGATCTGATCTATCCCTATGCTCAGGCAATCAAATGAATGAGGCGACCCGCGGCACGCACAGCAGTTGCAGCGCAAGCAGCATCCCGCGCTTTCCCCGGTCTACCCTCTCGACAGAGTTAGCAGCATCGAGGCTCCCAGATGAAAGCCCTGATGTGTTCATTGATTGTCGCCACTCTCGTCTCAGCGCCGGCAATGAGCGCTGATGTACCGTCGCTGGTGGGAACATGGAGCGGACAGAGAGATCGGATTGCCAAGGTCGAAGGGCGGCGCGGCGGACTTGCCACGCTGGTCATAACGGAGCAGCAGGGCAACACTTTCGTAGGGCATTTGAAACGTTCTAACCCGACGGGCGATGAGGATGAGCCACTCTGGGGCGCTTTCACGCCGGGCGGTCAGCTAATGATGGGATCGGACGAGGAAGGGACTTACATTTTCCGTCTCATCGACGAGAACACCCTCGACTATTGTTACAGCGAGAGCGGCCCTTCTGCGCGCTCCGTGTGCGCCAGGCTTGCCCGGCAGCGCTGATTTCGCCCACACAGCCGCGATCGCCGGGCCAGCGCGCCACGACTACAACGATGTGGTAGGGTGCTCGACCTGAAGCGAAGGCAATGAAACACGAGGGAGCACGGTCATGGCGTTGCGTAAATTCATCATTGAGAGGGATATCCCGAAGGTCGGCACCCTGGAGCGCGAACAGCTTCGTGGGGCCGCGGCAAAATCGAACGGAGCGCTGCGCCAGCTCGGTCCCGACATCCAGTGGGTCGAGTCGTACGTCGCCGACAACAAGACGTTCTGCGTCTATCTCGCCAAAGACGAGGACATCATCCGCAAGCACGCGGAGATCAGCGGCTTTCCGGCGACGAAGGTCACGGAGGTCCGCAAGATGATCGACCCGACGACAGAACGGCCGGACTAATCGCATGCAGCGGCGCGCGTTCATATCGCGATTCGCCGCGGCGGCGCTACTCGCATCGCTGTTGGCGAGCGGGTCGGCAGCGGCACAGCCCTATCCCAATCGACCGATCACGCTCGTGGTGCCGTTCCCGCCCGGCGGCGCGACCGACGCGATCGCGCGCACCATCCAGGACAGCATGTCGCAGTCGCTCGGCCAGCAAATCGTGATCGAGAACATCGGCGGTGCCGGCGGCATGATCGCGGCCGCCCGCGCGGCGCGCGCGGCGCCCGACGGCTATACGGTGCTGCTGCACCAGGTGGCGCTCGCGGCGGGCATGACGCTCTACCCGAATCTCGGGTTCAACGCCGAGAAGGATTTCGTCACTGTCGGTCTCATCAACACCGCGGCTTCAACGCTTGCGGCGCGTGCAACGCTGCCGCCGAACAATATCGACGAGCTCGTGCGCTGGATGAAGGCGCCCGAGCAGAATGCAAAAATCGCGCATGCGGGCGTCGGCTCGTTCGGGCATCTCGCCGGCGTTCTGGTCGCGCAAGAAACCGGGGCAACGGTCACGCACGTTCCTTATCGCGGCGCCGGGCCCGCGCTCAATGATTTATTGGGGGGCGTCGCCGATCTGAGCTCGATCGCGGCGGTCGTCGCCGGGCCGTTGGTGAAGGGCGGCAAGCTCAAAGCCTATGCCATCATCGGCAGAAACCGCTTCGCCGGACTGCCGGATCTCCCGACGATGGGCGAGGTGGGCTACAAGAAGCTCGATCTCGATTTCTGGCACATGCTACTCGTGCCTGCCGGCACGCCGGCGCCGATCGTCGAGCGGCTCAACGCGGCGCTCCGCGATGCGCTCGCCGATGCGAGGGTCCGCAAGACGTTCGCAGACGGCGGCATGGATGTGTTCCCTGGCGAGGAGCAGACACCGGACGCCGCGCGCGCCTTGCTCAAGCGCGAGGTCAAGCTCTGGAACGAGGCGATCCGCGCCAACAACATCACGGCGCAGTAGAGAGGCGAGCGACTTTCTCCCTCATGCTGAGGAGCATTGCAGCGCCAGGTGAACACAAATCTCTCCGTTAGCTCGCAGCGCTGCGATGCGCACGCTCGATCGAGTTTGCCGCACCGCTGCGCCATCTCGCCCTCAGGATGAGGACCGGGATCCGCTACGATGCTGCTGCAACGGCGGCCACCTTTTCGTTCGTGCCGGACTCCGGCACGAGCGCGGCGGCTTTCAGGCCCTCCTGGACCTTGGGGACGGTCGACTTCACGTCGGTGATCGGCAGGCCGTGCGTCGGTGCGATCGTCTTTACGCCGAGCCGCGCGATCAGATGATCGAGCCGGTCGCAATAGGCGTCCATGTTGGCGAACTTGGTCCAGAACAACGCGAGGTCCGCGAACACCGCCGACACGTCCGGCAGGTCGAGCGAGACCGCCTCCTCGGCGAGGAGACCGCAGTGGCCGTCGAGGTGATAATGGCTGTAGGCGAAGCCGTCGCCCGGAAACAGCACGCGCTCGCCCGTATCGAAACCCCACCACGTCGTGCGCAGGTCGCGGATCACCGGCTCGACCGCCATCAGGCTCCGGCCACCGAGATCGATCGCGTCCCCCTCGTCCATCGAGCGCATGCGATGCTCGTATTGCGGAAACGCGAGGTGATAATCGCTGACGTCGCCGCACAGAATCGTCTCCGGAAAGCGCGCGAGGATGCGCCCGAGCCCGCCGCAATGCGGCGTCTCCTGGTGGGTTACAAAGAGATATTTCAGGGGCGCGATGCCGCGCGCGAACAATTCGCCGAGGTGGCGCTCGATGACCGGAAAGTCCTTCGGGTGGCCGGTCTCGACCAAGGCTGAGGCGCGCTCTCCGGCGATGAGGTACGCGGCGTTGTAGCCGTGATAGACCTTGCCCTTGTGCCGCTGCGCCAGGCAGTCGCCGATCCAGAACACGCCGGGCGCGATCTCGCGCGGCATTTTGTGTGCCATGCTCAGCGCTCCTCATCACGGCCGACATAGCGCGACACCGCGACGCTCTTGTCGAGCCCTTCGAGAACCTCGTCCAGCATCGCGACGTGCCGCGCCACGACCTTGCGGCCGTGCAGGACGCATCCGTAGCCCGGCGCGATCGTCTCGACATCGCATTTGGCGAACACGTCGGCGATGCCGCGCCGGATCGAAGCGGTCGGCGCGCCTTCGAGCCACCAGTAGCGCGTGTTGAGTAGGAACGAGCGCAGCTCGTGCGCAGACGTCGAGTCATCCGCCTCGGTGACGATCCAGGGTCCGTCGGCACGCGCGCGCCAGACATGGGTGAACATGTCGGAGGAGAACAGCGTGCGGGTCGCGCGGTCGTAGAGCCAGCGCGTGGCGATGAGGCGGATCGGCGCTTGCATGACGTCGATCGCACGGCCGTTCTTTCCAAGTTGGATGGTATCGGCGCGGGTCACCGCGGTGACGTTCATCGATTCTAGGATGTTGCGGCCGTCCGCCTTGGCGCCGAAATCGAACCACAGCGCGGCATCGACATTGCTGGTGTAGCAGGTCTCGACGTTGAAGTGCCCAGCGAATGCCTCGACGTTGTTGATCGACATGAACTCGTTGAGGCGCAGCGGAAACAGCGAGAGCGGCAAGCCAGGCGCGATCAGCGACTCGATCTGCGCGCGTATTGTCGGCTCGTCCTTGCCGAATCCAGTGTCGATCAGCATCGCCGCACCGCTCTGCGTGATGAGATAGCTGTTCGCCACCGAATAACCGCGGGCGCTCGCGGAATAGGCGCTCACGCGGCCGTCGAGCGCAAACGGGTTCTGCAGCGCGTACAGCTTGCCCTCGGCAATTGCGGCAATTCCGCCGGCAAAGCCGCCGGTCGCGCGTATTTTCCGGGGCGCGTGCTGCGTCAGGACGGGCATGGTGGGTCGACCTTACCGGGCGCCAGCGGCGAAGGGAACAGCCCGAATCACGCCAAGTACTTTTCGTTGTCGGCGCCCAGCGCGGGCGAAGCGATCGCTGCTGCGGGGCTTGCGCGAAAGGCGGGATCGAGCGGTAGCGGGAGCGCCGGCATGGTGGCGCCCTCGGGATTGGCCAGCACGTGGCGGAACACACCGCGCGCCGCGTAGTGCGGATCGCCAAAAGCATCAGCGAGGCTCGCGACGATCGAGCAACAACAATCCTTACCGCCGAAACGCAAACGCCAGACGTCCGCCGTCTCGGTCGCAATGATTGCGGCAACCCGCGCTTTTGTCGCGGCCGAATTCTTCGCATCGTCCCGAAACTCGGGCTCGAGACCGATGACATCGCAAAACGTTTCCCAGAACCTCTGTTCGAGCGGCGCAGCCGCCACCATCTTGCCGTCCTTGGTCGGATAGAGCCCATAGCGGGCCGAGCCGCCGGTGACGAAGCCCGCACCGTTTTCCGGCCAAGCGCCGGCAACGAGGCCGTAGCCGATCGCCCAGAACATCAGCGGGAACACATTATCCGCCATCGCCACATCGAGGTGGCGACCGCGTCCCGTCCGGCGACGCTCCTCGAGCTCCAGCAGAATGTTCAGCACGGCAGGGTATGCGCCGCCCGCGACGTCTGCGATCAGCGCCGGCGGTAGGACCGGCCGCTGCAGATCGCCCATCGACAACGCGAGCAGACCTGCATCGCCGATATAGTTGAGGTCGTGGGCGGCAACGTCGCGTTTTAGACCAGTCTGCCCGTATCCCGAGATCGAACAGTAGATGACCATGGGATTGAACGCGGCCACCGAGTCATAGTCGAGCCCGAGCCGCGCCATGACGCCCGGCCGGAATTGCTCGACGATGACATCCGCGCGTTTCAGCAGAGGGTGGAGCCGCTTGCGTTCGGCGGCGCTTTTCAGGTCGAGGGCGATGCTGCGCTTGCCGCGATTGAGGAGCGCAAAGCTCGCGCTGTCGCGCCCCCAATTGGGCAGATGGCCGCGCATCTCCTCGCCGCGTCCTGGCGGCTCGATCTTGACAACCTCCGCGCCGGCCTCGGCCAAGAGCAGCGTCGCCAATGGGCCCGGCAGCAAGGTTGAGAAGTCGAGGACGAACAGACCTTCGAGCGGCCGCATCGCGCTTTTCCCTGCTTGGACGAGCAACTAGCCCGGATTGAGCGTAGCGAAATCCGGGATAAGTCTGCCCGGTGGAAATGATCCCGGGGTTTCCCCGCTGTCGTGGGTCAACCCCGGCTACGATATTGGACCCGCTACTTTCCCGCGGCGAATTTCACTACCCTCGTCCACTTCTCGGTATCGCGCTGCCACATCGCGCCGAACTCATCGGCTGTCACGAGAATGGGCCGCCCGCCGACCTCAGCAAGCCGCGCGGCGATGCGCGCATCGGAGAGCCCGGCGTTGATCTCGCGGTTGAGCGTGGCGATGATCGCGCGAGGCGTGCCGGCGGGCACGGCAATGCCGGTCCAGCCGCTCACCTCGTAGCTCTTGAGCGTCTCGCCGACGGTCGGCACGTTGGGGACTGCGGCGGAGCGCGTAGGCCCCGTCATGGCGAGCGCGCGCACCGCGCCCGAGCGGATGTGCGGCAGCGAGTTCGGCAGCGCATCGATTGCGGCTTGCACGCGGCCGCCGATCAAGTCGGTCACCATCGGCGCGCCGCCGTGATACGGCACGTGCACCATCTCGACGCCCGCTTCGAGCTTGAACAGCTCCCACGCGAGATGACTGATCGTGCCGGTGCCGAACGAGGCCATGTTGATTTTGCCGGTATTGGCTTTGGCATGCGCGATGAACTCGGCAACGGTTTTGACCGGCAGCGACGGCGTCACCTCCATGACAAACGGTAGCTCGGCCAGTGCTGCGACCGGCGCGAGGTCGCGCAGGAAGTTGAAAGGGAGGGCAGCGTGAAAGCTCGCGTTGATGGCGTTGGTGGTGGTGACGAAGAGGAGCGTGTAGCCGTCCGCCGGCGAGGCGACCGCCGCCTGCACCGCGATATTGGTGCCGGCGCCCGGCCGGTTCTCGACGACGAAGGATTGGCCGAGCCGATCGCTAAGCCACGCGCCGATGATGCGCGCGACGAGGTCGGTCGAGCCGCCGGCGGGATAGCCGACGATGAGGCGAACCGGCCGCGCGGGGTAATTTTCCGCGCGCGCGGTGCGCGGCAATGCCGCGAGCGCGGCGGCGCTGGCGGCAAGGCGCAGAACTTCGCGGCGATGACGGTGCATGACGTGTCCTCGGCCGGCGGCGCTCTATGATAATTGCGCGAGCGCGGGGAAACCAGCGCGGGTGTTTTGCGCGTGCCGGCACTGCACCTGCTCCAGCGGCGCCATGAATGGGCCGCGATCCCGCTCGCGTCCCCGCCTCGCGAAGCGGGGAGAGGGTGGTCCGAGTGCAGCCAGGGCCGGCTGAAGGGCAGCACTCCCTTGGCGCAGATTCTCGTTATTTAGCTTGCCCCTCACCCGGCTCGCCGCTCCGCGCCTCGCCACCCTCTCACCGCAAACGCGGAGAGGAAGGGTACAGACCGAGTTCGCCGCCCGGGCTGCAATTCCGTTAAGATTCCGTTTAGCTCTGGGGCGGATCATGCGGCCGTGCGCGGCCCACGCGTGGCGCGCACCGAGGATCCCAGTATGGACGACGAGCGGGCCCGTGGCGCCGCCGGGGCGATGACCGATCGGGCCGAGAGCGGTGCACAGCCGCAGCAGCTCGTGCTCTGGTCTGCGTTACGAGACGATGACGGCGAAAAGAGCCGGCGCCCTCGCGATCTTGCGGACCGCGCTGCCTCCAAATTCCTGCTGATCGAGCCAGTCGGCCCCCGCGCAGCGGCGCCGGCGCGCGAGATCAAGGCCGATCACGAGATTAGGCCGCCAGGCCGCGACGAGTTCATGGATCCACAACCGACCACGCCCGCGCTCGCGCTGTGGGTTCAGTGTGCCCTGCTCGTCGGAGCGCTGGCGGTCGGTTTGAGTCTGGGATGGATCGGCGGGTCGGTGTCGTGGCGCTTCTTCGCTGCAGCGCCGGCGCCGGTGCAGCAAGCCGACGCGTCGGCATGCGCACGCGAGGGAGGCTGCGCTGCCGTGAAGGCGGATCGCGAGGCAAGCCCGAAGATTGCTGGCCCGCGCGCGCGCATCGCCGCGCGCGGCACGCAGCAGGCGAGCGCCAGTCGCGATGTCGCCACGACGAGCAGCATTGCCGCGCAGGAGGGGAACAAGATTGTGCCGCGGCTTACGCCCTTTCCCGAGACGCGACCGACCACCATCGAAGGCTGGGCGATCCGCGAGGTCGCCGGCGGCACCATCGTGCTGCAGGGGCCGGGGGGCGTGTGGCGCGTGAGCCAGGGCGACACCGTGCCGGGCGTTGGCCGCATCGATTCGATCGTGCGCTGGGGCAGCCGCTGGATCGTCGCCACCACGCGCGGCCTCATCTCCACGCTGGATTGAGTCGCGACTGGCGCCGCGCGCGCCCCGACCCTCGCCCCGCGCAGCGAGGGAGAGGGTGGCCCGAGCGCAGCGAGAGCCGGGTGACGGGTAGCATTCCCTCGGCGCAAATTCCATTGATTAGCGCTCGTGCGCCTCACCCGGGTCGCCTGATTTCATTTTGCGGATCCCGTAGGATGGATTGAGCGAAGCGAAACCCATCAACCTCTCGACGTGGGATCGATGGGTTTCGCGCGAAAACGCGCTCAACCAATTCATTTCAAGGATCGACCCATGTTCGAGAAACCGAGTGTCGGCGATTTGCGCGAGGCGGCGCAAAAACTCGGCATGACGCCGAGCGATGCCTATCTCGCGGCCGTCGAAGAGATCGTCACACCGCTCGCCAACGCCTATGCCGCCCTCGACGCCACGCCCGACGAGCTGCCGCCAGTGAAATCTGCGCCGCGCGAATTCTACCGGCCGACGGCGGCGGAGAACCCGCACGGCGCCTGGTACGTCAAGACGGCGATCAAAGGCAAAGCGGGCGGCAAGCTTGCCGGTCGCCGCGTCGCGCTCAAGGACAATATCTGCCTCGCCGGCGTGCCCATGATGATCGGCGCGGAGCTCTTCGACGGCTACGTGCCCGAGGTTGACGCGACCGTGGTCGAGCGCATTCTCGATGCCGGCGGCGAGATCGCGGGCAAGGCTGTGTGCGAATATTTCTGCGTGTCGGGCGGCAGCCACACGAGCGCGAGCGGTCCGGTGCATAATCCGCGCAAGCGCGGCTTCAGCGCCGGCGGATCCTCCTCGGGTTGCGCGGCGCTTGTCGCCGCGAGCGAAGTCGAGATGGCGATCGGCGGCGACCAGGCCGGCTCGATCCGCATCCCGGCGAGCCATTGCGGCATCGTCGGCTTGAAGCCGACCTTCGGGCTCGTTCCCTATACCGGCATCGCGCTGCTCGAGATCACCATCGACACCTGCGGGCCGATGACCGCGACGGTGGCCGACAACGCGCTGCTCTTGGAAGTGATCGCCGGGCCGGATGGCCTCGACACGCGCCAGCGCGGGGTTCAACCTTCGCGCTACACGGAGGCGCTCGCCGGGGGCGCTGACGGCCTGCGCATCGCCGTCCTCAAGGAGGGATTCGGCCATCCCAATTCGGAGAGCGACGTCGACGCGCATGTGCGCGAGGCGGCGCAGCGCTTCGCCAAACTGGGCGTCATCGTCACCGAGGTATCGGTGCCGACGCATGCCCTGGGCTTTCCCGTATGGGCGGCAATCCGGGGCGATGCCGCTTGCATCATGCTCTTGGAGATGAACGGCGCCGGAATCGGGCACGAGGGGCTTTACGTCACGAGCCTCATGGAGCGCGCGATGGGCTGGCGCAAGCGCGCCGACGAATTTGCCGACACGCTCAAGATCGCCTCGATCTTCAGCCGCTACACGCTCGACCGCTACGGCGGCCGCTTCTACGCCAAAGCGCAGAATCTGCGCCGGCGTGTGCGCGCGGGCTACGACGCCGTACTCGCCGCGCACGACCTCTTGCTGCTGCCGACGGTGCCGATGAAGGCGACGCCGATCCCGCCCAAGGGCGCAACGCCGCAGGAGATCACGCGAAGGAGCTGGGAGCCGACCCGCAACACCTGCCCGTTCAACGTGACGGGGCACCCGGCGATCAGCATACCGTGCGGCATGGAAGACGGTCGGCCGATCGGGCTGATGCTGGTCGGCCGCCATTACGACGAGGCGACGATCTACCGCGCCGCCGCAGCCTTCGAGCACTCCGGGGATTGGATGCAGTTCTGACGCGGCGGGGAGATCAGGTTCGGCCACCTTGCGGAGAGGTTGTCCTTCAGTTTAACCCGACCGCGCAGCAAAACTCCGCTCGCCCGGACGCGCGGCTGTGGATGCCCGCTTGTGCGGAGCTCGCGATCTGGGTCCCGCTTTCGCGGGGACGAGCGGAGGTGCGTATCTTGAGACAGTACCGAGCAAAGACACGAGCGAGCAAACTAAGACACGGCGCGTCAGAGCGTCGGTGGCCTTTTGCGCAAATCGGTGCTTAAATTCGGTTGCCGGGTTTCATCGCGAACACGGATGCTCCCCATGCTCGATCGCCGACGCACGTTGAAGGCTGGTCTTGCGACGCTGGCCTGCGCCGCCGCGCCGCTCGCTTCCCACGCGCAACAAAAGCCTCGTGTCAAAATTCGCTACAACGAGGTCGTGCGCTCGATGCTCTATGCGCCCGCCTATGTGGCGATCGTCAAGGGCTATTTCGACGAGCTTGGGCTCGACATCACACTCGCGACCGCGCAAGGCGGCGACAAGTCGGTGGCGGTCATGCTGTCGAACCAGGCCGACATCGCGCTCATCGGCCCGGAGGCGGCGATCTACGTGCAGAACAGCGATTCGCCGGTCAAAATTCCGATTTTCTGCGGGCTCACCTCGACTGACGGGTTCATGCTGGTGGGACGCGAGAAGGTCGACAAATTCGATTGGCGCATGCTCAAGGGCAAAGAGATTCTCGGGTTCCGGCCCGGCAGCACGCCGCTCCTTTTCCTCGAGGCGGCGCTGCGCCAGAACGGGCTTGACCCGCAAACCGACGTCAAGCTCATGAACAATGTCGGCATTCCCGCGCGCGTGGGCTCGTGGCTCGCCGGGCAGAACCAATACGCGATCTTCATCGAGCCGGATGCTGCCCAGCTCGAGCTCGACGGCAAGGCGCAGTTCTTGGCATCGATCGGCGAGACCGTGGGCTTGGCCGACTACACGACCTTCATGGCGACCGACAAATATATCCGCGAGGACAAGCAAACGCTGCAGAACTGGACCAACGCCATCGCGAAGGCGATGACCTGGACCGCGCAGGCGCCGATCCCGGAGCTCGTGAGCGTGATTGCGCAATTCTTTCCGGCGGTGAAGCCGGAGGTGCTCGCGCACGCCGCCGAGCGCTATCGGCGGCTCAAGATCTGGAAGAGCTCGCCCGTGATCGAGCCCGCGGCTATGGAAAAATTCCAGGACATTCTGGTGCAAGGCCACGTGCTCGAGCCGACAAAGCGGGTGAAATTTTCCGATCTCGTCGTCACCGAGTTCTTCACCAAGGCTAAGTGATCCGTGGCGGCGGCCTGGCCCAAGGTCGAGCTGCGCAACGTCAACCTGCGGTATTTCGGCCTCGAGGGCGAGACCGAAGCGCTCAAGGACGTCTCGATCTCGATTAAGCCCGGCGAGTTCGTCGCCATCATTGGCCAGAGCGGCTGCGGCAAGAGCACGCTGTTGTCGCTGATCTCCGGCATTCTCATACCGACCGGCGGCGCGGTGCTCGTCGATGGCAAGCCGGTAACCGGCCCGAGCCGGAAGGTCGGCTATATGCTGCAGCAGGATTATCTGTTCGAGTGGCGCACGATCCTCGAGAACGCTGTGCTGGGCGCCGAGATCCAGGGCGCCGACATGGGCAAGGCGCGCGTGCGCGCAACTGCACTGCTCATCCGCTACGGGCTCGGCCAATTCTTGCATCATTTGCCGCGCCAGCTCTCCGGCGGCATGCGCCAGCGCGTGGCGCTCGCGCGCACGCTGTGCACGGAGCCCGACATCGTGCTGCTCGACGAGCCGTTCGCGGCGCTCGATTCACAGACACGGCTTGCGCTCTCCGACGAAGTCGCCGTGATCCTGCGCCGCGAGAAGAAGACCGCGATCCTCGTCACCCACGACATCGGCGAAGCCGTGAGCATGGCGGAGCGGGTGATCGTGCTTTCGCGCCGGCCCGGACAGGTGAAGTCGGACCATGCGATCCGCTTTGCGGCTGCGGAGCGCCCCACCCCCTTGGCCGCGCGCAACGCGCCGGAGTTCAACGGTTACTTCAATACGCTGTGGCAGGAGCTCGAAGTCCATGTCGAAGGTTGATTCGCTCGCGCTTGCAGGCGCGAGCCCGCAATATCTCGCCTGGCTCACGCGCGAGCGGCGCGGGCAGCGTATGGTGCGCGGGACCCAGCTCGCGATCCTTGTCGTGTTCCTCGTATTGTGGGAGGTGCTGCCGAAAGCGCTGATCGTCAATCCGGTGCTGACCAGCTATCCCTCGGCGCTGTGGCCGACCTTCCTCGAGCTGCTCAAATCGACCCCGCAGCAGGCGAGCATCCTCATTCACACCTGGGCGACGGTGCTCGCGACCGTGCTCGGATTTATCGGCGCAATGGTTCTCGGCACCGCGGTCGCGGCGGCGCTGTGGTGGTGGAACACGCTCTACAAGGTGCTCGATCCCTATCTCGTGGTCGCCAATGCCATGCCGAAGACGGCATTCGTGCCGATCTTCTACATCTGGCTCGGCGCGACGCTGTCGATTTACGGCATGTCGCTCGCGATTTCCGTGTTCATTACCATCCTGATGATCTATTCGGGTTTTCAGGGCGTCGATCCCAACAAGATCAAGCTGGCGCAGACCTTCGGCGCGACCAAGGGGCAAATCTTGCGCAAGGTCGTGCTGCCCGGCAGCGTGCCAACCTTGCTCGCCGCACTCAAGGTCAATGCTGGGCTCTCGCTCGTGGGGGTCGTGGTAGGCGAGTTTCAGTCCGCCAATCTCGGGCTTGGCTATCTCATCCAATACGGCGCGCAGATTTTCAAAATGAATATCGTCATGACGGGAATCACCATTCTCGCCATCGTGTCCTCGTTGATGTATCTCGCCATCTCCTGGCTCGAGACCGCCGTGATGCGGCGGAGGTAGCGGCCTAGCTTCGCGGGTCGAGGGGCGTTCCGCAGCGAACGACGCTGAGCGATGACATCCCCGGATTTCGCTTCGCTCGTTCGGGCCAGCCCTCACCCGTGATGTCCGCGGGCATCACTGGGCTCGTCCGCGCCGGTGCGGCAATAGACGCGCGACGCGTCGATATCATGATCGGAGGGCGCGCAGAACTGCGCGAGTTGCGTTGGCTCCTGCACGCGCGGTTCGCCTTGGGTGAATGCGCTGTTCTGCACGACGAAAAGTGTGGCGCTCACCAGTGCCCGCGTCGCGGCGTGTCTTATGATTCTGTTGTTCATGGTTGCACCTTCAGGTTTTGCGTCCGCGCCGGCCGCGGTGAGGACAGTGGCTGCGTGCGGCCGGCCCGCAGGCCGGCCGTGCGCGTTACCAGGTGTCGGTCCGGTACCAGTCGCTGAGCGGATAGCCGTGGTAGGTCTCGCTTTGCGCGGCGGCGGCGTTGCCGCGCGCGTGGCGCGGGGCGGCTTGCGCGGCGGACGCTTGCACGGCGACGAGGGTGAGAACGGCGAGAGCGGTGATGAGGGTCTTCATGGATCTCTCCTTGTGGTGCGGAGCGGGGAGCAACGGCGTTGGTTCGATGGCGACCCGCTGCGGCCTTGTGCTACCGGGCAACTTGTGGTACTGACTGGTAACACCCATATAGGTACTGACCGGTAACACCCGTGTCAAGAGGAAAAACGCCATGGACCCGGCAATTCACGTAAGTGACGAGAAAGGCGAGAGAATTCCGCCCCGCGCGCGCATCCTCGCGGCCGCAGGCGAGCTGTTTTATCGGGAGGGGATCCGGGCGGTCGGGGTGGAGGCGATCGCGGAGGCGGCTGGGACCAACAAGATGACGCTCTACCGCCACTTCGCCTCGAAGGACGATCTGGTGGCGGAGTATTTGCGGGAAAGGGCGAGGCGCGCGGACGCCGCCTGGGATCGGCTCGCGGCCGCCTGTCCCGGCGATGCGTTGGCGCAGTTGCGCGCCTGGATCGCAAAAATGGCCGAGCGGCTCGCCAGGGCGGACGAGCGCGGCTGCGCGCTGGTCAATGCCGCGGTCGAGCTTCCGGAGAAGAGCCATCCGGCGCGCCGCGTCATTGAGGAATTCAAGACCGCCGAGCGCACCCGGCTTACGCAGGTGTGTCGCGCAACCGGGCTCAGCGACCCTGACGTGCTCGCCGAGGAATTGCACCTGATGCTGGAAGGCGCGCGCGTGACCGCGCAGAGCGTCGGACGCGACGGCCTTTCCGAGCGCGTGATGCGCATGAGCGAGGCGTTGATCGCCGCGCACACGGGAAAATAACCATCACCTCCGCCGCACCTCGTCTCCGTGAAAGCTGCGTAGCCCGGATGAGCCAGGCGATATCCGGGTTCTAAGTCGCGCGGCCTTCAAGAAATCGCTTACGCTTGCGTCAGATTTGTCAGCCAGCTCCGGATGTCGCTTCGCTCATCCGGGCTACACGGCGACTGTCAATTCCGATATCGTCCAGGCATGACTTTAAAGTTGTTGGAGATGTCCGGCATGCAGCGTCTGGTAATCGTCGCGTTTACTCTACTCGGCGCGCTGGTCCTAGCGGCAAAGCCGGCGGCAGCGCAGACGTGGCCGCAGCGGCCGGTCAAGCTCATCGTGACGCTCGGTCCGGGCAGCGGCGTCGATATCGGCACGCGGCTGATCGCGGATCGCTTGACCAGGCGCTGGGGCCAGCCGGTGGTTGTGGAAAATCGTCCCGGCGGCGACGGTCTCGTCGCCATCTCGGCCTTCGTCGGCGCCAACGACGATCACGTGCTGCTCGCAGCGCCGAGCGGCTCGTTTACCGCGCATCCCTTCATCTATAAGCACCTGCCGTACAAGGCAGAAGACATTGTGGCGATCGCCCGCGTGTCGAACACGATCGTCGTGGTCGCCGTGCCGGCGGCGCTCGAGGTCAAATCGCTCGGCGATCTCGTCGCCATGGCGCGCGCCCAGCCCGGCAAGCTCAACTGGGCCGGCACCACCGGCAGCAACGAATTCATGTTCGCCGCATTCCTCAAGAGTGCGGGGCTCGCCATGTCGAAGGTGCCGTATCGCAACCTGGTCGAGGCCGCCAACGATCTCGCGACCGGACGCATCGATGTCAACGTGACGGCATTCGCAATCGTGCGGCCGCAGATCGACGCCGGCAAGGTCAAGCTGTTGGCGGTCACGAACACCGCGCGCTCTTCCGTCCTGCCCGATGTGCCCACGGTGACCGAGGCCGGCTATCCCGACCTTGCGCTCGACGGCTTGGTCGGCTTTTTCGGCCCGCCCACTATGCCCGAGCGGATCCGCGACGCGATTGCCGCCGACGTGCACGAGGCAATGGACGCGGCGGTGGAGGAGCGGCTGAGCCTCACCGGCCAGATTCCCAATTTCGGCGGGCCGGCCGCGTTCGCCGCTGCCATCGATGAGCAGCGCTCGCGGATCGCGCGCGCCGCCAAGGAGCTCGGCATCGAGCCGACGCAGTAGAGGCGCGGCGCTGATAAACCCAGCCGCGCGCGGCGTTGGGATAGCTGAATTGGCCTAGTCCTCAGCTTTGCTCATGGGGAGACCGGACACTGATCAACGTATATCGATGCAAACGCCATACATAATGCGCGGCGGGTGTGAGACGTCGGGCTGCTAGCAAAGAAGATGACCAGCGTCAGGACCACTGCGACGAGGCAGGTCCAAGGGACGAATTTTGGCAACCGACCGTCGGCTTCCCCATTCATCTTTAAGCAGCGTTCGGTTGGCGGATAGCCGAATGTCCGGCCAGAATCCTTGCGTCCCACAGCGACTCCGAAGCAAGATGCGTGCCGCCTCGCGTCCCGATCGCTGGGATGTTCGGCGAACAAATCAGCCGGCGCGGTTCTCGAAAATTTATATTTTTTGGATGTGCACGTGCACGGTGATCAAATCTCGATCACGCGCCGGACAGATGGGCATCGTTAGTGCTGATTGATGGCGCTCATCGGCTAAATCGTCGGCGAATTCATCACTGCTCAGGTCGGCTTGGGCTATATCGTCAAATTCGCCGCTTCTAGCATGGAGATCGCATTGGTGTTCGCGGCGCTCGCGCCGCTCTGCGGCCTCGGCTTTGGGCTGTTCGGCGCCGTGGCGCTCACGCAGCGGGTCGTCATGGCGCGTTACGGTGAATAGTCGCGCACCAGCATCAACTGCCGCTATCTATCTCTGCTCGCCCGACAGCGACCATGGAAACAAGAATCCCTGCAGCAGCGTGACGGCGCGGAAAAAGCATAGGCTGAGCGCGACAAGCAACGTCAAAGCCGCAAACGCCTGTGGGACCTTGAAGAACGAGGTCGAGAAGAAAATCAGGTAGCCAAGTCCCTGCTCCGCAGCAACGAACTCGGCGACGACGGCGCCAATGATGGCGAGCGTTGTCGAAATCCGCAGAGCGCTGAAGAGGTACGGCACAGCATAGGGAAGGCGAATGTGCAACATCTCACGCGCGGTTCCAGCCCGCAGTGAGCGGGATAAATCGATCATTTCGCGCGGAGTTGCGAGCAGCCCCGTCGCGGTCGCCACGACAATAGGAAAGAACGTGATGAGGAACGTGATCACGACGCGCGGCAGATCGGCGTGACCCAGCATCACGACGATGATCGGCGCGACCGCCACGACCGGCGTCGATTGGACCACGACGAGGATCGGGAAAAGCGTCCGCGACAAGATCGGCGACGCGGCCAGCGCCAGCGCAAGAGGGATCGAGATCGCGGTCGAAGCCAGATAGCCCAGGATGGCGACGCGGAGCGTCGCCCAGATATGCCCGAACCACCTCGTGGGTTCGAGCTCGGTGACGCTCGCGACGATCATGCTCGGCGGCGGCAGGATGAAGGTCGGGATGTTGAATTGCCGGCACGCAAGCTCCCACACGCCGAGCAACAGGACAAATGTCAGAGGCGACGCAGCACGTCGCAAGACCGCACCGATCAGTCTGTGTGCGCGGGCGGCCGGGCGGCCGGAACGATCAGTGGATGCGGGGGCGCGCAAGCAGCTCCTTCCGGATGTGGCTGGTCAGATCCTGGAAGGCAGGTTCGGACAGCGTCGCAAGCGAACGCGGCCGCGCCAGGGGGACATCGAGACTTTCGCGAATACTGCCCGGGCGTGACGTCATGACGAGGATGCGGTCAGCCAGCAAAACTGCTTCCGGAATCGAATGGGTGATGAAGAGCAGGGTTTTCGGTTGCGCGCTCCAGATGCGCAGCAGTTCGAAGCCCATCTCGTCGCGCGTCAGGGCATCGAGGGCCGAGAAAGGCTCGTCCATCAGGAGGATGTCGGGATCGAGCAGCAGGGCACGAGCGATCGCAACACGTTGTTGCATGCCGCCCGAAAGCTGATCGACACGGTGGCCCGCGAAATCGGCGAGGCCGACCAGGTCCAGGAGATCGCGTGCCCGGTTCACTTCGGCCGACGTCACTCGACCGTATCGGTGCCGCATCGGAAACGTGACGTTGCCCAACACGTCGAACCAGGGCAGCAGCACGGGACGCTGAAAAACGATTCCGATTTCATCTCGTGGCTCGACGACCTTCATGCCGTAGATGTCGATCCGACCGGCGCTCGGGAAAATGAGGCCTGCGGTCAGGCGCAGCACGGTCGATTTCCCGCAGCCGGAGGGGCCAAGCACCGCCACGAATTCATGGCGTCTCACGTCGAAAGTGAGCTCGTGAAGCGCGGTGAGCCTGCCGTTGGATGGGCCACCGAAGACCTGACTGACATTGGCGAAGCGGATTGCCGGATCCATTTGGACGCGCGGGATTGACGGCCATTTACGGCCAGATCAACAGATGACCAAAGACGTCATTCTGGCCGTAGCCTTCAGTTGAACGATCGGTCGACCACCTGTTCGGAATCGAGCTTGTCCATCGAGATGTTCAGGGACTTAGAAACCCACGACCAGGTTTCTTTGAGCAACGCGGGCTCGAAGGCCCCCATGCCATCCTTCTTGCTCACCTCGTTCACCATGAGAGGAATCGAGGCCTTCCATTGTGCTTCCGCCACCGCGAGGTCGAGTTCCGGTACTTGGGCGCGAACTGACTCTGCCGCCAATCTGGGATTGGCAATGGCAGCTTCCGTGGCCTTGCGGTACGCCCGCATGAACTTGCGCAGCACCTCCGGGCGCTCGCTGATCATCCGATCCGAGGCCATCAGGGAGAAGGCATATCCCTGGAATCCATAATCGAACCAGGGAAGGATCTTCAGCTGCTTGCCCGTAGCACTGAGCGCCTTGTCAAAGAGGGGCACGTTGGGCATCCAGCTCACGATGCCCGCCACCCTGCCCGATGCCAACATCGGCGCAAGCGCGGGCGGATCCACCTTCACCAACTCGACCCGCGCCGGATCAACCGAGTTCTGCTGCAGCACCAGCGGCCAGATCACGTTGGATGACGAGAAGGTGCCGGTTGCGATCGCCTTCCCCTCCATGTCTTTGAGCGATTTGATGCCGGCGCCTTCGCTGGTGAAGATCGCATCGGGCTGCTTGGTGTAAATCGAAAGGATGGCCCTGACCGGAACGGTGCCCTGTGCCTTGGCCTGCATGAGGGCGGCGATTCCGGCCGCGGTAAGCTCGCCGACCCCCGAGGCGACTTTGGTGATTGCGTCGGCGCTGCCTCGCCCCGACAGTATTTCGACGTCGAGGCCTTCGGCGGCGAACAAACCGGCGTGGACACCGACATAGACGACCGCCTTGTCGCCCCCCGGCAGCCAGTCATTCACCCACTTCACCTTTTCGGCCGCGGATGCCGAATTTGTCAGCACAAACAGAACGGCGAGGACGTGCGCGATCCAGCTGCCAGACATATCAAACACTCCATTCCTTCACCCGGGAGCCCAAGCTCGGCAACGCCCGTGCCACGGAGACGCAAATCCCGCGGCCGGGTGCTGCGCACTCACGCATACAGTTTGACGGATCTTTCGACCTCCATAAGCGGCAGGATGAATTCGCCAAACTGCTCGATACCAACGAGGAAATCGTCGAAGCAGAGCATGATGCCTTTGGTGCCGGGCACGGCGGCTGCTTCGCTCAGCATGCGCGCGATCGATGCATAGGAGCCGACGAGCGTACCCATGTTGAGGTTGATCGGCCGCTCGGGCAGCGCCTTCTTGCGTGAGGAGGCCGTTGCGGGCGCCGACTTATCGGCAAGCGCCTGCGAGATCATCCAATCGACCGCCACGCTATCGAGGCCGTCATTGTAGTACTGCCACTTGGCCATTGCGGCTTCGTCGGTCTCATCGGCGATTACCATGAACAGGATGCAGGCGCCGACGTTGCGTCCGGTCCGCGCGACCTCGGCCATCAGCCGCCGGTTGGATGGCTCATGCCCGGCAGGCGTGTTCAATCCGACGCCTTGAAAAAAATTGTAGTCGCCATATTCGGCCGTGAAGCGCATGCCGCGGTCGCTCTGGCCGGCGCAGATGATCTTGATCGGCGCCTGCGGCAGCGGGCGCATCCGGCAGTCGCGCATTTGAAAATAATCGCCCGCGAAGTCCGAGCGGCCGGTCGTCCACAGATCGCGCATGATCTGCACGTATTCGGAGGCGTGGTCGTAACGGCGCGCGTAATGCTCTTCGCCGGGCCATAGCCCCATCTGATCGTATTCGGCGCGCTGCCAGCCAGTGACGATATTGATACCGAAGCGCCCGGGCGCGATTGAATCGATGGTGACGGCCATGCGCGCGGTCAGCGCCGGCGGAATGGTCAGCGTGCCTACGGACGCATAGAGATTAATGCGGTCCGTCACCGCGGCAAGGCCTGCCATCAGGGTGAAGGATTCGAGATTGTAGTCCCAGAATTCGCTTGCCCCGCCAAAACCGCGCAGCTTGATCATGGAAAGGGCGAAATCGAGCCCATAGGCTTCCGCCTTCGCTACGATCTGACGGTTGAGGTTGAACGTCGGCTTGTATTGCGGCGCGGTCGTCGAGATCAGCCAACCGTTGTTGCCGATGGGGATGAAAACTCCGATCTCGACTCCCTTACCTGCATGCGCCATCGCTTACGCCTCTGCGTCGGCGGTGATCAGGGTGCGCGTGCGCGCCTGACGATAGCCGGCATCGCGCGGCGCGTCCGGAGGATCCGCCGGATAGACCTTGCACAAAAGGCCCTTGAGCGGACTCGAGCCGAGGGCGACATCGCAATTGTCCGGATCGTCGTCGGTGAGCACGTTGGAGCAGACCTCGAAGATCCCATGATCGGGTCCCGTCCACTCGGGCAGCCACCAGCCGTGCGGCACCGAGGCGACCGCCGGGTTCGTGCGCGGCGAGCAATTCACCCGCATGCGCAGCTTGCCGCGCCGCGTCTCGATCCAGGCGTAGCCCTTGTCGATCAGGCCATACCTCGCGGCCGTGTCAGGGTGGATCTCGAGCAGCGGTTCGGGCTGCAGCCGCCGCAGGCTCGGCACTTGGCGCCCCATCGAGTGCCAGTACATCGGCTGCTTGACGCCGGTGTTGAGGATCAGCGGATATTCCTTGTACACCTCCGGCGAGCTAACCGGGCTTTCATTCGGCTCGACATGGACGGGAAGCGGATCGTAGCCCCACTCCGACATGATGGTCGACCAGATCTCGAACTTGCCGGTCGGCGTGCCGAAGCCATCCTGCTCGTATTTGCGGTAACGCATCGGTTCGACCACATAGTCGTGCTTCTTGAGCTCGTCCCAGTCCATCCCCATCGGCTTGAGCGCCTCGTTGGCAAACTGCTCGACCGATGGGAAGTCGTCCTGGTGGCCGAGCGCCTGGCCGAGACCGATAATGAACTCCCAGTCCGAACGCCGTTCGGCGATCTGCGCGATCTTGCGCGAGGAGGTGTCCATGAACATCCCACCCGGCCCCTTGATCTGCATGTGCAGCCGCGGCTCATCACGCTCCATGTTCCCTGCGGCGGGCAGCACGACATCCGCATATTCCGCCGTCGGCGTCATGAAAATGTCCTGCACGACGAGGAGATCGAGCTTGCGGAGCGCCGCCACCACGGTGGGCGTATTGGGATAGCAGGTTGCGGTGTTGTTGCCGACGACGATGAGCGCTTTCACCGGATAGGGCTTTTCGCTCAGGATTGTCCGAAACAGGCTCGGCGGGTGTGCGTAGGCGTAGGGCGTAAGATTCAGCGCCTTGAAGCGATCGCCGCCGAGTCGCTTCGCGGCTTGCTCCGGCGGGAGACGGTCCCACAATTCCGGATAGTTCAACCGGGGAGCTGGCCAGAAGCAATTGCCGCCCGGGATATCAAGATTGCCGGTGAGCCCCATCAGGATGAGCAGTGCACGCGTGGCCTGAAACGTATTGACCCCGAGTTGGTCCGTGCCGTTACCCCAGGCGATCGTCGCAGGCTTGGTCCGCGCGTAAAGCCGCGCCGCGGCGCGAATATCGTCCTCGTTGCACCATGTGATCTCCGCGACCTTGTCGACTGGATAGTCGTTGACCCGCTGCTTGAGCTCTTCGAAACCGTGGCACCATTTCTCGACGAATTCCTTGTCGTACAGGCCTTCCTCGATGATCACGTTCATCCAAGCGAGCGCCATGGCAGCATCGGTCCCAGGGCGCAGCGGCAGCCAGATGTCGCCCTTACCGGCGGCCGCGGGTTTGCGAGGATCGACGATGATGCTGACGGGATTTTTCTTGAGCGCGCGCGTCATCGGGGTATGCCCGATCAGGCCGTGGTCATTGCTGGTGCGCTTCTGCGAACCCCATTCAACGATACATGCGGGGTTGCTGTAGAAGTCGGAAATCGCGACAGTGTCCCACAGCTTCCCGCTGTGCCTTCCCCCCGCCGTGATCTTGCACACGGCGACGCGTGGGCCATAGCAGAAATACCCGACCGAGATCACGTTCGGGCTGCCAAACACGTTGGCCAAACGGCACGTGACGTGATTGTTGTTGATCGATGTCCCACGCCCGAAGGCGACCGCCTCGGCGCCGTGCTGCGCGCGAATCGCAAGCATCTTCTCCGCGATATAACTCAGGGCCTCGTCCCACGACACGCGCCGCCACGCCATCGCGCCTTTCTCGCCGGCCCGGATCATTGGGTAGTCGATCCGGTCGGGATGATAGAGCTGCTCGATCGACGGGCGGCCGCCCTTCGAGCAAAGCAAGCCGTCGTTGACAGGATTGTCAGGGTCGCCAACGACCTTTTCGACCACGCCGTCCTTGACCGTGACGATGGTACCGCAGCCACCATGGCACATGCGACAGATCGCCTTCACGGTCTCGACGATCTGCGCGCCCGTTTGCCTAATGCCCTGCAATTCCATGCGTCACTCCGAGGTCCAAGGATCTTTTGGCCCGAGTCGTTGCACGTCGCGTGCCACGTGAGCCTCCCCCTAATGCTCGGATGCGAGGCGCCCATCGGCGGATTTGGCGCGGAAAAATTTATAAACCTGCGGCGCCCGCCGGTTATCGGATCAATGGCAGCAAAATTTATATTTTTTTAGGCCTGATCCGGATCGCGCGCGCAGCGCCTCCGACGCCCGGGTCCTGGTCGGCTGAGGGTGGACCTGCCCAAGCCGCCGCCCAAAGTGATGGCACGCTCCTTGCGAGTACCCGGCCAGACGCCGACTGGTCCTGGACACGGCGCGACGTAGGGGAATTCGGAAATGGCAGGTATCACTCTTCGCGGAAAGACAGTGAGCGACGAGCAGCGTGCCGCCTATGTCAGAAAGATGGCGGCACAGATGCGTGCAAAGGCCATCAAAAAAATGGCCGCCGCTCAGAAACGCGACGGAAAGAAAAAGCTCGCGGCCGCCCTCGACATTCCGGGGACCATCCTGTCCGACGACGTCAATGAACCGGGCGCCAACCACTATATGCGGGAGCTCTCGAAAGGCACCCACGTGCGCATCATCGATCTCGGCGGCCAGCAGGCCGTCGATTTTCTCTGCTTCGACCTCGCAGATCCGGAGATCCGTTACAACGCGGCAAATTCGATCAAGCTGAACGAAACGATCCACGTCTCCACCGGCTTCAAACTTTATTCCGACACAGCGGAAGTGCTGATGACCATCACGCGCGACACGGTGGGCAAGCACGACACAATTGGCGGCGCCTGCAGCAACCAGGTCAACTACCTGCGCTATGGAATCAAGAATACGTGCAGTTGTCGCGACAACTTCATCGCGGCGCTGAAAACCGTGGGGATGCGACCACGCGACATCCATGCAAACATCAACTTCTTCATGCATGTTCCGGTCGCAAAGAGCGGCCGCACCGGCATCCGCGAAGGCCTCTCGCGGCCGGGCGACTTCGTCGAGGCGCGTGCGGACAAGGATGTTCTGGTCGTTATGTCCAACTGTCCGCAGTTCTACAATCCGTGCTCCGGATGGAATCCGACGCCGATCCGGATCATCGTGTGGCAGCCAAGCTGAGTTAGCATGCCGCGTCGCATTGTTGCATCGGGCGGACGAAGCGCAGGTTGCGCCAACTCGCCGCACCCGCGGGGATCCTCGTGACGATCCACAGGTGTGACCTTTCGATCACACCCATTGGCATGCCGATTGCTTAACCCAGCATGCTGGCACTTCGCGCGCCGATGGAGCGACGTCATCCGCGCGGGATTGCCTTTCGCCTGGAGGTGCAGGTTATGAATCATGTCTTCATGAATAGGATCATATGGCTCCGCGCGCGCGTCGTTGCATTCATAATAGGCTTGAGCGTTTGTTCCGGCGCCGCGGTGGCAGCCGACAAAATGAGTATCCGTCTCAATTGGATACCGGGCGCCGAGCATGGATTCCTCTACATAGCCAAGGAGAAAGGCTGGTACAGCGAGGCCGGCATCGATCTCGAAATCGTCGCCGGCCAAGGCTCGACCCTTGTGGTCAAGACAGTTGGCAATGGCGACAATGAATTCGGCATGGCCGATGGCGCGTCCATCGCGCGCGGGTGGGAGGCGGGCGTGCCGCTTGTAGCGATTGCGGTCCTGCTCAAGGAAAGCCCAGCCTCGATTTATTCACCCAAGTCCGCCGGCATTGCGACCATCAAAGACGTGTGCGGTAAGCGCATCGGCGTCAACATCAAGAGCACCACTGCGGCGCAGTACCAGGCCATGATTCGCCTGGCCAATCTCAAGGACTGCAAGATCGAGGAAGTGCCGATCGCGGCCGGCGGCATCAAGGAGGTGCTGGCGGGCGCGGTCGACGGGGCGGTGACCTTTGCCTACGAGGATCCGATGATGCTTCAAGTCCAGGGCACGGAGGTCAATCAGATTATCGCGAGCGATTTCTTCAAGCTCTACAGCCTAGGACTGGTCACCAATCAGACCATGGCTTCGACCAAACGGGATTTGGTCAATCGCTTCACCAACGTGACTCTACGCGCCTTGAAGTACGCCGTCGCCCACCCCGATGAGGCTGTGGCGGCGTTCCTGAAAGTGTCCGCTTCGGCGAATCTTCCCTATGAGCAGACAAAGCTCGCATTCTTTAATCGTCTGATCCTCGCCGACGACAAGAGCGGGGCGACGATCGGCCAGCAGAATGCAAGCGGATGGGACGCATCGCTGGATACGCTCCTCAAGATCGGGATCGTTAACAAGAAGATGGATTCGGCGGGAAAGTTTCTGCCGCTTGCGGAATGAGGCCTGGCATGCGGGGGTTCGTTGCCAAAATCTGGCCGATCATACTGTTCCTGGGAATATGGGAGGCGGCAACCCACGTTTTTGGAATCCCCGCATATATCCTGCCGGCGCCCGACCGGGTGATCACCCGAATTGTCGAGTCCGGAGGAGTTCTGTCCGGCCATACCTGGATCTCCGTCATTGAGATCATGGCAGGCTTTATCGCGGCCGCACTCGGCGGATTCCTGCTCGGCGTTGCGATTGTCTACTCGAGACGCGTAGAGCAGGCGGTCGAGCCGTTCCTGGTCGTCTCGCAGGTCATTCCAAAAGTCGCGCTCGCGCCGCTCTTTATCATTTGGTTCGGACATGGACTGCAGCCGAAAATTATCATCGCAGCGACGATCGCGTTTTTTCCGGTACTGGTAAATACAGTGCTGGGTCTCAAGGCGGCCGACCCCGAGATCATCGAGCTGATGAACTCGATCGCAGCGAGCAAGCGACAAATCTTCTGGCGCGTCCGCTTGCCGAACTCGCTGCCCTATATTCTGCCCTCGCTCAAGGTTGCCGCGCTGCTGAGCGTTGTCGGCGCGATGGTCGGGGAATTCGTCGGCTCAGACAAGGGCCTCGGCTATCTGATGATCCTCGGCGACGTCAATCTCGATACCGATCTGCTGTTCGCCGCATTGGTTTTGGTCACGCTGGTTGGCCTTGTGATCTATGGCGCCGTCGGATTGGTCGAGCAAAGGGTGGCCCATCGATATGGTACCGGCGATGGCCGGCTTATCGTTGCGGTCTGAAAGTCCGCGGATGAATTTTGTGAAGCTAACCACCCAATATGCGGTACAGACGGTCCCGCCAGCGAGCCAGCTTGCTCGACCGGCCATCGTGTTGCGCAACGTTGGCGTGACGTTCGCGACGGATACCGGTCCGGTCGAGGCGCTTGCGAAGCTCAATCTAACGATCAACGAGCATGAGTTCGTCTCGATCGTCGGCCCTTCGGGGTGCGGCAAATCAACGGTCCTGCGGATCGTCGCGAGCCTACTTGCACCTTCCTATGGCGAGGTTCACATCCTCGGAAGCAGCGCCGAGGAGGCACGACGTGCGTACAGTTTCGGCGTCGTGTTCCAGAACAGCGTCATGCTGCCCTGGCTGACCGCGTTGCAGAATGTGCGGCGTGCGCGAGAAGGCCGCCCCGATTTCGCCGGGCCGGCTCCTGGAGATGGTCGGCCTCAAGGGCTATGAAGGGCTTTATCCTCGCCAGCTTTCTGGCGGCATGCGCCAGCGCGTAGCGATCGCGCGCGCTCTGTCGTTCGATCCGCCAGTCCTGCTGATGGACGAGCCGTTCGCTGCGGTCGACGCTCTCACGCGTCAGAAACTCCACGCGCTGCTCCTGGACATCTGGAACAAGGCGCGCAAGACCGTGCTGTTCATCACCCATGACGTCTACGAGGCCGTCATGCTGAGCGATCGCGTTCTTGTCATGTCACGCTCGCCCGGCCAGATCGACGCGGAGATCCATGTCGATCTGCCGCGCCCGCGCGCCGAAAGCATCAAGACCAACCCTAAATACGCGGCGTTGTGCGCGCGGGTGCTCGCGCTGTTGACGCGCGAGTGACACACACCGCAGACCGCGTTAACGCTTGGCCTCATCCAGTGCAGATAGAATTTTTTCCGGGGTGATGGGAAGTGAGGTGACGCGGACTCCGACCGCATCCTCGATCGCGTTCGCAAGAGCGGCGGCAACCGCCAGAATGCCAGCTTCCCCGATCCCTTTCGATTCGAACGGGCCGGGACCCATTCCGTGCTCCTCGACGAAACTGCGAAACCGTTTCGGCAGATCGGCGGCAACCGGGAGCCGATATGCGAGTGGCGTCGCGGTCATAAGCTCCTCGCCCGCGTAGACGAGCGTCTCGAACATGGCCTGGCCCAAACCCTGGAGCGCGCCACCCTCGATCTGCCCGCGCACCGCGGCCGCATTGATGACCCGGCCCGCATCGGTTCCCGCCACGAAATCCATGATGACGTATTGACCGGTCTCCTCGTCAACCTCGACCTCGATGCCGATCCAACTCGGCATCCAGAACAGGCGTTTCGCATTCAGTGCGGTCGTTAAGTCTTCATCAACTTTGAAGAAGCCGCGGCCGACGAATTCGCACCCGTAGCCGCCGAAATATTCAACGGCGAGCGGCTGCAGCGGGAAGGTCTTGCCGCCCTTCTGCGCCGTCCAATTCTCGAGATAGAGGTCGTCGGGATTGCAGCGCAGTTTTTCGGCTGCGAATGCGAGCACCTGCGCGCGGACGTCTTGAGCCGCGCGCGCGACCGCGTTACCGGCAACGGCGATTCCGGAGCTTGCATGCGTGCCCTGATCGTAGGGCGAGATGTCAGTGTCGATCTCGCCATAGCGCACCCAATCATACGGCACGTTGAGAATTTCAGCGGCGATCTGGCTCAGCGCGGTCGCGATGCCCTGGCCCAGCTCGCATGCCCCGGCCTGGACCACGACGCGGCCGGTGACCGTGATCTTCACCGCGGCACGCGCGGCGCGCGCCTCGCCGCCAGCATCCTTGAACCCGACCGCAAGGCCGATGCCGCGACCACGCGGCCGAGCTTGTCCATATCCGATGCGATCCGCGGCCTTCCTCAATCCAAGCGCAAAGTCGCTGTCGATCGGGGTATCGCGGTCGAGGTAGAACTCGCCCGGACGCAGCATATTCCTGATGCGAACGTCCAACGGATCGAGTCCGATCCGCCGCGCGATCATGTCGATCTGGCTTTCGCTCGCGAAATTCGCCTGGGTGCCGCCGAAGCCACGGAACGATCCGGCCGGAACCGTCGTGGTGCGCACCGCATAGGCCCGGGTGCGGAGCGCCGTCCACCGGTAGGGTCCTGGCAGCCGGTATCCGGCCTTGTCGGTGACGATGGCGCTGGCGTCTGAGTAGGCGCCACCGTCCATATAGATGCGCGCATCGCGCGCGACGAATGTGCCATCGGCCTTGACACCGGTCTTGAGAATGAGGATCGCAGCGTGCTGCGACAGTGTCACGAAGTTCTCGTCCAGGCTAAGGCAGAGCCTGACCGGCCGGCCGGTCTTGCGGGCGAGCAGAACGGCAAGCGGCTCGAGCTTGCAAAAGCTCTTTCCCCCGAACCCTCCACCGACGTAGCTTGCGTGAACGCGCACAAGGTGATCCGGCACGGAAAAGATGTTCGCGATGTCCTGGCGAATCAGGAACGGGTCCTGACTGCAGGTCCACAGCTCGATGATGTTGCCCTCCAGCCGTGCCAGCGCGACGAAGGGCTCCATGTGGTAGGGCGTCATGCGCGAGAACGAGAAGGTATCCTCGTAAACATGATCGCAAGCCTTCAATGCGGCTTCGATGTCTCCCACGTCATGGTTGAACTGATAGAGTAGATTGGGCCCGGGCTCCGGGATCCCCTCGCCAGTCTCACCATGCGGCCTCAAAGCGGTGATCTGCGGCTGATCGAACAGCAGGGGAGCGTCTGGTGCGAGAGCGTCCGCGATCGTCATGACGGGCGGTAAAAGCTCATAGTCGACATCGATCGCCGAGAGGGCCCGAAACGCTATCGCTTCGTCTTCGGCCGCAACCGCGGCAACCACGTCCCCATAATGGCGGACCTTATCGATTGCCAGGACTGGCTGATCCTTGATGCGAACTCCGTAGAGCGGATTGAGCCCGACCAAATCCTTGGCTGTCACAACGACGGCAACGCCGGCCATCGCCGCGGCGCGACTCGTATCGATATTCACGATGCGCGCATGGGCGTGCGGGCTGCGCAACGCCTTGGCATGCAGCATGCCGGGCAGCGATCGGTCGAACGTGTAGAGCGCGGTTCCTGTGACCTTCGCCAATCCATCTTGAGCCGCAACATGGCTCCCGACGACGCGCAACTGGTTAGGAGCGTGCATCGGAGCGTGTTTCATTGCGGTATCGAGCCGCCGCGAGTACGGCGGCATCGATGATGATCTGATAACCGGTGCACCGGCATACGGAACTCGATAGCCAGTGCCGCAGCGTAGCCTCATCCGGATCCGGATTTTGGCGCAGCAGCGCATCGAGGAGCAGGATCATGCCGGGCGTACAGAAACCGCATTGGAGCGCCCCCGCTTCGATGAAGGCCGCTTGAATGGGATGAAGCGTATCCGGCGATCCAAGTCCTTCGATCGTCGTCACTGATCGGCCTTCGACCATGAAGGCGAATTCGCTGCAAGACGCAGTCGGCCGACCATCGACCAGGACCGTGCAGGCACCGCAGACGGCCTGATCGCACGTGATCTTTGTGCCCGTAAGTCCAAATTTCTCACGCAGAATATCGACCAGCACCGCCGACGGCTCGACCTCGATCGACTGCTCGCGGCCGTTCAAGGTGAACCGGACGGTGAGCGGGTTGGATACGATCATGCAATCTGCTCTCCACCGGCCCGCTCCAGTGCCCGGCGCAAGTGAACCTCAATAATGCGGCGTCGATAACTGCCCGAAGCGATGTAGTCAGTGATGGGTTCGGAAAGCGCCGCAGCGTAGGCGCTGGCGAGGTTGCCCGCGAGCGATCGCAGCGACGCCAGCGGCGCGACCGGCAGGTCAGCGCAGTGCAGACTCCGACAGGCCCACGTCACGGCGGCGCGCACGCTCTTCACTAGACCGCCCGCTAACCTCACCGCCAGCACGACGCCGGCCACGCCCTTGAATGATCGGTCATAGATGAGGCGAAGCTCGTGACCGCATGGCACACGGATCGCCCCAAGCAACCATCCGGTGTCAGGCGGTTGCGTGGTGAAATAGTCCAGGCACGAGATCGTCCGGGTTCCCCCAGCTGTGACGAAATCTAGTTCAGCACCGGCCGCGGCGAGGATCGGCGCGCCCTCATAGCTGTACTCTTTGGCCATGAGATTGCCGCCGACCGTTCCTTTGAAACGGATACGCTGCTGCGCAATGGTTCCCCATGTGGAGCACAAGGCCGGCAACGCAACAACCGCAATGGAGGAGGCCGCAAGCTCGTGGTGCGTACAGCCGGCACCGATATGAAGAGCGTTCTGCGAAACCTCAATCTGGCGTAACGACTCGAGACGGCCGACAAACACGGCATCCTCGATCATCTCGCCGGCCTTCATGCGGTTGATGACGTCGATACCGCCCGCAATGACGCGAGCGTCACTGTGCTCGGCAGGCAGCGTCGCGGCTTCCGCAACAGTTGAGGGCACGTGAAGGCGAAACGCAGCGATGCGCTTGCGCGATCGGTGGACCGCAAGGCGACGAGCTGCCGGGCCGAGCGGATGGTCGACCACCAATTCGGCGGCCCGCTCTCGCTCGCTAAGTCCACTCACCCCGCCCTCCCTAAGCCGTGGGCTATTGCGATTCTTTCTCCGGCGTGTCGCAACTTCCATGCCATCGGGGCGCTCTCTCTTGCCCGACAACCGCCGTATCACCGTGGTCCCGACCGCTGCGGAATTGGCCGGATTTCATACACTCGACCTATGTGAAGCAAGGATTTCCACATTGCCCTAATTTTAGGCAGTCGGACCGGGTACGCTGCGTCACGCCCGGGCCTATAATTCTGGGGTGGAGGGGCACGACGAGCGAGATGGGGCGTGCACACGGTCGAGAGCAAAGCAGGGGCCGAAAAGATCTGGCGCCATGTTCCGCCGGGGATTGACGCGCGCTCGATCAGCGAGTTTGCGCTCCAGCGGCTGCGCTCGGATATTCTATCGGCGCGCCTTGCCCCCGGCGCCAAGCTCCGGCTCGGGCTTCTGACATCCATCTATCAAATCGGAATCAGCCCGTTGCGGGACGCGCTGGCGCAGCTTGCCGGCGATGGACTGGTAATCCTTGAGTCGCAACGCGGCTTTCGCGTCGCCCCCGTTTCGCGCGAAGACCTTCGCGACGTCTCCGAGGCACGCAAGCGGGTGGAGCTCGCCGCCCTGGAGCTCTCGATCGAACGCAGTGACGACGCCTGGACGACGCGGGTGCGGTCGGCCTACGCAAGCTTTCACCAAGTCAAACAGAAGGTGGGCGATACCAATCCGATCACGGAGGATTGGGAGCAACGACATCGCGCCTTCCATCTCGCGCTGTTGTCAGCCTGTTCCTCACCAACGCTGCTGCGCTTCTGTGCACAGCTGCACGATCGCTTCGACCGATATCGTCGCATCGCTTTACCGTCTCGGTCCCACATGGGAGCGGTCGGCGATGACCATAAGGAGTTCATGGAAGCGGCTCTGAGCAGAAAGCAGGACGAAGCGCTCGCGCTTCTTGGCCGGCACATCGACGACACGGCGGCGCTGGTCGAAGAATATTTCCAACCGCCGGAAGACCACGCTGTCCAGCGCAGCCGGCGAACGGTCCCACACGCATAGCAATGGCTGAAATCACACGCTTGTATGTTGATGCAACATAGTGCGAGCGGATTGGCGCGGCTGAGCGGGGGAAGGATCGTCAAGGCCCTTGATCCTACGATGAACATTCTTTTGGACACCGATGTGCCCGCTCCCCGGCGGGGAGAGGGCACAAGCGGCGATGGCGCGCCCGCCGTATATGACACGACGGATTGATTCAATCCTCGAACACGGCCACCGCGCGGATGGGCGAGCCGGTGCCGCCGCGCCACTTGAGCGGCAGGCCGATGAAGCGGAATTCGCCTTGGCCGATCAGCGCCTCCAGATTGCACAGGCTCTCAATATGCGTGATGTCGAGCTCGAGGCAGGCCTTGTGCACGAGCGAGTTGATGTCTCCCATCGGGCCCGGGCGCATGGAGTCGATGCCGAAATGGACGATGCCTTGACGCGCAAGCCACTCGGTCGCCGCGACGTTGACGCCGGGGTTGTCGGTCGAATAGGCCGGTGTGGGAAAGGTGCGTGCGTGATGCCCGGTGCACAAGAGCACCGTGCCGCGCTTGGGAATGGCGGCGCCTGATTTCTTCACCGCCTGCTCCAGATCGGACGGCGTGATCTCCGCCTTCGGCGCCATGTGGCGCAGGTCGAGGCAAATTCCCTTCACGTAGCAGTGCTCAAGCGGATACTCGTCGATCGGGATGCCCCTCTTGCCGAAATGGCGCGGCGCATCGATGTGCGTGCCGCCGTGATCGGGCATCGAGAAGAACATCACGCAATTGCCGTGCACGTTTCCGGAGTCGACGAACGACTCCTCGTGTGTTTTCCAGATGCCGTGGATGATTGGCGGCTGTCCCGGATAAGTCGGCGTGCGGTGATAGAGCTCCCGGCTCAGGTCGATCATTCGCATGGCTCATTCCTCACCTTGTTCGTGGTGCGCTGGTAGCGACGAGGCTGCTGATCATATCGCAAGATCTGTAGCTCAACGTCGTCATTACCGGGCTTGACCCGGCAATCCATCCTGTTCGCAAAAAGTTCTTACGAAGAAGATGACAAAAGCTAGGACAATTCCCGTATGTCGAGTCGGACAGGCCGACGCTTACGTGACCGGCTTTCCAAGCCGGCTAATGGTTTCGTGCAGCATTACCGCATCTCGGTCGGACATGGCTGGGAGCAGGCCGGTGTCAACGTAACAGTGGGCTAGGGGCCAGATTTGAGTCAGTCTGTAGCCGGGAAAGTCAGGCCAAACAGTTGAGAAAAAGACATGCGCGTAAAGCTGGCCTGCAATAAGGGTCGTAACCTGTGTGTTGCAGTATTCGGGTCCGAAGTGGGCCGTGGGTTGTGATTCAACCTGCATCGCTGTGTAGCGATAGAGACAATCTTTCAAATCGGCACCTGCATGACGTCCTATCCAAATTCGCCAATTTGGACTGGGGAATAGTTTGGCTCTGAGATGATCGAACTCGCTTCGCGGTATCGTCCTCATGCCATGAGCTGTAAGCTCAATTCGCGACGATATCAGCGCGAGGATCGGCGCCAGCGCGAATTGAGACATGATATCGAGCACGCATGGCTCTCCCAAAATTAGGGGACGAATTGTCGGGAGTGATACGGACTCTATCTGGCTCATCCAACCGGTGTTGCATTTCAGGCAGGTATTTCGGGGTCTGCGCTTTTGAAGCGGGCCGGTACCGACCCGTTCCCACTTACCGGGGCCTGGAAATTTCGGCTCGAACGTTTCAAATACACCTATTCTCTGCTCATGATAGTTCGCGGTTGAGGGTAAAATCTCACCATAGGATTCCGGCCAGATATGCCCCTTCGTGAGGCCATATCCGCCGCAGAACGCGCACTTACCTCGTGGCTTTGCCATGGGCGACAAATCATTCGATGAGGTGAGGCGGATTATGGGCGCATTGGTGCCTTTGCCCGCCGGCCAAGTCCGCGGGTGACCGGACGAGATTTGCGGCGCCCTGCGGCTCGCGCGAGGAGATTGGCGGCGCCCATAAGCCAATTTCCGCGCGACTGTGGCATTCCGATTACAGCCAAGGCGGCGAATTTGCGGTTTACTCCGCCGGCACGATTCGCGATCGACCGGGGGGCGGCAATGGGGGCTCGGATCTCGCGCCGGCGCTCGCTTGCCCTCGCGGGCCTCGTGGCAACGTTGACAATTGCCGCGGCCGGTTCGCACGAGGCGCAGGCAAAGGGCAAGCGCGAGCATCCGCGCCCCCGCGCTATCCACGGGCCAAATTATCATCCGCCCTATGCCGACATCGTGGTCGACGACAACGCGGGCATCGTGTTGCACGAGGTCAGCGCCGATGAACCGCGCCACCCGGCCTCGCTCACGAAGATCATGACGCTCTATCTGCTGTTCGAAGAGCTCGAGGCCGGCAGGCTCAAGCTCGATACGCCGCTGCCGGTCTCGACGCGCGCCTCGCTGCAGAACCCGACCAAGCTCGGGCTCAAGCCCAACCAGACGATCAACGTCGAGGATGCCATCAAGGGCCTCGTCACCAAATCGGCGAACGACGCCGCGGTGGTCGTCGCCGAGGCGATCGCCGGCAGCGAAGACGAGTTCGCCGCGCGCATGACCGCAAAAGCGCGCGCGCTCGGCATGGGGGGGACGACCTACGTCAACGCCTCCGGCTTGCCCGCCGACGCGCAGATCACGACGGCGCGCGACCAGGCGTTGCTCGGGCGCGCAATCCAGCATCGCTTTCCCGTCTATTACCAATATTTCGCGACGCCGAGCTTCAAGTACAAGGGCGCGGAGATGCGCAACCACAACAACCTGCTCGGAAACGTCAAGGGTGTCGACGGCATCAAGACCGGCTACACCGAAGCGTCCGGCTACAACCTCACCTCGTCGGTTCGCCGCGACGACAGGCACATTATCGCGGTGGTCCTCGGCGGCACCTCGAACGGCGCGCGCGACGCGCGCATGCGCCAGCTGATCGAAGAGCACATCGTGCGCGCGGCAAACTTGCGTACCGCGCCGATGATCGCGGAAGCAACCGGCATGGAGAGCGACGGCGCGGCACAGGGCGGCGCGCCTCCTGCGGTAGTGCCCGCGATCGCGCCGGCTCCGGCGAGCGCCAGCCCTGCGGTCGCGATGGGCGACACGGACGCGGCCGCGGCAACCTCGAAAGTCGAGCCGGTCCCCATTCCCCGCCCGCGCGTGCAGACGGCCAAGCTTGCGCCGCACACTACAAAGCAGGCGGCAAACACCAAAGCGCCGCCGCGCACGCGGATCATCGCGAAAGCAGCGGCGCCGATCGCGCTGCCGACGAGCGCCTACACGCTCAGCTCAAGTCAAACGCGCCGCGTCGAGCGCAAACCGGCCTATTCCGCTCCGTAATCCGACTCGAGCGACAAGCTTGGCCTCTCCCGCGATTTGCGGGGAGAGGGTGGCGAGCGCGGAACGCGCGAGCCGGGTGAGGGGCAAGCGGAGAGGCTTACCCTAAGTTTTCGTAGGCCGGATGGAGCGAAGCGACATCCGGGTTGCAGCTCGGGTCCCCGGATTTCGCTTCGCTCAATCCGGGCTACAGGACGCCCGTGCTCAGTTGATGAAGTCGACCTTGGTGCCCCTGTGCACCAGTTTCGCCAGCGCCCGCGCGTCCCAGTTGGTGAGGTGGACGCAGCCGTGGGATACGCCGCCGCTCTTGCCGACGCGCTCCGGCGCCGGCGTGCCGTGGATACCGTAGCTGTCGCCGAGATCGATCCACGTGCTGCCGACCGGATTCATGGGACCCGCGGCGATGTCGAAGGGCTTTTGCGTCTTCACTCCCTTGAACTTGAGCTTCGGACTGTAGTGGTAGGTGGGATTCTCCACCACCGAGCGAATGTGCCGCGTTCCGCTCGGAGACGGCCGATCCTCGCTGCCGACCGACGCCGGATAAAAGCTGATCAGCTTTCCATGGCCGTCCAACGCGCGAACGGTGAGTGCTGATTTGTCCACCACGACTTGTTCGACTTTCGCCTCCGACGGCTTCCTCGCGACATTCGGCACCACGATTTTGGTGCCGGCCGTTTCGAACGACGCTTTCGGATTGAGCCTCGTCAACAGGGCAGGGGCGATGTGGAATTTTTCCGCGAGCAGCTCACGCGGGCCGGTATAGTTGAGATTTTTGAGCTCCGCCTTCTTCTCGAATGAGGTCGGAATACTCTTGTTGAACGGGCCCTTCACGTCGCCGGGCTCAATTTCATATTCGACCAGCGCCGGGTCATTGGACGTCGCGGTGAGGCGCGTCCAGGTTTCCGCATCGAGACGGCCGGTCGGCTTGAGCCCGTTTGCCTGCTGAAACGCGGCGAGCGCCTTTTGATCGTTGGCCCCAGCCTTGCCATCGATCTCGCCGGGCGAGAAGTCCGCCCGATCGAGCAATATTTCCTCTTTTATGATCGTCGCGGGGCTGGGAGCGCGCGCACGGGCTTTGCCGGATGGCGCGGAGAACTGCGCGTCATTGACGGCCTGCGCATCGAGCGCCGGTGTCGCGGCGTGCGACGCGCCGTGCCTCGCAGCGTGCGACGCGCCGCGCCTCGCTGCGTGCGCCGCGTCCGCCGCTATCAATGCTGCGCAAAAGAGCGTCGCGGCGCCGGCCCTGCGGGCGCAGCGGCCGATCAGAAAGGTGCCAAGCATTTTGAACAACCCTCAAGTACCGGAAGGTTCGAGAATTCCCATTTTGGCGGCGGCAAGGCAAGCAGATTTCTTGGTTGTGACAAAATAATGTGAATGAGAATGCGTGAGGTAAATGGTTCACGCGGAGTTTTCCGACAGGACGCTATGACGCGCAATTCGACGAGCGATTGGGGGTGGCCCGCCAAGATCCTGCATTGGGTCGGCGCCGCGATGATTCTCCTTTTGCTCGTCCATGGCTGGTGGATGACGCATATGACCCCGCGGCCGGAGCGGCTCGCGAATTATGCCGGGCATTCGGCCATGGGATACGATCTCTTCGCGCTGCTGATTCTGCGGCTGTTGTGGCGATGGTTCAACCCGCCGCCGGAGCTTCCCGCCGATCTGCAACGCTGGGAGCGCATCGCCGCGCGCGCATCGCACGCAGCCCTTTACGTCCTGATGTTTGTGGTCTCAGTGACGGGCTGGATGGTCGCCACCACGTTCCGGAATCCTATGACGAAGGATTTGTTCGGGATCGACGTGCCGCCGATCGTCACCACGGTGGACCGAACGGTGCGGCAGTGGCTCGAGGAATCGCATCTCATGCTGGCCTATGTGCTTGCCGTGATCGTGCTCATTCACACACTTGCCGCGCTGCGTCACCACATGCTCAAACGCAACAACGTGCTCCGACGCATGATCTGGAATTCGGGGTGAGGCTTATCGCTCGCGGCTGCTGTCGTTCTTGCCGCGCGCGGGCGCGGGCTGCGTAGCCGCGACGGCGCCCGCCTGTTCGAGCGCGTAGGCGATGCGCAGCGCGACATCCTCGCGCCAAGGCGCCGCGATGATCTGCACGGCGATCGGCAGGGGCTTCAAAGGGACCGGCACCGCCACCACCGGTAGCCCAATGAACGAGATCGGCTGGGTGTAGATGCCGAGATTGGCGCGCACGGGAAGCTCTACGCCCTCGAGCACGAAAGTCGTTTGCCCGATCAGCGGCGCAGTGCACGGCGTCGCCGGCGCGAGCACCGCGTCGACTCTGGCGAAGAGTGCGAGCACCTGCTCGCGGTACCAGCGGCGGAATTTCTGCGCCTTGACGACGTGCGCAGCCGGGATCATCGCTCCCGCAATGAGCCGGTCGCGGACGGCGGGATCGAAATCGCCCGCGCGCTCGCGCAGGCGCCCAAGGTGCAGCGCGCCGCCCTCAGCCGCGGTGATGACATAGGCGGCGGCGCGGGCGCGCTCGGCTTCGGGAATCTCGATTTCGGCCGTGGCGCCCAATGCGGCAGCGACGCGCGCGAGCGCCGTTTGCGCCTCCGGGAACGCGCCGTCGCGGAAATAGCCGCTGGCAATCGCGATGCGCAGGCCATCACTGCCGCGCTCGACCGCCGGCGCCACCAACGCGACGGGGCGATTGGCCAAGGCCGGATCGTTCGGGTCGCCTCCCTGCATGGCGTCGTAGGCGAGCGCGAGATCGATCACCGAGCGCGCGAGCGGCCCGACGTGGTCGAGGCTCGCGACGAACGGGAAGGCGCCCGCGCGCGAGAGCCGTCCGTAGGTGGGCTTTAGGGCGAAAATTCCGCAGAACGAAGACGGCACGCGGATCGAACCGTTGGTATCGGAGCCGAGCGAAATCGGCACGAGACCGCCGGCAACCGCGCCGGCCGAGCCGCCAGAGGAGCCGCCGGTCATGCGCCTGGGATCGTGCGGATTGCGCGCGGGGCCGTAGTGCACGTTCTCGCCGGTGAAGTCGTAGGCGTATTCACCCATGTTGAGCGCGCCCACGAGCACGGCGCCGCTCGCTTCCAGCCGCGCGATCAGCGTTGCGTCGCGCACGGCCGGCGCGCGGTCCCGATTGATCTTCGAGCCGGCGAGCGTCCGCAGCCCCGCAATGTCGAACAGGTTCTTGACCGCGAACGGCACGCCGGCAAGAGGCCCGAGCTCCCGGCCCTCGAGTCGCGCGTTATCGAGCGCACGGGCGGTGGCGAGCGCGCGCTCCTCGAGCACGGCGGTGAAGGCGTTGAGCACGGGGTCGGCGGCGGCAATGCGCGCGAGCGCGTTGCGCACGACTGCGCTCGCGCTGGTGCGGCCCTCGCGAACGGCCGCGGCAATGTCGCTTCCCTGCGCCCAGGCGCTGTCCATCAATGCTCTCACGAATGTGTGTCGGACACGCGAGCAGTGCGGCATCGTCCCCTCCCCCGCTTGCGGGGGAGAGATAGGAAGGTCAGGCGACATGCCAGAGCATTGACGTTCACCCCCTGCTCATCCTCCCCGTGAACGGGGAAGGGAGCAGACCGAGCTTGCCGCGGGCACGGATGCCAGATCACAGAAAGATCCCCTAAGCCGAGAACACCGGCGCCGGCTCGGCGTCGTCCGGCAGCGGAAAGTCCGCGAACAAGCTGGCCAAGTGCAGCGTAATCTCGAGATTGGTTTTGACCGCGGCTTTCCATGCCGGCTCCAGTTTGAGATCGAGCGCGTGCGCGGCGCCCTGCACGAAATCCTCCAGCGGATCGCGGCGTGCAGTTGCGCGGGGCGCCTTCGCGCGCAGCGGCCGGAGGGGCGGTGTGGTACGCGCGCGCGCGGTTTTAGATTTGCCTTTGCGGGGCGATTTGGGCCGCTTCGTCATTGCTGCCGCTCTCCAGCTTGCGCAAGCTCTACCCGCTGTCGTCCCCGCGAGGGGCACCCCGCGACGCTCGCATCGCGGGGACCCCGTTGCGGGGACCCATGATCTCAGGCCGGTGGTTATGGGCCCCCGCTTCCGCGGGGACGACCGAAGGTAGAGTCATGCAAAGGTCGGATGCGGAACGGCGGCGAGGAGGTCACGCGTATACTGCGCCTGCGGTGAGTCGAGGATTTGCGCGGTGGGCCCTTGCTCGACGATTCGCCCCGCGCGCATGACCATGACGCGGTCGCACAAGAGCCGCACGACGTTGAGGTCGTGGGAGACGAACAGATAGCTCATGCCCAGGGATTCTTTGAGCTCTTGCAGAAGATTGAGGACGACCGCCTGCACCGACACGTCGAGCGCCGCCGTGGGCTCGTCGAGCACCACGAGATCGGGGCTGAGCGCGATCGCCCGCGCAATGCCGACACGCGCCTTCTGCCCACCCGAGAGCTGATGCGGGAAGCGGTCGAGCAAAGGAAGCGGCAAACCGACTTGCGCCGCGAGCGCCTCGCAGCGCGCGCGCACCTCCTCGCCTCCCTTCGCTCGGCCGAGCCGCAGGATCGGATCGGCAATCGCGCGGACGGCGGTGAAGCGCGGATTGAGGCTATCGGTCGGATCCTGAAACACCATCTGGATGCGCCGGCGCAGCGGCAGCTTGGCGAAAGCTTTGGGGGGAATCGCACCTATATCCTCGCCGTCGAACATGATGACGCCGTCGCTCTTGTCGATGAGGCGCATGATCATGGTGGAGGTAGTCGACTTGCCGCAACCGGACTCTCCGACGAGGCCCAGGCTCTCGCCGCGCGCCAGGGTGAAGCTGATGGCGTCGACCGCGCGGAAGGTCTCGGGCTCCGGGGCGGGATTGCGCGCAAACATTTGCGCGAAGCGCCCGCCGAGCCGCTGGCGCGGATATTCCTTGACGAGCTTCTCCACGACCAGCAGCGGCGCGCCGCCATTGCTGTTCGCACGCGCCGCAGACTCGGTGCGTTCCCTCTCCCCGCCGTTGCGGGGAGAGGGTGGCCCGAGCAAAGCCTGTCCGGGTCGCAGACCAACGTCACTCTCCGGCAAGAGATCGCGCAGCGAGGCACCCGGGCGCGGCGTCGCGCGCATCAGCTTGCGGGTATAGGGGTGCGATGGCGCGGTGAAGATCTCGCGCGAGGCGGCCGTCTCAACCACGCGGCCCTTCTCCATAACCACCACGCGATCGCAATAGGTGGCGGCAAGCCCGAGATCGTGGGTGATGAGGATCGTCGACATGCCGCGTTCTCGGGTCAGTTCGACGATGAGGTCCATCACCGCCTTCTGCGTGGTCACGTCAAGCCCGGTGGTCGGCTCATCGGCGATGAGAAGCTGCGGCCGGCAGGCGAGGGCGAGCGCGATCACCACGCGCTGGCACATGCCGCCGGAGAGCTCGAAGGGATAGGCGTGGTAGCGCTCGCGCGGGCGAGCGATGCGCACCTGGTCGAGCATCTCGATCGCCTTCTCGGTGAGCGCGAAGGAGCCAGCCTGCGAGTGCTGCTTCAACACGTCCTCGATCTGACGGCCGACCTTGCGGATCGGGTTCAGCGCTGCGCGCGGGTTCTGGAAGATCATCGACATCTCACGCCCGCGCAGGTCGCGCATCTCATCTTCGCTAGCGGCGCGCACGTCGAGTCCCGTGAAATGCACCGCGCCTTCGACGATGCGCCCGGCCCGGTCGAGGATGCGCATCACCGCATACGAGGTGACCGATTTTCCCGACCCGGACTCGCCGACGATGCCGACCGTCTCGCCCTTGCCGACGCGCACGTCGACGTGCTCCACGGCGCGAACCACCCCACGCCGGGTGGTGAACTCGACGGTGAGGTCGGCGACATCGAGCAGCGGTACGGTTTGAGTCATCGTGTCAATTCGAGGCGGGTGTCCCGGATGCGGTGCAGCGCGGAGCGGTGCACCGCTGATCCGGGACCGCCACGGACCGTTACGATCCCGGGTCTGCAGCGCACCACTTCGTGCTGCGCTGCGCCCGGGACACAATACTGAGGGATGTCGCGCATCGCAGCCTTACGTGCGCCGTTGTGGATCGACGATGTCGCGAAGCCCGTCGCCGAGCAGGTTGAAGCAGAAGACTGCGACCATCAGCGCGGCGCCGGGGAAGAACGCGTTCCACCATTCGCCTGACACCATGAAAGCCGCGCCTTCTGCCACCATGATTCCCCATTCCGCGGTCGGGGGTCGCACGCCGAGCCCGATGAACGAGAGGCCCGCGGCGTTGAGGATGGCGTAGCCCATGGTCAGCGACATCTGCACCACCATGATCGGCATGATGTTCGGCAGCACCTGCGCGAGCAGGATGCGCATCTCGCCGTTGCCGGAGAGCCGCGCCGCCAGTACGAAGCCCGCCTCGCGCCGCACATTGGCTTCGGCGCGGGCGACGCGCGCGTAAAGCGGAAAATTCACGATCGCAGTCGCCAGCACCACGTTCTCGACCGTGTTGCCGAGCGCGGCGACGATCCCCATCGCCAGCACAAACAGCGGGAAGGCCATGATGGTATCGGCGATGCGGCCCACCACGCGATCGGTCCAGCCGCCAAAGAATCCGGCCGCGACGCCGGCGAGCCCGCCCATGAGGAAGACGAGCGCGACCGAGGCAATAGCGATAACAAAATCGAGCCGCGTCGCCACCACGACCCGGCTGAACACGTCGCGGCCGAGCTGATCGGTGCCGAACCAGTGCGCCGCCGAGGGCGCCCTGAGCGCAGAGGCGGTGTCGCTCGCCAGCGGGTCGTAGGGAACGAGGTAGGGACCGAGCAAAGCCGCGAGCACGATCAAGAGAAACAGCGCGAAGGCAAAGCCGGTGACCGCGTTCTCCGAGAGGATGTAGCGGGCGTGGCGAAGCGCGGCGGCGACACCGGTGTTGTTCGCACTCCTCGGGGGGGATTGCGTTTCGGCGAGATGGGCCTGCAGCGGTGCGACAGACTCGGTCGGCTCCCCTCCCCCTTGTGGGGAGGGGTTGGGGGTGGGGGTGGGAGTCGGTGGAGACGCCTCGCGCAACAACAACGACGCTTTACTCATGCCTCGATCCTCACGCGCGGATCGATGACGCCGTAGAGCACGTCGATGACGAGGTTGAGCGCGACATACATCACCGCCATGGTGAGGACGAAGCCCTGCAGCGGCGCAAAATCCGATGCGATCAGCGCTTCGACCGCGAACGAGCCGATGCCTGGCCACGCGAACACCTTCTCGACCAGTACGTTGGCGCCGAGCAGGAACGAGAACACCATGCCGAGCGTGGTCACAACCGGCAGCATGGCGTTGCGGAACGCGTAGGTCACGACCACGGTGATGGGCGAAAGTCCGCTCGCGCGCGCGGTGCGCACGAAGTCGGACGCCAGCACCGCGAGCATGGAGGCGCGCGTCATGCGGGCGATCGGCGCCAGCGCGAAGATGCCGAGCGTGAGCGCCGGCAGCACCAACTGCTTCAGGCTTGCGGCGAACGCCTCGCTATCGCCGGCGATCAGGCTGTCGATCAAATAGAAGCCGGTCACGTGCTGCGGCGGGCTGAAGAAGACGTCGAGCCGCCCGAGCGGGGCCGGCGCCCAGCCCAGGAGATAGTAGAAGACATAGATCAGGATCAGTCCGGTGAAGAACACGGGCAGCGACACCCCCGCGGTCGCGATCACGCGGCAGAGATGATCGATCATCGAATTCGGCCGCGTCGCCGCAAAAATTCCGAGCGGCACCGCGATCGACATCGCCACGACGAGCCCGAGCAACGTGAGCTCCGCCGAGGCGGGGAGCCGTGTCTTGATTTCGTATACGACAGGCTGCCCGGTGGTGAGGGAGTTGCCGAGGTCGCCGCGCGCGAGGTCGCCGACGTAGCGCACGAACTGGACGTAGAGCGGCTTGTCGAGCCCGAGCCTCACCCGAATCTGCTCGATCGCCTCCTTGGTGGCGGCGGGTCCTGCGAAATAGGCTGCGGGATCGCCGGGCAGCGCCCGCGTCAGCAGAAAGGTGACGATCACCACGCCGACGAGACTCGGCACGGCGATCAGCATGCGCTTGGCGGCCATTCTCAGCATGGCGCACGTCTTTCCTCAACCAAGCCGTTCTTCCGCGCAGCGGGGACCAAACCACCGGCTCTGGAATATGGGTCCCCGCTTTCGCAGGGACGGCAGTCATCGAGATTGCTCAGTCAACTCCGCACGGCCTCACGCCTTCGCCAGCGAGCGGTAGTCGAGCTGCCGGTGGAACCAGTAGCGGTAGCCCGACAGGTTCTTCTGCATGGCGGTGCTCAGCATCGGCTGGAACAGCGGCACGCGCGGCACCTCGGCGAACGCCTTCTCGACGAAGCCCTTCACGCTCCTGTCGTAGGTCGCCTGATCTTTGTTCGCCGCCGCGGTGCGCGCGGCGTCGATCAGCGCGTCCGTGTCCTTGTCCTGATAGCTCATGGTGTTGAACACGGCGTTCTGGCCGTGATAGCACCAGAAGAAGAAGTACTCGGGATAGTCGAGCCAGCCCGAGAAGAAGTTGGCGATCAGCGGCATCTCCTTCTTGAGCAGCTCGTTGCGCCAGTTGGCCCCGGGCACCTTGTTGATCGTCGTTCGGATCCCGATCTGGGCAAGGCTCTCCTGCAGGAGCACGCAGAGCGGCTCGTTGACTGCTCCGAACCCGAGATCGAAGGAGAGCGTGGTCTCGAAGCCGTCGGGATGGCCACTTTCGGCCAGAAGCTGCTTCGCTTTGGCGAGATCGGTCGTGTAGTGGTGCGGCTGCGGCCAGGCAACCTCGATCGGCGCATCGGCTTTGGCGCCGTAGAGCGGAACGGCGAGGCCGAACATCACCGCGTCCATGATCTTCTGATAGGGAATCGCGTAGGCGACCGCTTGGCGGACCTTGAGGTTGTTGAACGGCGGGTTCTTGCAGTTCATGCCGATATAGCCGATGCCGTTGCTGATCGGCGTGGTAGCGACCGCGAGCTTGCCGAGCTGCTTGAGCTCGACGAAATCCTTGTTGGGTAGATCGACGGAGATGTCGGCGTCGCCGCGCTCGAGCAATGCGCGCCGATTACCGGCCGATGGCACCGTGCGCCACACGACGCGTTTGACCTTCGGCAGCGGGCCGCTCTTCCAATTGTCGTTGCGCTCGAACACCACCTCGGTGCCCGGCTGCCAGCGCGTCACCTTGTAGGCGCCGCCGCCGGCGATGTTGCCCTTGGTGTACTCGAGGCCCCAGGGGTCCTTCTCGGTTGCGTTGTTCTTGACCAACTCGGAGTGATAGACGGCAGGCACGATGACCGCGAGATCGGGCATGGTGAGCCGGTCCTTGCGGATGAAGTCGACGCGGAAGGTATGGTCGTCGACGGCAACGAACTGCTCGGGCTTCTCGAGCGAGCCCGCTTTCATCTGGAAGGTCGGGAAGCCGCCAACGGTGACGGCCCGGTCGAACGACCACTTCACGTCGTTGGCCGTGACCGGCGTTCCGTCGTGGAAGGTCGCGTCTTTGCGCAGCTTGAAGGTGACCGACGTCGCGGTGAGGTTCCAGTCCTCGGCGAGCTCGGGGAGGAAGGTGTCGCGGTCGTAGGATTCCACGCCGTCGGGCAAGGTCTTCTTGCCGTGCGTCATGAGCCGGTCGTAGCAATTCCACGCCACCTCGTAGCCCGGCCGGTTGGTGCCGACGCCGTGGATATCGAAATTGTTGGGACCGTATTCGGTCACGGCCAGCACCGTTTCTTGGCGCGACTGCGCCCTGGCGGGGGACCAAATCGCCGGCGCCGCCGGCAGGACACTGCCGGCCGCCAGCGCGGTCATCGATCTCAGGAATTCGCGACGTTTCATTTGCAACCTCTCATCGGGGTGCCCCAATGGTCAAAAGCAAAAGATGGGCCGGATTTCGCGGCTAGGCGGCCGGGGGATCACACGAGCAGCCGTTGCGATGGATCGCTGAACCCCGCCACGGTGCTCGAAACTTCAGCGATTGCCTAACAAACAGGCGCACGGCCCCGGGGTTCGCCCGCAGGGCCAATGGCCGGGCATAGTGCTTCGAAGACACGCGTGAGGACGCTTGTGTCCGGTCATCCACGGTTGGTTTGCGAGATCCCAAAGACGTCATGGCGGGCCAGGCTCGGCCATGATGACGCAGGCTGTCGGAAATCCTGCAAAAACGGTGGATTGGCACGTCCGTTGCTAATTCGGCGATGGATGTCGGTGCCCAGCGCCGACGCAAGAATGGAGCGCGCCCAAATGTCAACCTTCGACAACCCCTTCGATCCCGAGCGGGAGCTCAAGCGGTGGGGATGCACGTGCGGGCGCCATCGCAGCCAGGCCGAGCACGACGCCGAGGCGCAGCGGCAGCTCAAATGCGAGGCGGTTGCGAGCGAAGAGAAGCGCTATGAGGGCGTCGTCGCCGCGGCCGTGATGCGCGCCGTCTTTCCCAAGGACGCCGCACGGCGCGCCTTTCTCAAATCGGTCGGGGCCTCGACCGCGCTCGCCGCGCTCGCGCAGCTCTTCCCGCTCAAGACCGCGACCGAAGTGTTCGCGCAGGGCGGCGCGCTCGAGAAGAAGGACCTCAAGGTCGGGTTCATCCCCATCACCTGCGCCACGCCGATCATCATGGCGCACCCCATGGGCTTCTACAGCAAGCACGGATTGAACGTCGAGGTGATCAAGACCGCGGGCTGGGCGGTGATTCGCGACAAGACGCTCAACAAGGAATACGACGCCGCCCACATGCTCTCGCCGATGCCGCTCGCGATCACGCTCGGCGCGGGCTCGAACCCGATTCCCTACACCATGCCGGCGGTCGAGAACATCAACGGCCAGGCGATCACGCTCGCGATCAAGCACAAGGACAAGCGCGATCCGAAGTCGTGGAAGGGCTTCAAGTTCGCGGTGCCGTTCGACTACTCCATGCACAATTATCTCCTGCGCTATTACGTCGCCGAGCACGGCATCGACCCCGACCAGGACATCCAGATCCGCGCGGTGCCGCCGCCGGAGATGGTGGCCAACCTGCGCGCCGACAACATCGACGGCTTTCTCGCGCCCGACCCGGTCAACCAGCGTGCCGTCTACGACGGCGTCGGCTTCATCCACATCCTGTCGAAGGAGTTGTGGGAAGGGCATCCGTGCTGTGCGTTCGCGGCCTCCAAGGAGTTCGTCACCACCATGCCGAACTCCTACGCCGCGTTGCTCAAATCGATCATCGATGCCACCGCCTTCGCCCACAAGCCGGAGAACCGCAAGGAGATCGCCGCGGCCATTGCGCCGGCGAACTACCTCAACCAGCCGGAGACGGTGGTCGAGCAAGTGCTCACTGGCACCTTCGCCGACGGCTTGGGCAACGTGAAGCGTGTTCCTGACCGCATCGATTTCGATCCCTTCCCCTGGCAGTCGTTCGCGATCTGGATCCTCACTCAGATGAAGCGCTGGGGACAGATCAAAGGCGATGTCGACTACAAGGCGGTGGCCGAGCAGGTCTTTCTCGCCACCGACACCGCCAAGCTCATGAGAGAGGTCGGGCTCACCCCGCCGACAAGCAATTCGAAAAGCTTCGTCGTCATGGGCAAGGAGTTCAATCCGGCGAAGCCGGATGATTATCTTAAGAGCTTCGCGATCAAGCGCGTTTGAGCACACAACCGTTTCGCCGGGAGACGGACAATGAGAATGACGTGGCGCGCGGCGCTCGTTTCGCTGCTGCTGTTCGGCCTGTTCGTCGGCGCCTGGCACCTCGCCACCAGCGGCAGCGGCCCTGCCGCCACCATGGATCCGGAATACGCCAAGCTCATGGGCACAACCGCGACCCAGGGCAAGTCGGCGATGCCCGGACCGCTGGACGTCGGGGCCAAGCTGTGGGAGCACCTGAAGCGTCCGTTCTATGACAACGGGCCGAACGACAAGGGGGTCGGCATCCAGCTCGCCTATTCGATCGCGCGGGTGATGACCGGCTATCTCGTCGCGGTGGCGGTGGCGATCCCGATCGGCTTCCTCATCGGCATGTCGCCGCTGATGAGCCAGGCGCTCGATCCCTTCATCCAGGTGCTCAAGCCGATCTCGCCACTCGCCTGGATGCCGCTCGCGCTCTACACCATCAAGGACTCGAACCTGTCCTCGATCTTCGTGATCTTCATCTGCTCGCTGTGGCCGATGCTGATCAACACCGCGTTCGGGGTCGCCGCGGTGCGCAAGGAATGGCTCAACGTCGCGCGCACGCTCGAAGTCGGCACGTTCCGCCGCGCCTTCACCATCATCCTGCCGGCGGCGGCGCCGACGATCCTCACCGGGATGCGCATTTCCATCGGCATCGCTTGGCTGGTGATCGTCGCCGCCGAGATGCTGGTTGGCGGCACCGGCATCGGCTACTTCGTCTGGAACGAATGGAACAACCTCTCCATCACCAACGTGATCACCGCGATCCTGGTGATCGGGCTCGTCGGCATGGTGCTCGACCAGCTTCTCGCACGAGCGACACGCTTGGTGACGTTTCCGGAGTGAGAGCTGTGATGGTAACGGTGGCGCCGCATGCTGCGTCACCTCTCCCCGCTTGCGGGGAGAGGACGGACCGCGAAGCGATCCGCGTGAGGCGGACTTTAAACGACCTGAGCGCGCAGAGAATCCCCCTTACCCCAACCCTCTCAGCCGAAGCGGGGTATATCCGATTTCGGCCGCTTAATAGTGACCGAGCGCGGGTAAACCCGAGTTCGGTTGCAAGCGGGGAGAGAGAGCACACCGCGCTCGCGGCTTGGCTGCGTGCATGACCGATAAATTCATCTCGATCGAAGCGGTCAGCAAGCGGTTTCCGGCGCCGGGCGGCGGACACACCACGGTGTTCGAGGACCTGTGGCTGTCGATGGCGCGCGGCGAGTTCGTCTGCATCATCGGCCACTCCGGCTGCGGCAAGACCACCGTGCTCAACATTCTCGCCGGCCTCGATGAGCCCTCCGACGGCGCGGTGATCGTGGACAATAAGTCGATCGACGGCCCGAGCCTCGACCGCGCGGTGATCTTCCAGAGCCACGCGCTGCTGCCGTGGCTCACGGTGATGGGCAACGTCGCCTACGCAGTGTCGTCGCGCTGGCGCTCTATGAGAAAGGACAAGCTCCGCGCCCAGGCGCAGAAATTCATCGACCTCGTGGGTTTGACCGGCGCCGAGCACAAGCGCCCGGCGGAGCTTTCCGGCGGCATGAAGCAGCGCGTCGGTATCGCGCGCGCGCTCTCGATCGAGCCGAAGATCATGCTGATGGACGAGCCGTTCTCCGCGCTCGATGCGCTCACGCGCGGCACGCTGCAGGACGAGGTGCGGCGCATCTGCGTCGAGACCGGGCAGACCGTGTTCATGATCACCCACGACGTCGACGAGGCGATCTATCTCGCCGACCGCGTGGTGCTGATGACCAACGGGCCGAACGCGCTGCTCGCCGAGATCGTGGAAAATCCGCTGCCCAAGGAACGCCAGCGCAGCGACGTGCATCGCCATCCGCTCTATTACGGGGTGCGCAACCACATCATCGATTTTCTAGTGAGCCGGAGCAAAAATTTTGCCGACGAGATACAGGGCACCAATTACGACCGCCGTCAGGTGCCCGTGGTGCGCCCGGGTGCGCCGGAACCCGTAGTCGCTGCCGAATCGGCGGCGGCTGCGCCGTCGTGGAGCGGCCTCGTCCAACACCGGGCATAACCAACGCGGGCCTCATGCCAAGGAGATGAGCCATGACACGTGCCGATCTCACGGAAAAGATTCTCGACATCAAGCGCGCGAAAGGATGGAGCTGGAAATACATCCACGAAAAGATCGGCGGTACGTCGCCGGTGCTGCTGGTCGGCGCGCTGCTCGGCCAGATGAAGCTGACCAAGCCGCAAGCCGCCAACGCCGCGGATCTGTTCGGCTTGTCGAAGGCGGAAGCCGCGCTGCTCAACGAGGTGCCGATGCGCGGCGCCGGCGTGCCGATGCCGCCGACCGACCCGCTGATCTACCGCTTCTACGAGCTGGTGATGGTGAACGGGCCGGCGTGGAAGGCGCTGATCGAGGAGGAGTTCGGCGACGGTATCATGTCGGCGATCGATTTCGACGTGCAGATCGAGCGGCTGCCGAACCCGAAGGGCGACCGGGTCAAGATCACCATGTCGGGCAAGTTCCTGCCGTACAAATATTACGGCAATTCCGGCAACGTGCCGGAGTACGGCTACAAGGAGGAATGAGCGCGGCGCGCAAGCGCAGCGACGCGCTCGGACACCCTCTCCCACAAGGGGCGAGGGTGTCGGAGTTTGCTGCTCGAGGGCTGGAACGCGGTGAGCAACGGGCGGCTCACACTCGCGCTTCGGCCAGACTCGGCGCGATGGACGTAAGTGTGCTCTTGCGCAGGTAGTACCACCACGTGAGCGCGATGCAGGTCACATAAAAGGCGAGGAAGACCGCCAACGCCAGGTGAGGACTACCGGTGGCGGCGATCGAGGCGCCAAAGCCGCGCGGGATCAGGTAGCCACCGCAAGCGCCGACGGCGCCGATAAATCCCAGCGCGGCGGCGGCCTCGAGGCCGGCCGCCTTCAAGGCGAGCGCCCGGGCAACCTCGCCCAGGCCTTTCGCGTCCCGGCGCTTCTCCTCGCGAAAGATCGCCGGAATCATTCGATAGGTCGAGCCGTTGCCGATCCCCGTGGTGACGAAAAGAATCAGAAACGTCGTCAGAAAGCCGGCAAAGTCCTTGATGTCCACGAAGTACATCACGCCGATCGTCGCGGCGCCCATGGCGATGAAGTTCCAGAACGTCACGATCGCGCCGCCGATCTTGTCGGCGAGCAATCCGCCAAGCGGACGCGAGAGCGAACCCACCAGCGGTCCCAGGAAGGCAATAGCCACCGTGACCTCCGGGAATTGGGTCTTTATCAGCAGCGGAAACGCCGCGGAGTAGCCGATAAAGGAGCCGAACGTTCCGATATAGATGTAGGACATCACCCACGTGTGCTTGCGCTTGACGATGACGAGCTGGTCTTTGAGCGTCGAGCGCGCCGAGGTGAGGTTGTTCATGAAGAAGAACGCGCCGGCCGTCGCGAGCACCAGCGGCAACAGCCACATCAGCCCCGCGTTCTGAAGATAAAGACCGTCCGCGACCGGGGTTGCCTGGTAAAGACTTACAAAGCCGAATCCCAGCAGCAGCGGGGTGAGCAACTGCACGCCACTCACTCCGATATTTCCACCAGCCGCGTTCAAGCCGAGCGCCCAGCCCTTCATGCGGTCCGGGTAGAAGAAAGAAATATTGGCCATGCTCGAGGCGAAGTTGCCGCCTCCGAAGCCTGCCGTTGCCGCGACCAGCAGCATCAGCCAGAACGGCGTGTCGGGCTGAGTCACGAAATAGGCGAGTGCGAGCGTTGGAATGAATAGCACCGCCGCGCTGAAAATCGTCCAGTTGCGGCCGCCGAACGTCGTTACCGCAAAGGTGTAGGGAAACCGGATGAGCGAGCCGATCAGACCGGGCAGCGCGACGAGCTGAAACAGCTGGTCGGTCGTGTAGTGAAAGCCGGCCTGCGGCAATTTGGTCGCGACGATGCTCCAAATGAGCCAGATCGAAAAACCGAGGTGCTCGGCGAAAATCGACCAGATGAGATTACGTTGCGCGATGGATTTGCCCTTGGATTTCCAGAACGTCTCGTCCTCGGGGTCCCATTCCGAAATCCAGGTCGAGTTCCGCTGGCTCATCAGCTTGTCCCTTTCCGGTTGGCATCGATCCCTGACGAGCGCCGTTGCTTTGCTGAGGGCGTGAACCGACGAAAAAGCGCGGCCGCCCGGCGCGCGAAAAGCGTCTCTTCCAGGGCGGCGGCATTGCCTGTGGTGTCGGCGATAAAACTGCGGCGCCGCCAGCGGTGGCGGCGCTGCGCCTTCGCCTTACAAGCTTCGTGCCAAGGCCAGACAGGCCGAGAAAATTTCGGCAGATCAGGCTATTAGTCCATTTGAGGGAGATCCGGACGGGCGATCGGAGAATCCACCCTGCCCCTCACAAAAGCATTGCTGCAAAAAATTTGTGCAGCGCAAAAACGGCGTTCGCGCGTCGCCGCTCCGCGGCCCGCCGCGATCCGCAAGCGCGCATCGCCCGCGTTCATTTCAACAGCTCCGCCGCCGTGAGGACCGACTGCGCGACCTCGGCGATTTTCTTGTTCTCGTTCATGGCCGTCTTGCGCAGCAGGCCATAGGCCGCGTCTTCCGGCAGATTTTTCGCTTTCATGAGAATGCCCTTGGCACGATCGATGACTTTGCGCTCCTCGAGCGCGGCGCGCGCGCGATCGAGTTCGTCGCGCAGACGGGCAAGCGAGTTGAAGCGCGAAACGCACAGATCGACGCTGGTCTTGATGCGCTCCTTGTGTAGCGCCCCGACCACGTAGGCGGAGACGCCGGCGTCGACCGCGGCATCGATCGCCGCCTTGTCGCTCTCCTCGACGAACATCGCGACCGGCCGCTTCACTGCGCGGCTGACCGCGAACATCTCCTCAAGCTTGTCGCGGCTCGGCTTGCCGAGGTCGATCAGCACCACGTCCGGCTCTAGCCCACAGATGCGCGCAATGAGGTGCGACGTTTCGTCGAGGCGGACCACGTGAGTGTGTCCAGCCTCGTACAAGGCGTCTTCCAGGACCGCAGCGCGGGTCGGACTCTCGTCGACGATGACGATCTTGAGCGAGGCTTGCATCGGTGCAAGGGGCCATCTTCAAACCCTGTGCCAAATGCCGTGGAATTGATATTTCTTAGCGCCTTCAGTGGTTTACCGGCAATCGGCGCCTTCGCTGCCGGGGCGGCCATGGTGCAATCTTGGGCACACTCGCCCAGCGAGCAGGCGCTTGCGGCAGCCCCGAATATCCACAGGCGCGCTTTTCGCTTCGGAGCGAATCGCACCTTTATAGCGGCACGCCGGTCTTGCTCCTGGTGCTCAACTAGGGTGAGCCCCGCGGCGAACGGGGCGTCGCATGCGCTTCCACGCGGATCTGCACGTCCACTCCAAATATTCGCGCGCGACGAGCCGGGATCTCGACCTCGAACATCTCGCCGCCTGGGCGGCCCGCAAGGGAATCGGCGTCGTCGCTACCGGCGATTTCACGCATCCGGCCTGGTGCGCCGAACTCAAGCAGAAGCTCGTCCCCGCCGAGGCGGGGCTCTACCGCCTGCGCGGCGACATCGAGCAGTCGATCGCGCAGACGTTGCCTGCGGGGTGCCGCACGCCGGTGCGCTTCCTGCTCGAGGTTGAAATCTCTACGATTTACAAGAAGGCCGACCGCACCCGCAAAATCCACCACCTGATCTACGCGCCTGACTTCGAGACCGTCGATCGCATCTCGGCGCGGCTTGCGCGCATCGGCAACATTGCCTCCGACGGACGCCCGATTCTCGGGCTCGATTCCCGCGACCTCCTGGAGCTCACGCTCGACTCAGGCCCGCACACTTATCTCGTACCGGCGCATATCTGGACCCCGTGGTTCGCGGCGTTGGGGTCGCAATCCGGCTTCGACTGCATTGCCGAATGCTACGGGGACCTCGCGGATCACATCTTCGCTGTCGAGACCGGGCTCTCCTCCGATCCACCGATGAATTGGCGGGTCTCGTTCCTCGACCGGTATCGCCTCACGTCCAACTCCGACGCGCATTCGCCCGGCAAGCTTGGGCGGGAGGCCACGACCTTCGACTGCGACCTCGACTACTTCGCCATTAAAGCGGCCCTGGAGAGCGGACGCGGCTATGTCGGCACGGTCGAGTTCTTTCCCGATGAGGGCAAATACCACCTCGATGGGCATCGCAAATGCGAGGTGCGCTTTTCCCCGAAAGAAACGCTCGCGCATGGCGGACGGTGTCCGGTGTGCGGGGAAACGCTGACGATCGGCGTCGAGCACCGCGTCGAGGTGCTCGCCGACCGCAGCGAGGACGAGGCGCTGCCGCCGCCGAGCGCCGGGACGGTATCGAACCTGGTGCCGCTTCCGGAAATTCTTTCCGAGCTCACCGAGAGCGGGCCGGCATCGCGCGCGGTGGCACGCGCCTACGATCAGGCGATCGCGAAGCTCGGTCCCGAGCTAGCCATCCTGCAGTCGGTGCCGGCCGAGGACATCGCGCAGGCCGGCTCGAGGCTGCTCGCCGAGGCGATCACGCGCCTGCGCAGCGGAAACGTAATCCGCGAGGCGGGCTATGACGGCGAATACGGCGTGATCCGGCTGTTCGAAGACAGCGAACTCAAACGGCTGAGCGGCGGGTTGCTGTTCGATGCGCCGATTTTGAAACGAGGGGGATCCGAACGGCCGAAACCGCGGGTCAGAGAGGACCTTGCGGATGATCGCGAGAGCGTGGCGCCGGCAGGGCCGCGGCTACGCCTGGTCAGCAGTGGCGAGGCTACATCGCCACTCCTCGCGCAGCTCGATGAGGACCAGCACTCGGCGGTGGAAGCAGAGGGGCCGCTCTTGATCGTCGCCGGCCCCGGCTCGGGGAAGACGCGCACGCTGACCTACCGCGTCGCCCATCTCATCGCCGAGCGGGGCGTCGAGCCCGAGGCCTGCCTCGCCATCACCTTCACCCGCCGCGCCGCTGCCGAAATGCGCGAGCGGCTCACGACACTGCTTCCGGGTCGCGCGGAGCGGGTTGCGATTCACACCTTCCATTCGCTCGGCCTTTCGATCCTGCGCGAGCACGCGAACGCGGCGGGCCTCCATCGCGGCTTTCGGGTAGCAGGCGAAGCGGAGCGCGCCGCGCTGATCGCGGAGACGTTCGGCCTCGCCGCATCCAAAACGGAGCGGCTCTTGCACGCCATCTCCAAGGAGAAGCGCACCCGCGGCTGGGCGGAGCACGACGTGGCCGAAGCGGCGGCTTACGCCCGCGCTTTGGCGTCGCGCAGCTTGATCGACTTCGACGATCTCATCGCGCTTCCCGTCCGGGCGCTGACCGCAGATCCCGCGCTGGTCTCGCTTTATCGCAGCCGCTGGCGATCGATCTCGATCGACGAACTTCAGGACGTCGATGAGCAGCAATATCACCTCGTCAAGTTGCTCGCGCCGCCTGGGGGCAACCTTTGCGCCATCGGCGATCCCAACCAGGCCATCTATCGCTTCCGCGGCGCGGACGCGTCGTGCTTCGATCGGTTCCGGCAGGATTATCCCGCTGCCCGGATCGTGCGACTCACGCGCAACTATCGTTCGACCGGCACCATCGTCACGGCCGCTGCGCAGGTGATTGCCTCTCGCTGGAGCGAACCGACGGCCGAGATCGTGCGCGAGATGCAGGAGCGCATCGCGGTCCAAACTGCGTCCACCGAACGCGCCGAAGCCGAATCCGTCGTCGCGGCGATCGAACGAATGATCGGAGGGCACAGCTTTTTCTCGATCGACAGCGGCCGCGCAGTCCCCGCATTATCCAACGCGCGCTCTTTCGCCGATTTTGCCGTACTCTACCGCACCGACGCGCAATCGGGGCCGCTGTGCGAGGCGCTCGAACGTTCCGGCATTCCTTACAAGAAGAATTCCCATCGTCCGCTCACGGCCGAGCCAGCGGTGCGGGTATTGTTACAGGAACTCGCCGACGGCGGCGAGGCAACCCTGAACGATGAGCTGCGGGCCGCCGCCGAACGGCTGAGGAAGCGTGGCGATGCCGGCGAGGCCGCCATGGCGCTGCAGCGCCTCCTCGCGCTCGCGGGATCGTGCGGCGATGATCGCGCGCGCCTCGAGGATGCAGCCGCGCTCACGACCGACGCGGAATTCTACGACCCGCGCGCCGACCGCGTGTCGCTCCTCACCCTGCATGCCGCAAAGGGACTCGAGTTCCCTATCATATTCATCGTCGGGCTCGAGGACGGGTTATTGCCGTTGCACTGGGGCGCGGCAGACGAGGCGGCCATGGCGGAAGAGCGGCGCCTGTTCTATGTCGGCATGACTCGGGCCAAGGACCGGCTGATCCTCAGCCGCGCCCGTCAGCGCTTCTGGCGCGGCCGCCTGCGCACGCTCGAGCCCTCACCGTTCCTCACCGATATCGAGACCGCGTTGCTGAAGCACCAGCCCATCGAGCGAGCGCGCAACAAGCCGCAGGAGCGCCAACTCAAGTTGCTTTAAAGCGCCGTGGATGGTCCCTGCGTCGGGCAGGTTAGGCGCGCAGCGCCGTAACCGACGATATGTCGCCGCTCTGCGAGCGGTGGGGACGCGCCTTCGGCGCCAACCCACCCTACGAAGCCTGAAGCTCACGAGCACGAGGCCGGCGCGACCTCGGCCCACAATCGACCGCTCGCGCCGCGCGTCGCCAGCACGCGCACGCAGGCGCCGGAAGGGAGCCGGCTGTGCATCTTGCTCGGATCGTTGGCGCCGGCCTGCGGCTCCGACCACACCGGCAGCATTATCTTCGCGGTCAAGATCGTGCCGGGCGGCGGCAACGAGGTCTCGGAGATCGCATACCCGGTGAAAGTCGGCACCCAGACCTCCGATTGACGGCGACTGATGGCGACCCAGCCGTAGTGTTCCTTCGAGCTGGGCGAGCCAAACACGCCGAGCGAAGCCCAGTGCGGCTGCTGGGACGAAGCGCCTGCTTCCGCAGGCGCATGGGCGGCCTCGGCAGGATGTTCGGCCATGGCCGCCTGGAAGATGATGCGCGCGTCGGGATCGGCCTCGCCACAAAACTTGTCGAATTCGGTGACGTCCTTCTTGAGCAAGCTGCGCTTGGTTTGCGGAGCCACGTTTCTTTCCATGATTCCGATGATGTCGTTGCGCAGCTTCTGGCAACTGACCTCGGACGAGAAATAGCTTTGGTATGCGGCAAAGGTGCCGGCGGCGGCCGCGGGAACCCCGAGCGCCGCTCCGGTAATTTGCAGCATTCTGACCCAGACCTCTGCCGTCATGAGCTCCTCCGGCCATCTGCTTACGACACATGGCGGCATCATGCCAAAATGGCAATGCGCGTGCACGTGTCTCAGCGCGGAGCCGGGGATGGCGCGGCGGTATCGCGCTGGCGCTGCTCGCGCGGTGCGGACCGTCCGGCCGGCGGTCGCCGGGGCGGCAGCACGGCAGCTTCCTTTCCGATGGCCGGATCGAGCGCCGCCGGGTTGGAGTACCAGTACGGGGCTGGAGCCTGGCGGCGCAATTCCTGCTCGGCCGCCTTCATGGCGGCGATCGTGTGCGCGGCCTGATGCTGGGCTTCCGTGAGCTCCTTGGCGTCGACCTGGAGCGCCTCGATTTGGCGTCGCAGTCGGTCGATCTCCTCTGCCGCCGCCGCGCGCTGCGCGGTTTTCGGCGCCGTCGATTGCAACTCTAGTCGCAGTCGCCCGTTCGCATTCGACCAGGCAAATGCAAGCGCACCGATAGCGCCCAGGCCCAGCGCGACGCCGGCGAGCATGAATAGCCGGGCGATTATTCGGCGACGGCGCGCACGGCGAGCCGCCGCAGCGTCCTCTCCGAGCTCCTCATCGAGCACGTCGAGCCTGGGCATATCCGCCGGGTCAAATCTGTCTGGCATCCGCTTTCGCCGTCAGCCGGCGTTTGAACTTCCTGCACGCTTTTCCGCTGCACGCCGGCAAATTTTTGCGACCGAGCGGCGCATGATGCGCGCATCGCATCCGCACCTCAAGCCGCTCCCGCGCGCGGTGCGGCACGCCTCGGCCCGCGCCCGACCTTCGTGTTAGATTGACGCACACAAAGCGTCAGCGCGCAGGGAGGGATTGCGATGGATATCGGCTTTATTGGGCTGGGCCAGATGGGCTTCCATATGGCGCGCCGGCTCCTCGAGGCGGGTCACGGCCTCATCGTGTTCGACACCCGGCGCGAGCCCATCGACCGGCTCACCGCGATGGGCGCGAAAGCGGCGGGCTCCGTCCGCGAGATCGCCGACGCGGCGGAAACCGTGATGGCGAGCCTGCCCACGCCCGAGATCGTGCTCGAGGTTGCAACCGGCAAGGGCGGCGTCATCGAAGGCAAGCGTGTACGGCGCTTCGTCGATCTCTCGACCACCGGCGCGGTCATGGCCAAGCGTGTCTTCGAGCTGCTCGAGGAAAAAGGGATCGTGCAGATCGACTGCCCGGTGAGCGGCGGAGTGACCGGGGCAGCCAAGGGGACGCTGGCGTTGATGGCGTCGGGGCCGCGCGCGCAGGTCGCCGCGATCGAGCCGGCGCTTGCCGCGATCGGACGGATGTTCTTCATCAGCGAGCGGCCGGGCGCCGGCCAAACAATGAAACTGTGCAACAATTTCCTGTCCGCCGCCGCCATGACTGCGACGTCGGAAGCGATGGTCATGGGGGTCAAGGCGGGGCTCGATCCCCGCGTCATGCTCGACGTCATCAATTCCGGCACCGGCCGCAACACCGCCACCGAGGACAAGTTCGGCCGCGTCGTGCTGCCTCGCACCTTCGATCTCGGTTTCACCGTGGGATTGATGACCAAGGACCTCAAGCTGTGTCTGGGCGAGGGCAAGGCGCTTGGCGTGCCGATGCAGGTCGCCGAGGCGGTGACCCGCGTCTTGCAACTGGCGTGCGACGAGAACGGGCCGGACAAGGATCTCACCACCGTGGTGCAGCCGGTCGAACGCCGTGCCGGCGTCGAGGTCCGCGCGCCTCGACTCGGCGCCGCGTTGCCGAAGTGAAGCCGCAGATCGCGGGCGAGAGCGCGGCGATCCGCGCCGCGCGCCCTAACTATTACACGACATCTGTGAAGGAGAGAACGAATGAGCGACGACACGCATGAAATCTATGCCATCCGGTACGGGCATCATGATCGCAAGTCGGCGGAAAACTTCATCGGCGGCGACCCGCACGACGTGCTGCAGCCGCTCGACTTCTACGTTTGGGCGATCGTCGGCGCAGGCGGCCCGATCATCCTCGACACGGGCTTCGACGCGGCGATGGGCAGGAAACGCCAGCGCGAGATGATCAAGCCGGTGGGCGAGGGACTGAAGGCAATCGGCATCACGGCGGCGGAGGTGAAGACGGTCATCATCAGCCACATGCATTACGATCACATCGGCAACTACGATCTGTTTCCGCGTGCGCGCTATCACCTGCAGGACTGCGAGATGGCCTATGCCACAGGCCGCTGCATGTGCCACACGGCGCTGCGGCTGCCGTTCGAGGTGGACGACGTGGTCGCGATGGTGCGCAAGGTGTTTGACGGGCGCGTCGCCTTTCACGACGGCGAGGACGAGGTCGCGCCGGGAATTACCGTCCACCATATCGGCGGCCACTCAAAGGGACTGCAGAGCGTGCGGGTGAAGACGCGGCGTGGGCCCGTGGTGCTGGCGGCCGACGCCGCGCACCTCTATGCGCATATGGAAACGGGCCGGATTTTCCCGATCACCTACAACGTTGCCGAAGTGGTCGAAGGATACGAGATGCTCAAAAAGCTCGCCGCCTCGCCCAAGCACGTGATACCGGGCCACGATCCGTTGGTGCTGACGCGTTACCCTGCGGCCAAAGCCGGCCTGGAGGGCTGGGTAGTGCGTCTCGATGTGGACCCGCGGGATTGATCGCGCAAGCAGAGCGATCTCGCCGCCCCCGAGGAACTCTCACGAGCAATGTACTCTACCCGATGGACGGCGTGCGGCCCTCGCGCGTCTCGGTCGATTCGTGTTACAGGGTCAAGAGCCGCGCGCGCGGCATTGTGATGGGACCGCGGCCGCCATGAAGTCGAGCTGGACGCCATCGCGAGACAAACGGCTGTTGGCGATGCAAGCCGCAGGGCGCACTGCTGCCGAGATCGCAAAATCGATGGGCATATCGCGCAACGCGGTCATCGGCCGCTCACGGCGTCTGCGCGGGATCGTCTATCGATCCGATATCGAGAGCTGGGCACGCGCCAATGCGCGACGGTCTCGAGAAGCCAAGAAGCGAATGAAGGCGAGGCAGAAGGCGCAGCGCGAGGCGCTCCAGGAGCTCTCTCGCGCGGTTCGACGCGGCGTGCCCGCGGGCAAGGCCATGGCGCGCGCACATCGCGCTGGCGCCCTATGGCGACAAATCGGGGGCCGGTTCGGAATTTCCCAGCAGGCGGCGTACGAGAAAGCCAAGCTTTGGACGCAGCGGCACCGCCTTTGAGCACGTTCTAAAATGTCTCGCGGGCGCAGCGCAGCGTGAAGCCTTTAGCGCGTTCACGCGCGTCCATAGCCCGTCGAAGACGGGCGTGAACGCCCTTAGGGACGCGCTATGGCGTAACGATGGGACCAGCGGTGCACCCCTTCGTGCTGTAGCACTACGCGCTGCACCGCATCCGGGACACGCCCACCCGTCACATGATCGCGAATTCGCTGTTGCGGCGGTCGGTGACCAGCATGCAGCCGGGATAATGGGTGATGCAGAATTCGGGCTTGGCGGTGGCCACGACCGATTGCGGCGTGACGCCGCAGGCCCAGAAGACCGGGATTTCATCTGCCCGCAGCGGCACCGGGTCGCCGTAGTCCGGCTGCATCAGGTCGGCAATGCCGATCAACTCGGGCTTGCCGATATGGACCGGCGCGCCATGCACCGCCGGAAATCGCGTCGTGATCTGGATGGCGCGGATAGCATCGGCGGGCTTCAGCGGCCGCATCGACACGACCATGGGCCCGTGGAAGGGGCCAGCGGGGATCGTTGCAATCGAGGTGCGATACATCGGCACAGTCACGTTTAAGCTGATGTGGCGCAACTCGATGCCGCCTTCGATCAGCGCTTCCTCGAACGAGAAGGAGCAGCCGAGCACGAAGGCGACGAGATCGTCGCGCCAATAGGCGCGGATGTCGGTCGGCTCGTCGATCAGTTCGCCGTTGCGGAAGACCCGATAGCGCGGCAGGTCGGTCCGGATGTCGAGGTCCTCGGCGAGCGTAGGCAAGCGATGATCGCCGGGCGCCGAAGCCGCCAGCACCGGACAGGGCTTGGGATTGAGCTGGCAAAAGCGCAGAAAATCGCCGGCGAGGGCGCCCGGCAGGATGGCGAGGTTGCCCTGCACATAGCCCGGCGCAACGCCGGCGGTTTGGCCCTTGAACGCGCCGCCGCGGGCGGCAAGGCGCGCATCGCGGCCGGTCTGGGGGACCACTGACGATCGACGAGACGTAGCGAGAACCGACATGGCGCTTCCCTTCTCGGCCGGCAGCCAAAACGCACGGACCGGCTGCCTATCTTATCATCAGCTAGCGCGCCAAACACCGCTTCATCCTTGGCTGGCTCGCTGCCCGATCCGACCCCGCGACATCGGCGCCGCGTTGTAGGGGCGCAGGTCCTGAAGTATTCTAACAAAGATAATTGCTCGGCCGAGGCAATCTGGGGTGCATGGAGCCCGCTGAGACCGGCCGTTGGCATGGTACTTGTCTGCCCATAACAGCCCGACCTGGGAGGGAACACACGATGACTGACAAGACGAACGATTGGACCGAAGAGTTCTGGTACCGCGGCAAAGTCACGCGCCGCCGTTTGATCGGATACGGGACAGCGGCGGGCGCGCTCGGCGCGACCATCCTGGTCCCGGCGCCGTGGCAGGCCGCTTTCGGTCAGGCCAAACCCTACAAGATCGGTACTGAGCAGCCCCTGTCCGGCGCTGGCGCCGCGGGTGGCAAGACCGCGCTGGTCGGCGTGCAGATGGCGGTCGACCGTATCAACAAGTCTGGCGGCATCAATGGCCGGCCGATCGAGCTCATCGTGGCGGATGACGAGTCCAAGCCCGACGTCGGACGGCGCAAGGTGGAGAAATTGCTCGTCGAGGACAAGGTCGACGTGCACGTCGGGGGCTTCCTCTCCAACATCTGCCTCGCCTGCATGCCGGTGTTCGAGGAATACGAAGTGGTCAACATCATCAGCGTCTGTCTCGATACGACGCTGACCACGACCAAGTGCAACAAGTACAGCTTCCGGCCGTTCGACTATGCGCCCGCGCAGGCTGTCGCGTTTGCGCCATATCTCGTGAACAAGATCGGCAAGAAGTGGCACATCGCCTACGCCGACTACGCCTGGGGCCAGTCGACCCGCGACGCTTACGTCCAGGAAATAAAGAGGGCGGGCGGCGAGATCGTCGAGACCACGGGCATCCCGCTCGGCACCGCCGACATGACCCCGTTCCTCTCCAAAGTCACAGGCAGCTTCGACGGCTTGTTCGGCATCTTCTTCGGCAAGGACGGGGTGACCATCGGCAACCAGGCTTTCGATCTCGGCCTGACCAGGAAGTACAAGTGGGCGGGCGACGGCGCCATCGCCGAGTCCACCAATCTTCCCGCGCTTGGCAACAAGATCGAGGGATTCGTCGGCATCAACCGGTATGTGCCGGTGCTGGAAGGCGTGCTCAACACGCCCTCGCACAAGAAATTCATAGACGAGGCCGTCGCCCGGCTTAAGCAGATCGATCCCTCGGGTCCGCTGCCCGACCGGTACGTGCAGTCGAATTACGAATCCATCAACGCCCTCAAGCTCGGAATGGAGAAATCGAAGTTCCGCGGCCGCGAAGACACGATGAAGCTGATCGAGGCGCTGGAAGGGCTCGAGATGAAGGAAGGCGACGACTTCCCGCAGGGCGACAAGGTGCTGCGCAAGGAGGATCACCAAGCCTTCCTCCGCGAGTTCATCTTCGACGTGAAGGACGGCAAGTACCGCATCCTCGAGGTGGTTCCAAAGGACAAGACGATCTTCCCGCCAGGCTGCAAGTTCGCGTAAGTGTCGCTCGATCTTGCGCTTCAAGAGCCATCCCCGGCCGAGACCGGCCAGGGTGGCGAGGCGGGCTCTGTGATACGCACCGAGGCCTTGACTATTCGCTTTGGCGGCCTCACCGCACTGAGCCGGGTCAACTTCGAAGTCCGGCGCGGCGAAGTCCGCGCGATCATCGGACCGAACGGCGCAGGCAAAAGCACCTTCTTCAACTGTTTGACTGGCGTATTGCGCCCCACCTCGGGGCGCATTCTTTTTAAGGGCGAGGAGATCACGGGCCTGCCACCCAATCGCATTTCCCAAAAGGGCATCGCGCGCTCGTATCAGATCACCAACCTCCTGCCCACCGCTACCACGCTGGAGAACGTCCGAATTGCGGCGCAGTCGCGCCGCCACAGCTGGAGCATGCTGCGCCACCACAGCGCCTATCGCGACATCATCGAAAAAGCCGAAGCGGTGCTGGAGTCGGTCGGACTGCGGCCGAAGGCGAACGAGCTCGCAGCCAATCTCTCCCACGGCGAGCAACGCAATCTCGAGATCGGTATTGCGCTTGCCACCGAGCCAGAGCTGCTCTGCCTCGACGAGCCAACGGCGGGCATGAGCACGCCGGAGACCCACGAGACAATGGAGCTGGTGCGCCGCATCGCAAAAAACCTGACGATCCTGATCGTCGAGCACGACATGCAGGTGGTGATGGGACTCGCGCAGCGGATCACGGTGCTGCACTACGGCGAAGTGCTGGCGGAAGGAACGCCGGCGGAGATCCAGCAGAATTCGCGGGTGCTCGAGGTCTATCTCAAGACATGAGTCACATGCCGCAGATGCACTGATATGCGCGCGAGTCGGCGGAGATGAATCCGGATGCCACGCCTATGCAGCCGCTCATCGCGGTAGAGGACGTTCACACCTACTACGGCAAGAGCCACATCTTGCATGGTGTCTCGCTCCACGTGGAGCGCGGGGAGGTCGTGGGCCTGCTCGGGCGTAACGGCGTCGGCAAGAGCACGACGCTCAAAACGATCATGGGGCTCGTCCGTCCCAGCCGCGGGAAAGTGCTGTTTGCCGGCAATCCCATCAGCGGCCTGCCGGCGCACAAATTGGCGCGGCTCGGGATCGGCTATGTGCCCGAGGACCGGCGGATCTTCCGCCTGCTGACGGTGATGGAGAATCTCCGCACCGGTCTCGATCGCCACGGCGTGACCGAAGCGAGGAAGCAGGAGCTGCTCGATAAGGCCTTCGCCTATTTCCCGGTGCTCGCCGAACGGCGCAACCAGGCCGGCGGCACTCTCTCAGGAGGCGAGCAGCAGATGCTCGCTATCGCGCGGGCGATGATGCTCGAGCCCAAGATCATCCTGCTGGACGAGCCCACGGAAGGGTTGATGCCGCGCATGGTCTCGCAGATTCGACAAATCATCGATGTCCTGCAGCGAGAGGGCGTGGCAATCCTGCTGGTCGAACAGAACGTGCCGCTGACGCTCGAAGCGAGCGAGCGGATTTACATCATGGAGAAAGGTGTCGTCCGGCACCACGCCGCGAGCTCCGACCTCCAAGTGAACGATGCGGTCATCCACCAGTATCTGGGGGTGTGAGGCATGGGGATCGAGCAAATCCTTGCAGCCATTCCCTGGGAAACGATCATTATTCAGACGGTGAACGGCATCGTCACCGGGATGATCCTGGCACTGATCGCCTCCGGGCTGACGCTCATCTTCGGCATCATGGACGTCGTCAACTTCGCGCATGGCGAACTGTTCATGCTGGGCGCCTATATCGGCGTCGTCGTCATGGCGACTTCGGGCAACTTCTGGCTCGCGCTCATCATCGCGACGCTCGTCGTCGCGCTACTGGGCGCGGCGCTGCAGATCACGACCTTGCGTCCGCTGCTGGGTCGCGATCCGCTAACCACCATTCTGGCCACATTCGGAATCTCGTTGGTGCTGCAGAATTACGCGCTGTGGCAGTTCGGTCCGGTGGCGCGCAAGATCCAGGAGCCATTCACAGGCTATTTCACTCTTTTCTATCTGGAATACCCCTGGTACCGGCTGCTGATCGCCGCGCTGTCGGCCGCAATCATCGGCGCTTTCTGGCTGTTCCTCAAATATGGCAAGTACGGCATCTGGATACGCGCTACCACGCAGGATCGCGTCATGGCGCAGGCCATGGGCATCCCGGTGCCTTGGGTGCACACCGGAGCCTTCGCTATCGGCGCCGGCATGGCCGCGGCGAGCGGCGTGCTGTTCGGTCCGCTCGTCGCGGCCATGCCGGCCATGGGCGTCGACTGGATTTTGAAAGCCTTCATCGTCGTCGTCGTCGGTGGCATGGGGAGCTTGGGCGGCTCCATTGCGGCTTCGATCTTCATCAGCTTGCTGGAAGCTTACGCTTCGATCTGGGTGAGCCCGGCGCAGGCGGGGATCGTCTCTTTCGTGGTTCTTATTCTGACTCTGCTGTTCCGGCCGACGGGCCTTTTCGTTCCGACACCCAAATGAGCAAACGCTCCGCCACGGTCTACTGGACCGGATTCTCCATCATTCTAGCGCTATTGATCGTGGCGCCGCTGGTGCTGCCGGAATTCTGGCGCCGCTTCGTGACCGAGATCCTGATCTGGGGACTTCTCGCTATGTCCTCCGACATCCTCATCGGTTACACCGGGATGGTGTCGTTCGGGCATTCGGCCTTCTTCGGGCTTGGCATGTACGGCGCGGCGGCGGCGCTGCTCATGGTCAGGCCGCCCAATCTATGGCTGGCGATCGTATACGGGCTCATCGGCTCGGCCGCGGTCGGCTTGTTCGTCGCGTATTTCAGCACCCGGCTGCGCGACATCTACTTCGCCATCACTACGCTGATCTTCTCGCAGATCTTCTACGTCATCATCTTCACCTGGACCGAGGTGACCGGTGGCGAGAACGGTTTGAGCTTCCGCCGGCCGCCACTCGCGGTTCCTGGGCTGTTCTCGGTGCCGTTCTCTCCAGAGACGCTGCACTGGTTCGTGCTGGCGGTGGTCACCGCGTCATATCTGATCCTGCGACGGATCACGCAGTCGCCCTTCGGCATGGTGCTGCAGTCGATCCGCGAGAACGAGGCGCGCACACGCGCGATCGGCTATGCGGTCGAGCGCTACAAGATCGTCGCCGTGATGCTCTCCGCTCTGTTCGCAGGCCTTGCCGGCGTACTCTATGCGCTGCAGAACCGCTTCGCCGCCCCAGATTTCGTCTATTTCCTGGTCTCCGGCGAGACGGTCATTTTCAACGTCATGGGCGGGATCGGCACATTGGTGGGACCGATCGTCGGCGCCGGTTTCTTCCTGCTGCTGCGCGAAGCCTTCTCGCGCTTCTTTACCGAGTACTATCTCATTCCCGTGGGCGTGATTTTCATCGCCATGGTGATCTTCCTGCCGCAAGGCCTCCTCGGCTTCATGCGGCGCTGGCTCAATCAATAGCCCACTACGCGCGCCCCCACCCCAGCCCTCTCCCGGGCTTGCGGGGAGAGGGAGCGCACCGAGTTTTGGCGTGCGCTGGCATGAGCCTCGCCTCTCAACTAACATCGGTCCAGAACCCATCGCTTCGTGAACAGAAGGCTAAGCGAACATGGCCAAGTTCGGCATCGGACAAGCTGTGCGTAGAGTGGAGGACCGGCGGTTCCTCACCGGGCAAGGGCGCTACGTCGATGACATCAGCCTGCCCGGGCAATGCTACGGGGTCACGGTGCTCTCGCCCCATGCGCATGCCCGTATCAAACGTCTCGATGTCAGCAAGGCAAAAGCCGCGCCGGGAGTGCTGTGCGTCCTCACCGGCGCCGATGCAGTGACGGAAAAGCTCGGCAGCTTCACGGCACATCTCATGCCCGAAGACTTCGGCGCGCCGAAAGGTCACCGCACGTTCCAACCCGTGCTCGTGGCCGACAAGATGCGTTTCGTCGGCGACCGCGTCGCCTTCATCGTCGCCGAGACGCTGAGCGAGGCGCGCGATGCCGCCGAGATAGTCGAGGTGGACTACGAGCCGCTGCCGCCGGTGGTCAACCTCGAAGACGCAGCCAAGGAGGGCGCTCCCAAGGTGTGGGAGGATTGCCCGCAAGGCAATGTCGGCTTCCGGCTGATGTTCGGCAATAAGGAGGCGACCGACGCCGCCTTCGCCAAGGCCAAGCACGTCGTGGAGCTGCGCCTCGAGAACAACCGGCTTTCGCCCGTCGCCATGGAGCCGCGGGCCGCCATTGGCGACTACAACGCCGCCGAGGAGACCTACACGCTCTACACCACGTCGCAGAATCCACACGGCGTGCGAATGGAGATGTCGCACATCTTCCACGTGCCGGAGAACCGCATCCGCGTCATTGCGCCGGACGTGGGCGGCGGCTTCGGGCTCAAGGGCAATCCGTTTCCCGATGACGCGCTGGTCTTGTGGGCGACGCGCCGCCTGCGCCGCCCGGTCAAATGGGTAGCGAGCAGGTCGGAAAGCATGCTCACCGACCATTGCGGCCGCGAGATGGTCTACTACGGCGAGCTTGCCCTCGACGAGCACGGCAGAATTCTAGCGCTGCGGGCAAGATGTCTCTTCCAGCTAGGCGCCTATTTCGTGGGCGCGGGGTTGGCGGCGGGAGCAATGTCGGTGCGCTTCATCCCCGAGGCCTACGATTTCCAGACCATGCACATCGTGTCGCAGGGCTTGTTCACCAATACCTCGCAGTCCGGACCCTATCGCGGCGCCGGACGGCCCGAGGCCGCCTATTTCATGGAGCGGCTCATCGAGCACGCAGCACGCGTGATCGGGATGGATCCCGCCGAGATCAGGCGGCGCAACCTCATTCCACCGGACAAGCTTCCCTATGCGACGCCCACCTTGTGGAATTACGACAGCGGCGAGTTCCAACGGCTGATGGATAAATGCATCGAGCTCAGCGACTGGAAAGGCTATGCGGCGCGCAAGAAAGCTTCGCAAAAGGAGGGGAAGCTGCGCGGCCACGCGGTGAGCTATTACATCGAGTTCGGCGGCATCTTCAACGAGCGCATGGACCTGCGCTTCGACCCCGGCGGAACGTTGAGCATTCTCGGCGGAACGCATTCGCACGGCCAAGGACACGCGACAGTGTTCGCCCAGCTCGTGCATGAATGGCTCGGCGTTCCGCTCGAAGACATTCGCTACGTGCAAGGCGACACCGCCCAGGTGCCGATCGGCCGCGGCACTTACGGCGCGCGCAGCGCCATGGTTGGGGGCAATGCGCTCAAAGCGGCGAGCGATGCGATTATCGCCAAAGGCAAGCAGCTCGCGGCCGCCATGATGGAGGCTGACACCGCCGACATCGAGTTCAAGGATGGGCAGTATCGCGTCGTTGGCACCGACAAAGCGATCACCATCACCGAGGTCGCCAAAGCGGCCTATGCCCCGATGGGGCCGCTCACGGACAAATTCGGCGTCGGGCTCGAAGCAAGCGGCAGTTACAGCGCAAATCCGCCGAGCCATCCCAACGGCGCGCATGCCTGCGAGCTCGAGGTCGATCCGGAGACGGGCGAGGTGGTCGTCGACCGCTACTTCGTCGTCGACGACCTCGGCCGCGTTCTCAACCCACTGATCGTACGCGGCCAAATCCACGGCGGCGTGGTGCAGGGGCTCGGGCAAGCGCTGCTGGAGCACCAGGTCTATGACCGTCAATCCGGCCAGCTCATCTCGGGCAGTTTTATGGATTACGGCATGCCGCGCGCCGATACGATGCCGAACGTGGAGGCGGAGCTCGAGGAAGTGCCGTGCAAGACCAACCCGCTCGGGGTCAAGGGCATCGGCGAGTCCGGCACCATCGGCGCGCCGCCCACGGTGATCAATGCGGTGATCGACGCGCTTTCGCCGCTCGGGGTCGACCGCCTCGACATGCCGGCAACGCCGCTGCGGGTGTGGCAAGCGATCAGCCGCGCGCGGGCCGACGCTCCCGCGCAGACGGCGTAGGCTTGCGACGAGGCGCGGCTAGTCGCGAGCCGTCTCCCCCGGCGGGCGGGCATCGGAACCGACCTTCGGCGGCGAGAGCGCGCTGCCGAATGGCAACATCGCGACGCGCGCGGCTTCGACCCAAGGAAACCAAACCATGCGGCTCGCTTGGAGCCAAACCGCAAAGGGATTAGCGGCCTCGAGATAGCGGCCGAATGCCTCGAACGAGGGCACCGCCTGCAGATTGACGGAGATGTGTTCGGCGTCTCCGCCGGGCGATCGGCGGTGAACGATCTCGATGGTCAGCCCGGGCAGGTGCGCGGTCGCCTTGGTCGCGCCTCGCTCGCTCTGCCGTGTATCTCTCTCGAACTCAGACAATGCCGGCCTCCATCGTTGCACTGCCTCATGCAGGGCATAGTTATGCCGCCCCGCGCGGCCCGTCCAATATGGCCGCTGAAATTTTCTCCGCGACCATGATCGTCGGAATATTGGTGTTGCCGCGCGGCACGGTCGGCATGATCGAGGCGTCGACGACCCGCAGGCCAGCAACTCCGCGCACGCGCCCTGCGGGATCGACGACCGCGTTGGTGTCATCCGCGCCGCCCATGCGGCAGGTGCCCACCGGATGGAACATACCGGCGACGTTCTGCCGGATGTGCTCGGCAAGCGCAGCGTCATCCTCGACCAGCGCGGCGAGGTCGACGCGCCGATCCGCCAAGGTCGAGAAGATTGGGCCGGCGAGCGGCGGCACGAGATCGATGAGCGCGGCGATGAGTGTACTCTTGATCCTGTTCGCCGGGGTGATCCGGTTGAGGCGCCGCAAGCGGTCATCGAACTTCACCGGAAAGGTCACGCCGCTCATCGCCCGAACATTCTCGTGCGCCAAAACTTCGACCGCCAAGCGGAAGCCCTGCTTGAAGCGCGCGAGGTCGAGCTCGTGACCAGTGAAGTTGAACTCGACGCAGACCGGCGCGTCGCGCGCCGTGAGCGACACGCGCCCGCGCGCGACCGGCTTGAGCAGAGTGGGCGCCAAGTTGGCGACCTGGGCGCCGAGCGCGCTCCACGAGGTCTTGCACTGCACGTTGATGTACATGTCGGTTGCGGGTGCGCCGGGAAGACCAGAGGAGTAACGCAACGCGGTCATCGGATGCGGCCGCACCGAAGCGGCCTGCCGGTGATGGCGATGCTGCAACAGACCGATGAAGATGATGGCGTGGTTGGAGAGGTTTTCGCCGACGCCGGGCAGATCCGCGCGCACCTCGATGCCGAGCTCACGCAGCTGGCCCGCCGGCCCCAGCCCCGCGCGCATCAGGAACGCGGGCGAATGCAGGCCGCCGGCGGCGAGGATGAGCTCGCGGGCACGCAACTTTCTCTCTTCTCCGTCGATTCGGGCAGTGATGCCGACGACGCGGCGGCCCTCGAACACGAGGCCGGTCGCGGTGGCGCGGTTGACGATCGTCAAATTGCGGCGCGCGCGCACGGTCGCGTCCAGATAGCAGATCGCTGCCGACGCGCGCTTGTGCGGCCAATTGCTCATGGGCACGGCGCCGTAGCCGTCGCGAAAATCCCCATTCATATCGGCAATGAACGGGATCTGGCGTTCTTGCGCGAAGGCATGCGCCGCCTTCGCCAGCGGCGCCCAGTCTTCCCGCTTGGTGCGGCGGATGGGCACCGGGCCATCGCGGCTATGCAGCTCGCCTGAAAAATCGAGCTCATGCTCGAGCTTGCGGTAGTAGGGAAGCACATCGGTCCAGCCCCAGCCGGCAGCGCCATGCGCTTCCCATTCCGCGTAATCGTCGGGCGTTCCCCGATACGCGACCATGCCCATCACAGAAGAGCCTCCGCCCATGATGCGCCCCTGCAAGAAGCTCACCGGCGGCGAATTGTCTTTGCGGCGCCAATGCACCTTGAGGTCGGGCCAGAAATAGGTGTCGTTGTAATAGGAGGTCGCGTAGGTATCGAGCACGTCGGCCGGCTCTTTGCCCGGCGGCGTATCGGGCCCGGCTTCGAGCAGCAGCACGTTCGCGCCCGATCGCGCGGAGAGCCGATTGGCCAGCACGCACCCGGCCGCGCCGCCGCCAACGATGATGGTGTCGAAGCTGTCGGTCATGATCTGCTGGAGCTGGCGATCGGACGGGCGGACACCGCCGCATGACGCCGGCGGAAAGGGCTGCCATAATCATTGGACAAACACGTCCGCGAGGAAAGCCCCATGTCGAACCTGCCGCGCGCTACGCGGCGCCTGCCACGCGTGCTGGCAGCGATGATCGTAATCGCCACAGCGGGCGCGACATTCGATGCCGCGCGCGCGGACTATCCCGAGCGGCAGATCACCATGATCGCGTGCTTCCCCGCCGGGGGTGGGA